>Ga0137433_1000510_pt1 | contig 20498 bp, 13 predicted proteins | sample EasRivERMZT840_2_FD_102335 | JGI IMG/M metagenome (GOLD analysis project Ga0137433, IMG submission 102335) | Soil microbial communities from meander-bound floodplain in the East River, Colorado, USA - East River MetaG ERMZT840_2 | ecosystem: Environmental > Terrestrial > Soil > Floodplain ...
CCAGCGATACAGTTGCACATTGCCCTGGGTTCGCAGCCTGTCGTTCTTGAATCGCTGGCCCGCCCACGGCTCGCGCCCCCAGCCGTAATCGATTCGAAGGAATCCCTGCCGCGTAAAGCTCAGTCGGACCGCTGCCATGTTGAATCGTTCGTTGCCGTCCTGCACTTGATCCCTGCCGAGCTTGTTCCAGGTGAAGACATTCACGCGTTTCAACACCGACTTGTTTGCATTCTTCGGATAGAAATTCACCTCGCCGTATCCCCAGCCGGACGTCATACCCGTCCGGTTGTAGAATCCGGTGTCCATTTGAAAATCCCTTCCGTAATGCTCGATCTGGGTGCCGAACGCATACTTCCGGTCGCTGAAGAAATAACTGAATTGCGATGCCGTGGCCGTCTTTACCGGGGCGGACTCCACGGCGGTTTGTGATTCGAGAAATGTCAGAGAGAAATTCTGGCGCCTGGTAAACCGGATCGAGATGTCGCCGCCCGCGACGCGGTTATATCGACCTGCATGTTCCGTGTCCGCGACGATCGCACCGACATAATTCGATTGTCCAAGGCTGTAGGTCACACGCCCGACGTTGAACAGCTTGTCTTTCCCGGCGACTTCTGCGCCGCGGTTCCCCATATCGAGCGGGCTTGCATCCGACGCGCTCAGCAGACCGAACGTGAATTTGCCGGCGGTTCCTGTCACCTTGCTTCCCCAGTCGGGGTTCAGGATCCTGCGTGTGTGCACTGCAGTGATCATGTTTCCGTCGCCGCCTGCGCCTGCGAGATTGAAGAAACCCATGCCTTCCATGAAGAACGGCCGCTTCTCGGAAAAGAAAGTCGGGAAGCGCTGATTCACCTGAACCTGGAACGAATCGCTTTCCACCTGGCTGAAATCGGGATTGATCGTGGCATCCAGCGTGATTGATGACGTGATTCCGTACTTGGCGCTTAGTCCGACATCGGAACGGCCCTCCGCCTTTTGCCAGTTGTTGGGACCAGGTCCGAGCTGTTGGGCTTGCACGTTCGAAGTCGTGCGGATCTGATTGATGGATTGCGTGACGCTTGGCAGTACTTCGAGCAGCCGCGGCTGTTTCAATTCCGGGAATACCAGGTGCGCGTGCCGGTTGAACACCCACTGGCCCGGCGGCAGATCGGGCCAAGCAAACGACATGCCTGCGCGGCTGATCCTGCGCCAGAAAAGGATGCCCATATGGACGTCCTTGCCGCTGTGGAATCGAATGCTCTGGAGTGGCAGCCGAATTTCGATGTCATAGCCCGCATCCGTGATTTTGCCGGCGCTTTCCCAGACAAGGTCGGCTTCAAAACGCTCGCCCGATGAGGACGTATTCAGAGCGTCCATCTGAATACCGCTGGGATTTACGAACAAGTGGTATGCGGATTGACCGGTCGCATTGGAGTCGAGACTTATCCCCAGCCAGTCGTCATTGAAGACGCTGTCGCGGCGGCTGATGGTCGTGCGGATCTTATCCGGTTCCGGATCGACACTGTGGAACGCGAAATAGATATTGCGGTCGTCATAGGCGACGCGAACGTCGGTCCGCTGCGTCATCACGGTTCCGTACAGCGGGTTGTAGGACTTCCATTCGCCCAGCGTGAGAGGATCGTCGTCCCACACTTCATCGCTGAGATTACCGTCGATCTTCGGCGCCTGCGATGCGCGCGAGACCTGAAACTCAGGCCGGTCGGAGCTTTGAGCGGCGATTGGTAGTGAGAACATCAGGATCGCGACGAGAGCCACGACGTTTTTCATAGATTCAATAGAACCGCGATTACGGAAAAAGGTTACGCAGGACCCGATTTGGCCGTCAGGCTGAGTACCGTGACCGCTATGGTCTCGGTCAATGCGCTAGTCGAGAAGTTACTGGAGTCTTCGCCTGCGACTCCCGCAGAAGCAGGCGATCATCTGCTGCAGACTCTTTCCGGTTCGCAGATACATCGCGATGAATTTCTCGCGGACCCGCTCGTCCTGATTGGACCTCCATATTTCGCGTCGCGCTACCTGGCGCAGGTCGCCCTTCGCGCGCTGAACAACGAATACGAGACGCTCGAAGAAGTGCTCGCAAGTCTGAATGCGCTCGGCGAACGGAATCCGCCGATCCTCGAACCGAAGCGCGAGGCTGCCGCGAGCCGTGTTGTGCTGCCCGAGGCAAAGGTTCTGGAACTTCATTATCCGAGCCGGATGGAAGGCGGCGTCTGGGAGTCCTCGATCGACGCGCTCGTCACTTCAGGCGCTTTGCGCGATCGCGAAATCCACATCCGCATCCGGTCGGATCAAAACAAGACCGCGTGTTTCCTCGTTCCGCATTTATGGATACATGCCGCGATCGCCGCGTACAATCTCGCGCCCGCAGCCGACGGCACGTTCGAGGCATGTCCGGAGACGTTCATCGTGCTCGAGCCCATGCATCAGGTGAATGCGACCTCGATCGCGCGCAGCCTGCATTGCACGAAACCGCAGGTGGACCAGATGCGACGCGGCAAAGGCGATGTAACGGTCCATACACTCAAAGGCCAGTTCGTTCACAGCCTGTTCGACCGGATGCTCGAGGGCGGGATCAACACGACGGAGGATCTGCAATCCGCCTATCAAGCGATTCTTCCCGGCTACCTCATTCCGCTCGCATCCGTGACGGATGAATTCTTCAACGAAGATGCCTTTCGCGAGGACGCTCTGCGTCACGCCGCCGAATTGAAAGGATTCATCGAGCGCAATCCCCACCTGCTCGAGCACACACAGCTCGAGTTGAAGCGGTATTCCGCGACGATCGGCATTCAGGGCCGTATCGACGCTGTGTTTCGCGAAGGAAACCGCCTGGACATTCTCGAACTCAAGACCGGAGCACGGATCCGGCCGGAAGATCACGCACAGCTCTTCATCTATCGGCTGCTGCTGTCGGACCTGGTCCGCAGGTGGCAGCGAAGCGACGGCCAGGACGTGGTCATCACCAGCCGGCTGCTGTCCTCTGTTGACGGGACGTTCGCGCCGCTGCGCGTCATGACGGATTTTTATCAGGTCCTCGATGCGCGAAACAAACTCATCGCCTGGCAATATGCGCTCGGCCGCGACCCGGTCCACATCAAGCCGCGATACGAAGGATTCAACGAGGAGATCTGCAAGAGTTGTCCGTCATGGACAAGAAACCGGTGCAGGGACTCTTCCGATATCTTCGGCGACCGGCCGGGAGCCGCTGAAACAGTCGAGCTCGAGTACTTCCGCAAATTCACACGGCTCGTCCAGCGTGAACGCTGGCAGGCCGATCAGGGCGTTGCGGATCTTCTTGATGACAGCCGCCTGCAATTCCGCGTGAACAACTTCCGCGCGATCTGCGGCGCGAGAATCGTTCCGGATGCGACGGCGTTCACGTTCGAGTTCGAAGAGAACACGTCCGACCTGGAGGTCGGCGACAGCGTGCTTATCCACGCTGGGCGAATCTCAAGCACCGCGAACTATCACGGATATGTTCGCGAGATCGATACCCGAAAGCTCCGGGTGTTCATTCCGCTGAAGAATCTCGACGCGAAGATTTTTGAAGGTCAGGCATGGATCGTGGATCGGTTCCCGAGCGACGTGACTGCTGAGGCGAGTCATACCGCGCTTTACGATTTTCTCGTCTCCCCCATGGACGACAAGAAACGCACAGTCCTCGGGAAAGAATTCCGGGACGGTTGCGTCGTTCCCCTAATTCTTGAAAAGCCCGAATTAGGGGAACGACGCAACCGTCCCGGAATTCTCAATGAGTCACAACAAGAAGCGATCGAACGTGCCGTGAACTGCTCCGTCTTCCACCTCATCTGGGGACCGCCGGGAACCGGAAAAACCAAAGTCATTCCGGAAATCGTTCAACGTGTCGACGGCAACATCCTGCTCGGCGCCTTCACCAACACCGCCGTCGACAAGATGCTCATCGCGCTTCTTGAGCATGATCCGTCAACGCGATTTCTGCGCGTCGGCCGATCTTCCGATTCTCCGGAGCTCGTCCGCAGAATCGGCGGTGATGCCGCGGAGTTCTTCACAGACGACCTCGCGCACAAATACGGAACCGTGAAAGCGGTGAAAAACGCTCTGCAGCAGGCTCGTATCGTCGCCGCAACGGCGCATCGAGCTTCGACCATTCCTTACCTGCGTACGCGTCCGTTCGAGATCGCGATCGTGGACGAGGCCGGCCAGTTGACCGAGCCCCTCACGCTGGGCCTGATCCTCCGTGCACAGCGATTCGTTCTTGTCGGCGACGACCGTCAGCTGCCGCCGGTCACGCGCACGCGAGGCCTCGCGCAGTCGATGTTCGAGCGTCTGAAGCGGGAATCCACCGAAGTGACGCTTCTTGAAACGCAGTACCGCATGCATCCGGAAATCATGAACGTCTCGAACCGGCTCTTCTACGACGGCCGGCTGAAAGCCGGTGTGACAGCCCAGGAGCGCAAACCGCCCGATGGACCCGACGGCGCTCCCGTGACCTTCATTCCGGTGGAGAGCCGTCGCGACGGCCGGTCCAACCCGGAGGAAGCGGCTGTCGTTCTGGATCTCGTTCGATCGATGACGGCGAACCATGGCATTCATCCGGAATCGATCGGAGTCGTCTCGCCGTTCCGCGCGCAGGTCGTGCTGCTGCGGCAGATGCTGGCCGGAACCGGCGTCACCGTCGATACCGTCGAGCGGTTTCAAGGCGGCGAACGCGATATCATGATCCTGTCGTTCGTCCGTTCCCGCGGCACCGGCTTTGTCTTCGACGACCGGCGTTTGAATGTCGCCATCACCCGCGCCCGCCGGAAGCTGGTCCTGGTGGCTCACCCCGAGCTCTTTCGAAAATCCAGGTACGAATGGATCTCCACGTTTACCGAAACTCTCAAGACCGCTGGCACCATCTGAGAGATCGCGCCCGCGAGCAGGGCGCCGTGCTTGCCGTCAATGCCGTCACGCTCGACGAGTTGGTGCAGCGCATTACGCCCGACCTCACGACCGCTACCGTCGGGCAGCGCCTGACCGTCTTTCCCAATCTCCAGCGTTATTTCTACGACGCGATTTCCGAACTCAAGGCTTCGCGTGTCCGTTCGCAGGAGCTTCGCGCCGCCGGCGCGGATCTTCTGGCCGATGGACTTGAACGCTACGACAAGGCGCTCCGCACAGCCGGCGTTTGCGATCCTCAGGATCGATATGTGCTCGCTGCATCGCGGGTTCGGGAAGGCGGTATCTCCTGGCTCGAGCGATTTGAGCGCGTCGTCCTGCACGCTCTTTACGACTTGACTGAGGCCGAGTTCGTTCTGGTGGAATCGATCATTGAAGCTTTGCCCGAGGGCGGAACGGTCGAAATGTTCAATACCACTGCGAACGTGAAACCGACGCAGTTTGCGGAATGGACATGGCGACGATTCCTCCGCGACGACTCGCTCGCCGAAAGGACATTTCCGGACTTTTGCAGGCCGTCTCAGCAGTCGCGCGCCGTTCTGGAGCGACTGTTCGTCTTCGAATCCGACAAGCCGAATGAACTGCTTCCACCTGATGATTCGCTGCGCATTGTCGAAGCTGCCAGCCGGTATAAAGAGGTTGAAAAAATCGGAGCGGATATCGCGGATGTACTCTCATCGGGCGCGAGTCCGAATGATGTGGCTGTCGTGGTCCGGCACATCGAAACCTATGGCGAGATGCTGGAAGACGTGTTCACGCGATACGGCGTTCCCCACGTTTTCGAGACCGGGGTTCCACTGGTCCGGCTTCCGTTCATCAAGTACTGGCTCGCGATGCTCGACCTCGTCACGAGCGAGAGATCGCGCGCCGCGCTCGCGCGGGTCATGTCGAGCGCGTATTTCAGTCCGCGGCTTTCGCCTGACGTCGATGTCGAGCTGGAGCTTGCACGATGCGGATATATCGACAGGCGGCACTTGCCGGCTTCCGCGCTGGCTGCGCGAAAAAGACCGCAGCTTGCCGCGACGATCGCGCGATTTGAAAACCTCCTCAATGGCTTGGAGCAATCCGAAGAGACATTAACCGGATTCCTGGATCGCGTTCAGCCGTCCACGCCACTCGGTGAGCGTGATCGGCAGGCGTGGCGTGTGCTCGCTGAAGAAGTCGCGGCTGTTGCGACGATTCATGGCCATCGCATGGGCTTTGCGGAATTCCGGAAGATTATTTCCGACATCGCCGGCCTGCGTACGGTCGGCCGGCTCGGTACATCCACAGTCGCTCCGGGCGTTCCCCGCGTGCGTATCATCCACCCGCGCTCGCTCGGATTTCGCGAGTACGCGTGGATTTTTGCCCCTGGTTTTTCGGACGGCGAAATTCCGGCGCGTTCACCATCCAATCCATTGCTGCCGGAACAGACCGTCGAAGCCATCAATCAACTCATTCGACCCCGGCGTCTGATGATGGCGCGTGACCGGAACCGCCGGGAGCCGCTCTATCTGTTCATGATTCTGGACACGGCGAGACGCGTCACGCTCAGTTATCCGGCGGTCACTCTCGAGGGCGATCCGATTTATCCGTCCGTTTACATCGGCGAGCTCGCGCGACATTACTCGGAGTCTCCCATTAACCAGGCATCCGAGGGACCGCCTCGCGCTGACGGCGAATGGCGGTCCCGCGTCGCGCAGGAATGGCGCCGTGGGACGCTCATTGAAGATCGCGCGCGGGATTTGCTGGGAGACGACATTGTCGGCCGCGCAAAACTCGAATCGAAAGGGATACTGCGTGCTCGGATAGCCCGTAACGTCTTGCCGCTCGATGGCGTGTGGCATCCGAGCGAATTGAACGCGCTGAGTTCGTGTCCTTTTGTGTTTTTCGCCGGGAAACGGCTGAAACTCCGAGCTGCCGAGACGCCGGACTTCGAGGTGCCTGCGCTGGAGATCGGCATTTTCGCGCACGCCATTCTTCGAGACTTCTACGCTCAGCCTGTCCCAGCATCAGTCGACGAAGCGCGAGCGCGAATGAATGAAGTCATTGCGAGGCATTTGAGCGCTGCGGATGTGAATGGACAGGGAGCCTATTCCGTTTTCGACCCATCGTTGTGGAAGATCCGGAGGCGGCAACTCGTGTCGGTGTTGACGAGATACGTGAGCTTTGCCGTGCGCGACGCTCTGGACGGATTCGAAACACAACCGGAGTATCTCGATGCTCCTTTGCCGCCCGCATTGCTTGGACAAACCGTCCTTGCCGGAAAGCCGGATCATGTGGCCGTTCGTCGCGAGGGCGGTCGCATCGACGCCGTACGTATCGACGATTTCAAATACTCGGCAGCGTCCAGCGGCACGGCGAGGTTGCTGAAGCAGTCTTTCCAGATTCCGATTTATGCCTGGCTTGCGTTGCAGGCGTTGGGGACAGAGCCGGGAGTTCGGGTCGAAGGCCGGTATCTGCTGCTGCGTTCCCCGGGCAATCCTGTCGTCTCTCATGCGATCGATGAGGGCGTGTTTCAGGAAGTCCGGGACCGGATTGACGGATTGTTAGTCAAGGTACGAGAGGGGCATCTGGAACCGGATCCTCTCGATAAACAGGGTTGCGCGGGTTGTGATTACCGGCGATTGTGCCGCTTGTATGGCGTTTGAAACGAACACCGTTGTCTGGGCGAGTGCGGGAACCGGGAAGACCCGGAAGCTCGTTGAGGTCTATATCGAACTCATCGAACAGGGCATCGACCCGCTTCGCATGGTAGCTGTCACTTTCACCGAAAAGGCCGCAGCGGAAATGCGCGATCGTATTCGCGCAGCGTTGTATTCCAGGCCGGGGCAATGGATGAAGACCATCGCGCTCCTTCCCGCCGCACCGATCTCGACGATTCACGGCTTCTGCGGAATGCTGATCCGCGATCATGGATTTGAACTCGGCATCGATCCTTCATTCGGCATCCTGGACGAACAGCGCAGCCTGGACCTGGCGCGCGAATCCGCGCGCGACATCATTCGCCAGGAGATTCGTTCCGGTAACGAAGATGTGGAACAGCTCTTCGCAGATTTCGGCCTGGATAATCTGGTCGAGACGATCGTCGCGGCGGGTTACTGGCTGAATAGTCTCGGTGTCGACGATCGATGGCTCGAGGATCGCGTCGCTGCTCAACGCGTTGCTGCCGCGGACGTCGAAGCGCAATTCTCACGGGACATCGAAAAATACGGCGGCGATTTCGATAAGATCGGAGAACTCGTCGATGAACTCGACGCCCAAAAAGCCCCGCGCCATCCCTTGCGCAAGCGCGACGATCCATCGGCGCTCCTTCCTCGCATCGGCCAGATTGCCGGAGTTCGAGCGGCCGAACGTCTTTCGCGTCTCGTGAAAATGTCGACTGAACGTTTCCGGGCGGTGAAGCGCGCTCAAAACGCGATGGATTTCGACGACCTGCTTCTCGGCGTTCGCGATCTGTTGAAAAATCATCCGGAGATCCGACGCCATTATCAGAACCATTTTCAGGCGCTGCTCGTTGACGAATTCCAGGACACCGATGAAGTGCAGGCGGAAATCATCTCGCTGCTTGCCGAGGACCCGGACCGCCCCGGCCGTCTTGCTTTGCGGAAACTCATGATCGTCGGTGATCCGAAACAGTCGATCTACCGATTCCGCCGGGCTCGAGTGACCGTTTTCTTCCGCCTGCTGGAGAGGATCCGGGCCGAGGGCGGCGCGCTAGAACACCTCCAGGACAATTACCGCTCGGCCGCACCCATTGCGCATTTCGCGAATCAGCTTTGCCAACTCATGATGGATGGCCGCGGTAAAGCAGGAGACATCGGGGCCGGCATCGATCTTTCATATCGTGTTCGTTTCTCCGACGACGATCTGCTCCATCCGCGGTCCGATGCTCCATTTCTTGGCATCACCTGCGTTGCGGCCGAGGCGGATGCGAGAGCCGCCGCGGGGCGCGAAATGGAGGCGGAGGCGATCGCGCGGCTCTTGAAGGAATGGAAGTTGTCCGGGCAGATCCAGTCGTGGAAAGAAGTTGCAGTGCTTCTGCGGACGATGACGAATGTCGAGATTTACATCCAGGCTCTCGAGAACCACGGCATTTCGGTTTATGTGGTGCAGGGAACGGCGTTCTACCAGAAATCCGAAGTCTCGGATCTCATCGCCTTCCTCGAACTTGTCCTGCATCCCGGCGACGAATTGTTGCGCGCCGTAGTCCTCACATCGTCGTTGTTCGGTGTCACGTTCGAGGAACTCTGGAAGCGGGAACGGCTGGATCGCGCGGACGAAATCCTCCGCCATTGGGTTGAACGGCGGGACTCGGCAACAGCCGCGGAGATCCTCCAGGACGTCATTCGCAGGACCGATTTCGATGTGGTCATGATGGCCCAGAAGAACGGTCCGCAGCGTGTGGCCAACATCGGCAAGCTCATCGAAATCACGCGAGGCCTGGCGCGACAGGGCACAACGGCGCTCGATGACGTTGTGCGTTACCTCAGAGACCGGGCGCACGACGCGTCGATAAGAGAGTCCGAGGCACAGATCGTTTCGCAACTCGACGATGTGGTTCGCGTGCTGACCGTCCATCAGGCGAAAGGTCTGGAGTTCGATATCGTCATCCTTCCCGATCTCGCCGCGCGCACCGCCCGCGGCTCCGGCGACCGCACATTCTTCAGCGACCGGTGGGGCATCCTCGCCGGCGCGTCATATGGCCTGCATCGCAAGCCGCTGCCGCACGCCCTCATCCTTGAAGAAAAGGAGCTTGATGAGGATCAGCAGTACGAAGAAGAAAAACGACTGCTGTACGTCGCCGTCACACGCGCGCGCAAGATGCTCGTGATCGGCGAGGGATTCTCGAAGCAAACCGGGCCATGGCTGCAATGGATGGAACAATTGCTCGATCAGCTTCAGGCGGGCGCGATCGAGAAGGCGCGTGAGGGAAAGCCGCAGACGATCAGGTTCAAGGGATCCGCTATTAAGGTCTTACCGGCTTCGCAGTTGAATATTCCCGAGCAACTCGCGTTCACGACGAGCGCCATTCTGATCGGCGAGCCGGATATTCCGAGGATTCCGGCTCCCCGCATTCGGCCCTCAATGGAAATGACGCCCTCCGACCTGGGCGCCCTCAATGGTTGTTTTCGTTTCTTCCACTGGACCCGGGTGTCGGGAATTGCCGAGCCCGGCCGCCCGCCATCGGGCAACACGCCTCAGATGCAGCTTGGTTCTGTGGTGCATAAACTGCTCGAAGCGGCTAACGAAGCGATGCCGCGGCCGTCTGCCGAGTCACTTGCGGCGGCAGGTCTTGCTGATCTCGCCGGAGTTTTTGACTGCGATGCATGGAAGGAACTTGCATCGGAGTTTCCGGAACGTGAGTTGCCCTTCATCATGCATGTGGGCGTCAATGGCGCAGATTGCTGGGTCCGCGGGCGCATGGACGTGGCTGTGGTTTCCGGGAACGGCGGGATACCACGCGTCATCGACTACAAATACGCCATGTGGCACGAAGGCGCCGAAGCCGATTATGAAATTCAGATGACCTCCTACGCCCTCGCTCTGATGAAGGGCATCGGCGCCGATCGCGCTGTGGCAGAGTTGTGGTATTTGAAGTCACCGATGAAAATCGTCCGGCGGGAATATTCCCGGACGGAGGCTGAGCAGACTTTGATCGGGCTAATGTCCAGATACACTGACGCTGTCGAACGGAATGAATGGCCGCGGGCCGAGCGGTCGTATTGCGACCGGGTCGAATGCGGCTTTCGCGAACAATGCTGGAGCGCAACTTAAATGCCGCCGTGGATCTCTTCAATCGTATTCGCGATTCTCGTCGTTGTCTTTCCCTATAGCGTGATTTTCCGGATCCTCTCTCACCTGCCGAAGCCCGTTGCGCTCTCGCACCGCCGCTGGCCGCTTCCGGTCAATATTGCGGTTGTCGGCGGAATTACCGCCTGGGTCACGGTATTTATTCATGGCGCCTACTACCGCCGCGGCCTGACCCATCCGTACGCGATCCTCATGGAATTCGTGATCGCCGCGTTGGCGTATGCGTTTGGACTTGCACTGATGCTTCGCCAGTTTGCCGGCCTATATCCGGAGTTCTTCGTGACGACCGGACGCACCGGACTTTCGCTGCGGAAGACGGCATATCGAAACGTCGTGCAGATTGAAGAGGTCGGCCGGGCATACGGCGAGTCCCACCTTCGCGTGGATACCAACTACGGTCTGGCAATACCGCTGACGCTGCCGACCCGCCACGTGACAAGCCTTTACGAGCGCGTAAAGCCGCCGTTATGATTGAAGCGAATGGAACATATCATTCGGCAGTACACGCTCGAGCCCGGCGCGCTCGAAGCCCAATACATCGAAGAGTACTTCACTGAATTCCGCAAAAAGAAAACTGCAGAAGAGATCATCACGAGGCTCAAGGACCGCGAGCATCTGATCCTCATGTCGATGGCTGAGGATGAGGACGGCACCTTGATTCCGGTCGCATACAAGATCGGTCACGAACTCCGGGGCAACGAGACCGGCCTCAAGCTGGTAGATCTGCTTTCCGAACTCAAGGACGTCGTGGAGTTTTCAAATCGAAAAATCTTCTACAGCTGGATCGGCGGGACTCGCGAGGAGTGGCGCGGCCAGGGCCGCTACCGCGCCCTGACAGAGCAGCAGGAGGAATGGGCCCACGCGCACGGCTTCCACGAAGTGGTCGTCAAGACCAAGAACAGGTTTTACGGCATGCGCGCGACGCTGGATCACCTGAATTTCGATGTGATCAAGTTCCAGCGGCACCTTCGGGATAATCGCGAATCGAAGGTTTATCTCAGCAAGAAGATCGGTGCGGAAGTCCTGGGCCAGCACCAGACGACTCGGAGCGTGGTGGAGGCTGCGTAGCTCCCCGGTTGTTCGTTGTCCATTGGTCCTGTCCCATGGCCCATGTCGTTGCACATTGCGAATTGATCAATGACATGAACCATGGGCCAACAGCATGGGCCAATGGAAATCTTCAAAGCCTCTTCTGAGCGAACACAAACTCCGTCACCGGACGTCCTTCGATCAAGTGCTCCTGGATAATCCTCTCCAGCACCTGCGGCGAGACGGAGTGATACCAGGTCCCCTCCGGATACACGACCGCAATCGGGCCCTGCTCGCAAACGCGCAGGCAATTCGCCTTCGTGCGGTACACACACGCGTCGGCGCGTGTGAGGCCCAACTCCTCCAGCCGCCCCTTCAGGTAATTCCACGATTCCAGGCCCTGCTCCTTCGGCGCGCACATCGGCTTCGTCTGATCCGCACACAGGAAGATATGCCGGCTGATGTTTCTGATTCTCAGTTGTTCGACTAATTTCGTCAGGCGTTCGTTGATGTCGGTTGCTTCAGATGTCGTTTCCACGACGGTATCTTAGCTGAAGCTGCTACGGAAGATCCGGCGGCACACGGCGTTTTGTTGCCTGCTCGAAAGCGTAGCCGAGTTCGATCAGCCGGGGTTCGCTGCAGGCGATGCCGGTGAAACTGACACCGAAAGGCGCGGGCTTCGCAGTGAAGCCTGCTGGAAAGCCGGTCGCGCCAGGCACCATTGCGAACGGGACGATGATTGTCGGGTAGCCCGGGCGCGCCGCGAGACTGGAGCCGTTCGATCCGGGGAAAAGAAGCGCGTCGAGGTTGTTGGCTTTCATCACCTCGTCGATTCCGTGTGTTGCTGTCAGCGCGATATCTCTCGCGCGATCGGCTTCGTAACGCGTCCGGTCTGCGACGACGTCGATTTCGTCCGAGATGTCCAGGTTCGACTGGCCGTATTTGATCGCGCCCGCGGGTTCGTGCTTAAGGTTCCATTGTCGCAGTTCGGTGAGCGACTTCACCGGAGCCGAAGGGCCGAGCGTTGCGAGCCATTGATTGAAATCACGCTTCATTCCGTACTTCAGAACGATGGAGCAATTGCTGTCGTTGTTTTTACCGCTTCCGGCGCCCGAACAGATACCCCATCGGTCGATGTTCTGGCGGACATCCTGATCGACCGTGCTCGGAACGTTTGCGGGATCGATGATGATTGCCCCTTCACGCTTGAGCACCTCGATCGCATCCGCCATCGCCCTGGTGCGGTCCGCGTTCAAGCCCTGGTAATAGGAAGCGCGGGGAATACCGATGCGTGCGCCCTTCAAGGCGCCACGTCTGAGAAAGGGCGTGTAATCGTTGTTGCGCGGCGGCATGCAGCGATTGGTTGCGGCGTCGTTCGGATCGGGGGACTTGCTTTCCAGAACACCAAACAGGATCGCCGCGTCGGTCACGGATCTCGTCATGGGGCCCGGTGTGTCCTGGTCCGCTGTGATCGGAATGACGCCGTATCGGCTGATCCGTCCGACCGTAGGCTTGATTCCCACCAGCATGTTTGCATTCGCCGGCGTTAGGATCGAGCCGGACGTTTCAGTGCCGATGTTTGCCGCCCAGAAGTTCGCTGTTGTTCCGATGCCGGAACTCGATCCGCCCGGGCCCAGCGCCGGCCGGCCGTCCGCGTTTTCGCGGGGATCGCGCCGCGGATCGTAGGGATTCATGCCCCAACCTGTAATGGCGTTGTAATTGGTCGGCATGGGAGTGGGCGCTCCGGCGACCCAGTTGGCAAGCTCGGTCAGACTCGTCTTCGCGATGATGATGGCGCCTGCCTGGCGAAGGTTTTTCGTCAGTGTGGCTTCGTATGGCGGCATGAATCCGTCAAACGCCATGGCGCCGCCGGTCGTCGGCATGTCGGTGGTGTGGATGATGTCCTTCAGCGCGATCGGGATTCCGTGTAGCGGCCCTCTCAGTTTTCCCTGAGCGCGCTCGCGATCCATTTGATCCGCTTCATCGAGCGCCTTCGGATTCACGGTAATCGTTGCCCGAAGCTTTGCGTCGTACAGGGCGATTCGCGTCAGATACTGGCTCACGATCTCACGCGACGTGACCCGTTTTTCCGTCATCGCGTTTATCAGGTCCGGGATCGTCGCTTCGACAACCGTAAACGGCTTCCTTTGAGCTCGGGCGCCTACGGCCGCAACAACGACAAGCATTGAAAGAATGGCGAATCGCTTCATGATGGCTTCTTTTTCGTTTGATCGGCAACGGCCTGCGTCGCTCTTTCAATCGCAGCAGCATCGCCGAGGTAGAAGTGTCGTATGGGAGTAAGGTCGTCGTTCAACTCGTAAACAAGTGGAATGCCGGTCGGTATATTCAGGCCGACGATGTCCTCGTTCGAGACATTGTCGAGATATTTCACCAGAGCGCGGAGGCTGTTGCCGTGAGAGGCGATCAGGACACGCTGCCCGGACCGGACGACGGGACCGATCGTTTGAGTCCAGTAAGGAAGAACGCGATCGACGGTGTCCTTCAGGCATTCGGTGAGCGGTGTCTCTGAAGGTTTCAAGTTCGCATATCGTGGATCGTGGTGCGGGGCGCGCGGATCGTCCGGAGACAACGCGGGCGGCCGGATATCGTAGCTGCGGCGCCAGATCTTGACTTGTTCTTCGCCGTGCTTCTCAACTGTTTCCAGCTTGTTCAGGCCCTGCAACGCGCCGTAATGACGTTCGTTGAGACGCCAGTTGTTGTGGATGGGAATCCACATGAGATCCATTTCCTCCAGCGCCAGCCACAACGTGCGGATCGCCCGTTTGAGCACCGATGTGAAAGCCACGTCGAAGCGATACCCGTCTGCCTCCATTTGCCGCCCGGACGCGCGCGCTTCTTCAACTCCTTTGGGACTGAGATCGACGTCGGTCCATCCCGTAAACCGGTTTTCACGGTTCCACGTGCTCTCGCCATGCCGGAGTAAAACGAGTGTTTTCACGGCTTCAGAGAATAACCCGTGCCTGACCCGCTGTAAAAGACCTGATCTGGCCGCTCGCCGGAATAAAACGTCAAACATGGAGTCCTTGCGATTCATCCATGCTGCGGACCTTCATCTGGACAGCCCGTTCCGGGGTATCGGATCCGCTTCGGTCGCGCTCAAAGATCGCCTGCAGGCTGCAACGCTCGGCGCATTGCGGCGCGTCGTCGATCACACGATTGAATCGAAGGCGGATTTCCTCCTTATCGCGGGTGACATTTACGATTCGAAAGACCGGAATCTGCGCGCGCTTGTTTCGTTTCGCAGCGAAATGGAGCGGCTCGCCGAACGGAATATTCCTGCATTCATCGTCCATGGCAATCATGATCCGCTGAACGGATGGGGAAGCGGTTTTCAGCTTCCCCCGAACGTGGTGACGTTCGGCGGCCGCGCCGACACCGAGCCATTCATTCGCCGCGGCCGCGAAGTCGCTCAGATCACCGGCGTGAGTTATGCGCGCGAGCGCATTACCGACAATCTTGCAGCAGGCCTGAAGCCGCCGGAGAACGCGGCATATTCGATCGCGTTGCTTCACGCAAACATCGGACATCAGGCAGGACACGCCGACTACGCGCCCGCGACGGTCGAAGAACTCGCGACCGCGGGATTCAACTATTGGGCGCTTGGGCATGTGCACACGCAGTCGACGCTCGCTTCCGACCCCGCAATGATCGTCTATCCCGGCAACACCCAGGGACGGAATCCACGCGAATCGGGCCCGCGTGGGTGTCTGCAGGTGGATGTCGATACGTATGGCCGGGCGCATCTGGAATTCATCGACACGAGCATCGCCCGGTGGGTGCACCTGGAGATTTCCATCGCAGGCATCGGCGCGATGGATCAACTTGTCGATTTAATGCTGGCGAAGGGCCGCGAAGCTGCGGCCGCGTTCGGCGGCCCGACTGTCGCGCGATGCACCATCCGCGGAAACGGCGCGCTGCACCGCGACCTGCAGCGTGAGGACATGAATGAAGAGCTGGCGGAGCTGCTCGGGTCGGTTGTAATCGCGGAGTCGGTGCGCATCGCGACCGGTCCCGAACTGGATTTCGAATCGCTGGTCCGTACGGAAACAATGGTGAGCGACTTTCTCAAACTGACTGACCGGGCGCTGGAAGATGCCGAGATGCGGCAGCGTCTCACGGACAGTCTTGCGCCGCTCTTCAGGCGTAAAGACATGCCGCCAATCGACGATACCCGCATGCGTGAATGGATCCAGCGCGCCTCGGCGATGGGCGTCGATTTGTTGCTGGATTCCTGACAGACGTGCGTATTGAAAACATACATATCGACGGTTTCGGCGTCTGGAACGATAAGACCTGGGGGCCGCTGGATCCCGGTCTGAATGTTTTTTACGGACCGAACGAGACCGGCAAAAGCACGCTGATGTCGTTCATCCGCTCCATGTTCTTCGGATTCGAGAAGCGTGGATCGGCGAAACGATACGAGCCGGTTAAAGGCGGATCCCATGGGGGATCGCTCGACCTGCTGGTCGGCGATACGCGCCTGCGACTCGAACGCGCGCCCGGACGCCATGCGCGGGGCACCGTCAAAGTCTATGCCGGCGATACCGCCAGCGACGAAACGGCGCTCGAGCGTCTGCTCGGCGGCACAACGAAGACGCTTTACCACAACGTCTTCGCCTTCGGTCTCGAAGAGCTCGAACAGTTCCACACGCTTCAGGATAGCGAAATCGCCACGCACATTTCGGGAGCCGGCCTCGGCATCGGCGCATCGCGATGGGCTGCCGTTCAGAAGGACCTCGAAGAACGGCAGAGCGCGCTGTTTCTTCCTCGCGGTCAGAACAGCACGATTAATGTCGCATTCAAACAACTGGAAGCCGTGAGGGATGACCTCGACCGCACGGAGCACCAGCCGCAGGACTATCTCACCGCGCACGAAACGCGCGTGCGTCTGGCCGCAGAGTTGTCCGGTCTGGAAGAGAAGGTGGCAGAGGTCAGCCGTAGGATCCAGCACTACGCGAAGCGGGTGAAAAATCGTCCTTACGTGGAACGACGAAACAAGATCGAAGGGCGATTGAAGGAGTTGCCCACCATCGATTCGTTTCCCGAAGGCGGCATCGAGCGCCTCAGCCTCCTTCAGGAACAGCGGCTGAAACTCGTCCAGGAGCGGACAAGGATCGAGAAAGAGGCGGAAGCGCGCCGCCTTCTAAGGCTTCAAATGCGTGTGGATCCCGAGGAATGCGCCAGGCGGACGCAAATCATCGAATCCCTTCGCACGCTTGCGCCGCGCATCGATGCATCCAGGCGCGTGTATCTGGCCGGCCTTGAGCGTCGGGACGCCGTTGTGCAGGAGAAACGCGCTCTGACCGCCGGTCTCGTGAATGTTGTGCCACCGTCGACGGTCGCGTTCAGTCTGTTTGTCGGGCTGATCTGGATCGGTGTCATAGGGCTGGTGTTTGCCGGCCAGATGTACTTCGGCGCAGGACTCGGCGCTGCATCGGTGGTCGCCATGCTCTGGTACAGGGATCGACTCCGCCGCGCCACCGCACAGGAGAAACAGGTCCAGGAGTGTTCTGCTCGCCTCGGTTCGTGTGAAAACGAATTACGAAAGACAGAGAACGAAGCTCGCGAGATAGAGACGGAAATCCGCAGACTGACCGGGAAGAACGAAATCAGCCGAACCGACATCGAGGAACGCGTCGCCGACCTCGACAAGCTGATGGAACTGAACGAACGGATACGAGCCATCGACGAGGCCGCCGCGCGCGCGGACGCCGACCTCGCGCGAATCGCCCAGCAGATTGGCGAGATCGAAGCAAGCATCAACACGCTTCTTTCCGAGGCTCACGCGGAGGCCGAAGAAGAGTTCCTCGCCTTCGCCGAAGTATTCAAACAACGCCGGCAGCTCCTCTCGGAACTCGAGAAGATTCCCATCGAAACTGCTGAGACCGCAATGCTGTTCGATATGCGCGCTGATGAAGAAGCCGCGTTTCAGGCCGCGCAGGCCGAGCTTTCCGAACTCGAGCAGAGACTGTTGCAGGCCCGCCACGAAACGGGCCGCGTCGAAGAACGCATCACAATGATGGAGAAAAGCGAGGAGCGATCCCGGGCGCTCTCGCGGCAGGAAACGATTCTGGCGCGGATCGACGAAGCGGCGGAACAGTGGGCGGTGATCACGTTGTGCCGTGCCCTTCTGGATGAGACCCGCCGGGTCTACGAAACAGAACGCCAGCCGGAGGTGCTCCGCCAGGCGTCTTCATTCTTTAATGTGATGACGGAGAATCGCTACCTTCGCGTGATCGCTCCGCTCGATGGCGGTGAGATCCAGGTCGAGCGGGCCGACGGCACTCGTCTCGCCCCGGCGATGCTGAGCCGTGGGACCGCCGAACAGTTGTATCTTTCGATGCGGCTTGCCCTCGTACGCGAGTATGCCAACCATGTCGATCCTCTGCCCGTGGTTTTCGACGACATCTTCGTCAACTTCGATCCCGATCGCAGCCGCACTACTTTCAGAGCCCTCCGTGAACTGTGTTCGACCCACCAGGTTCTGCTCTTTACCTGCCATCCACACCTCGTCAGGCAAGTGGAAGAGACGCTTCCCGAAGCGAGGATCTTTCAACTCGCCTGACGGGCGTGTATATTGAACCCGCCCTTTGCGTTTCTCCCCTTTGAGGAACCATGACTCCGGAAGAATTGAATCGAACCATTGAGTTCATCGTTGAAAGCCAGGCGCGTTTGGCCGCGGCTGAGGAACAGGATCGCCACGATCGCCTCGAATTTCAGGAATATGCGAAGGCTATGGATGCCCGGCTAGCAAGACTATTGGAACAAAACACGCGGCTATTGGAACATCAGTCCGAACGGATGGACAGAATCGACAAGCTGCATGAGGACTCGCTGAAGCAGGACCGGGAGTTCCACCACGAGGTCCGCGGTTTCCAAAAGGAGGCGCTTCGCTTGTTGAATTTGATTCTCGACAGGCTGCCGCCGCATCCGCCAAATCCGAGCTAATTTCCCTCACCCCTTTCCGCGTGTGTTCCCATACAATAGGCCGCACTCGGCTATGGAAGTTCGAAAGGTTCGCGATCTCGTTCGTTTTTCCGACGACAAAATGCAGAAGGTTCCGTTGTTCGACTCCGCGAGGTATTTCTGCGATTTGTACTGCCTGAAACCGGGACAGGATCAGCGGATTCACAGCCACGCGGATTCGGATAAGATCTATTTCGTCCTGAAGGGTCGTGGAAGGTTTCACATCGCTGGTGAAGAGCGGGAACTGGCGGATGGAGAAACGGTGGTCGCAAGGTCCGGGCAGGATCATGGTGTGAAGAATGCTTCGGCCGAGGATCTCGTGTTACTTGTTTTTATGACACCCCGTCCGTAGGAGAGGAAGATGGGTCGAAACGCGCAATTAATCCGGCAGTGGGCGATGTTGAAGCAGATCGAGACGAATCGCTGGACTACGATCTCAGACATGGCCGAAAACCATGTGGTTTCCACAAAGACCATTCGTCGCGATCTTGCGGCGTTAATGGAAGCCGGATTCCCCCTTTACGACGAGCGATATGACGGCAAGGTGTACTGGCGGCTGAGCGACGAGTACAAGGGACTGCCCCTGGCCACGCTGTCGCTGTCGGAGACGGCAGCGCTCTATTTCAGCAAAAAACTGGTCGTGAACCTGGCGGCGCCTCCGTTTTCAGATGACATCGCTTCGGCGTTCAAGAAGATCGAAAGCGCGCTTCCGGAGCGCAACATCAAGTTCCTCGACAATCTCGACAACATGATCAGCGTCCGCGCTGACGCACCGAAGGACCTCGAGCATCGGAAAGTCACCATCCGCATTCTGATGGAAGCGGTCGGCGAGGAAGTAAAGATCCGGATGCAGTACTACTCGGTGCACAGCCAGCAGAAGAAGTCCTATACGATCCATCCGTACCGGTTGATGTACTTTCGAGGAGGTTTGTACCTTTTTGCTTTCGTTGAAGAGTACGAACAGATCCGTACCTTCGCGATCGAGCGCATCGAAACTATCGAAAAGACCCGCGACGCATTTGAGAAGCCCAAGGATTTTACGGTCGAGAGCTATCTGGAATCGGCATTCGGCGTCGTCAAGGAAGATCCTTTTGATGTCGAGATCATTTTTAATTCCGATATCGCTGAATACGTGCGGTCGCGTGTGTGGCATCCGTCACAGCAGGTGCGCGAGATCGGCGGCGGACGGATAACGATGAAAATGCATGTCGGCGGAGAGTTCGAACTGGGCTCATGGATCCTCAGCTTCGGCGCTTCCGCGACCGTCATTTCGCCGGACCGTATGCGACGCCGCGTCGAAGCGGAGTTGGCGCGCGCGCTGGAGCATTATCGGAAAGAAGTGACATTGGCTCCAGTGAGGAAAGCGAAAAAAGTGGAGTCGAAGAAAGCAATCGCAGCCGGCGCGCGACGGGGTTAGTCCCCGGCCATGTCCATCGTTCAGACCCTGCATCAGTCGAAGAAATTTCTTCTCAATGTCGAGATGTGCCCGCCTCGAATGGATCTCCCGCTCGAGCAAAGTGTCGACGCGTGGATCGACAGCAATCGTCTGATGCGGAGAATCACGTCGCTTGGCCGGTTCGTTTTCATGACGGATGGGGCGATCGGCCGGCGTGAGGAGCCCAATCTTCGGCACGTGACGATCAACCTCGGGCCGGAAGCGGATCGTTCGCGAATTGTGCCGATCCTCACCACAAAACATACACTTCAATACTGTCTCGAGTGTGGTGAACCCGAGCTCATAGGAACGCTCCGCAAACTCCAGACAGTATTGA
>Ga0137433_1000512_pt1 | contig 20434 bp, 21 predicted proteins | sample EasRivERMZT840_2_FD_102335 | JGI IMG/M metagenome (GOLD analysis project Ga0137433, IMG submission 102335) | Soil microbial communities from meander-bound floodplain in the East River, Colorado, USA - East River MetaG ERMZT840_2 | ecosystem: Environmental > Terrestrial > Soil > Floodplain ...
AATATTCAAATCGTGTGTTGCGGCGCGCTCTGGCAGGAACTTCTCGATCCGGAATGATCTTCCTCCCTGAAGCGGGATGATGAGGGAACTCTTCCTAAGACTGGTTCAATCGGCGGGATAACAGCAGCCATGGTGCGGACCAACCTACGAATCTCCAAATACACTCGCGGCCTACCTGGATCTTTCGGTTGAGACAATCTCCGCCAATAGCGTTTGAATCGCTTGCGTTGCCATCCGACTACCGTCTCCGGTTGAACGAATTCGAGCGCAGATCTCCAGTCCCTCCAGAGTTGTTTCAGCACAATCCAAAACAAGCGATCTCGATCGCGCAATCTTGGTCGCTGTTTCTGCCGCGTGAAGACGGCCAACTGATGACGAAGTGCGATATTTTCCAAGGCGACCTGTTTGTGGCCGCTGAAGAAAAGAATGAAGAACCGAACCGCCAGCAAACATGAGTTCAACATGCGGCAATGACTGTGCGGCCTTCTCACGCAAGAATCAACGCGTTATCAGCGTTTGGGATTTTGGCGAACCACAGGTTAATTGCCTCATACGCAAAAATCTCATACCCCAAAAGCCTCTTGCTCTCCTGCTAGCTTTCATCTATTGTGACGTCGTATCCAGCAACATTTTTGGTGTAATTACAATTTTCGTGGTGCGATGTCTTCATACTTCCACGGTTTGGTTTTACTTTGAAAGCCATCATTGTCCGGAATCTCGAAAAAGGAATTGGCGAAGGCCAAGAAAACACACTTATTGTCGTCCCTCGGCATTAGCCTGTTACTCTGCGCCCTGCCGCAGTGGGGAAATGACTGCAGTTATCGATTAGAGCGCCGCATCGATTTTGTGGAAAATCGCTAAATGAGTGACGCACTCATGGAACACGGTGAACTCAATCTTCGCCGGCAGCACCGTCAGTTTGCGTATGAAGTCCTCGCTCGTATGACGAAGGCTCTCACGATGTCGCGGAATGAAATCTCTTCGTGTCGAGAGCATGCGCTACGCGCGGCCATCCACCATGCACGCGAGCGGTCCGGATGGCACGGCGCTAGACTGGCGCACGTTGATCTCAAGGCGAACTTTGAGCAGATGCTAGCAGCGATACCGATAATGACCAAACGCGATTTGATAATGAATTGGAACCACATCATTACAAGTCCCGACCTCGATCTTCTTGCCTGCCAAACGCATGCGGAAGGCCTCGGGTGTGAACCTAATTATCTGAACGAGCGGTACACGGTGGTCAAGTCCGGTGGATCTAGCGGTAATCCATGTGTCATCGCATACGATTGGGACGAATTGGCGATTATGTGGGCCTCGGCGACTAGGTGGTATTTGCAGTGGCATAGTCCGCCGAAACGTGGCGCCACGCGAATAGGAGCGGTCGGAGCGGATCGCGCAATGCACGCGACCGCGGCATTGCGTTCCATATTTGCAAGTCCATTTACAACAAACGCCTCCTTCCCAGTAACAGAAGGTTTTGCCAGCGGCATTGTAAATCTGCAGCGATTCCAGCCGGATATTTTGATCGGTTACCCTTCGGCTATTCGTTTTTTCGCAAGTGCCGCTCTTAAGGGCGACTTATTCATCTCGCCTAGAGTAATTATCACGACGTCCGAAATTCTAATGCCCGAGGCACGAAGGGTTTTCAAAAGTGCGTGGACCTGTCTCGTGGTAGACACGTACGGAGTCTCCGAGTTCGGAAACGTGGCACACGGTTGCGGACATTGCGACGCTATGCACGTGAATGAGGACCTATTCGTGATCGAGCCCGTTGACTCTGCATACCGACCCATTCCTGCGGGTACACAATCCAACAGTGTTCTCATAACAGCGCTTCATCCCGCCCGGCTGCTTCCGCTTTTTCGATACGAAATTACAGATAGAGTAATCTTACAGGAAGAAAGTCAGAGTTGCCCATGCGGCTCGAACTTTCAGCAAATCGGCAAGGTGCATGGCCGGTCTGACGATATCTTTCATTATGGAGGAGTCGCAATCCACGCCCACGTTTTTGAGTCCGTGTTCGGTCAGTTTGCAAATATTTTAGAGTATCGCGTCGTACAGAAATCGAATGGGATTATCGTCGATGTACACGTAGATGGTCACTTCGAGCCACAATCCCTAGCAGATGCGCTACGGTTAGCGCTAGGCCGTGCTGGGTTTCATGGAGCTAATATTGAAATCCGGTCTGTGCCAGAAGTCGAGCGTACAAATCTTGGCAAGTTGCGGCGATTCGTGGCTATGACTCCTTAAGAACATCGAGAATTTGATGCTTCGATACGCATCTGGATTTTTAACTGGTTCTAGGCGAACGAACGTTTCCTTCGTCGCATGACAGCCTGGGACCGGTCGTACTTCTATCTATTGCGTCCACAGTCGGGCGCGACTTGTTCAATCCACTTCTGATCGAAGGCTCGAGGCGATATCACATCCGACGGCGGAGGGCTGCTTCTGCGCGAAGTGGAACTGCGTACAGGAATTCTGAAGGGGTTCGCGGCGTGTTTCACCGATTATCGGCTTTGATTGTCCGAATTCCGAACTCATACTCGCCCGAAATGGTCGTTGATATCGCTATCGACTGGGAAATTGAACCTTTCCGTTCAGTGCACAATTTGCTTGGATACAAACGAACTCCCGTGCCGTTGCCCTCCCCGGACTGACGGTGGCCGAAGCGGGAGCATCGGAGCGGTACAAGAAGATCGTCATCAATCCGGACGCGGTCGATCGGCTGATGGTGGATCACTTCATCCAGTCGAATCCGCAACAACCAGCACAGATCATTTTGGATTTGGATGTTACCGACGATTTGATTCACGGAAATCAAGAGGGCCGGTTCTTTCATGGCTATTACGGCAACTATTGTTACCTGCCGTTGTATATCTTCTGTGGCGAGTTCTTGCTGTGCGCGCGGTTGAGGAGCGCCGATGGATGCGCATGGCAGATGGGTCGACCGCGAAAGAGTTCCTGTGCGTATTCCGACGACGGACGAGGACACGAAGATCGGACATAGCAATCCATCCACTGCTGATTCCGATCGGGAGCTTCCAGTGTCCCGCACGAATCCATCCAGTAATTTCGACGCATCCAGCGATTCCCGGCGGCAAACCAGCCAGTTTTTGACGGCCATGCTGAGTAAGCGTCTTGTGAATCTTGTGAATACCGTTTACTCTGCGTGCGAGCGTCAGTGCAGTACTAGTTCTCGCTAGGTTTCTGTACGCTATCGATCACGATCACTTGAACCCGTCCCTTGGACGGTTCAAGTCTTAACCCCAACTGTTTCTGGACAGCAGTAAAGATCGATGGATTGGGCTCACCGGCCGTTAGCGGTGTATCCCGCCCTGTCATTGAATTACCGGGTCCTCCTACACCAACTGGCGGGCCTAGACCTCCTGGAACAAAGTCTCCACCTTCGGGGCTAAACCGCAACTGAACATCGTAAAGTCCCTTTAGTCCTGTCTTATCGACGACAATCCGATCTGTTTGTCCCTGAAGAAAACCAATGACGTTCGCCATGGGTATTGCGTGAGCCGTCATGGTCGCTCCGGCTGGGCCCAATGACATTCGACCTGTGCCCCGGGGCGGCAGCCCTCCAACGGTTGAACCAGTCCCATCCGTCGGTGTTTGATCCGAAGATAACTTCATCTTGAGTCCGTCTTTGGCAATAATAAGGTTATAAATCGGCATCTCTCTTGTTTCGTGATGTGTCTTTAGCCGAAACCGCTCTTCGAGCAGAGACTGAACCATAAGTTGTAGTTGTTGCGCTGGTAGCGGCGGCCCCCCGGTTTCAAGCCTTCCCTGTACGTCGAATCGGGCGGAATCCATCCATGACGGACCGCCGATCAGTTGACTCTCTAGAAGCTGAGTAACGCCGGAGCGGAACGCGTATTGCACAAGCATTCTGAGCGTAACGTTCGTGGCTGAAAAGCTTCCGCCTGGTGTGCTGAGCCGTACTCGCCCATCATCGGACGTGTTAGGTTTGATGGACGTCACATCGAAGGATGGCTTTGCTTTCTGCGATGACACTGGGGTCGCCACAATGCCAATCACACAAGTAAGCAATAAGCGCGTAACGGTAGAATTCTTACGATAGCGGCTTTGCAAGAGTTTCATTGATGTACTTTTCGAATATTTCAACCGACACAGCCCCGAGAATGAATTTGTGTATTCGGACCTTCCCCTGGTTATTGAGCGTGCCTATTGCAAACGATGGAGTTCCGTTTAACTGAAATTCGCGTGCCTTGGCGAGATCGTTATCGATATCCTTCTCTACGTCACCATTAGCCTCGAAACACGCGCGAAAGTGCGGTCTATTTATTTCAAGCTTTTCGGCGATGGCGATAGCCTCAGCCGCAGTCTTGGGTTTCTCTCGAAACAAGATATCGTGCATTTCCCAATATCGGTTCTGTCTGCCCGCACAAATTGCAACCTTTGCAAGCATTCTGGCATTATGATGCATCGCAAGTGGATTGTTGACGAAGGCAAGCCTCACCTTGCCCGATCGCACATACTTCTCTTCGAGTTCAATAGCTGTGCCTTGGGCGTGGCGAGAACAGTACGGGCATTCATAATCCGAAAACTCGGCCAAGATGACCTTGGCATTGATATTTCCCTTAGTGGGCAGCCGTGAAATATCTAAGATCCTCTCTCCTTCCGGATCTCGAACGTTACGCACCTGTGCACTTGGTTGCCCAAAGTAACCGACCAGCTTAGTCAGGAGAATCGACACAACTAAGACGAGTAGAGTGCAGAAGGTTACCTTTAAGAAAAGGACCACGCGAACTCTGTTCATGGTCTCTCCCATCACTGAACCAGTGATGCGTGTTTTCGAGCATTCAAGACAGCAGATCGCAGTCGGACGCCGCGAGGCTCATTTTACCTTTTTTTTGATTGCATTTTCTTGATAACATGCCACGTGGTTTCGAAGAAAGCAAGGCATTTCTCGAGAGCGCGACCGATCCCACGACAACAGGGGCCTGAAGTCACAATGCTATCTAACTGTCTTCCATGTCACAAATTGATTGAACGTCAGGTCGACCTCACACCACACGCTACGGCGATTATTGCTGCAAATAAGCGGCTTACTTATTCGGACCTTAATAAAAGTGCCAACCAATTAGCTCATTATCTTTGTTCCCTAGGCGTTTCGAAAGAGGTGTTCGTGGGGGCTTTCTTGGAACCCTCCGTAGAGGCAGTTATTGTTCTACTTGCGATATTGAAGGCGGGTGGCGCATATGTGCCTTTAGATCCGAGGTATCCCCCACAGCGAATCCAGCAGATGGTTGATGATGCTAATCTGCGGTTGGTCCTGACGAACAGTGACTTTCGTCATCGTTTAACACTTTCCGACTGCCGGGTTTTTGATCTAGATGTTATCTCCCTCGAAGTTCATAAGCAGACCAATGCAAATGTCCGATCCGACGTCCATTTGGACGATGCTGCCTACGTAATTTTCACATCGGGGTCGACCGGCCGACCTAAGGGTACCGTGGAGATTCATCGGAGCATGGTCGCACGATTAACTCAGTCCATCCTCCCTGACATTCAAGCCTCTGACGTCTGTTGTTTAAGTTCGTCCCTCAGCTTTGGCATCTCTGCGTCAAGATTATTCTTACCCCTAACACTAGGTGCCTCAGTGGTAGTGCTCACCATCGAGCAAGCTGCTAATGTGTATGAATTCGCACGTCTCATACAACAGCACAGGATCACCAGCATTTTCGTTGTCCCTGCGATGCTACGACAATTCTGCGACCTTGGCGAAGCGGAACTATCCTGGCTTCGCAATCTCCGCGCGATCGCTGTGAGCGGAGGAGTACTCCCACCGGACCTAGTGAACCGAGTCTTGAACAAAATGCCGCACGTACAAGTAGTAAACCTTTATGGAAGCACCGAAATAGGAACTACGGCGGCGCTAAAACTTATAGAAAGAGGGTCAAATCCCGGGCAGGTATCAATCGGCAAACCGGTTGCCAACGCGGATATATACATGCTCGACTCGCAGATGAATCAAGTGTCTCGTGAAGAGATCGGCGAGATTTATGTCGGAGCTCCGCATCTCGCGCGCGGGTATCTTAACAACACGCGCTTAACTGCAGAACGCTTTATGTTAAGTCCGTTCGTCGCGGGTGAACGATTATGCCGGACTGGAGATCTCGGTCGCTATCTATCAAACGGCGAGATTGAATTCCTCGGTCGGGCCGACCTTCAGGTCAAGGTCCGGGGGTTCCGAATTGAGCTGCAAGAAATCGAGTTGGCATTGCAGGCTCACGAAGATGTGCGTGAGGCTGTCGTTGTGGCGCGTGAAGCTGGAAGCGACAAGCAACTCATCGCTTATGTTGTTCCCAGCCAGGGTCCTGTTTCTCGGGAACCCGAATTACGACGCTACTTAAAGGAACGCCTACCCTACTACATGTGTCCTTCCAAAATAGTCTTCGTCGATCAATTGCCCGTCACAAGTGCTGGGAAGGTCGACCGCGGCGCGCTATCTTCCCTGAATGAAGTTGCTGATCCCCTTACTCATGAGTTTCCTTCTGACCCTGTAGAAACACGACTCGCTGCAGTCTGGCGCGAACTGCTCAACATGGAAAGTTTGGCCATGGACAGGGATTTTTATGAACTCGGCGGGGACTCCCTTTTGGCCGTCAGGTTGGTGTTTCGGATTGCAGAAGAGTTCGATATCGAGATTTTTCACAGCCACTTGCCGGAGCCGATGACGATCCGTTCGCTCTCACGAATCATTGGAAACCCGTTTGGCGACAGCTTTAGAGCCTCCGAACCAATTGCCACCGTTTCGCGAAATTCAACATTGCGCCCCTCTATAACGCAACAGTCATCCCTGGCACACCAGTTACGAGGTCAGTTGCGTTCGGAGGAAGCCGACGGGGCCCTCACCGGATTCGCATTTAGCTTGAACGGTACAGTGTCCCGATCGGTTCTAGAAGAGGCAGTCAACGTCATTATTTCAAGACACGAGATATTAAGAACTGGATTTATGCCTGTTGCGATGGTAGGTGCTCTTGCAATTCAAGGGTGGAAGCAGGTACGAGAGTTGTTCCGTCAGAGCCCAGTGAAGCCTACGATCCACTTTCGAGCGACAGTACGTTCATCAGTCAGCTGTGAACTTGATGAAGCTGACCTTACTCGGCTGACTACGAGTGAACAAAAGAGGGAAATTCGTCGAATCGGCACGCAAGTCGTCGTCACGCCTCATGACTACACAGTTCCGCCACTACTGCGTGGCACGCTCGTGACACTTGCGTCAGGCAAATACCAACTACTGTTTGGGGTCTCCCATCTCGTTTTTGACGGTTGGTCGCGCAACATTTTTCAATCAGAACTCGCTGCCGCATGCCGATACATTGTGCAAGCTAAGCCGAAGTCACTTCGTGACATTCCTATTCAGTATCTGGACTATGCGGAGTGGCAGCGCGAGCGTTTGAAAGGAGAGCATCTTCGCAAGCTTCTGTCCTTTTGGGAGAGACAGTATCTTGACTTTTCCCCATTGGATGCATCTGACCTCCCGTTCGCTCAAGAGGTTCCTGCCGGTCATATCGACGAAATAAAATCACACGGCATAGAGTTGCCGCCGAGCATTTGCGAAGCGCTTAAACTTTTCGTTTCGACTCAGAGGCACACTCTTTACACAGTGTTCGTCGCGGCACAAGCTTTAGCGCTGCACTTTTACACACAACGTGAGCGCATTTGTATGAGCACGTTCGTAGCCAATCGCGTTCATCCAAGCACTGAACATCTAATCGGAGATTTTGCGATTCCTCATATTCTCGGGATTCTGATTGATGTCGAATCAAGCCTTGGCCATTTCGTTAAGTACGTCCGTGAGGTGGTCTTAGATGTTAGTGCGCACCAAGAGATTCCGACGGATTACTTAATGTCCATCCTCAGTAGTAATCAGACTTTTAGAAACCGTTTATCTGGTTTCTGGAGGGGCCGTCTACCGATTGTTTGTGAACTCGTTAATGGGACTACTACAGATATGCTACCCGAATTCTCGATTTCATCAATAGGATTGCCGGCGAACATCAGGTCTGCATGGCCACTGAAAATCTCTTGGCAGTCGATTCACGGGAAAATCTGGATCTTCGCAATGTACCAGGAACACCGATTCGAGACGTCCGGAATTAGCGACTTATTGTACACACTCCAGCTGTATATAGAATGGATCGTGACGCAACCAAATGCGGAGATCAGAACCTTAGCTCCTTCCGTTACCGCGGCTCACAACCGCCGCGCAGCTCAACAGCTATAGCCGCGCATTCTCGTGGTTGACCTGAATGAGGCAGGGAGGTCAGTTCGGTAAACGGCGTCCCCATTGTGAATGCGGCACCATGCAGACCAGCCACACGATGCCGACTATCGGTGTCTTACGGCACTAAATCGGGCCTTCACAATTGCAAACGCCGCTGCAGGGTGAATTATAAGGGTACTCACCGCATCCGGTAGCGGTTTGTTCACATCCAGGGTCACATGAGCACATGTCGCCAGCACAACCCCACCCTGAACCAAGCCCCGCACAGTACGATTCACAGTATGAGGATACAGTGCAATGACAATTGATGGCTAGTACGGGCGTCGGGAGATAGTGAGCCAAGCGCCTCTTAAAATCCCAAACTAAAGGGACTCTGTACCCCCGCGTTTGTGTCGCTACGGCATCACGCTGTATCGGATTCAATGAGCGACGTTGAGCTGGCCTAAATGCCCCATTCACCTTCTTGCCAAGCGCCTGCGCCTCGATTACGAGAGAAGCATCCTTCTTGCTGGCATAGAGTTCTGGCGAGGCTGACGCAATCATCCGCGTAATCAGCTCATGTTGTTCAGCGGTGAAACTTGTATCGCTCAAGAACGGTGTCAGCGCCTCCCGGACAAACCTACTTCGGTCTTGAGGCGATAGCGAATTGAAAATGTACTTTCGATATTCCTGGGGATACGAAAGTAGCTCCGTAGTATCTGTCGGCAACGTGTTACTCGCCTTGTGTTCTTTTACCCATGTCGATGCCACTTTGCAGAGTGGATCCGGTTGCATAGAGCTGCCAAAAAGCAACACAACGAGCGCAACAAGCAGCACTATGCTTCCAGAGGCATATAGCTTGATTTGTTTCGTTGAACCGGTCATGGTTGGAACCTCCAAGAATGGTGAACCGAATGCCAATTAACTATCGATTGAATTGATTAGGTTTCGTAATCATTCTCTTCACGGACGAAAATGTCAAGTGATTGAATAGAGGCATTTCTATCGATGTTGGCCGACGGAGGCTGCTATCCGAATTTTCATCGCGCGATGGTGCATGAGGTAGCAATGAGGCCCGCCGACGCTGTCTCTCGTAACTTCAGCGCCACGCGTCCCGACCAGCTCTGGGTCGCGGATCTGACCTATGTTGCCACTTGGCAGGGCTTCGTCTACGTGGCGTTTGTCATCGATGTGTTTTCCAGGAAGATCGTCGGATGGAGAGCAAATGCATCCCTGCGTACAGACTTGGCTCGCGATGCTTTGGAGCAGGCGCTCTGGGCGCGCCCAGACATCGAAGGATTGATTCATCACTGCGATCGCGGTGTGCAATACCTATTGGCTGCAGCCAGCATCGAGCGGTCGGTGGGAAGCATCGGTGATTCCTATGACAATGCGCTCGCGGAATCGGTGTTCGGATTATTCAAAATCGAGCTGATTCGCAGAAAAGGACCCTGGAGAGGCATTGAACAAGTCGAATTGGCGAACTGGGTTTCCTGGTACAACCAACATCGAGTTCTCGAGCCGATTGGCTACGTTCCGCCCACGGAGTTCGAGCAAATGTATTATCGCAACCAAACTGCTCTCGCTGTAATGGCGGGAATCGTGAAACCCGGGGCGGTCCAGCTCGTTCAATCCGCAAAGCAGAGGGTCGACAAGCAGCAGAGGCATACATTGCGGCCACGACCTTACGAATCGTTGATGTCGAGGCCCGGCACGGATTCTGATCGCGATCGGAAACAAGAAAGACAACCGCTGGCATCTGGAGCTGAAACAACGTTGGGTCGATCAGTACAGCTTTTATATCAACGACAGCGAGTGGGGCCGCATGTTTGTCCGGGTCTGTCCCTACTTCCCGTTCCCAGCTCGACTCTGTTTGAACCAACATCACTGGCTGGCCAACCGCATGCGCCAGGAAGGAATCCGTTTCAAGCAAACCAGCAATGCCTTTATGCAGTGCTCCGACCCAAAGCGATTACAGCAATTGGCCGATTCCTTGGTGCCGCGCGATTTCTATCGCTGTGGGCACAAGTGGCTAGCTCGCCTGACGCCATTCTTCACGCCCCGTGAACGTCAGCAAGGCCGTATCCAGCACCAACGGTTTTTCGCTCAGGTTGAATACTCGGACAATCTGATCTTCTCGCGTCGTGCGACGCTGGATCGGGTCGGCGATCGGTTACTGGATGCCAATCGCACGATTGGTCAGCCCAACAAACTCCCGATCATCTTCGGCCGCAAGATCACGCGCCAATACCGCGGCAAGCTACAAAAGGTCATTGAAGATATGAACCTGCCGAACCCCGGTCATGCGCAGCCACTACAAAAATGGCTTCATCAAGCAGTATGTCCGCGACAACCGCATGCTCCGAACCGAAGCCGCAACCAACAACGTGAAGGACTACGGAGTGCAAAAGGCGATAGAAAACTTACCCGTAGACACTTCAGCGCATCGCCCAGCCGATATCTCGATGTCCAGCAGGACATCCTGGAGTCCTTCGTTGATCGCGACCAACTCCGCAAGCTCAGTGAACCGACCGAAATGCCGAACGGCAAGAGGATTCCCGGCCTCAAGGCTGGATCATCCCAGACAGCTGGCACTCATGCATGCTCTGGTTCGCTTTTCCCACATCGCCGCCGCCGATAGTTTCACGACCGCCGAAATCCATTCCGATATGGCGGAAGCTCTTGGCCGCTCAACGGCTGAATATTCCCTCGGCTCTCTCCGTTATGACTTATCTAAACTCCGCACCAAGTCTCTTGTGGAGCGACTGCCGAAATCCCGGCGTCACCGGCTGACGCAGGAGGGTTACAAAATCTGCATCGTTTTTCTTAAGCTCTTCGAAAACCTGTGTGCGCCATTGACGAGCGGCATTCTTGCGCCTTCCGCTCAGACAAACGCCTCAATGCACGATTGGGCGAACTCGACAAGCTCTACGCTGCCCTTTCGGCTGTTCTTGACGAGTTGGTCGATGCCGTCGGATTGAAGGCTGCTAAGACTGTTGCCCAGATCTCGCATAGCTTGATCTCCGTTGTATTCGGAGGTTGGGATCGCGCCATAGGCTGTTTACGTTACATAGTAATCGCGCTTGGCCGTCGATATCAGCGCAATCTCGCGTAAGGTGACCCAAGCTTGCGCCGAATAGTGATGGGTGGTAATCTTCGCGAAAAAACAAACCGATATTAGGATACGCACCGAAAAAGTAAGTATTTTTGCCCACAGGCGCGAAGAATGTTTTTCTTTGCTTGGAGCATGTGTTAATGAGTGATCCATACGTCCTGCTGTCCTTTTTCATCGGCAGCGTCCGGCAAACGAAGATTACATCGCTGACATGCGCACTGCTCTGCGTACTACCGTTCAGCAGTTGTGCAAAGCGGACCGAAAATGCTGCTATCACTATCGTCGCTCCGAAGACAGCTTGGACGTGGCCGATCTACATCGCGAAGGAAGGGCATTACTATGAAAAATTCGGTCTCGACGTCCGTCTTGTTTTCGCAAATCATCCCGCAGGAATAGCTATGCTCGTGAGTGATGAAGGCGATGTGAACCTTCTTCCATTACATCGAGCGATGGAAATACGAACGAGGGAGGACACTTTCGTCGCGGTCGGCAGTCCGGTTGGAAAATGGCTCTTTGCGCTGATGGCGCGCAGCGATATTGCCAGCGTGCAGAGTCTCCGAGGAAAGCAAATAGGTGTAGCGCAAATCGGCGACGCGACTTACAACTATACCATAGCGCTGCTTGCGAAATTCGGCCTTAGCTTGAGGGATGTCGAGGTAGTACTCACCGGCGCTGAAGGACGCGCGCCAGCTCTGACGGGCGGACGAGTCGCGGCGACCATGCTAAGCGCGCCAGCGTATTTTGCGCTGGAACGCGCCGGCTACAAGAGCCTCGCGAATATTAGCGATTACGACGATATCTATACGCCGAACGTTCTGTTATTCAAAAAGAGTACAGTGCTCAAGCAGCCAGAACTGCCTGAACTCTTGATCAAAGCGCACGCGGAGGCAGTAAAACGTTATTATGATGATGAAGAATTCGCGGTGAAGGCCCATTTGGTGTACGACAACCAGAGTGAGGACGACCTCCGTCGTGTTTACCAAAAGTACCGGGAAAGTAGCGCACTTGACCGCCTGCCGTATATTCCAGCGGATGCCGTGCAATACATCATTAATAGTACGCAGGATCCGATCCTGGCGACGGCAATGAAAAGCGCCGATTTTGCTACGATCATCGACAACGCTGCTATGGATCGCTTGGTGACATCTGGCTTCTTCGAGTACCTGTTCGGCACAGGTATTAAAATGGAAGTGGCAACAAGAAAAGCGCGTGCGTTCCGGGAAGCTTACCGTGAATCAGGGCAGGCGCACCAAAACTGACGCAACATCATTGTCGGTTGAAGTTCAACGAATTCCCTGGTCGTTCTGGCTGTCCCTGACTTTCGTAAGGCTGAAATGCTATCTCTGAAGCTGAAAAACTCTATGAGTACCAATGAGTACCATACCGGCGACACAACACAAACATCTGCAGAAGAAACCGGGGTTGAAAAACCTGACGCGGTCCACAATCCGGCGGCGCCTGCAGGCAGAAGGAGCCAGTTGGTGCAAACAGCCGGCACGCAGATCGTCCCGATATCATCGATCGGCAACAATTCAATTGTTGGCGGCGTTCTCCTCCAGGTCGACCGCCGTCCAGAATAACGTTTGATCCAGGTATTCTCGTCGGATTGTCCCGATCAGTCTCTCCACGAACGGATGCGACAGAGGAATATAGGGCACGGTTTTGATTTCCTCGATCTCGAGCACACGCAGATTGGCCTGCCACTGCTGGAACCGATACAGCGGATCATGGTCGGAACTGAGGTATTTTGGCAGTGTCTGTCCGCGAATGGCGCGATTAAACATCCGGCATAATGCGGCCCCATCCACAACGCCTTGATGCACCGCAAAGCCGACGATCCGACGCGTAAACTGATCCATCACCACTAAAACCCAGTACGTTCGCAATATCGCCGATTCGCATCGAAACAAATCCAATGACCACAACGAATCCTTCGCGTGCCCGATCACCGAGAGCGAGGACGGACCTCCTGATTCGGATTCGGGATGAAAGTGGGTTGCAAGAATCCGGCGGACTACGTCCTTGTCGATGTCCACCTCGAATGCCAGGGCGATCTGCTGAGCGATTCGCTTGCAACCCCAAGTGCGATTGCGCCTTTTCATTTCAACAACCGCCTCCTATCAACTGTTTCGCCGGTCCTTTGGGACCTGGCCGCCGAACTTGCTTCGGTGAAAACAACAGGCGGTACTTCTGCTTCACGAGCATTTTGTGAAAATTCAGAAGAGTTGAAGTCTTTAGCACGATCGCTGAACGAAAGACACGAGCCGGCCGCATGAAGAGCGTGCACAGACCGGCGAGGATGCGATCGGAGGACCGAAGGTTGGGAGCCCGTTTCCGACCGCGATTGAGGATCAGAACTTGATGCCGCAGTAGCGCGGACTCGGCAACGACAGACCGAAACCCCACCGGGTTGACTAAGGCGGATAATCGTGACGATCACGTGCAAGAAAAGGGGCGAAAATGTCGCGCATCTTCAGAAGCGTATCAGAAGAAAGAAGTTCAAGAATCCAGCGCGCTTGAGGAATTCGCCAATCACGGGTAATTTCATACTGATACTGAAGCCTTACGGCGGAATCAATTTGTTGGACGAAATGCCGTCTCAAAGGATCGACGAACGGAATACCTGTAGGAGCTGGATACGAAATTCCAGCTCCTACTAATGGAATAACTTTCCCAGCCTGGCATCTTATTGCGATCTCTTCCAGTGTCATAGGTCTTGGGGCTTTCCCTACTGCGCGAAACGCAATGAAGGGATCCAGGAAAACATGCGTTCAGTCGCCGATTACCCGATCGTAGTCGGCGTGACTTCCAATCCAAAACCACAAAACGCCGTCGGACACATTCATGCCAAGCGCACGGTGGGCCATGCCGATGCGGACCGAAACGAAATCTCCAACATTCTTGAAGTGAAGCGAAGGGTGAGAAGGATTCTCCTTGAGGAGTTTGAAGTTCTTCCTGGCGAGTTCCTGCACGTGGCCTGGCAGCGCTTTAAAACATGTCCAAAAATCTGGTGACGCGTGGTGCTTCAAAGCTCAGTTGAACTGCCGGATTCGTGATCATCGATCGACTTTTTTGCGAGATGGGCCAAAGTCGCCCGGCAGCGCTATCTCGTTCGATTTGTCGATCCCAGGCCTCGGCATCGAACTCGATAAACCACTTCCGGAAGACGGTCAACTCGGTCTCGGTCAGACCGCGTATTTCGTGTTCAATCTTTTCAATTTTCGACATTCCGAACCTCGATCAGCGTCTATCAATATTTTGACGACTGTAGATGAATTTGTAGCTGTGAAAGCATCGGACTTCAACACGTTTCAACAAGGAACGGTCCGGACGCTGCAAAAGGTTCAATCCAAAGGATTAAAAATCCACACATTCCCACACATTTCAACAGGTATCGAAATCTGGTTCGGGACCAAGAGGCCGGAGGTTCGAATCCTCTCGCCCCGATTAAGTCAATTAAGACAGCCCGTACGGGATTTACACCCGAACGGGCTGTCTTGCTTTTGTCGGACGAACTGAAAGCCGGAAATCCTCATGATAAAGGACTGAATCGTCGCCTGTCCGTGGCGAATTCCAAATTAGATTGAAAATCCAAGGGTTTAGCCTGTGTGTGGCGAATTCCAGAATCACGCTGCGATTGGTGTCTGATAAAGCCCACGACAGTGCTTACGCCATTGATACGACTCGAATCCTACCTGAGGCATTTTTCCGTTCGGTTCCGGCAACTGTCCTCCCAATCCTGTATGTGTTCGATACGCATTAAAGTACTCCTGAAAATCTCGCAGCTTTGCCTCGAGATCAGCAGCTGTCCAGAACATCGTGTGGTCTAGACACTCACGTCGTATCGTGCCAATCAGCCTCTCGATGAATGGATGTGAGAACGTTACACCCGGTACAGTTTTGATCTCGGTCACTTCCAGGACTCGGAGATTGGCCTGCCATTGATGGAATCGATACAGCGGATCGTTGTCGGTGCTGAGATATTTGGGCGACGGTTTTCCTCGGATCGCGTGGCGAAACATCAGACATACCGCTGTCCCATCGACAATCCCGCGGTGAATTCCAAAGCCGATAATCCGACGCGTGAATTGATCCATGACTAAGAGAACCCAATGCGTTCGCAAAGTCAGAGACTCGAGTCGAAATAGATCGGCACTCCACAAACTGTCCTTCGCGTGGCCCAGGAACGTGAGCCATGACGGACCCGATGAACCCGGTTCTGGCCTAAAATGAACTCCAAGAATCCGGCGGACGACGTCCTTGTCAATATCCACGCCGAACACTACTGCGATCTGCTGTGCAATTCTCCGACAGCCCCAAGTCGGATTGCGCCGTTTCATTTCAACAACGGTATCGATGAGTTCTTGAGCCGGCCCCTTCGGGCCCGGTCGTGCACTGCGTTTTGGCGTAAACAGATCGCGGTATTTTCGTTTGACCAGCATCTGATGAAAGCGCAAGAGACTCGATGGCTTGAGAACAATGGCGGACTTTAGAATCCGTACAGGGCGCATTAGAAGTGTGCACAAACCAGCGACGATGCGATCCGAAACACACAGATTCGGAGCCCGTTTCCGGCCGCGATTCAGAATCAGTAGTTGGTGTCGAATTCGGGTGTCGCTAAGGCGGCCATAGCCCGCCGACTCCAGATCGGTCGGACTTCCGTCCGCCGCATCCTCGCTGCGAAAAAATAGCGCCGGCCGACTGCGTTACGCAGCTCTGCCGAAAGGACACCATCTTGTTCGCATCGTCTTGTTCCAGCGTTTTCAGCACGTTTGAGTTTTTGGACCCTACGAGAAGCGATCGCACTGCGACTCGCGGTCTCGTTCATGGGCTGACTCCGTTCGGGAAAGGAAAGACACCAGAGGCTGCAAAAACGCAAGCTCGAGCCTGCTGGCTATGCTCCGCGGCGAGTGCCAGTCGCTCTAATCCGCATTCCCATGGACTTTCTGACAAGATTGGCCATGGTGTTTTCGCCAAAGATCTTTTGTGCAAAATAGCTGAGGTGAGCCGCCGCCCCCACCCAATAGGTCGCCTTGGGTCGCTTGTCCGATACGGCCTTGGCCACCGCGGATACAACGCTTGAGACTGGGAGGTGATTTCTGTTCTCACGATACCACCGGGCAACACACTCCAGGTCATTTGCATAGAGCGACGCAAGTTCCGGAGAGAGACTCTTTCCTGCTCCTGCGAGTGCTTCCGAAAGATGGGCAAGCCCTGAGGTATTCACGGTGGAAGGCTCCACATTCACGACGCGAATCCCACTCGCTTGAAGCTCGATTCTTAGGGCCTTAGTGAAGGACAACATAGAACTCTTTGTCATACTGTAAACGCCAAAAAATGGGGCATTGACCCTCGATGCGACCGACAAAATGTTGACGATACGCGCGTCTTCTGATCGACGCAGCAAGGGCAAAACTGCTTGCGTGACGCCTACGGTCCCAAAAACGTTTATATCGAAGACCCTCCTGAGCTCATCCCTTGTCACGCCTTCAATCGGGCCAACAGTCATGATACCTGCGTTGTTGATCAGCACGTCGAGCGGTGCGTTTCCAAGTTTCTTCGAGATTCGTTCACACAGGAAATCAATCGATGCACTGTTCGACATTTCGAAGGGTACTGGTAGCACGCGTTCCGAGCATGTTCCGAGAACAGAGTCCGGTTCCCCCTCTCGTGTAGCAGCAAATACCGTATGCCCCTCGGCATCAAAATGTCGTGCGAGCTCCAGTCCGATCCCAGAGTTACATCCGGTAACCAAGATACTCAGTTTCCGCCGGGCTACCCTCACGTCATATTCCCCACATGCGCTGGAATCTCCCCTCGCATCACAAGCCACGAAATGGTTCGAGCAAGCGTTTCTTCCGCAGTTCTAGTACTAAGACCGAAATCTTTTTGTGCAGCGCCAAGATCATAGAACCCAAATCGACCAATGTTGTCCTTGGCCTCGCCCATAGTTAGTAGAGGCTCCGAGCCGGACAATATAGAGATTCCCTCTGATATTTTTGCGATCGCCACCATAACTCTAGGGGAGTACCCGAGATGTCTAGGGCGAATTCCTACAAGCCGCTCAAGCGCCAGGCCAATCTCAGCATATGTAAGATTTTCTCCGCCTAGAATATATCTTTGCTCACCACACCCATTGGTCGCAGTATCGAGATACACCCGCGCGACGTATTCGACATCGCAGATATTAATCCCACCCCGAAAACTCGGCGCTCGCCCTAAAAGCATGTCTTTGAGCAAACGCATGGTGGGAGTCAATCGATAGTCAAGAGGACCGAATAGACTGCCTGGACAAAAAGAAACCAGCTCAAGATTAAGTTTGTCACATGTGGCAACGACGAGCCTTTCGGACTCGACCTTTGCCCTGAAATACTCCGAACTCGCGGTGTTGTTCCAGTGACTTTCGTCGAGCAGCACGGACGGATCATTACTCGTCCCGATCGCCGCAACGGAACTGGTATAGATGAACCTCTTTACACCAGCTCTCGCAGCTTCGCAAACGACGTTATACGAGCCTTCAATCGCAGTCCTGCGAATACTGCCTTTGACGGGACTCCATCGTTTAAACTCGGCCGCACAATGCACCACGACATCGCACCCATCAAAAACACCCCTCAATTCGCCAGGATTCAAAATATCAGCATCGCGGCGCGTAATGCACGCCCCCCTTGGGGCGTGCAACGTCGAACTGGTGCGCACGACAGCTACGACTTCAAGCTTTCTACGCAAAGCCTCGTGAACAACGTTGAGGCCCAGGTGGCCAGAGGCACCAGTCACAGCAAGAGTACCGATCACCGATTACTACTCCTGGGCAGGGCCGCCTCCTCAATAGATAGTTTTCTGGCCACAAAGATTCCGTAGTCGATTGGGTAATTAAACAATCCGGCCGTGGTCAACAGCAAAGGAAAACTCACTCCGAACGTCTTGCGGACATTGTGGGCGATAGGAAGTTCAAACGAGTGGCCGGGTAGGAAGGTGGGCTCAAGACGTAGACGCCAAGACGCCAGTTCGGAACAAAGCTTGAACGCCATGGCATCCGGACTCGAAACGCGCCCAGAAGCCCGACGCGGCGGCGATTTGAGCTGCTTCGAAGACTCAGATGTCCCTGAGGAGTGGCAGTCGTACATCAAGGCGAACGCGCGGTTCTTCGAAACGTAGTCGGAGCCTGCTACGATTGCCAACGAGTGAGCCTCGAAAGCAACCTCCAGGATTTGGATGGGATCCGAACGGAAGCCGAAAGCATTCTGCAAAATCTGTCGGACGCGCAGGTGAATGAATCTCCCGGCGAAGGCCGTTGGTCTGTCGGGCAATGCTTCAGTCATAGTCACGGGTATGGTGGAGCTTCCGTACATCCAGGAGGCAATTCGCGAGGGACGGAAGCGGCAGACACTCGGATCGGAACCATTTCGTTACAGTGTTATCGAGAGCTGGTTCGTGCGCAAGATGGACGTGCAGTCGAAGATGAAGTTCAAAGCTCCGAAGATCTACGCACCTGCAACGGAGCGATACACGGCGGCGCAACTCCTCAGCGATTTCCTCTCACTGCAAGATCAATGGGAGTCGTGCGTCAAGGATGCTGACGGGCTGCATCTTGGAAAGATTCGCGTACCAACACCTGTGACGCGATGGATCACTTTCAGTCTGGGGAAAAACTTCGAGCTATTCCTCGCTCACGAGCGACGGCACCTGCAGCAGGCGCGACTCACTTTGCCGCAGCGATAGATTCCACCTGAATGGTGCGGGTGTTCGTCTTGAGGGCGCTGGTAACGGTCACCTCCTTGCCTGCGAACTTCTCCGGAGCTTTCTGATCGCTCAGGTTGTAGGGGCGTTCGTGCCATCGTAGATAACGGAGAGAAAGATCGGCGCAATTACATAATCGACCGACGGCGACACTGAAACCGGCTCCGGCTACTGGCCCGATAACGCGGAAAGGCCCCTTGAAACTCCTATCCGTTGATATAAGCTACGCCCCGGATAATCGCTCGATTGGTTTTCTCGCAAACACGGGAATCCATTTCTCGATCACGGAGGTTTAACGCCATGCGAATGCGCTATCTCTCGTTCCTTTCATTACTCGTTCCGGCCTTTTTCTTGCTCAGCGGACATGCCGTCCTCAAGGCTCAGCAAGGAAGTTCTTCGGCGGTCAAGGGGGGGCGCTGGTCTGATCCAGCCACCTGGTCTGACAGGAAGGCGCCAAGCGCAGGCGCCGCAGTCACCATTGGCAAAGACATGCAAGTTGTCCTCGATGTCAGTCCGCCGGCGCTGCGCAGTTTAACGATCAACGGCAAACTGAGCTTCGCAAACAATAAAGATCTTGAACTGACCACCGAGTGGATCATGTTGCACGGGGAGTTGGAGATTGGTAGTGAAAAGACCCCCCACGCGCGCAAGGCGACAATTACCCTGACCAATAACGTCCCGGGTGAAGACATAGACACAATGGGTGACCGTGGGATCATGCTCATGGGCGGAACCCTGAGCCTGCACGGTAATCGGAAAGACTCCTGGACCAAGCTCACAAAAACAGCCGCCGAGGGTAGCAACACAATCGAAGTCTTGAATGTCGGTGACTGGAAAAAAGGTGACGAGATTGTTATCGCGTCAACGGATTTCGATCCCCACCAGGCAGAGAGACGAACCATCTCCAGCATCTCTGGAAAAGTGATTACGCTGGATCAGAAACTTGAATACATGCACTACGGCCAAATCACCTTCGGTGTGGATGAGCGTGGTGAAGTCGGCATGATTTCACGCAATATAAAAATCCAGGCTTCAGCCGACGCAGAGAAATCATTCAGCGGCGGGCATGTGATGGCGATGTCCGGGTCGACCATGAAGGTCTCCGGTGTCGAGTTCTTTCGAATGGGTCAGCACGAGAACCTTGCGAGGTATCCGATCCATTGGCATCTGGTTGGCGATACGCAGGGACAATACATTCAGAACTCTGCGATTCACAACACCTACAGTCGCTGCGTGACGGTACATGGTACGAACAATATCCGGGTTGAGAACAATGTGGCCTACGACAACGTCGGTCACTGCTACTTCCTCGAAGATGGCGTGGAACACGGCAACCA
>Ga0137433_1000514_pt1 | contig 20404 bp, 17 predicted proteins | sample EasRivERMZT840_2_FD_102335 | JGI IMG/M metagenome (GOLD analysis project Ga0137433, IMG submission 102335) | Soil microbial communities from meander-bound floodplain in the East River, Colorado, USA - East River MetaG ERMZT840_2 | ecosystem: Environmental > Terrestrial > Soil > Floodplain ...
ACCGCCGCCACCACCGCCTCCGCCCCCGCCTCCTCCAGGGACGTGGCCGAATGAGCCGACCGGTATGACGCTGGTATCAGATTACGGCTTCGGCGACGTGCTTCCGACTGGCCAAGGTACCTCGGTCGGGAGTGGCTGGTTCATAAACAACGACGGGCTGGCGACGCGCGTCGTGGACAACTCCGCGCCTCTTTCTCCGAACACCGTGGGGCAGTGGAGCTACCCGATTGGCTTCCAGGGCGGTAACGATCCCGCGACGATGTTCAGATTGGTCGGCGGGGGTAATGAGCTGTACATCGGCTTCTATTGGAAGGTGAGCAATCCCTGGCAAGACCACCCCGTGGCCAACAAGATTGCCTTCCAGTTTGCCGGTGGGGGTGGAGCGGGGGGGCAGACGTTCATCGCGATGGTGTCGGGCAGCCATGAGCTGCGGCCGACACTGGAGTTCTCGACCGATTTTGCTCGCAACCTCTCCGCGAACGTGAATAGCACGGCGATCACGCTCGGCGTGTGGCATCGCATCGAGTGGTACATGAACAAGTCCACGCGCACGATGAAATGGTGGTTGGACGGCGTGCTCCAGGGCAACCATACGAACGTCAATTATCCGTCGAACGCTTTCGACGAGTTCAAGTTTGCCCCGACGTGGGGTGGAACCGGCAGCACCAAAACTCAGAATGATTTCTTCTGGTACGACCACGTGCGGATCAGTAGACGCTAGGAGACGGGTGCCAGTTGTTCGACCGCGAGGGGGCGGGGCGGGGAGCCCCCCCTCTCGCGGTCGTGGTGTCCTGAGGGGTGGCCGCCACAGGGGTCCTCCCGGAAGAGGTCGGCGAGACCCCTGGCGCAGCGGCACGATATTGGCGGAATAGCACGATACTGATAAAATGGACCGAGGGTAATGCTCCTTCCTTGGAGGTGCGAGTGAATCGTCGCGATGTCCTGAGACTGCTAATCGTGGCGTTGGGCATGAGCCTTCAGGCGTGCAAGGGCGGAGTTGAGCCGCCGGTGGGCGGGAACCCCGAGTGGCCGAACGAGCCGGGCGGGCTCACGCTGATCTCGGACTATGGGTTCGAAGACGTGCTGCCGGTCGGCGTAAACGCAGCGGTTGATTCGCAATGGTTCATCAACAACGCCGGGCTCGCTTCCCGCGTTCTGGACACCTCGGCGCCTGCCTCAGCGAGCTTCGTGGGGCAGTGGAGTTACCCGGTCGGCTTCGCCGGCGGCGACGACCCGGCGACGATGTATGGGATGGTCGGCGGCGGCAACGAGATGTATATCGGCTTCTACTGGAAAGTCAGTAATCCCTGGCAAGATCACCCCGTGGCCAACAAAATCGCCTTCCAGTTTGCTGGTGGAGGTGGAGCGGGTGGGCAGACGTTCATCGCGCTGGAGTCGGGGAGCCACATCCTCGTTCCGACTCTGGAGTTCTCGACGGACTTCGCGCGCAACCTCGAACCAAACGTGGATTCGACCGTCGTCACGCTTGGTGTGTGGCATCGCATCGAGTGGTACATGAACAAGTCCACGGGTACGATGAAGTGGTGGCTAGACGGCGTGCTCCAGGGTCACTACACCAACGTCAACTATCCGCCGGAGCCCTTCGACGAGTTCAAGTTCGCCCCAACGTGGGGTGGAACCGGTGGAACCAAGTCGGAGCAGGACTACTTCTGGTACGACCACGTGCGCCTCAGTAACCGCTAGCGCGTTGGCTGACCGTACTGAATAGGAACTCGCTCACGCCGAGGATTGCCTTCAAGCGCGCTCGAGTCTCTGCGGCGTTCCAGTCGGCGCGCCACGCCTCAGTGTAGGACCCCACCTCACGATTGAGAATCCGAAACCCACCATGCTCGACGAACGTGCTGGCCCGAGTTGGGGTGAAGGTGTGCGGATGGCCCGGATCGAGGCGTAGCCGTGAGAGGACTCGGTGTACGGCGTACCCCCAGGCTGTGCGGCAATTGACGGTCAGATAGAGAATGCCATCCGGCTTGAGGACTCGAACGAGCTCGGCGCGCACCGCCCACGGGTTCTGGACGTGATCAATGCAGTTCTCGATGATCGCGACGTCATAGCGGCCGGTGTCGCAGGGCAACTTTTCCCCTATACCTGCGCGGTACTGTACGCCGTCGGTTCGGAGCGCGGTCAGGACGGGATTCTGAGAGTAGAATGACTCGAGGGGATCCACGGCGACGCGTTCCTTGGCCTTCAGGAACGGCACGACTCCGATTGGACCACTTCCCACCTCGACGACGGCGGCATCGCCGGTTTCGAGCGTATCGAGTCCAAGACTTCGGAGTTTGAGCATCAGTTGGTCCGCGCGCCAACGATACCAGTCGAGCTGCGACGCCGAGCCCGTCGAGATGCGAGCCGCCACGCCCTCCCAGTATCCCTGCTCGTATTGTTGGGCCCTGCGCCAACGACTGAGTTTGGGCATCAGCGAGGTCATAGCGGCTTTCTCAACGTGAGGAAGGCGGCCATGGGGCGGCCCTTGCCGTTCGGCCCGACGCGGTGGAGGAACAGACCGGACAACCACGGCTCGATCGGCGACGCGGGTATGCGCAGTGGGCCCGCCCGGACGAGCAGCGCTTCCATGGGCAGTGTGGGCTCGCCCCAAGTCTCGAGATCGCACACGTCGGCGCGTGACGGCCCGAGCAGGCGGCTTGCGAGCGTCGCTTCGTCGTAGTGCCGTTCGAAAAACACCGGCTGCGAGCCGAGCTGCGCGCGCTCGTACACCGACTCATTCACAAACGTCTCGCGGTATTGTAGGTCGTACGGCACCGTCACGACGACGAGTCCGCCAGGTTTCACGACCCGCACCAGTTCCCGCATCGCTGCGGTGTCACCCGCGTCCGGGATGTGCTCGAGGACCGAGACCGAATACACGACGTCGAACGTGTTGTCGGCGTAGGTCAGCGTGCGGCCGTCCTGGACTTCGGAGCTAACCCGTCCGGGTCCCGTACCGGAAAGCCCCAGCGCCCGCGCGTGGCGCTCGCTGAGTGAAATCGCCTCGGGCAGGATGTCGACGGCGGTGACGGAAAAGCCCCGATCCCGAGCCAGGATGACAGCCAGATCCTTGGGGCTTCCCAAATCGAGCACCTTGCCGGCCTTGATCGCTCTCAGCTGTCTCCACACGTAGCCGAACTCGGCCACACGCCAGTAGCTCACGGGCAGCAGCAGGCGTTTGATGCCCAGCACGGGCTCTCGGCGCAGGCAGCCTAGCCCGACGCGCATCCCTGCCATCCACATCGTCAACCGCGCGGAGGAGACCATCAGCCGCTGATCCGGTGTGGCGAGACAGACGGTGTCTCGACGTACAGCCGGTGCCAGGTCGAGAAGCACAAGAGCGCCAGCAGGATTCCCTCCCGATTGCGCCGCCGCGTGAAATGATCCGTCAAGAACGACTCGACCGCGGGAGCTTCGAAGTACCCGAGCCGGTTCATCCGTTCAGCGGACAGCTCATCGGTCAGCATGTCGCGCAGCTCGCCACGTAGCCACGCCGCCGTCGGTCCCACGAAGCCGCGCTTCGGCGCATGCAAGTGAGCCGCGGGCAAACGCGTGCGCAGGGCGCGCTTCAACAGGTGCTTGGGCTGCCACCATCCGATCTTGGTATGGTCCGAGAGCCGGTACACCTGCTCGACCAGTACGTGGTCCACCAGGGGGACGCGGACTTCGAGCGAATGCGCCATCGAGAGACGATCGCTCAGCGCGAGGATGTCGTCCGGGAGAAAGGTCTTGTAGTCCAAGTACAGCCCGGCCCGTAGGCCCGGGGGTGACCCCGCATCCCGATAGAGGCGCTCGAAGCGCTCTTGGGTCGCGTCGACGCTGAGGTTCTCCCGCACGCGCTCGCTGTAGAGCCGTGTGCGGTCGCCGGCGTCTGCACGGGTGATGAACGAGAAAAACCGCCCGGCTGCCCCGTTCCGCCCGGGCCGGAGGAAGCGTTTGATACGATCCACCGTCAGCCCCGCGCCCGCTGGCTCACGCAGCCGACCGGCCAGCGCGCTCGCGGCGCGCTGCAGCGGCAGCGGCAGGCGCGCGTACCCCTGGCCGAGCATCACCCCGAGGTGCCGGCGATACCCCGCGAAGAGCTCATCGCCGCCGATGCCGGTGAGCGCCACTTTGTACTCCGCCGCGACCGCCTGCGACAGCAGCCACGTGGGAATGGCTGAGTCGTCGGCATGCGGCTCATCGAGCGCGCGTACGATCGGCTCGAAGATGTCCCGAATGTCGGGTTGGATGTCGATCACGGTCAGACGCGCACCACAGCGCGTCGTGAGTTCGCGCGCGAGGTCGGACTCGTCCGCTGCCGCCGCCCCCGAGCCCTGATAGCGCGCGGTGAACGCGTGTGGCGTTGCTCTTCCACTCTTCCCGCGCGCCATGCTCGTGACCACCGCCGAGGAGTCGAGTCCGCCGGACAGAAAGGCGGCCACCGGCACGTCGCTCACGAGATGGGCCGCGACGGAGTCATCCAGCCACTCGAGGACTCGCTGCTCCACGTCGGGCGGCGTCTCGACGGTGTCGGTGGGAAGATCCCAGTACCGCCGGACGGTCGGCTCGCTGTCTCCTTGGCGCCAGAGCAACACGTGACCGGGCTCGAGCTTGCGCACATCGTGGAACGGCGTGGCGGGCGCAGGGATGTAGCCCAGCTGGAAGAAGGAGTCGAGCGCCTCCCAGTCGAGCGTGCGATCGCTGATGCCCGCGGCGAGCAGTGCCTTGAGCTCAGACGCGAAGGCGATACCCCAGGGTCCGTGCGCGATATAAAGCGGTTTGATCCCGAACCGATCGCGCGCGAGGAACAGCGTCCGCGCCGCCTCGTCCCAGATGGCGATCGCGAACATGCCCCGCAACCGTTCGACACAGCGGATCCCCTCGTCCTCGTACAGGTGCAGCACCGTCTCCGTATCGCTGTGGGTGCGGAACCGGTGGCCGCGGGCGATCAGCTCGCGGCGGATTTCCTTGTAGTTGTAGATCTCGCCATTGAAGACGATCACTTTCGAGCCGTCTTCGGTGAAGATCGGCTGGCGCCCGCCCGCGAGGTCGATGATGGAGAGACGTCGCATCCCCAGGCCCACACCGGCACCGACGTACAGTCCTTCGTCGTCCGGGCCCCGATGATGGAACGCCGCGCACATGTCGCGCACGAGCTCGGCAGGCACCTTGGCGTCAGGGGTGCCGCGCACGAGTCCGGCAATGCCGCACATCAGCAGCGGCCGACGGTGAGGACAGGCGGATGCATCTCGGAGCTCAAGGCGCAATAGTCGGACCAAGCTTGGCACGCCACCAACGCCAGGGATCGTCGCCGGAGGAGTGTGGCACGCGCGCCACACTCCCGAAGCCCGGTCATGGGGCCCGAGACTTGCTCAGTCGCACGGCGACATGGTGATCCTGCACGTACTTGCTGCCGGACAGGTGGGCGGCCTGGAGCGCGTGGTTCGGTCCATCGCCTCGGGCCAGCGCGTTCGCGGCAATCGCGTGGTGGTTGCGCCGATCGTCGAGTCCGCCGCCGACGGGCATCCATTCCTCGATTCACTGCGCGGCCTCGACCTCGAGATCGTCCCCATCGTTGTCACATCCCGCGGCTACTTCGCGGAGCGGCGCGCCGTTGCGGCGCTGTGCGCACGTTGCCGTCCCGAAGTGGTCCACACACACGGCTATCGCGCCGACGTGATCGACGCCGGTGTTGCCCGGTCCCTGGGCATTCCCACCGTGACCACGGTCCACGGTTTCACGGGTGGCGGATGGAAGAACCGCTTGTACGAGCGGCTGCAGCGTTTCGCGTTCCGGCGGTTCGACGCCGTCGTCGCCGTCTCACGCCCATTGGGTGACGCCCTCGTGCACGACGGCGTCCCGGCGGGTCGCGTCCACGTGATCCGCAACGCCTGGGACGGGGCGGCGGCGTTCCTGGACCGGGCGGCTGCACGCCGGTCGCTCGGCGTTCCAGCCGAGGGTGTCCGCCTGGGGTGGGTCGGACGTCTGAGCCACGAAAAAGGAGCCGATATTCTGCTCGAGGCGTTGCCGCTGATGGACAACACCCGCATTACGGTGTCCGTCGTGGGTGACGGAAACGAAATCGGGCGTCTGCGCGCGCGCGCCGGAGAGCTCGGCGTGGCGGATCGGGTCACTTGGCACGGTACCGTGCCAGCTGCCGCCAGCGTCTTCCCGGCGTTCGACGTCTTTGTGCTGAGCTCGCGCACCGAAGGAACACCCATGGTGCTGTTCGAGGCGATGGCGGCCGGCGTGCCGATCGTCGCGGCCAACGTGGGTGGAGTATCCGATGTCGTGTCGCCGGCCGAAGCGATCCTCGTTGCTCCCAACGATCCCGCCGCGCTGGCTGCCGCCGTTCGCGGGACGCTGACCGCGCCGACCCTCACCCAGGAACGCGTGCGCGCGGGTCTGCGACGTCTCGCGCGCGACTTCTCCGCCGCCCCGTGGCTCGAGCGCTATGAGGAGTTGTACCGCGGGCTCGGTCGGACGCTGTCGCGGCGCCCGGTGGGGAGCGCCGGATGACGTCGGGCAACGGACGGCCACGCCTCCTCGTGTTGGCGCAGTGCCTGCCGTACCCGCCTGGCAGCGGCGTCCGCAGTCGCACGTTCAACGTGCTGCGCGAGCTGCAGCGCGGCTTCGACGTCACCGTCTTGCCGTTTTCGCGCGCCAACCATCAGCCCCGCCTGGAAGACCGCTCGAATGCGCGCGCGATGCTGCAGGGGATGCTCACGGCAGTTGGGGAGCCCGTGCCGATTCCGAGCGAGCACCACCTGGCGCGGCGCCTGTGGGATCACGCGCGCAGTGTTTTCACGCGCAGGCCGTACACCTATTTCGTGTACCGCAGCCCGGCATTCACAGAGCAGTTGGCGGCCCTGCTGCGCCGGCAACGTCCCGATCTCGTGCACCTCGACAGCCTCGATCTTCATGGGTTTCTCGGCGACCTGCCGCGCGTGCCAGTCGCCTGTACCCATCACGACATCGAGCCGCAGCTGCTGCGCATTCGCGCGACGCGAACGCGCGCGGGGTTTGATGGAGCCTACCTCCGCTACCAGGCCGATCTCGTGGAGCGTCTCATGGCGGCCGTCTGTCCGACGTTTGGCCTCAACGTCATGATGTCGGGGCTGGATGCAGAGCGGCTGGGCGCCATCGCCGGCGGCGCCACGATGCACGTGGCTCCCAACGGCGTCGATATCGACTACTTCCGCCCGATGCCGGATGTCGCCGAGCTGCCAGGGCGCGTCGTGTTCGTCGGGCCGATGTACCAGTTCGCCAACTGGGATGCCCTCGCCTACCTGGTTGACGACGTCTGGCCCCGCGTGCGCGCCCGCCGGCCGAATGCATCGCTCGTGCTGGTGGGTGACGGGTCGCCCACGGATCGCGCGCGCTTTGGGGGAGCCCCGGGCGTGACGGCGGTGGGGCAGGTGGCCGACGTGCGCCCGTTCCTGGCGGAGGCCTCCTGCGTGGTGGCGCCGCTCCGCGTGGGAGGTGGAACGCGGCTCAAGATCCTTGATGCCTGGGCAATGGGGAAGGCCGTCGTGTCGACAACCACCGGGTGCGAGGGACTCGATGCCGTCGACGGCACCAACATCATGATCCGCGACACGCCTGCGGACGTAGCAGACGCGATTCTCTCGCTACTGGATGATCGGGAACTGAGGAGTCGGATCGGCCTGTCAGGTCGTCACACGGTGGAGACTGGCTACTCCTGGACCGCGATCGGGGAGAATCTGCGGCGCGCCTATCGTGAATTGATCTAGGGCGCGGCTGTGTGCAGGAGCGCCACGAATCGTTGCTTGGCGAGCGCAGCCAATCGCTGACGCTCGACGCGGGGGAACACGACGAACGCCGCGCCGACCAGGACGAGCGGCAGCAGGACGGCGACCTGAAGAAAGAAGACCAGTAAAGAATCAGCCCCCACAAAACGTTCGACGGCATAGGTCGCGATGCCGAAGGCTGTGCAGGCGACGCTTGGCCACGCCCACACGCGTGTCACGAATTCAAGCCTCGGGATGCCCACCTGACGCTCGAGGTATCGCGGAATGAACGCCAGATTCACGATCGTCGTAGGGATCGCCATGCCGAGCGCTACTCCGACGAGCCCCAACGGTCTGATCAGTATCAGACTCAGGGCGAGGTTGGCGATTGCTTCCAACGCGATCGCGATCGCAAGCGGCTGATGTCGATTGATCCCCAAACCGGTCGTCGTGGCCACGAGCCTGCCGCCAACCATCCAGACGGGCACGGCGAGGACCAACAGCACGCGGCTCGCGAGCGGTGCATAAGCGGATCCCATCCACAGGTCGAGGAATCGCTCCCCGCGCAGCAGAAAAGTGAGTGCCATCGGCACCGTCACGAGGGTTGCGACCGGACCCACGGACAATACGACGGCGCGGACGGCGTCGATGCCTCCCGTTGCAAGCGCCGCGCTTGTGCGGGGCGTGATCACACGGCCAATCGCAGCAACAACCTGGCGTGCGTAGTCCGCTAGGCTGGCGGCGATTGCGTAATAGGTCACGACGCTCACCGGCAGAAACGCCGCGATGACTATCGCATCGGCGTAATAGATGATCATGGCGGACAGCTGGATCAGGCTCGAGAACAGGCTAAACGACAGCAATTGCCTGATAGCGTGGGCGGTCGGGCCAACCCCCCGGAACGAGAGCTCCGGATAAAGACGGCGGGCCAGGAGGAACGCCAGGCCACCGCGCAGCAACGAGAGCGCGAGCTGGATCACACTCAGCCCCACGAGGCCGTACCCTGCTTGCAAGGCGACGATCACCGCGGCCGCGCGCAGCAACGTGATCGCGATCTCCACCGCGCCATCGAGATCGAAGCGATGGAGCCCTGCGACGATGCCTCCGAAGACGCCCCCCACAAAGGCTGTGGCGATGGTGGCGCCACCCAGGAGGACGACGAGCCGCGCTTCCTCCAGGAGATCAGCCGGGATATTGAACAGATCGCCGAGCACCGCCGCCAACAGGCCGGCAACTACGATGGTCAAGAGTGACAGGGCGGCGAACAGGCGCAGAGCGGCCGCGACGGTAGCCGACGCCCCGCGATGATCGCCTGCGGCATGCTGGTTGGCGACGAAGCGGGTGACCGCACCTCGCACACCGAAGTCGAGTAGGCCGAGGTACCCCACTAACGAGCCGAGGAGAACCCAGGTCCCGTAGGCGGAATTGCCGAGGCGATGGACGATGAACGGCGACAGCAGGAAGCCGACGACGGCGGTGACGGCGAATGCTGCCCAATTCGCGACGGTGCTCCCGAGCACTCCCGGGGCGCGGGGGGCGCGGGGGGCGCGGGGGCTCATGACCGGGTCTCTGCGGCCTCTGGCTGTCGGGAACGGAAAGGGAACGATCTCGCCGGCCGAGTCTCTCGCCGCAGCAGGGCGGCGATCTCGTGATACTGCTGGTCGAGGTGCGCGCGCAGATCGAGCGCGTGCAGCTGCAGAGCAGCTGCGAGGACGTCGCGCTGCGCCCGCAGGCGATCAAACGCGGCGCGCAGCCGCTCGGGGCTGACCTCTTCCAAACCGATCGTATGGGCCTTGAGGCCGGCGCGTTCGAGGACTTCGCGAGTCTTCACTTGATAGCAGATGGCGAGCGTGGGTCGAGCGGTGAGGACGCCGAAGACGGCGCCATGAAACCGCGTCGTGACGAGGAGATCAGCGCCGGCGCAGAGCTCGAGCAGCTCATCGACCGAAGCCGGCATCACAAACACCGGGGTGGGGTACGCGGTGGTGCCTGGCATCGCCGCTTGGATTTCCTGGGCGGTTACGCGGTCGTCTTTTTGTGTGCCGTAGAAGAAGACGTCGTGTCCCTCCGCCACGAGCGCCGCGGCGAGTTGCGCGAGACTCTCGACGTACCGCTGTTGGCGGACGGGATCGTGCACGGGCCAGAAAATGCTATGGTGGACGATCATGGGATTGATCCCGACGCGCAGTCGCTCGGTGGGCGCGCGCCGCGGCGGGCGAAACGGCAGGCTGTGCGCCAGGTCGGGATACACGGCGCCACCATCGAAGCCGTACTCACGCATCAGACGACGCGACCCTTCATCCCGGAACGACACATAATCCGCCCGCCGCAGCACGTTGGCCAAGAGCCGTCCCGAGCGGGCCGACACGATCGGCCCTGCGCCCACGCTCACGAACGCGAGCCGCGTGCGGCTGAGGCGGGCGAGGGCCGACCACTTCCACACGCTGTACGGGGCGTGCCAGAACCCTCCATAAAAATCGAATACCGGATTCGAGCCGGTCACGATCAACACATCCACGTCGCGCAGCCGACGGTAGGACTGCCACAGGAAGCGACATTCGGCCGGAACGGCCCGCGCGGCGGCCAGCACGGCGCGCAGCGCACGGACCACCAGACGGAGCGGCGCAATCCGACGAGCGCGCCGGCGCCATCGGTCCAGGGCCGTGACGACGCCAGCCTGCGCACCGGGAGCCGGCGGCTCCCACGGGCCGGTTTCGCCACGCAAGAGACGGCGGACGGGGTGTGCAGGCCAACTCCAGTGCGCCCGCGCGATGTCCGGAAACCGGCAGATCAACACGAACCGCGCAGTCGGTACGAGGCGCTGCAAGTGATGAATCAGCGCTGTCGGGCCGGCATCGTCCCCCAGGTTCGCATCGGCGTAATGTCCCCAAACGCCGATCACGGGCTCTGCATTCACCCGGGGCTCCGGGTCACGAGCATGCGCGCGGCAGTCACGAGCTCCTTCCAGAAGTCGTCGCGCGCCCAGACCATCCGGCGCGCGAGCCCCGCGAGCAATGTGACGCGCTCGTCCAATGGGAGTGGCGCCCGCAGGACGGAGCGCGCGTGCTCAGCCCAATGCCGCCAGCGATACAACTCCACCCGGTGCCCGTGAGCCCGACCCGGGTTCATGAACTCCCGCTGCTGCTCGAGCGTCATGCTCGTGAACGACTCGTCGTGCATCCGTCGCAGCAGCAGTGGCTCCGGCACTTCGAGGATCTTGCCGTAGAGGGTGAGCTCCGCCTGAAAAACCATGTCGGAGCCGAGGTAGGACCCGAGGAGCCGCGTCCGCCGAAACGCCTCCGTCCGGGCGACGCCGTAAAGGGCGTTGCAGAGGCGGATATTCTGCAGCAGGGTGAAGAAGCGGTCGCTGGGGCGTGTGTGCGGCAGGTGCAGGCCCTCTTCGTACTCCCCCAGAGGCTTGTCGTCCGCGTCGATCATCATGATGCGCGGATACACGAGCACGGCGGTGGGATCGCGCGCCAGGCCTTCCAGGCACGCTTCGAGAAACCGGGGCTGCGAGCAGTCGTCGGCTGCCGACCACCGGAAGAATTCCGTTTCCGCCAGCTCGCACAGCCGCGTGTAGTTCGCGGCCGCACCCAGGTTACGCGGGTGCCGCACGTGACGGACGCGCGGATCGCGCGCGGCGTATTCCTGCACGATGGCCGCGGTGCGGTCGGTCGACGCATTGTCCCCAACCAGCACGACGAAATCCTGGACCGTCTGATTGAGGAGCGAATCGAGGGTGCGCGCCAGATAGCGCTCCCCGTTGTAGACCGGGACGCCCACCGTGATCAGAGGCAGATGCCGACCTTCCGCGCGTGGAACGCTTCCGCGTACCCTTCCGGCGCGCGACACTCGATACCACGCAGGCGCAGCAGGCCGCGGAACGTTGCTTCGTCGAACCACGGCTTGTCGCGTTGTGTCGCGAACGACGACAGCAGCACGTCGATCTTGCGGCGCACCGTTGCCTCGGTGAGCGGCACGTAACAGTTCGGCTGCCCGAGGTCGCCATCCCACTTGGGGATCTCGTACTCCAGGATCAGGTGGTCACGCCACGTATTCCACGTCAGGTCGGACGCCAGCCGGTGGTCCTGGTGGCGGTCCTGGCGGGTGTGCGTGTAGATGAGGTCCGGCTCAGGTCCCCCCCCTCCCCGCCCGCGGCGAAAGGCTTCGAAGGCCTCCTTGACCCGGCCCACATCGGCCTGGAGGTATCCGTCGCGAAAACCGGCCACGGACACCTCGAGACAGCAGACGTCGCCGAGCAGGCGTTCCGCGGCGTCTTCCGCCTCACGCTTGCGGGTCTCATCCCCCGTCAGCACCCACCAGCGCACGAAGCTGCCGGGGTGCCGCTCGACGAGCTCGCGAATCGTACCACCGCACCCGATCTCCAGATCATCGGCGTGGGCGCCGATACAGACTACACGCAGCGGCTCGGGCGCAGCGACGCCATTAATCGTGAGGAAGCGCATTCGCGTTCCACACCTCCCAGGGTGCGTTGCCGCCGCTATGCATCTCTTCCAGAAGCTGCCGCTCCTTGAAGGTGTCCATGCACGCCCAGAACCCGTCGTGCTGGTACGCAAACAGCTGCTCGGCCGCAATCAGCCGTTGGAACGGCTCGACCACGAGCTCTTCACCGGGCTGCATGTAGTCGAAGACGTCTTTGCGGAAAGCAAAGAACCCGCCATTGATCCGCACGTTGGTATCGCCGATATGGCGGACGCTTTTCACCACGCCGTCGTCCTGGAAGTCCACGAGATGGAACGTCCAGGGCGGCCTGACGGCGACGAAGGCGCCGACTCGGCCGCTTTTGCGAAACCGGTCCAGGTAGCGGGGCAGGGGGAGGTCGCTTACCCCGTCCGCGTAATTCACCAGGAAGGTTTCCTCGCCTTCCAGATGACGGCGCACCGCCTGCAGCCGCTCGCCGATGTTTGCCGTCAGGCCGGTATCGACGAACGTGATGCGCCAGTCGTCAATATCGGAGCGCAGCAGCTCGATGTCTCGGCCGCCGCCGCTCAGCACGAAATCGTTGGAGACACACTCGTCGTAGTCCCGGAAGTAGCGCTTGATCACATCGCCGCGATATCCGAGGCAGAGGATGAAGTCCTTGTGCCCGAAGTGGGCGTAGTACCGCATGATGTGCCACAGCATCGGCCGGTAGCCGATCTGCACCATCGGTTTGGGCACATTGTCGGCCTGCTCGCGGATGCGCAGACCTTGGCCCCCACAGAAGAGGACGACCTTCACGAGACCCTCGCAGACGGAGAAGTGAGGTGCACGAGCTGTTGCTCCCGGCGCAGCTCGTCGATGAGCCGGTCGGCGGGCAGCTCGATGTCGCTGTAGCAAATGGCCTGATCGCGCGGAATGTCGCGGAGCAGCCGGCAGCCTTCCGCGACGCCCATGGGCAGCGCATCCGCGGCGCCCGCGGCCGCGGCGTTGTCGACGAGCCCGTACGCGCAGAACCCGCCGACGCCATCGAGCAGCTCGCCGGCGCGGAGATGGCGCTTGGCGATCGCGACCGTCTCACACACTGGCCCATCGAGGGGGCAGACCGTCGCATCGTGCGCCAGCACGGCCCGCGCGATGGTCGCGGCGATCTGCACATGCGGGACATGGAACGGCGTGTGAAATACGTAGAACGGGCCGTCTCCCATCTTCCCGTACGCGAGCAAGCGCTGCTTGGCCGGGTGAGGCTCGTGGACGATCACGAACGCGCCGGTATGGGGAGCGGCGCCGAGGGCGTAGTCCACCAGCCCGCCCGCGAGCATCTCCTCGGCCGGCAGGCGCTGGGCGATCTGCTGGACATCTTCGCACGCCGGTCCGTACATGCCGCGTTGCCCGACGCGAAACCCGGTGGCGTTCGCGAGAATCGTCGCTTCCATCGAGAGCTTCGTGGCGTCGGCAAAGGAGGCAGCCTTCTGCGGATTCTGGCCGTAGCGCTCGGCGAAGCCGCGCTGCGTTTCTGGCGTCCGATAGTGGTCGACCAGGCCCTTCAGATTGCCCGCCGCAACCGGCTGGAGACCGATGGAGCGGAGGTAGCGGAGCAGCGTCATCGCCACGCCCGGTTCGTCGCCGTCCGTGTTGGTCAGGACGACGCCGCGCTCCGCGGCGCGCCGCGCCAGCACAGGTCCGACAGTAGCATCGAGCTCGGCGTTCACCAGGACGACGTGCTTGCGTTGGTCCAACGCGCCCGTCACGACATGGGCCGCGTATTCCACGGTGCCGGTGGCCTCGACGATCGCGTCCAGCTTGGTCGATCCGCTCAGCACCGCGGCATCCGTGGTCACCGCATCGCGGCCTCGCGCGATCTCGCGATCGAGCTGGTCGGCGCTCGACACCTCGACCGTGGTGCGTCCGGCCTCGGCGAACGCACGCCGCGCGTTGGCGAGCGTGCGATTGGCGATCGCGACCAGACGGATTCCCGGAACCGATGCGACCAGCTGCAGCGCGATGGCCCGCCCGGCGGCACCGGCGCCGACCATGCCCACGCGGATCGGCTCGCCGCTGGCGCGTTCGGCGAGCATCTGATCGATGGCCTTCACGCCGGCACCCGGGCTCGGGACAGCCACCGCAGATCGGCGCTCAATCGCCCGTCTCGCTGCAGCGTCTGAATCTGCTTGATCCGGAAATAGCGATCACTGAGAAACTGGAGCTCCGTGAGCCCGTGCTGGTCGAAGGCATCCCGCAGCTCGCGGATGCCGCGCTCCACCGTCCAGGTCGGCTGATAGTCCGGCAGCGTCTCCTCGAGCTTGCCGCAATCGACGCGGTAACTCCGCGGGTCGGGGCCGACGTCGCTCGCGTAGCGGACGCGGCTGCCGGGGACGAGCGTCTGCACCAGATCGGCCAGATCGCGCACGCGATAGTTCTCGCTCGTCCGGCCCACGTTGAAGGCCTGGTTGTGCACCTTCTCCCGGGGTGCGGCCAGCACGGCGAGGACGGCGCGGGAGAGGTCTTCGACGTGCACGAGCGGCCGCCACGGCGTGCCGTCGCTCTGGATCAAGACCTCGCCCGTGGTGAAGGCATAGCCGACCAGATTGTTCACGACCACGTCCGCTCGCAGCCGCGGTGACACGCCGTATGCCGTCGCATTCCGCATGAACGTCGGGCTGAAGTCATCGTCGGCGAGCACCGCTACATCGCGCTCGACGAACACCTTCGATTCGCCATAGGGGGTGATGGGATTGAATTGCGCCGACTCGTCCAGCATTCCCGTCCCTGCCACGCCATACAGGCTGCATGAGGACGCGAACACGAACCGAGGAACGCCGGCCGCTTTGGCCGCACGGGCCAGCCGGACCGAAGCCACATGGTTGATCTCGCGCGTCAGGTCGGGGTCGAGATTGCCCAACGGATCATTGGAGAGCGCAGCGAGGTGCACCACGGCGTCGTAGCCACGCACCAGCTCGGTGGCGACGTCGCGCACGTCCGACTGCCATCCGGGGAGCGGCGGCGGGTCGCCCAGCGTGCAATGCGCGAAATACCCGGCGTCGAGGCCCATCACGACATGGCCGGCGCGCTGCAGCATGGGCCCCAGCACGGAGCCGATGTACCCGGTGTGACCGGTGAGCAAGATCTTCATGGGAGCACGGCGACTTCGGGAATTGGAACGACGAAGCGGCCGCCCCATTCTCGGATCCCTGACATCTGCGTCATGATTTCATCCTTCAGATTCCACGGCAGAATCAGGAGGTAGTCCGGGCGCGTGGCGAAGATCAGCTCCGGCAGGTAGATCGGGATGTGTGTTCCCGGCAAGAACTTTCCCTGCTTGTGCGGGCTTCGATCGACCGTGTAATCGACAAAGTCCGTCCGTATGCCACAGTAGTTGAGCAGCGTGTTGCCCTTGCCCGGCGCGCCATAGCCCACCACGGTCTTGCCTGCGGCTCGCGCGGTGATCAGGAACTGGAGGAGCTTCCGCTTCGTCTCTTTCACGCGTCCGTCGAACGCCTGGTAGTAGGCGAGCGTCGCGACGCCGGCCGCGATCTCGCGCGCCCGGAGCCGCTGGGCGCGCTCGGTGAGCGGACGGGCCGTGTCGTGTTCGTGCCGAGCGTAAATGCGCAGGGATCCACCGTGTGTCGGCACCTCCTCGACATCGAACACCGTGAGGCCATGCGCCGCGAAGATGGTCTCGGTGCTGAGGAAGGACAGGTAGGAAAAGTGCTCGTGGTAGATCGTGTCGAACTGATTCTCTTCGAGCAGCCGCATCAGGTGCGGGAACTCAATGGTGATCGTGCCCCGGGGTTTGAGCAGGATCTTGAGCCCGCCGACGAAATCGTTGAGGTCGTGCACCTGGGCGAGCACATTCTTCCCGAGCAGCAGATCGGCCTGGTTCCCCTCCTCGGCGAGCCGGCGAGCCAGCTCTACGCCAAAGAACTCCGTGATCGTGGGGACGCCCTTGGCGATCGCCACGGCGGCCACGTTGTGCGCGGGCTCGATGCCGAGGCAGGGGATCCCCCGCCGCACGAAGTTCTGGAGGAGGTAGCCGTCGTTGCTGGCCACTTCCACGACGACGTGTCCGGACGTGAGGCCGAGCTGGGCGACCATCTGGTCGCTGTAGCGGCGACAGTGGTCCAACCAGCTATCCGAATACGACGAGAAGTACGCGTAGTCACGAAAGATCTCGTTGCCGCTGACGTATTCTTGCAGTTGTACGAGGAAGCAGCGGTCGCACACGTACACGACCAGCGGATAGAACGGCTCCATATCGTTGAGCTGATCGGCGCGCAGGTAGCTCTCGCACAGCGGCGACATCCCTAGATCGGTGACGACGTGCTGGAGCGTGGCGCCGCAGGCTCGGCAGTTGGCGCGCGAGTCGGAGCGCGAGGCGGCTGGGGGCCGCGCGGCCTCCCCGATGGTTGAGGCAAACGTCATCCGGTGTGGTTCCTCGGCTCGAGTAGTGCTGGGTGCACGACGCGCTCGCTCGACGCAAGAGCCGGGCTACATGGGTGCGGGAAGCTGGGTGTGATAAGTGGTTCAGTGATAACGAGGTCCATCGCAGCAACGAGGTAGTCGAATTGATCGGCATTGGACTGACGCGCTGGCGCTACACTCCCTCACGCACCGGCTCGGGGCACGCCTGTTGCGGCGCGGACCGCCGAGACCCCTGAGGGAAGACCAATGCTCATTGTAGCCATGTGATGACGGCCGACGTGATCGTTGCCGGCGGTGGCATCGTGGGGCTGGCGACGGCGGATGCGCTGGCCGGACGGGGTGTCCGCGTGGTGGTGTTGGAAGCGGAGCCGATTCTCGCCGCGCACCAGACTGGACACAACAGCGGCGTGATTCACTCTGGCATCTACTACAAGCCCGGGTCGCTGAAAGCGAAGACCTGCGTCGCGGGCCGCGAGCAACTGTATGCGTTCTGTGCGGAGGCAGGCGTGCCCGCGCGGCGCTGCGGCAAGCTTGTGGTTGCGACCCGCGAAGAGGAATTGGCCCCGCTCGCGCTGTTGGAAGAGCGGGGCCGTGCCAACGGCTTGCGGGACCTCACCCGTTTGGACCGGTCGGATATCGCGCGTCTGGACCCAGGCGTGGCGGGCGTAGCTGGTTTGTGGGTGGAGGAAACGGGCGTCGTCGACTTTGGCATGGTCGCGCGCGCACTCGCGGCGCGGCTCACGCTCCGCGGCGGCGTCGTGCGAACGAGTACCCGCGTCGTGAAGATTACCTCCCGGGCGGGCGAGGTCCACGTCGCGACGACCCCGAACGGGGAGCGTCTGGTCGCTCGCCTGTTCGTGAATTGCGCAGGCCTCCAGTCCGACCGAGTCGCGCGGCTCGCCGGCGTCGATCCGGAGATCGCCATTATTCCGTTTCGGGGCGAGTACTACAAGCTGCGCCCGGAGCGAGCGTCGCTGGTGCGGCACCTCGTGTACCCAGTGCCAGATCCCGCCCTGCCGTTCCTCGGCGTCCATTTCACGCGCCGCATCGATGGGCAGGTTGAAGCGGGGCCGAACGCCGTGCTGGCCTGGCACCGCGAGCAGTACGGCCGTTGGTCCCTGTCACCGCGTGACGTGGGCGCCATGCTGGGATTCCCGGGGTTCTGGCGGATGGCGGGTCGATTTTGGCGCACCGGGCTCAGCGAGTTGGGACGCTCGTGGTCGAAATCGCTGTTCGTCCGGGCGCTGCAGCGCCTCGTCCCGGCGGTGCGCGCCGCCGATCTGCAGTGGGGTGGCTGCGGGGTGCGCGCGCAGGCAGTCGACCGCTCCGGCCGCTTGCTCGACGACTTTCACATCGTGGAAGGCGAAGCGAGCGTGCATCTCGTCAACGCGCCGTCGCCCGCGGCAACCGCGTCGCTCAGCATCGGCAGCCAGCTCGCGCGCCGTGTGGTGGAGCGTCTGTGACGAACCTGGGATTGTTCGTCGTGATCGTCGCCGCGGCGGTCGGGACGTACGCGTATGGCTTCTACCCGCTGCTCCTGTGGATCAGTACCAGACGACGTTCGCCTCGCGCACCGGCCCCGTTCGACCAGTGGCCCTCCGTCAGCATCACGGTACCTGCGCACAACGAAGAAGCCACCCTCGCTGCCACGCTGACGCAGATTCTCGAGTCCGACTATCCGGCCGAGCGGCTCCAGGTGCTGGTCATCTCCGATGCCTCGACGGACCGCACGGACGACATCGCGCGCAGCTTCGCGACGCGCGGCGTCGAGCTGTTGCGACAGCCGCGGCGTGACGGCAAGACGGCGGCGGAGAATGCCGCGCGGCCGCATTTGCGCGGCGAGTTCATCGTGCAAACCGACGCGTCGGTGCGGATCGCGCGGAGCGCGCTCAAGGCCCTGGTCGGTGCGTTCAGCGATCCTGCGGTGGGCGTGGCGTCCGGACGCGATGTCTCTGTCGCCGTCGCCGCGAGCGACCGCGGCGGCGGAGAATCGGGCTATGTGAGCTACGAAATGTGGGTACGAGACATGGAGACGCGCGCCGGCGGCATCGTGGGAGCGTCTGGCTGTCTCTATGCGACCCGCCGGGCGCTGCACATGGAGGCCGTGCCCGAGGGATTGAGCCGGGATTTCGCCGCGCCGCTGATCGCGCGCGAGCACGGTTTTCGCTCGGTATCGGTGCCGGACGCCGTCTGCTACGTGCCGCGCACAACGTCCCTGCAGCAGGAGTACCGCCGGAAGATTCGGACGATGACCCGAGGCCTCCAGACGCTGTTCTACAAACGCCATCTCCTCAATCCGATCCGTTACGGTCGCTTTGGGTTCATGCTGCTATCCCACAAACTGATTCGTTGGCTCGTACCCTGGGCGGCGCTTGTGGGCGTGGCGGGGTTCGGTGCCGCGGCCGTCGGAGGGGCGTGGTGGGGCGTACTGGGTCTTAGCGCGACCGGGGCGGCGGTCGCGGCGGCGCTCGTCGCGTGGCGCTGGCCAGAAACTCGCCCGCTCCCCAAGGGCCTCGCCGTGCCCGCGTACCTGGTGTGGGGAGTCCTGGCCGGCGTGCAGGCGTGGGGAAACGCGCTGCGCGGCAAAGTGAGTCCGGTCTGGGAGCCAACGCGCCGGCGCCGCGCGCCTAACGACTGAGGCGCGCCCGCCACACCAAGAGCTCGGTTCGCACAAATCGAGCTGCGTATCTCCAACTCAGATCAGTCTTTACGTTGCCGCACCTGCTCTGCCCGGGGAACACTTTTTGCCGGCCTTACCAAACCCGCCGGAGCCCTGAACGGCGGCAAGGCCGGGTCATGTGGCTACGAGTGCTTTCCGCGGCTGCTCAGCCGTAATCCATCCCTGATGCTCAAGCCCAAGCCCCCAACGCTTGGCCGGCGTCGCTACACGCGACGTGCGCTCGCCGTCCTGTTAACCGTTGCGATCGGATCGTGCAGTGAGCCGGGACCGACGGGCGGGTCCGTGCCGGTCGCCGCAGTGAGCGTGACGCCGCCGAATCTCGAACTGACGGTGAGCCAGATCAGCACGCTGAGGGCGACACTCCGCGATGCGGCCGGGAATCCGCTGACAGATCGCGTCGTAACCTGGACGAGTGCCGATCCCGCGGTCGCAACAGTGACGGCTGACGGGGTGGTGACAGCAGTGGGCACCGGGACGGTGACGGTGACGGCGAGAAGCGAGGGGCGGAGCGGCTCCGCAACGGTGAGCTCTGTGCCGATACCGGTCGACGGGGTGAGCCTGACGCCCACGAGTCTCGATCTGACGGTGGGGCAGACGAGGCAGCTCACGGCGATACCGCGCGATCCCGCGGGGAATCCGCTGACGGATCGGGTGGTGACGTGGGCGAGCGATAATGCAGCGGTCGCGACGGTGAGTCCCACCGGTCTGGTGACAGCGGTAAGCGCTGGGGCCGCGAGGGTAACGGCGACGAGTGAGGGCCGCAGCGAGTCAGCGACCATCACCGTGAGAGCGGTGTCGCCGCTGCCGGTGGCATCGGTGAGCGTCACACCGCCGATTCTCGATCTGACAGTGGGGGAGTTGGGCGAGCTCACGGCGATGCCGCGCGATGCGGCCGGGAATCCGCTCGCCGATCGTCCGGTGACGTGGACGAGCAACGATCCTGAGGTAGCGACGGTGATGGACGGGCTCGTCCTGGCGATGACACCCGGGACTGTGACGGTGACGGCGACGAGTGAGGGGCAGAGCGGCTCGGCGACCGTGACCGTTGTACCGGTTCCGCCGGTGCCCGTCGCATCGGTGAGCGTGGCGCCGCCGAGTCTCGATCTCACAGTGGGCCAGACCG
>Ga0137433_1000516_pt1 | contig 20349 bp, 10 predicted proteins | sample EasRivERMZT840_2_FD_102335 | JGI IMG/M metagenome (GOLD analysis project Ga0137433, IMG submission 102335) | Soil microbial communities from meander-bound floodplain in the East River, Colorado, USA - East River MetaG ERMZT840_2 | ecosystem: Environmental > Terrestrial > Soil > Floodplain ...
GTACCGACGGACATTCGTTCTGACGGTCTGACCGCACCTGCGACCACTACTCCTTCCGTACCAAGGCTTGAGGTAAGCCGAACGGCCTCATAGCGCCGGTCCGTCAAGGACTGAAATCGACTGGCGATAGCCGGTGCGAGCACCAACCCGAGGTTGCTCGCCTGTGCAGCGTCCGCCTCCTTCATTTGATCAAGCAGCAGTTTCCACGCTTCGTAATCTGCTTCGATTTCTCTGTCCTGCTGCTGCGCCAATTCAAATGCCTCAGTCGCATCGCGCAGCCGCTCCCGCGCGACGGCGCCGCCAACCTGCTCCAGCGCTCCGTGCGCCCGGTGAATATCGCGCTCAACAGCTTCCAATTCCAGTGTCAGACTGACTTCGGTGCTCTTGGCAACATTCACGTCATCCTTCGTAACGGTCCGCTCAGGTACAGGCAAGGCCGCGTGACACTCAGTCGCTCCGCGGAGCTTGGTTTCTGCCGCCTCCAAGTCCTCTGCGTCTCGCAACCTTCTCAATTCGGTGAGCCGACCCACTTGCGCCGCGTGGACCCTCATGGCCTCCGACAGCCTTCCGTGAGCAGCGTCCACTTCGATCTTTGCCTGTTCACAGCTCGCACGAGCACCAGCAACAGCCTCATCGATACGCGCTTTTCGCAAAGCAATTGTTTTATCCAACGATGCCAGCTGCGTCTTAGCGGTTTGCGCTTCGGCAGTGGCTGTTTTGTGACCTGATTGAGCGGAAGCCAATGCCAATGGTAATCCCTCGGGAAACGATGTCAGCGTGAGATCCCGTTTTGCAACGGCTTCCTCCAACAGCGACCGCAAGTTGCTCGCCCGCTCTTCTGCGAGGGTGTGAGATGTCGCGGCCTCCCTAGAAATGTTACGTGCGGCATCTAAAACCATGGACAGCTCTTGACGTCGCTTTCGCAAACCGCCGACGGGATCAGCTCCTAGCCTGTCGAGATCAGCGGATAGTATCTCGGTCTTTACGTCACCCAGAGCGGCGCGGCAATTCTCAGTGCGGTTCATTGCCTGTCGCAGTGCGTCCTCAGTTCCGATCAGTGGGTTTATCTGGGTTCGCAGGGACTCGATCTCTACATCCTTGGCCTTGATCCGGGCGTCCAGCGCTTGAACTTCCTCAACCTTCGCCTCGAGGCCGGCAAGGTCCGTCGCGTCAACGGCCGCGAGATGCGGCGCGATTTCCAAGTTCCATCGATCCTCCAACGTCCGAACCTTCTCTTGTACTTCGCGTCGGCCTCCGCGAATGCGGACCGACGCACGGTCGGCAATCTCGAGTTCGACCTCAGACGCAGCTTCGATCTCAAATGGCTCTGCAGTCGATACCGAATTGGCAGCCTTTGCATCCTTCCGCACAGCAATGTCGATCGAAAGCTTTGGTGTGACGGTGACTACAAAGCCAACCTCAACCGCACCCCGAGCGGCAGCGAGTTCAGTATCCAGGCGTCGCATTGGTGCCAGTGCGCTTGAAGGCGGAACCACGATTGGAGTTCGCCGTCCGATCAATAGCGCTCGTTCTTCCAAGGCCGCATTCAAGCGCGCCTGCAGGGCCACGTGTTTATCGACTGCAGAGCGAGCATCGGCCACCTCCTTATCGGCGGTTCGAACGTCCAAAGCTCGTTCAAGCAAATCGCATCGACGAAGTTCATCGTTCGCAGCCTGCTCTTTGGCTGCAGCCTGAGTTAACAATTCCATCGCGCTGCGCGCCTTGGCTTGTTGCTCGCGATGGTCACGGTCGGCGCCGACGGTAACATCGACGAGTTTCTGTGCACCGATAGCAGCCTCGATTCGCCGTTGCGCACCACTTGTTGCCTGCTCTGCTGCGGCGAGTCGAAGTTCGAGCTGTTGGCGCACAACCGTGTCGCTGACGGCGGATTCTGATCCCTCTGCTCGCACAGTTTCTTCTGCGGATTTTAGAGTGGCGTCGGCTTCCACCCTTGCGTTCTGTGCGACTGTTAGCGCCTCTTTTGCTTCGTTCTCAGTCCGAAGTAGTTCTTTGGATTTCTGCTCCGCTTCTTCGACATCGATCCCAAGCTTTCGGATCCGCTGCACCGCTTCCTGCGCCAAGCGGACCTGTTCCGCTGCGGCAGCGCGATCAGCGGCCTGCGTGGCTAAGCGCCCAAGCATCGCCGCGCGCTCTGTTGCACCAGCCAACGCCTCTTGTTTCTGGGCCCGTTTCTCATTCAGAACCTGCAGCAGTTTCTCTGCGCCTTCCGAGTCAGCGACGACTTTCTGAAGCCTCTCCTTTTCCTCCCTCGTTTCCTTCACACGTTCCGCGGCCGCCTTGAAAACGCTGCCCTTGGCGGTCTTCTTCGCGCCCTTATCGGTGTACGCTTCATCCCGCCTCGCCTGAACGCTCCTAAGCAACGCGACGAACACCGGGTCTTGTGCAACGGCCTGCAAGGCTGCCGCGATCCGCTCTTTACCGCTGGCGGTGGGATCGCCTTCCAAACTTTCGCGGAGCATTGCAGTCACGTCCGCCTGGGTAGAAAGAAGTACAGTGGCGAGGAAACTGGATGGGATACCCTTGATACCGCCCGCGCCGCCAGGTTCGGGAATACCCCACCGCAGAATCTCTCGGAGTTTTCCATCCACCTTTCGCGCACGTTCCACGTCATCGAAGTCCCGACCATTCTTGGACTCCTGCAAGAGCGATGAACCGCCCTTCCCAAATTCTTTTCGGATACGCCAAATGCGTTGTGGTTCGGTTTCGAAGGTGAGATCGACGATTGGATCTCGGTTACCAGTCCACCCAACATACTGTTCGCAAGACACCGATGCATGCGGCAGCAGCAGTGCCAAACGGATGGCTTCCACTAGCGTGGATTTGCCGAGGTCGTTAGGTCCATACAACACGTTTAGCCCCGGTCCGAACTCAATATCCAGTTCTCGGACCGCAGCAAAATTCGTAACGTGCAGGCGAAGCAGCTTCACAACCCACGCCCGCCCGCCGCGGAATTGTTTTGCAGCAGCTTATAGAGGTGTGACAAGGCTCGCGTAGCCTTGGATTTTTCAGGCTCGTCTGTGGCGCCAGCGATGAGCTGATCGAGCCGGTCAACAGTGTCTTTTAGGACTGGAGGGAGGTCATCGGGAAAGGCGTCGCCAGAACCTACCATTAATCGGAGATTCGCACGATCCACCACTAGTACACCGGCGCGGCCGTGAGTAGCGTCGGTTCCTTTAAGGTCGCGGAGTATCCGCTCGACCTCGCTCTCCTCGGATAGTGACACGGTCATGTCGAGATGAAGTCTCACGACGTGGCGATCGAGATTCTGGATTGTCAGCACGCTGCGAAGATCGTTCATGTCACGGCACGGAACGTCGATCCAGCGCCAAAACGCGACAGCCTCGGCGTCGACGAGAGGACGCCTACCTCGCCGAAACAGTGCAACGAGTGCGACATTGCCAGCGCCGGACTCGTCAAAGCTTGTCGGTTCGGGGGCACCAGGATATACCGTCGGGACTGGCAAACTCGGTGTGACGTCGCGGAAGGAATGCGTATCACCTATTGCCAAATAGTCTAGTCCCCGCTGAACTCCGGCATCCCGGCAAATTGGAAAATTCGTCTGGTAGCCATCGATGTCAAACGTAGAGCCGTGGACACAGCCGATCCGGAGCCGTTCATCGCCAGGTTCCCGTGCCGGAAGCGCCATCGCCATATCGTTTTCTCCAGCTTTCGATCGGCAGGGCCGAGCATACAGAACGACATCAGGAGCGAGTTCGTACGTGAAATCATCGCGATCGACGATGTGTACCCACTTCGGTAGTCGCGCCCGGAATGGATGACTTGGCGCCCACACCGACTCAGGTGTAAGTGGATCGTGGTTGCCGGGCACAAGGAATATTGGTGGATGCGGGGCGGCGTGCTGTTGGAGTGTTCTTGCAAGTCCTTCCCAAAAATCAGGCTCGGGTTCCGGATCATCGAACAGGTCGCCAGCGCACAGCAAAGCATGCACAGCATTGCGTCGGGCGACGTCGAGGATATTCGCAATCACGTCCATGCGCGCTCGTGACAATTTCTTCTGCGCTTCTTCGGGAAATGACGGAAATCGACGTCCGAGATGCCAGTCGGCGGTATGCACCAGCCTCAGCACGACGTCTCCGGAGTCCGCGGCGAAATTTGAAACATTGCTTCGAACAGTGCCGTGACTGTTGGCGGCCGATAACGAAGCGTGTGGTACTTGTCCCTCCATTTTTTGTAGACCTCGTCTTCTCTGGACTCCAATCCATTTATGCGGAGGTCGAGGCTCTCGTACCTGGTAGCCAACCGCTCGATCTCCGACTCCATCTTTTCCCGAGCGCTTGAACCGACTACCTCGTCACGCCGGGCTCGAGCGTATCGCAGTTTTTCATCAATGCTCGCGCGTTCGCGACGACATACTAGGATCTTGTCCTGGACGAAACGCTCGAGCTGACCGATCGCCTGTTCGAAGTGCCTCTGTTCACCCTTCTCTACCTCACGTTGATCAACAAACACCGCCTCATCGACCGCTTCGTCCAGGGCCGTGTCTGGAGCCTCGGCCACTGGCTGCGGATCGACGGAGCCGTTAGACACCGGACCGTCCTCCGCATCCAGACGTATGAGCCTCGCCGCGAGCGATGGATCTATTGGAGTGCCGTCAATTACGGCCCCTGCGACAAGTCGCTGTACTGGCTCAAACCCATCATAGTCGACCAGAACGACGCGAATGACTCCGGCACATCCAGCGAGCGCTGCGAGATCCATAGAAACGTCTGTGGGGAGCAGCAGCGCCACTGAACCACCTGGCCACATTCGAGCGTCCGCGATCGCTTCACGAACCAATGGATGTACGAGACTCAACGCTTCGGAGCCTGCCAAAGATTTTGCGTCTCCTGTCGCGAATCGCCGCCCGTCTCCAATCTCCGCGGAGAGTGCGGCTCCAGACGCGACTTCGAATACGACGCGGCCCGTCCTCTCGGAACGCCGATACTCGACGCCGCGCGAGGCAAGGTACCCGTCTACTAAATCCGCGAGATTCCGATCGAGATCAGCGAGACCTTGAGGCAACTCCTCGCGTAGACTCTTGAACTTGAAAACTTTGCGGACGTTGTCGTCGAATCGTGACTCGATGATTTGCGATGTCCGGTCATATTCCTTCTCGTACGCTTCCCTTCGCTCTCCGATCTTGTCTCGCAGTGCGGCGATCTCACGTGTGACTTCGTCAAGTGTGCGCGAGCGGCTGTAGATGTTACGGAGGTCGGTTTCGAATTCAACGGATAAGGCGGAAACCATTGTCTCGGGCGCGCCTGTCCGGGGTTCATGTAAGACGGTATCGGAGGCATCAAGGACTCTGCCGAACAGATCGAGCTTCTCACTGAGAATCTCAAAGGTCAGCCGGTGCGCTTCGTTGTCCCGAGCGATGAAGTTGACGACGGTGACATCGTTTTGCTGACTGTACCGGTGGCAGCGTCCGATACGCTGTTCAATCCGTTGTGGATTCCACGGAAGATCGTAGTTGATTACAGTCTCGCAAAATTGAAGGTTTAACCCTTTAGCGCCCGCCTCGGTGCAAACGAGAACTTTCGACCTTGTGCGAAACTCGTGCACCAGCGCGAGCCGAACTCCGACCTCGCGGCTGGGCCTCGTTCCCGGAGGGAAACGGGCACCTTCCTCCTGTTGCCAGAGCCCGTATGCTTGCTTCGCACGATAATGATCGTTCACCCCGCGAAACAAAGTGATGTCGTCATCCTCCAGACCGATATCCATGAGTAGGCTGCGGAGATACTCCTGCGTGGTAATTGACTCGGTAAAGACGACGGCCTTGCCGCTGCCGCGACCGCTTCGCCCAAGGTCAAGAACCACCCGGATTGCTTCTTGAAACTTACGTGCCTTGGCGTCGTTTGGAAGAGATCGCGCACGTGCGACGAAACCTTCGACGCGAGCCAGTTCGTTAGCGAAGCCTACGCGATCCACTGAAGGAAACTCTTCTTCGGCAGGTTCTTGGATCTCATCCTCGTCCTCGAGGTCGCCGAACATGTCCATCGCGGTTTCATCGGGCCGCAAACCCGCCTGAAGACGGCGGATGCGCGCTGCCACTTTCTCCAGACTTGAAGCAAGAGCCGGTATCGATGACGCCATCCGCCGGTGGAACCCGATCAGCAACAATCGCCGTTGTCGACCGGCAAATGCGTAAAGTGACGGCTGAAGGAGGTACTCCGTGACGTCATCGTAGAGAGATCGTTCGTCGTCGCTCATCGTATATTCGTACAATCTGCAACGCCGTTGCGTAAACGGATGCTCGAGAAACTCCTGGGCTTGACGGCGAAGCGTTCTTTGGAGGACGACAGCGAGCCGGCGCTGAAGTTCATGTTCCTGGCCGCCAACCAGTTTTCGGTCGTCCTCCGAACAAAACACTTCACGAAACGTTGCGATATCACCCAACAAAGTGCCCGTTGGCTCCACGTACTGGACAAGTCCCCATAGTTCAACGAGGGAGTTCTGCATCGGTGTCGCTGTGAGCAGCAACACCGGCGATGAACGGAGAAAACCACGGACTCGATGAGCCATCAAAGCGTCATCAGAGGTGTCGTCATAGATGCCGTCACGATCGTACCTCTTGTGGAGTCCCGCGAAAATTTCATGGGCCTCGTCAACCACGACGAGGTCGAACGGTAGCACTGCTCCGAGCGACGCGGCGCCGCGCTCGCTGCCGGCGAACTCTCGCCCGACGAGATAGACCCCGGGTCCAAAGAAGTTCGCGTGGTCCTCATAAGCCTGGATGCCGAACAAGTTCGCTAGTTCGTTCTGCCATTGGCCAATCAACGATTTCGGTACGATCAACAGAACGCGCTGAACGCCTTCCGCTCGACTTTGGGCGATAACCAATCCCGCCTCAATCGTTTTTCCGAGCCCAACTTCGTCGGCGAGGATACAACCACCCTCCCGGAGACGTCGGAGCGCGAAAATCACTGCGTCGACTTGGTGCGGATTCGGATCAATGCGCGCTTGGCGCTGCGAGGCTGCGTAGCGATCCCGGTCGTCCGGTCGTCGTACGCGTACGAGGTCCTCAGCAAGAATGCGTCGGTTGAATGCGTGAAGTGTCATGCTCAAACATCGTTCTCAGCCGAATCCTGCCACTCTGCGTACAGCACTCGTTCGACATCGACCATCGTCACCGCGTGTTGCTCCAACATCTCCCTCAGATGAGTTTGTTCCAACAACTCCACGGAGTTCAGCGCAGCATTCTCGTGCGCCTGATCGTTAAAGAACTGATTGGTAATGCACACCTTTGCGAATTCCACGTCAGGGTGTCTGCGCTGATAGAAAGCTGCGCCGGTCACGACCTCCTTGACCGCATCCCAGTTCAAGGAGGCACCACCAATGCTTGATGTCTTGGCTTGCACCAGTGCACCCTCGCTGTCTCCGAGAGCCACGACATCGATGCCGTTGTCGCTACTGCTGGGCGTCTGATAGCACCGATACCCTCGCTTCGACCAAAGGACATTGGCAAGGCATTCGAAATACCGCCAATCCATGCGCAGCGCCATATCCAAGGTCACGCGTTCGTCGAGTCCAATGCTTTCGGCCTCTGGGACTACTTCCGCAATGTTGAAGTCACTAGGCCCGACGTCCCCTGACCCATTCAACATGTCGTCGGCCAGATCTCGCTTTCTAGCCAAAAGCTCGTCCAGTTTTACGTCAAAGGTTGCGAAGTCGTCAGCAACAACCACGGGGTAGTAGACGTGAACGTCTTTATGTTGGCCGATACGATATGCTCGGTCAGTCGCTTGGTCTTCCTTTGCGGGATTCCACGTGCGCGTATAGTGGACGACGTGGTTTGCGGCTTGGATGTTGACACCAAAGCCAACGGCCAGGGGAGACAGGATGATTACCCCGAAGCCGGGCCGCGCCTGAAACGCCTTGAGACGTTTCACGCGACTCGCAGTGTGACTTGCAGACGCGCTCGTCTCACCGTTGATGATGTCGGAATGGTAACCATGAGCCTCCGCTATGTAGTGCTGCAGAAGCCTCTGTATATGACGGAACTCGCAAAAGACGATAGCCTTCTCGTCTTGCCTCTTGATGATCTCGAGCTGATCCAAAAGCCAGTCGAGTTTGGGCGCCTTTTCGCGGTATTGAGGAAGCGGCTCGGGTACGAATACATTGAGACCATGGCGCCGCGGGTCAGTGCAGATGAGACGAAGATACTGCAGCAACCCGAGGTGGTTCTTAAAAGGTGACCGGAACCCTGCTTCATTTCGTCTCCTGAAGTCCTCGATAGCCTTCGCGTAAAGGTTGCGTTGGACGGTCGACAGCGGTAATTGGCGGCAGCCCGGATCGACGACTTTCTTTGGCAAGTCCGGAGCAACGTCGGTCTTCGTTCGGCGAAGTATTTGGGGAGCAATACGCACGCGAAGCTCTTCCACACGCGCCCGCTCTTCTTCGTTTTTTGCCTCGATTGGCTTGCGGTAGCGCTTCCCGAAATCGTCGAGCGCTCCCAGCAGGCCGGGCTGCACAAAATCGAATAGGCACCAGAGGTCTGCGAGGGTGTTCTCTACTGGTGTGCCAGTACATGCAATTTTGAAACGCACGTTCTGCTTTTTCGCAGCCCGTGTCACCATAGCAGCCGGGTTCTTAATACGTTGTGCTTCGTCGCATATCATGATGGACCAGCGTTGGAGTGCGAACGAAAATTCCAGATCCCGCAATGTCTCGTAGGTCGTCAGGACAACCTTCGCCTTGCCTAACCATCCGGGCTTAAGGAACTTGGCTAACCCGTCCTCAGTTCGCAGGCGCTCGTCGATCAACGCTCGCGGCACACGCAGCGGGGTTAGAGCGTCTCCGTATGCCATCAGCATCGGCAAAGCGTCGGGTATGAGAAACTTTTCAGATTCCTCTATCCAGTTCTCAAGGAGGGAGACTGGAGCGACCACCAGCATCGGCTCGATATCGGGATTGTGTTCAACCAACCAGGCCATCAGCGCGAGCAGCTGAAGCGTCTTCCCGAGTCCCATATCGTCAGCTAGAACTGCTCCGCGAACATGATGTTCCTCTTGAGACTCGAACAGATGCTGCATCCATGCTAGCCCTGACCGCTGATGCGATTTGAGCGCGACGGCTGGACGCAACGAGCGCGGAATATACGGCTGATTGGGAACGGCCTGAAGAGCCTCACGGCGGCGTTCCTCGTAATCCAGCGAGTGGATATTGGCGCGGAGAATGAGATTCTTTTTCTTCCGGGCGGACTCTCGTTTGGTCGCATCCTGCTGATCGTGTTCGAAGGTGCCGTGCCGAATATCCTCAAAAACATCCTCGAACGTCTTGGCAATATCTTCCGCCTCTTTGAGGAGTATCGGCCTCGGGAGCCATGCGATTTCAATTTTTTCTTTCCCCTCGGCACGGGCCTGCTGCGCGGCGAGGTGAAGCTCACGCAACGAATCCTTGTTAGCCGGAATCGCAACCGGCTCTGTTTCGCCGTCAGGCGTGTAGACGATACCGGTCGTTACGTTCCCCGGAAACCATCCCTCGTCATCTTTCTTCTTTGCGATGTATGGCGAGTAGTACGGCTTCTCGATACCAATTGCCTCGACTCGGGACGAATATGCGCTAATGTCGTGGACCTGCGCATACGACACCAACATTGGCGGTCGTCGCCGCGCCTCACGTGCAGCAGTTAGTGCCTCAAGATGATCTCGAATATCACCTTGGATCTCGAGGTCGAAGCCTCGCCAAAAGATGAGTTGGTAGTTCTTCGCCAGGCTTGCCTCAATTTTCTGAACGAAGTGAGCCAAGTCGACATCGTCGAGCCATTGCGTTTCAGAAGTGACCGGGCCGGAAGCACTGGCCGTCTCTATAAGCAATCCGACGCGAAACGGATACCCGGAAGCATCGCGTTCAAATACCGGCATGAACCGTTCGTACTGAAGTCCCGCTGCCTCTCTTGCAGCTTCGAACTGAGCTTCGACGATAACGTCCTTTGCGTCGTCGCCGAGAGTTGCATATGGATTTAGGATGAAGGCCTGAGCCCGAGCGCCAGCTACACGCCTACCAGGTAATCGTTTGATTTCTTCTAATACTGTCCGAACTTTAGGAGAAACCAAGACCTGAACGATGCCTTCTGCAGTTGTGATGTCGTATCGGTCTAGCACGGACCGAGAGTTGTCGAAATGGTCCAACCAGTTCGTCGGCGCATCAGGAAATCCAGGCGCAATTTCAATAACACTGTCGTCCATGACGTGCTCCGACTTGCGAAGACCAATTTCGAGCGTTTGCGGAGTAAGGACCACAGACCGACGAAGAAAGTCGTCGAGATGCGCATGTGCGTCCAAAGCAAGTCTGCGAATCCTCGCCCACGCCTGACGTTGGTAGCGCTCGTTGCGCTCGCCTGAAGAGCGTCGCGCAAATCCAACGACTTCATTGAAGAGTCGCCATTGCTCTGGCCTCATGAGTTCGACCAGCCCGTCGTGCGCCATCACTGGACCTATGAGCTGTGGGATGAACTGAGGTCCGCTCTCGTCACGCCAGGCAGACACTGATATCAAGAACTCCGGGTCGATCAGCGTATTTCGGCTGCGCAACGACATCCGCGCTTTGGTTTGTGGGGGAGTGCCGATTAGTTGTGGTAGATCTGCATACGCTGCTACCCGAACGGCCTCATAAAAGTCGTTCCATTTCAGCACCACTTCATCGTTTGCCTCAACTGCATAGCCATCGTCCATCAGTTGAGTTATGAAGCCATCAAGAAATTCGCCTGCCGCTTTAGTACCTGAAGCGACGAGAGCATGGCCTATCAGAATGCCTTCCTCAGACCAGCTGCAATGCCAGGTTTTCTTTAAAGGGCCAGTAGCCCCAGTCCTATCGCTCACTTTTCCACCAGCCCTTGCCTGCCTTGAACTGAAAACCCCAGGTGGAAAGCAAACGGCTAGCAGCTACGGAGACGGCGATTGGGACCCAAAGATTACCGCCGCGCGCGGTATGGTCTACAATCTCAAAGCCTTCGTCCGCGGCAAGCTTAGTCAGAGCATTCCAGCTATACGGCACTACTGCACTGGTCCAATTCGGTCTCGAATCCGCGACAGCCCGTGGCTTTGGTTGAAACGCGGGCCTTGAGTAGTGCCCGGAAGCTCTCGGCGGAGGGGAGGCCGGTGCTCTGTGCACAGGCTCAATCTGAAACTCGTTGCGGAGACGCGTTTCGAATATGTGCTCCCATTTCTCCCGGCCATGATTCCTGTCTGCGTGTTTTAACCAAAGCCTGCGCCGACTGTTCTTTAGGGAGTTTCGGCCATCAATAGCAGTCACAACTGGCGTCTCCAGATCAAATGGAAGACCTTGACGGCGATCGTACCCGTACAGAGCGTTAGCGCGACCGCTGAACTCAACCACGACCAAGTCGCCAATCGTCATAACGAAAGCATTATTCGAGGTGATGGGGTCCATCAGCCGAACGGTCAAACCCTCCATCTTAGAGCGGAGCTCAGCAAAGTCCCTGCTACGCGAACTTAGCGCGTCGTAACCGAGTGCAAAGTGGATGTGGTCAATCACGCCGACGTAGCGTTTCCAAAACTCCAAACGTCGTCGGTCTCCGGTGCCCTCCTCTGCCAGCAAGGTGAAGAATGTTTCTATGAATTCCAGCTTGAGCCACTCGGCCACCATCTCGCGGGCCGCCGAGTTCACTCCGCCCCAGCGCATTCTGTTCGAAGGCAACCAAGGGTTGCCCCACCATCCGACAGCACAGTTCCGCAACTCCTGCTGCAAGGACCTTGGTGTAATGCGTGCGTACCGGTCAAGCAACAGCACCAAGCCTCGGTCACGGAGAACGAGATTGGGCGTGAGCAGTGTCAGAACTCGTGGCAAGATGTCCGCGAATGAACGGTCCGACTCCTTCGTAGCCGCTCTGACCTGTGCCAGCACCAGCTCCCGCACAAACCAGGACGAATCGCCTATCCCCAGACAATTCCGCAGCCACGTGACCGCATGGGTCTCGCCGCGCAGCATATCAGCCGCATACGGCTCACATGGGGCCTCCCCAAATAGCTTGGTGTTTTCCAGAATGCACGTCACCCAGTCGGGATTTGTGTAACCACCGGTAATCTGCTTAGAGCGCTCACTCAGGTAATCACGCAGAGTTGTCCAGTTTGCTTTGCCGGTAGCGGGAACATTATGGTTACTGACGTCGTAGCCAAAGTAGTTCGCCACTAGTCCTTGATAGCACCGCCGATAACGTCTAGGCTCCTTCACCCACTGGTCCACGCCATCTAGCAACGCCGAAAAGCGAGGGCTGTCCTCCAAAATGCAAAGCCCTCCGGGAACAATGGGCAAGGACATACCAAATGAGACAAGCCGACCGTCTCTCAACGAATCAAGCCGCATAGACTTCCAGAAATGCCGAACGGCCTCCTGCTGTAAGTCCAGCGGTACTTTCTGGTTGCCCGCCCCCTTGGCTCTCCCTTCCAATTGTCGAAGTACCTGATCAATCTCACTACAGGGGGTTAGATCTTTCGATCCTAGGCTATCGCTCCGAGAGAACAGGGACTTGAGGTGAGTTAGCGAGTCCATCAATCCAAAGCACAGGTGCCGAGGTTTCCGGGCATGGATCCGGCTGTCAACGGCCGTGATTCACCAACTCCAAGGAACTCCAATCGCATCTCGACGCGGCGGCTCTCTTCGTCTGTGTCCCTGGCATCATTAAATGAGTAACCGCCCACTAGAAACAACGCTCGTATCTGCGCCTGTTCGTCTTCGGTCAGCGGACGTTCGCCTGGCAAAGGCTTGCCGAACATCGCACACAGCACTCGCTGACTCCTCTGCAAGCTGAGGTTAAGGTTGAACAAATACTTCCCGGTTTTGTCGCTAAACCCCTCCACTACTATGCGTTTCAGGATTTTCTTTCCCAGTTCATCGTTTGCCCTAGTTAGTATTTCCGGAACAAACTCCCGAAGCAATTTCTGTTGGTCATCGTTGAGCGAAGCGCTATTGAAAGCAAATTGAGCGCGTTTACCAAAGTTAATCACTCGCCGCTCGCCCACGCCGTCCACGCGAATCCCATCAAATCTGCTTGCCGCGTCTTCGAACCTCTTAATTATTGCGTTGATGTCATCGACACGTTGATTTTCCTGGATTTCCCTTTCGGTGATCGTTTTGGTCACAGATAGCAGGGCCGCGCTCATCACGACCAGAAACAAAACCATAAGAGCCGACATCAGATCTGCGAAGGAAATCCAGAATGGTTTCTCCGCCTCATCCTTGCCCCGGCGTTGGACGCCGACGTGTCTTCCGAGCATCGCCTACCTCGTTACTCGGCGGGCATTTGTTTCAGGTTGAAGCGAGCCGAAGGTGGTTTCCAATTCCTGAATGCTGGACGACAGTAGCTGCACCGCTGAACTGAGCTTCGAGTGAAACTCGGTATTCGCGCGGTCAAGAGTCTTAATAGTGGCTTCGGCGAACGATCCATGCGCTTCGCCGAGAACCTTGCTCACGCCTTCCAAATACTGGTCAGCTTGAACCTGAGCGGTTGCAAGCTTCCCCGCCGCCGACTCAATTCGTGCCAGAACGTCTGCCGTCAGACTTGCCTCCCTTTTCGCTGACTCGACTACGATGCGGAGTTCAGCCACGAGGACCGTGACCGCGTCACGCTGGGCACGATAGTCTGCAACTGTTTGCTGAAGCGCTGATGCGCTCGCCGTCATCGCTCCACTCAATTCTGCAAGTTTCCCGGCAACAGTGGCTACCTGCCCCATCGCACTGGCGACATTTTCACCAGCCCGCGCAAAACTGCCGGACGCCGTATTCAGTGTATCTGCGCCGTAGTTCATTTTATCGAGCGCAGACGTAGCAACCTGTGCAATCGTCGCCACCGCATTCTGCATTCGAGTCGAAGCGGCAGTCATTTCTTTTACGGCTCCGTCGACTGAACCCGTCATCGTCGTAACTGCCAAGGTCGCGCGGTCAGTCATATTCTCTTCACGAAGGCGACTGCTTTCTAGAGATTGCTCGTTGCCTGATTTGAGCGCTGCGACCATTCCTCCTACCTGCTCTCCAAGGTCAGCAAGTGCCGCCTGCATCCTCTGACTGGTCTCAGTGTGCGATGCAGAGACAAGCTGTCGTAGTTGCTCCACAAACGAGGCCGTTTGCGTGTTGATGCTTTCTTGGCGTCGCTCCATCTTTTCGACGGCTTCCGCCATGCGCTGGGCCATGGTGTCGCTAGATCTGGCATTTGCCGATTCGATGTTGGTCACTAAGACGTTGAGCGTCTGAACAACATCTCGCACGCCTTGAGCAGTGTCACGATTCAACTCATTGATACCGGATATCTGGCCGCCAAAAAGCTCATTCAACCGCTGACTGAAACTGCTAAGAACGTCCTGCAACATTCGGGATGAGGCTGCTGATTGGTCGCCACTGGCCGCCTTGACCGTGCCAGCGATTTCCTTCATAGGCTGGCTCAGGCTTTGCGTGATGCTCCCTGAAATGGTATTGGCGAGCACCTGATTGTCTTCCTTTGAGGCTCGTATCTGGCTATTGGTGACTTCTCGCAGAAGATCCCGGAGGTCATTGACGAGCGCATCTTTGAGGATTTTGGACTGACTTGCCGAGTCTTCGGATGCATGGACGATTCGGGAGAGGTATTCCTCGCCTGCACCTGCGTTAAAACGAGCGTCGATGTCGTGAGCTATTTCCTCGCCTCGGCGATACAGCGATGAAATTAAGAGTTTTTCGCAGAACGTGACGAGCATCGCCAACCCAATCGCTGTCGCGGACACATAGAAAGCGGTAGAAACCTCCCGCAGCAAGTCTTGAAGCGCCGCGGTTGTTTGGAGAGAGGACCCCATGCCCTGTTGAAACTTGCTCAAGCCAAGGATGAGACCAGAGAAAGTGCCGATGATGCCAATGCCGGTGAAGATGCCAGGTAGATGTTTGAAGAACTCCGTCCGAAGACGGCTGTCGACGAGGTACTGGCTATTAAAATAGGCCTCGGCTGGCACGGTGCTGCGAACTGCTAGAACTCTTGCCTGGCCGTCGCGGTCTTCGGTTTGTTCGTGAAGAGTCTCTTGGTACTGATTCCACAAATGCGCCAGGCGGTCATCGACTGCGAAAATGTTCTTGAGAGCATCTGGCTTCTTCCCTCTGAGTCCGCGCAAATTGCGTTGTATCTTACGCAGTAAGAACCAGTGCCTGACAGCAGGCACCAAGAACCACACAATAAACCAGACGACCAGGATCGCCAGCGCGGCCCCGGTAATCAGAACTGGCATAGGAGTCAGTTGTAGCCTGTTCAAAAACACTTGAATCTCCAGATACAAGGCTAGATCGCCCGAAAATGTTGCATTTACGCCGTCAGAGGATAAGCAAGATATGCGCGGGCTGCAATGTTAAAGGGTCTAGCTAGAGCGGACTTGATAAAGTAGCAGGTTTTTACGGCGTCCGGTGCCGGGAATACTAGTTCACCGGCCGTCAGGCGGACTTTGCGCTCGAAATATCGTGTGGTGGGGGCCGCCCTTCTTCAGACGACCGCGGACGCGTTCGACCTCGACCACAAACTTGCCATAGCGCAGCCGTTGTTCGAATTTGCGGTCCTCGCGGGCGGACCATACGGCCAGGACTCCGCCTGGCTTGAGCGCGGCGTGGATAGCGGCTAGTCCGCGGTCATCGTAGAGACGGCTGTTTTCGGTTGTGGTAAAGGCGGATGGACCATTGTCCACGTCGAGCAGGATTGCATCGAGTTCGTGGCGGCGGGATTTAATGGCAATCGCGACATCAGCCACTTCGATCCGAACTCGTTTGTCTTTGAGAGGGTGTCCGGCCAGTGGCCCGAGCGGACCGCGATTCCATTCCACAACGGCCGGCACCAGTTCTGCGACGACGACCTTCGCATCGCGCGGCAGAAGATCCAGCGCCGCGCGCAAAGTGAAGCCCATGCCAAGGCCACCAATGAGGATGCTTGGATGTTTCGCTTCACGCAGATGCTGGCACGCGAATGTCGCGAGCGCTTCTTCCGAGCCGTGCATGCGGCTCGACATGAGACTCTTGCCGTTGGCGAGAATAATGTATTCATTGGTGCGGCGGGTCAGCTTCAGGTCCGAGCCGTCGGGTGTGGTGGATTCACCAAGCAATTCCATGGGCTGCATGTCTCGACCTACCCTTCCGCTCCCGCGGCGATCAGATCCGTCAGCATTTCGCGCGGCTTCGACGCCGGCCATTCCCGATCGGCGTCGTACCACACAGCCAGAATGTCGCGAATCGCCTGCGTGTTCCTCGCATTGATGAATGCCTGACGGACTTCGTCCCGCATCGGATGCAGGTTGGCATACGAGATTCCAAATTTCCGGAAGGCTCTGCCGGCGTGTACGGGATCGTGGAGTTTCGAAATTTCAGCGAACTGGAACTCGATGGCCTCGCGCTGCTCGGCTACGGATGGCGGCGAAACCGGAATCCCCTGCAACAAGGCAGCGCATTCACGGAAGATGAACGGATTGCCGATCGCGCCACGGGCGACAGAAGCCCCATCGACGCCGGTTTCGTCCATCATTCGCCGCACTGCCGCTGAACTGAAAAGGTCGCCGCTGCCCAGGATCGTGTGGGATCCAACATGACGTTTCACGCGAGCAAGGAAGTCCCAGTTGGATGGGCCGATGTATCGCTGCTCGACCGTGCGGCCGTGGACGGTCACGGCCGCCGCTCCAAGGCCAAACGCGCCGTCGAGGATCGTAAAGAAATGCCGTTCGCTCTCGGTAGAATCATCAAAGCCGCGTCTCATCTTCAACGTCACCGGACGCCGGCCGCCGACACTGTCGATCACGGCTTTCACGATGGTTAACGCATGCTCCGGCTCGGTTAAAAGGAACCCGCCGCGGCAGCGGCCGAGAACCTTTCGGACCGGACAACCGAAATTGAGATCGACGGAGTCATACCCGGCCTCGACTAAGTCGTTCGCGGCTTCGGCGAACTGTTCGGGCCGGCTGCCCATGAGCTGCCCTCCGATCGGATGATCGTCCTGGGCGATCTCGAATAGTCGTTCGCGAAGTTTTCCTTTGAGGACGACATGTTCATCAAGAACGACTTCGGCCATCGCGAACTCCGCACCGTATCGGCGGGCAACGGCACGCATCGGACGATCGGAGAAACCGGAAAGCGCCGCCTGAATCACAGGCATGCGAATCCGGAGTGATCCGATCGTCAGAGCGCGCACTTCTAGAAACCTGCGACTAATGCGAAATCCATATCCGTTTTGATGAGCCGTTGAATACCGCGGAGTTGATCCAACTCGTCATGTGAAACGAAGGATACAGCCTGGCCTTCCAAGCCGGCGCGGCCGGTGCGGCCGATTCGATGGATGTAATCTTCAGCGACCATCGGCATGTCGAAGTTGATCACCCTCGGAAGCTGCTCGATATCGAGACCGCGCGCTGCGATATCCGTGGCGACGAGGACGTGGGTTTTGCCCGCCTTGAAATCGCGAAGAGCCTGGGTCCGTGCGGCCTGGCTTTTGTCTCCGTGAATTGCCGCGACGCGAATGCCGGCGGCCTTCAGGTGCCGGCAAAGGCGGTCGGAACCATGCTTGGTGCGGCAGAAAACCAATGTCTGATCGCCGCTTTGCTTCAAAAGATGGACGAGCAGGTCGCGCTTCCTGTCGTGCTGAACTCGATGAACACGATGCTTCACGGTTGCGGCGGCGCTGTTTGGAGCAGCCACCTGGACTTCGGCCGGATTAATCATGAATTTCATCGCCAGCGCCCGGATCGGTTCCGGAAATGTTGCAGAGAATAGCATCGTCTGGCGCTGTTTGGGCAACGCGCCAAGGATCCTCCGCAGCGGCGGCAGGAATCCCATGTCCATCATCCGATCCGCTTCGTCGATGACGAGGATTTCAATCGACGACAGGTCGATAGTTCCCTGCTCCATGTGATCGATCAGGCGGCCCGGCGTCGCGACCACGATATGCACTCCGCGCTTCAACGCGGCGATTTGCGGATTGATGCCCACTCCACCGAATATGGCGACGCTGCGAAGTCCTGTTTTCCGGCTGAATCCCATGAGCGCTTCATTCACCTGAAGCGCGAGTTCGCGAGTCGGCGCCAGCACGAGAGCGCGCGGCTGCCGGGACATTAATGGAGTCCCCTCGGTTTGATGGACCAGACGTTCGATCATCGGCAGACCGAACGCCGCGGTCTTGCCGGTGCCGGTTTGAGCGCTGCCGATGAGATCGCGGCCCTGAAGCGCGAGGGGTATGGCTTTGGCTTGCACCGGCGTCGGCACTCGGTAGTCGAGCGAAGCAAGATTGTGGTTAATGACGGGCGAAAGCCCGAAGTTTTCGAAAGTAATGGAAAGCTCCTGTTTCTGCCTGGAGCGTTCCCTGTCAACCGCGCTACGGGCACTGTTTGTTGTTTGTTTGTGTATAGAAGTTTGGGTGGTGGTTGCCGAACAGGTAATAGGGAAGCTCGGGGATGCAACACGCAAACGAGCGAAAGACCGGGAACTAGATTAACACGGAATCGACAATTTGAAATCCGGGCGTGAACAAATTGCTCGCATTAGCGGCAAGTTCGGGATTGATCTGAGCGGGTCGTCGATTAATAATGGGGGATATGAGAGAACGTATGGCGAAACAATCAGTAGGCGAAGGCGGCTAACTACCCTCCAGTCGAAGCAGAACGGCGTATTCCTCGGCCGGAGCCTTCCTCACGGTATATTTCCACCCCTCCCAATCTTTCCCGCTTGAATGTTTAAATCGTGCCGCCGAGGGCGGGGCCTGTTTTCCTTCGACCGAACCTGTCCGCTCGCAGATGAGCCTTTTTCCCGTACCTGGTTCCAGATAGAACTCCAATTCAATAAGGTCGACGCGTTCCTCAGATCGCATCTTCGTCAAATCAATTGAATAAAGTTCTTCCTTTTCCTTGAGTCGCAGGTAGTACCCAGGCCAAACGAAACTGACTTCGATGATTCTTGGAACATCTTCTTCCGGTTGCAATATGGGAAGAAAATATACGAGGACCTCTTTATTGCGTGGTCCGTTTGCGCATTGCAGGTAGGTCGTTTCAAAATCCCGTTCCGGCGTTATGTCTTTCACACGAAAATCGATCTCGAGCAAATGATCCCGCGGCAGCGCCTCATCTTCGGACAACGTGTTCCAAACGAAATAATGCACCGGCATGGATTTGGCTCTGACGTGATATTCACTACTAGACGTGACGGTTAGATCATCGTGGATCAAGTGCCGCATTTTGATTGTAGTAAAAAAGTGCGGCGGCTTTTTTCCGGTCGGCCATAAGGACTTTCGAATCTTCGCTGTCGAATCGAACATTCCGTCGAGCGTTCGAAGGCCGATGTTCTTTGTGCGACTGCGATTGAGTCTGACCTGCGTAACGATATAAGCGCCAAGAAATATCCCGAAGCCAATAAATGCGGCCGCGATCACCGCGATTAACCATCCTGCTGGTACGGCCTTTTGCTGATCAACTCGGGTGCCGGACTCCAGCAGCCAACGAACGCTTCCAGCTGATGCCGACGCATTTCTGAGCAGTTTCAGGATCGTTTCGAAGATGCCATATGCAATAAGAAGGGCGCCCCACGGATACTCCTTCAAAAATCTGATCAACTTGTTCAGCATCATCAGCCTCAAAAGAGCGGCATTCTCTCGCCTGCAAAACTCAGGTGTCAACTGAAAGTCCGCACTGAAAGTCCGCAACTCGGACTTTTCCTGAATTCCCTTGACCTTGAATTTGCTAACGCGTAGGTTCTGGTGGTTTTGTTCTCACGGACACGGTAATCGAGGAGAGCTCGCCCCGCGGTGGTGTGGCAGGATCGCCTAACCCACAGCGGCCCATGTCCATCAAATCGATTTTTCCAAAAAGTTAATTCACAGGAAGTGAGGATGGATTTATGAGGCGAGCGATCTCTGCGCTATCGGTGTGCGTACTGGCAGCCGTAATGTTGCCGACCGTGCGCACAATGGCCGACTATCTGGCGAACTCCAGCCAGTCGATTCTCCGTCGGGAGCCCCAACTGAGGCCGGCCGAATTGGGCGACGGCAAACTCGCCGGACTGCAGTTCGCAAATCCCTCCGAGCAACTGGTGTTGATGGACCCACCCGAGGCCAACCACCAGGGTGGCGCTGAACTGGAACATCCTCTACTTATCCCGCCGGGGCGCGGTGGCTTTCAACCCAAGCTGACGCTCGCATACGACTCCGCGGGTGGCAACGGCTGGGTGGGCACGGGCTGGGATCTCTCCGTTGGCGAAATCAGCGTCGATACACGATGGGGTGTGCCCCGCTTCGACAAGAATAAAGAAAGCGAAACGTACTTGCTCGATGGCCAGGTGCTGAACCCTACCGCCGTGCGCGCCGAGTGGCAGAACCGGGTCAATGACAGATCGGAC
>Ga0137433_1000521_pt1 | contig 20242 bp, 19 predicted proteins | sample EasRivERMZT840_2_FD_102335 | JGI IMG/M metagenome (GOLD analysis project Ga0137433, IMG submission 102335) | Soil microbial communities from meander-bound floodplain in the East River, Colorado, USA - East River MetaG ERMZT840_2 | ecosystem: Environmental > Terrestrial > Soil > Floodplain ...
AGAAGCCGTTCGTGGACTACGCCGAGGAGTTCACGCGCCGGCGCGGCAACGTCACGCCGGCCACCCTCGAGAAGATCAAGGAGTTCGTGCAGGCCGGCGGCACCGTGATCGCCATCGGCAGCGCGGCGCAGGGCGCGGTGCAGCTCTTCGGGCTGCCGCTCACCAATCACATCACCGCGACGCCCACCGACTACTACGTCCCTGGCTCGGTTCTGCGGCTGAACGTCGATCCGAAGATCCCGCTCGCGCACGGGTATGACAGTGAGGTCGACATCTTCTTCAACAACAATCCCGTCTGGCGGCCGACGACGCCCAGCGCTCCGGGGGTCGAGATTCGGTCGGTCGGCTGGTTCAACAGCCCGGAACCGCTCCGCAGCGGTTGGGCGTGGGGCCAGAAGCTGCTCGACAAGGGCATCCAGATGGTTGACGCGTCGGTGGGGAAGGGCCGCGTGTTTGCCTTCGGCAACGAGCTGCTGTTCCGTACGCAGCCGCACGGCAACTACAGGTTCTTCTTCAACGGCATCTACCTGTCGGTGGCGCCGGATATCAAGTAAGAAGACCCGCGAATTGGTTATTGGTTATCGGGTTATTGGTTATTGAGATCACGCTGTCACACTGCACGGGCCTGGCGATCGTCGATCGCCAGGCCCGTGGTGTTTCTGGACTGTGAGTCGCATGACCGCAGATGACCGATTGGTATCGGAGCGGTTTCCCCGTTCATCCAAGTACCATCCGGAATGGATCAAGGCTGGCGTCAGCGGCGGAGCCAATCCGCTCTGGCTGACCGAGTGGCTCTCGGAAGCGCTCGATTTGCGAGCCGGGATGCGCGTGTTGGATCTGGGCTGCGGGCAGGCGATGTCGTCGGTCTTCCTGCGTCGCGAGTTCGGCGTCGAGGTCTGGGCGACCGATTTGTGGTTCAGCGCCTCCGATAACATTCAGCGCGTGCGGGATGCCGGCGTCGGCGACGGCGTGTTTCCGATCCATGCGGATGCGCGGTCGCTGCCGTTCGCCACGGAGTTCTTCGACGTCGTCGTCTCGATCGATTCCTTTCCGTACTACGGCACCGACGACCTGTATCTGAACTACGTGGCCCGCTTCCTGAAGCCGGGTGGCGCGCTGGGGATCGCGGGCGCCGGCGTGATGCAGGAGATCGACAGCGTCGTCCCGGACCATCTCCGCGAGTGGTGGGAGCCGGGCTTGTGCTGCCTGCATTCCGCGGCGTGGTGGCGCAACCACTGGGAGCGCACCGGCCTCGTGCGCGTTGACGTGGCCGACACGCTGCCGGATGGCTGGCAACTCTGGAGAGACTGGCTGGCGCTCGTCGCGCCCGACAACGCGGTCGAGATCGCGGCCGTGGAGGAAGACCACGGCCGCTATCTCGGCTATGTGCGCGCGGTCGGCCGCCGCCGTGCCGAGGCACGGCCGGACGAACCGATCGTCTCGGTCCCTACGAACTACGTGAAAACGCCCTTACTGCGTAACCAATAACCAATAACCACTAACCAATAACCAATTCGCGGGGCGTCAGTTTCCACCGCCCCTGCCCCCTGGCTTCGGCGGCATCTGCTCCGCCGTGAATCGCGGCATCAGCTGATCGCGCATCGCGATGTGGTAGATGATCGACGCCGTCATGATCGCGTTCTTTTTCATGTCTTCCGGCAGAATGCGCTCGTAGGCGTCGAGGTTCGTGTGGTGCGTGTGGGAGCCGTACTCGATGGTGTCCTGGCCGCCGCCCATGCCCGGCAGACCCGCGTTGTTGAAGGACGTGCTGTCGGTGCCGCCGATGTTGCGGCTGTTGTTCGGCACCGCGCCGTACATCTTGAATTCCTCCCACGGCTTGACGAACTGGGCGAGGATGCGCGCGCCCTCGGGCGGCCCGAAGATGCTGGCGCCGCGCACGAGGCCCGTGCCGCTGTCGATGTTCCAGTACGCCGAGAACTTGTGGAACTCGGGCTTCGGCTCCTCGAACGACCCGAAGTGCTCCTTGACGTACGCCTGCGATCCCAGCAGCCCCTGTTCCTCGCCGCCCCAGAGCCCGACGCGAATCGTCCGGCGCGGCTTGGCGCCGATCGCCTGGAGGATGCGAACGGCCTCCATCATGATCGCGCAGCCGGCCGCGTTGTCCGTGGCGCCGGTGGAGGAGTGCCAGGAGTCGAGGTGGCCGCCGAGCATCACGACTTCGTCCGCCTTGTCGGTGCCGACGATTTCCGCCACCGCGTTGTAGGACGTCTTCGCGCCCGGGTACGTGCGGTTGACGATCGTGAACTCCAGCTGCACGCGCATGCCGTCGGCCAGCAGGCGCGAGACGCGGCCGTAATCCTCGTTGCTGAGCACGACCGTCGGGATGGTCTTGCTGGCGTCGTAGTTGCCGCCCGAGAACGCGATGATCTGCTGGTGCCGCCTGCCGGAGTCGTTGATCCGCACGGCGGCGCCGGTCTTGACCAGAAACTCCGTCAGCCGCGTGTTGACCTGCCCTGCTGACAGGCGCACCGGCTGGCCCGGCACCGCCTCTGGCTGGGCCCCGCGCCCGCCGCCGCCACCACCGCCTCGCCCGGCGCCGCGCCCCGCTCCCGCCGGCGCGTTCGGATCCGGGTTGTACTGCGCGCGCGCCGCGTCGTCCGCCCGCCGTTTCGCGTTCTCGGTCTCGAGGAACGGCGCAACCCGCGACTCGCCGATGAGCACGATGCCGCCCTTCACGCGCGGCGCCATCTTCGTGAAGTACGCGGTCAGCTCTTCCTCGGTCGGATTCTGCGGCGCCACCAGATTCACCGCATCGGCGGTGACGGTGCCCTTGGTCGAAGGCGTCCACGCGAGGACCTCGAACACGAGGTTGTCCTTCACCGGCGAGACGATGTGCCCGCTGGCCTTTTCGTTCAGCCAGCCCTCGCGGCCCCAATCCCACGGCTCGAGCTTGCCGTTCTTCAGGCCCCAGGACTCCATCTCCTTCACCGCCCAGCGCGCGGCGTTGTCGAAGTTGGGCGAGCCCGTGAGCCGGGGGCCGTACACGTCGGTCAGCATGTGCACGATCCGCATGACCTGCGATCGGTCCATGCCTTCCGCGCGAATCCTGGCGTTGAGGGCCTGGTCAATCTTTTCAGCCGGCGCCTGGGCCGACGGAACCGCGACGGCAACAGCGAGAGCGGCGGATGCGAGTAAGTGGCGCAGCATGGGAAACTCCTTGGGCGGGACGAATGATACATGAGTGACGAACGCTGGGAGTATCCGCCCGAGCTGCTCGAGGCCCTGCCGGCGTTCGGCCTGCGGCCGCGGCCCGACACGCCGCCACGGTTCACGCGGGACGCGCTCTCGGACTTGTATCGGCACGAGATCCGGCGGTTGCGCGAGCGCCTGCGCGCCGGCGAGGTGCAGAAGGCGGACTATCTGGGCCTCGTGGTCGCGTTGCGAAAGAAGTACTGGCCGCTGACGCTCACGCCGGAGGCGTGGGAAAAGATCTGCCAGAATCGCCGCACATGAGCACCCGGGTCGCTCTGATTCAGCAATCCGCGACCGCCGACCCTGCCGAGAACCTTCAGCGCGGGCTGGACGCGGCCCGCCGGGCCGCCGCCAGCGGCGCTCGCGTGGTCGCCTTTGCGGAGCTGGCCTTCACGCGCTTCTATCCCCAGCACCCGCCCCAGACAGACGTCCGAACGCTGGCCGAGCCGGTGCCTGGTCCAACGACCGATGCCTTTTCGGCCCTCGCCCGCGAGCTCGGCGTCGTCGTCGTGCTGAACGTCTTCGAGCGGGCGGGCGATTTCACGTACGACTGCTCGCCGGTCATCGATGCGGACGGCTCCCTCCTCGGGCGCACACGGATGGTGCACATCACCGAGTACCCGTGCTTTCACGAACAGCAGTACTACCGCCCCGGCGACCTCGGCGCCCCGGTGTTCCAGACCGCGGCGGGCCGCATCGGCGTGGCCATCTGCTACGACCGGCACTTTCCGGAGTACATGCGCGCGCTCGGTGTTGGCGGCGCGGATCTCGTCGTGGTGCCGCAGGCCGGCGTCGAGGACGAGTGGCCGGCCGGCTTCTTCGAGGGCGAGCTCTGTACGGCCGCGTTCCAGAACGGCTACTTCGTCGCGCTCTGCAACCGTGTGGGACGCGAGGATCAGCTGACGTTTGCGGGCGAGTCGTTTGTCTGCGCACCCGACGGGGCCGTCCGCGCGCGTGCGGCGCGCGGCGTCGAGACGACGCTCCTGTGCGACATCGATCTCGCCGAGGTGGAACGGTCGCACGCGAGGCGTGTGCTGCTCAAAGATCGCCGGCCAGAGCTTTACAAGCAGTGGCTGACCAATAACCAATAACCCGATAACCAATAACCATTACGCAAGCCAGTCTTAACCGAGCCGTTCCGGTTCCCACCGCAGTCCCGTCGTCAGAATCCGCTGCAGCAGCGCGGAGTAGGAGACACCGGCGGCTTCGGCTGAATCGGCGAAGTCCTCGCCCTTGGCGATGTGCGGGTTGGGATTGGCTTCGAGGACGAAGACGCGGCCCTGCTGATCCTGGCGCAAGTCGATCCGCGCGTAGCCGCTGAGCTCGAGCACCTTGAAGACGCGCTTGGCGATGTGCTGCACGAGCGCCGTCGCCGGATCGCCCAGTCCCTTCGCCGCGCCTGTCGTCACGCCGACCTTGTCCTGATACTTGCGGCTCCACTTCACCCGCTCTGTGGCGATGCGATGCTGGCCTTCCGGCATGTTCGTGAACGTCAGCTCCCAGACGGGCAGCACCTGCACGCGCTGGTTGCCAAGCAGGCCGCAGTACAACTCGCGGCCCTCGACGTACTGCTCGAGGATGGCGTCCGTGCCGATCGACTCGTGGATGAACTGCACCCGCTCCCTCAGCTTGGGCTCGTCATCGACGACGGAGGCCTGCGAGATGCCGATCGAGGCTTCCTGCGTGAGCGGCTTCACGATCATCGGAAACGCCATCCGCTTCGACAGCCGCGGCTTGCGGCCCCGGGTGATGACGGCGAAGTCCGGCACGGGAATGCGGTGGTAGTGGAGCAGCTTCTTCGACAGCGCCTTGTCGCGCCCGAGGAACATCCCGCGCGGGTTGCAGCCCGTATAGGGCAGCCTCAGCAGCTCCAGGTAGCTGACGACGTTCTGGTCGAAGGTGCCGACCTCGTGAAACGCTTCAAGCAGGTTGAAGGCGATGTGTGGCTTGAACTCGTCGTTGGCCTGGCGGATGGCGCCGAGGTCGTCCTTGACGCCGAGCACGTGCACGTCATGCTCCAGCTCGTCGCGCACCGTGGTCAGGACGTCGTACTCGGTCTTCCACGGCGCCGTCGCGACGTCCACGCCGGTGACATCGGCGGGCGGCACCTGGTAGTCGTGCATCAGCACGAGGACCCGAAGCTTTTTCACTGAAGCAAATAGTACATGGAGGCCGGGTCTTTAGACCCGGCAGTTCACAGTATCCGCCGTAGATAGGCGCCGATACCCCGTGCCCCGTTCCAATCGCGCGGATAGCCGAGCGAGACCTCCTCGAACCGCACGCCGTCCTTCACGACCGTGTGGCGCATGTGCAGGTGGCCGGTGACGACGGCCTCGGCCCGATAGCGGATGTGCCAGTCTTCAGTGAGCGTCGTGCCGCACCAAATCGAAAAGCGAGGCACGCGCGGCGGGACGGCGAGGTCGTGGCGAAGCGGCCAGTGATTGACGAGGATGGTGCGCGCCCCGGCCGGCAGCGCGTCGAGGCGCGCGGCGGTGCCGGCGACGCGCGCGTGGCACCACGCGGTTCGAGACGGCCAGGGCGTGGGATCCAGCATGAACTCGTCTCCGGACACGACGCCGGTTTCCCGCGCCCATGCCACGGCGCCCTCGGCTGTCACGCCGGGAGGCCGGAAGCTGTAGTCGAACAGCAGAAACATCGGGACGATGAACAGGCCGGGATCGGTCGGCCACGCGACGTACGGATCTTCGGGCGTGAGGACGCCGCGGCTGCGGCACAAGGCGACGAGCTCGTCGTAGCGGGCCTGTCCGCGCGTGCGATCGACGGCGCCCGCCGGGCACCAGAGATCGTGATTGCCGGGTGTCCAGAAGACTCGAGCGAATCGTGGCACCAGCAGATCGAGCGCGAGCGCCAGGTGCTCGGCACGCTCGCCCACGTCACCGGCCACGATCAGCCAGTCGTCCGGGTACGAGCCGAGCGCGTCGAGCGCCTCGTGATTTTTTCGGTGGCTGATGTGCAGGTCGCTCGTCGCGAGCAGCCGGGCCATTACGGCAGCCACGCCGCCGGGAAGGGCTCGATGGCGACCGCGGGCCGGACGCCGTCGCTCGTGGCCGTGGCCACGGCCAGCAGGTGCCGCGAGGTCGCGCGCACGAGCTGAAAGGCCCACCGCGCGTCGGCATCCGCCAGGCTCCGCTGGAACCGCACGCGCACGTCGTCGCCGGCTGAATCAATAGAAAAGCTGATGTCGGAGAGGTGGACGGAGATGCCGACGCCGCGGGCTTTGAGATACGCCTCCTTCAGCGTCCAGACTTCGAGGAAGCGGTCGCGCCATCCGGCCTCGCCGACCCGGATCGCGGCCGCCTCGTCAGTCGAGCAGAAGCGGGCGACGATGGCCGGATCGGTGGGCGGGCGCTCCGAGTCCTCGACGTCCACGCCGACCGGGCGATCCGGCGCGACCGCGCAGGCGACCAGCCCCGAGCTATGCGCGAGGTTGAAGTGCAGCGGGGTCGTGGGCTCGTCGATTTCCGGCCGGCCGTGCGGGCCCTCACGCCAGCGCCATGCCGTCGGCTCGACGCCGAGCGCGCGGCCCACCAGCCGGCGCGCCATGACGCGGCCCAGCAGGAACATCAGGCGATCCGCGTCGCCGCGATGACGATCGAAGCGCGCGCGCTCGCCTGGGGTGAGCCACGCCAGGGATCGCTCGCGAACCGGGTCGGATTCGAGGAGTGAGATGTCGGCGTGCCAGACGCCGACGCCGCCAGGTGCCATCCTGGCTACACCCTATCGCGAAACCCCTCGGACGCGGATTTCGCCGTTGGTGGTGGAGAGGCGCACCTGCGGCCCGCCGCCGCCGATGCTGGCCTCGAGCTTTCGGCGCGACTGCTCGGTCGTCGTCAGGCTGAGGTCGGTGGCGCTGATGCTGCCGTTGGTCACACGCGCGGACAGGCTGGCCTTGACGTCGCGCGGGAGACTCACCGTGATGTCGCCGTTGGTCGTGCTCGATTTGAGGCCGCCTTCGGCCAGCCGCGCGAAGTCGAGATGCACGTTGCCGTTGGTGGTCTCGACGTTGGCCCCGCCTTCAAGTGATGTCGCGCGGATGTCGCCGTTGGTGGACTCGGCGCGAAGCATGCCGCCGACGCCCACGACTTCGATCTCGCCGTTCGTGGAGTCGAGCGTGATGTTCACCCAGCTCGGGGCCCGCACCGTGTAATCCACCGACTTCGAGCGATTCACCATGAACGAGAAGGCGGTATTCCGGCTTTCGAGCTTGATGTGCGAGCCGGACTTCGTCTCGTCGATCTCGAACTCGGCGAGCGTGGCCTTGGCCTGCGCCTCGGTCGGCGCCTTGACGCGGCGGGTCGCGACGACTTCGATGGCGTCCTTGCCGCCTGCTTCCACCCGGATTCGGCCGTTGGTGTTGCGGATCTCGAAGGAGGCTCCGGCGGTCACCGGATACGACCGGCGCCATTCATCGTGCGCCTCGGCGCGGGCAGAGACGTGGCCGCAGGCGCTGGCGCCGGCAAGCGCCAACGCGAGCCAGACGGGCAAGGTTCGTCGGGTCATGCCCTGACTATACGAGTCGACGTCGGGGCGGGTTTTGCAAATCGGCCAATGGCGGCCCGTGGCCGGTTAGTGGGACGCTGTTGACTGCGATAGTATGTCGCGGCTCCGCCGTCGCCGCGCCTTCGCGCGGCTATGGCGGGACAAGTCGACCTCTTTTATTGATGCCTGTCGCCTGTCTATTTCCCGGTCAAGGTTCGCAGTCCAAGGGGATGGGGGCCTTACTCTTCGGCCGGTTCCCCGACTGGACTGCCGAGGCCGACCGGGTCCTCGGGTACTCCATCCAGGAGCTCTGCGTGGACGACCCGCGCGGCGAGCTGGCGTTTACGGGCTTCACCCAGCCGGCGCTGTACGTTGTGAACGCCATGACCTATCGGGCGCGGAGTGAAGACGGGCGGCCCGCGCCTGGCTTTGCCGCCGGCCACAGCCTCGGCGAGTACAACGCGCTGCAGGCCGCCGGCGCCTTTGACTTTGCCACCGGCCTGCGAATGGTTCAGCGCCGCGGGCAATTGATGGGGCGCGTGCACGGCGGGGGCATGTCGGCTGTCATCGGCCTCGAGCCGTCGGCGATCGAGGCCATCCTCGCCGGCAGCGAGGCCGGGCGCCGGCTCGACGTCGCGAATTTCAACTCGTTCGAGCAGACCGTGATCGCGGGCCCGAAAGAGGACCTGGCCGCCGTCCAAGCCTCGCTTGTCGAAGCGGGCGCGCGCGCCTGCATGCCCCTCAACGTCAGCGCGCCCTTCCATTCGCGCTACATGCGCGACGCGCAGGACGAGTTCACCGGGTTTCTCGCAGGTTTCGAGTTTCGGGCGCCCGCGTTCCCCGTCATCGCCAACGCGACCGGCCTGCCGTACGACGGCGCACAGGTCCGCGACACGCTGGCCCGGCAGATCGGCAACTCGGTCCGATGGCTCGACTCCATGACCTGGCTGCTCGGCCAGGGCGTCACGGAGTTCGAGGAAGTCGGACCGGGCAAGGTGCTCGGAAAGCTCATCACTCAGATTCAAAAACGGAAAGGCAAGGCAGACTGAATGGCTATTCGCGCGCGTTCAATTCTTCTGGGGATTCTTCTTCTCCTTATTCTTCTGGTCGTCGGCGGATTGACGATGATCGGCTGGGAAGTCGTGCTGGGGCCAAAGGCCCGCGCCACGACGACGGAGGTGTTCCAGGGCACGGACGCCCGGCTCGCGCGCGGCAAGTACCTGGTGGAGGGCCCCGCGGCCTGCTTCCATTGTCACAGCGAGCACGACCTGAACGACCCGACCTTTCCAATCGTGGACGCGAAGAAGGGCGCGGGATGGGCGATGCCGGTGCCCGAGCTCAACAACATCTCTGCGAGAAACATCACGCAGGACAAGGAGACCGGCATCGGCGCGTGGACCGACGACGAGATCGCGCGGGCGATTCGCGAAGGCGTGAGCCGCGACGGCAGCGCGCTGTTTCCGATCATGCCGTACCTGACCTACGCCACCATGGACGATGAGGACGTGAAGGCGATCGTCGTCTATCTCCGCACGATCGCGCCCGTGCGGAGCGTCGTCGCCAAGCGCAGCCTGCCAGGGCCGCTCGAGTACCTCGTCAACACGATGCCCAAGCCGATCACGGCGCCGCAGCCGTCGCATCCCGCGAGCACACCCATCGAGCGCGGCAAGTATCTCGTGACGTCGGTGGCCGAGTGCGTCGGCTGTCACACGCCCATGAAGGACGGCGTGCCCCTGCCGGGCCTGGACTTCGGCGGCGGCTCGCCGTTCCCGGACTTCCAGGGCCGCCCGATGGTCAGCATGAACATCACGCCGGACCCGTCCGGCATCTCCCATTACGACGAGGCGCTGTTCAAGGAGACGCTCCGGACGGGCCAGCTCAAGGGCCGCATGCTCTTCCACGTCATGCCGTTCAACAACTACAAGAACCTGACCGACGAGGACCTGTCGGACATGTTCGCGTATCTCCGTACCCTCGCCCCCGTGAAGCACCGGATCAGCAACACCGACCCGCCGGCGCCCTGCGCCGTCTGCGGCGAGACGCACGGGCTCGGGGAGCTCAACAAGAAGGGCCAATAACTGTGTCCTGTCCTGTCACACCTTCGTACTAAGCTTGGGGGCATGAAGCGCTTCGACTCCAAGGTGGTGGACCTCAACGAGTTCAAGGCCGCTCAGGCCTCTCGCCAGCTGGACCTCCTGACGGCGGAAGCCAGCGTCCCGGCGGAAGGTCCCGGCGAGGACCGTTCCCTCTCGACGCGGGACCTGGCCCACCGGGCCCGGATGCTCGCGCATTTGGAGGCCGTCCGCCGGTAATCTGTCTGCATGTCTCTCAACGACCCGGTTCTGCCAGGGACCGCTGCCTCGGACTACGAGCGCTATCTCCGCACCGACGAGCTGCTGGCCCTTCAAAAGGCGCCGGCGGACATGGTCCATCGCGACGAGCTGCTGTTTCAGACCATCCACCAGGCCTCGGAGCTGTGGCTGAAGCTGGCGTGCTTCGAAGTGGAAGCGGCGACGGCGTTACTCGACAGGGACGAGACCTGGGCGGGGGTGCGGCTCCTGCGCCGGGCCACGGGCGCGGTGGACCTGGTGTCCGGCAACACCGCGATGCTGGAACACATCGCGCCCTGGGATTACCGCGATGTGCGCACGGCGCTCGGCCACGGGTCCGGATTCGACTCGCCGGGCTTCAAGCGGGCGCACGAGGTGTCGCCCAAACTCGGCGAGGCGTTCACCAGGCTGCTCGCCCGGCGCAAGCTCGATCTCGTGACGGTCTACCGCAACAGCCCCGCGCACGAGGATGTCTTCCAGCTCGCCGAGCGCCTGCTCGACTGGGATCAGAAGCTCATCCTCTGGCGCACGATGCACCTGAAGTTCGTGGAGCGCATCATCGGCGGCCACGTCATCGGCACGCAGGGCACGCCGGTCGAAGTGCTCGGACGGCGTCTCGACGTCCGCGCGTTCCCGGAGTTGTGGGAGGTTCGGAATACGCTGACGAAACTGGATCAATAGATGGAGGCCTGGTCTTTAAGTCGCAGCATCGCTATCCAACCGCAGGGCGGACCGGTAGAGCCGCTCGAACTTCTCGCGCGCGCGTGCGACTTCGTCAGACCCGAGGCCGTAGGTGGACAGCCAGAACCCCGCGCGAACGCCCGTCGGAGCCGGCTCCATTTCGAGAAAGAGCGTTGCGTCATCGAGCTCGCGGATCGTCAGGCCCAGCTGACCCGTGGCCGGACTTGACGTGAGGATCTCGCCTGACAGCCGATCGCCGTGCGCGGTCGTCGTCTCGTACGCCGAAGCCGGTGAGGCCGCGGCGAGCCCGTCGTCCTTCGACAGCCCGGCGGTTCCGGAGAGGCGCTGGAAGGCTTCGGCGGGCGTCAGCGCCACGAGTTCGCGAAACACGATGAGGTCTCGTGGCTTGCCGCGGTGGCGCTCGAGATACCAGCGGAGGTGCTGCATGAAGTACGCCCAGCCGCGTTCGGTCATGTGGAATTCGTCGTCCCAGTCCGGCCCGGCGCCGAAACCTGAGTTGACCAGCCGGACGACCGTGCCGCCGGATTTCGCCTCGAGTTGAAAATCCACGGCGAGCTTGACCGCGCCGCGCGTCTCGGTCCATTCGAACCGGCGATTCGGCTCCCATGCGGTGATGGGGGCCTCGCCTTCGACGCCGCCGCCGAATGAGATCCAGATGGATCCGCCGAGGCCGGGTTGCACGCGCGCGTCCACTGGAAACCAGCGCGTGAGCTCCTCGGCCTCGGTGAGCGCGCGCCACACGACGTCGGGCGGCGCCTGGACGAAGACTTCCTTGACGATCCTCCGGCTCACTTCACCCTCCGATGGACGATCTCGACGATCTTCAAGTCCGGCATGTTGGCGAACTTGAAGATGATCTGTGTGAGGTAAGTGTCCGCGTCGACGACCTTGAGCACCATGTCGTACTTGCGCACCTCTTTCGATCCGGCGTGGTCGTCGAGCGTTTCGCCGGCCATCACGATTGTCTTGTCCGACTTCATGAGCCCGGCCGCGGTCACCCAGTAAGTGCCCATGGTGTCGAGGCCAATCGTCGTGTATTCCTTCGTGCGGCGATCGAAGCCGTAGATCGTCACCATTTCGACCTTTGCGCCGCCTACATCCGCCCCCGCGGGGTTGTCGGAGACGCCTTCCGACATCAGGAAGCGGCCGCCGAGAATCATGCGGCTCGTCGCGGTGCCGCGCGCCTTCATCGGCTTCGGACCGCCCATGTTGTAGGTGATGTCGAGCGTCCACTTGCCTTCGAGGCTCGCGAGCACGCGATGCTCGGGCGCCGGCCCCATCTCCGCGAGCATGGCTTGAATCTGTTCGGGCGTCGGCTTCGGCGGCTGCTGCTGGGCGGACAACCGGGCGCCTGCCGTGAGAGCGAGGCAGGCGGCAAGGCAGCAACGCATCGCAACTGAGGGGTTCATTTCGACCTCCTTGAGGTGGGCTTTGGCGTGAAGACGGGATGGGCGCCGAGGAAGAGCCGATACGTGCGGCCGTTCGGCGCGTCGCCGTCGTGATAGCGCGCGACCAGCGCATTCACGGCGTTGACCAGATCGTTGCCGAACTGCTCGCGGTCGGCGGGACTTGCGAATCTGACCCTGCTGTCCAGCGTAAGGGTCGTCAGGCGCTTGCCGGCGGCCTGGGCGCGAGCGGCGAGCTCCGCGACTTCATGAATCGTCCTCGCGGCCACGGCCACCTGATAGGTGGCTGAGAACCGGTCACCCAGGGTGGTGGGCGCATCGGTGGGGGAGCCCATGACGGACGGGGAGACGAGGTAGTGCGCCGCTGTGGCGCGGACCAGGCGTTCCTCGAGGCCACGGCGCGCGCGGCGGCCGACCTGTTCGACGAGACCCGCCCGTTCGAGCGCCCGCACGTGGTAATTGGCGAGCTGACGCGAGACGCCGACCTCGCGGGCGACGGTGGTCGCCGACCCTGGTGTCTGCAGCGCCGCCAGGATCCCCCGGCGGGTCGGGTCAATCAGCGCCGACGCGGCGCGATCCTTCCGCACCACTGCGAGACCGGCCGATGACGCCGTGGCGGCAGGCTGCGCCGGCGCCGTGTCCCCGGTCTCCATCGGTCTCAGTCGCGGCGCGCCCATAGCCGGAGATTACCATTTGAAAGTAATTATTGTCAAATGGTGTCGGCTTGGGTTTCGAGGGCCCTTCGTGGCACTATCTGCCCATGCGATACGCACTGACGGCCGTCGTGATCCTCGCGCTCGGCGGAATCGCCGTGCCCGCGCCGCGCGCGCAGCAGAAGCCGGCTCCGCGTGACGGCACCGGCACCGCGACGCGACCGTACCTGGCCGAGGCGCAGGGCGCCGCCAAATGGTTGCGCGCGGTCGCCGAGCCCACGACGACGGGCCTCGGATGGGCGGCGACGCCGGGGCCCAAGGCGCCGGTCATCACCAACCTCTATTCGGGATCCGCGGGCGTCGTGCTGTTCTTCCTCGAACTGCACCACGTCACCGGGTTGCCGTCGGATCTCGAGCCTGCGCTACAGGGCGCGCGCCGGTTGGCGGCGACGCTCGGCAACGACCAGAATCCCGGGCTCTACTCAGGCCTGGCCGGCACTGGCTTCACGCTCACGGAAGCCTGGAAGGTGACGAAGGACGCGACCTTCCGTGACGCCGCGAATCGCGCCGTCGACCGACTGAAGGAGATGGCCAAGCCGGTCGGCGACGGCGTCGAGTGGTCGCCGGTGAGCGACATCATTTCCGGCACGTCGGGCATCGGACTCTATCTCTTGCACGCCGCCAGAGAGTTGAACCGTCCCGACGCCAAAGAGCTCGCCGAAGCCGCAGGCCGGCGCCTGATCGCTCAGCAGATGGCTGCCGAAGGCGGCGTCAAATGGGCGATGCAGCCCGCCACACCGACGCGGCTCTACCCGAACTTCTCACACGGCACCGCCGGCGTCGCGTACTTCCTTGCGACGCTCGGGCAGGAAACCGGCAAGCGCGCGTTCACCGACGCCGCCCTCGCCGGCGCGCGCTATCTGCTCAAGGTCGCGAAGACCGAGGGCGACGTCTGTCTCGTCTTCCACCACGAGCCGGAAGCCGACGGCCTCGATCTCTTCTACTTGAGCTGGTGTCATGGCCCGGCAGGCACGGCGCGGCTGTTCCACCGCCTCGCCGCCGTGACCGGCGACCGCGACTGGCGCGAGTGGGTACGCAAGTCCGCCAACGGGATTCGGAAGAGCGGCATTCCGGAGCAGCGCACGCCGGGCTTCTGGAACAACGTCGGCCAGTGCTGCGGCTCGGTCGGTGTCGCCGAGTTCTTCCTCTCCTATCACCAGGAGACGAAGGACGCCGCCGCGCTCGCGTTCGCGCGCGAGCTGACGAAGGAGATCACCGCGAAAGCCACGCGCGACGAACTGGGCACCCGCTGGATCCACGCCGAGAATCGCGTCTCGCCCGGCAACATCGGCGCTCAAACCGGCTGGATGCAGGGCGCCGCCGGTATCGGCGCCTGGTACCTGCGCCTCGATGCGTTCGAACGCGGGAAGAAGCCGCTCGTCAGGTTTCCCGATTCCCCGTGGTAGGCGGAACCGGCGCGGCGACCTGTCCGTAAAGTCCGAGCATGTTCAATCTGTGGCGTGACCTGGGGTACGGCGCGCGAGCGCTGATCCGCCAGCCCGGTTTCGCCATCGTCGGCGTCCTCCTGCTGTCGCTTGGCATCGGCCTCAACACCGCGATCTTCACGCTCGTGGACACGCTGGTCTTCCGGCCGCTGCCGGTGGCGCAGCCGGATCGGCTGGTCGCGGTGTTCACGACCGGCGAGGACGGGACCGGCGTGGAAACGACGTCCTACCAGGACTTCAAGGATCTCCGCGCCTCCACGAACACCCTCGCCGACATGGTCGGCTACTCGCTCATGTTCGGCAGTTTCAGCGCGCAGAGTACGCCTCGCCTCGTGATGGGCGAGGTCGTGACCGCGAACTACTTTCAGGCGCTCGGCGTGCCGCTCGCGATGGGACGCGCGTTCCGGCCCGAGGAAGAAATCGGGGAGGGCGCGCATCCGGTCGCGATCCTGAGCGATCGCATGTGGCGGCTGACGTTCGGCGGACGGCCGGGGGTGGTGGGGGAGTCGTTCCGCCTGAGGAATCGCACCTATCAGGTGATCGGCGTCGCGTCGGCGAGCTATCCGGGCCTGGTGCCTGGCATCTCGACCGAGCTGTGGATTCCGATCTCGATGGTGGACGACGTGTCGCCGTTCGGCCGGAACGACTCGGTGCCGTCGGCCACCGGCAAGACGCGGCTCGAACGGCGCGGTGCGCGCTGGATGTTCGTCAAAGGCCTGCTGAAAGACGACGTGACGCCACGCGCGGTCGAGGCCGACCTCGGCAGTGTGATGACGCGGCTGGCCGGCGAGTTTCCGATCAGCAATCGAGGCCGGGCGGTCCGCGTCACGGCGGCGGGCGCGTCCCGGCTGATGCCGGAGGTGGACGAGGCCCTGCGGCCGGCCGGCATCGTGCTGCTGTCGGCTGTCGGACTGGTGCTGCTCGTCGCCTGCGCGAATCTGGCGGGCATGCTGCTCGCGCGCGGCACGGCCCGCACGCGCGAGCTGGCGGTGCGCACGGCGCTCGGCGCGAGCCGCGGGCGCCTGCTGCGCCTGCTGGCGTCTGAGAATCTGGTGCTGGCGCTCGCGGGCGGCGTGGGCGGCCTCGCCGTGGCGGCGTGGGCCACCCGTCTGCTCGCCGCGTTCCAGCCGCCTATCGACCTTCCGCTAGCGCTCGCCGTCTCGACCGATGCGCGGACGTTCGTCTTCGCGTCGATTCTGGCGGTCGTCAGCAGTGCCGCGTTCGGCCTGCTGCCCGCGCTCCGCGCGACCAGGCTCGATCTGGTGTCCGCCCTGAAGTCGGACGGCGCCCTCGCGGCCGCGCCCGGCCGTCGTCTCGCCCTGCGCCATGTGCTCGTCGTGGGCCAGGTGACGGTGTCGTTCGTGCTCGCGGTCGGCGGGCTGCTCCTGATGCGCAGCCTTCAGGCGGGCAGCGCCGCTGACCCCGGCTTTCCCATCCGTGGGCTGGTCCAGGCGTCGATGAGTCCGGAGACGCAGGGCTACACCGACGAAGCCAGCGACCTCTTCTTCACGCGCGCGCTCGAACAGGTCGCCCGGATTCCCGGCGTGACCAGCGTCGCGATCTCGGATCGCATGCCGCTCACGCTCAACATCCAGACGACCGATGCCGTCCGCGACGGCCAGGCGACGGACGATCCGCGCTCGCGGTACATCCTCGACACCGCGCAGGTGTCGGAACGCTATTTCGAGACGATGGGCATTCCGATCCTGGAGGGACGCAACTTCGACAGCCGCGACACGCGTGAGTCCACGCGGGTGGCGATCGTGAACCGCGCGCTCGCCGCATGGTTGTGGCCCGGGCAGCGCGCCGTGGGGCAGCGGATCCGGCTGCGCGATCTGAAGGGGCCGGTGGTGGAAATCGTCGGCCTCGTCCCCGACTACAAGGTCCGGACGCTCGCCGAGTCGCCGCGTCCGTTCATTCACTTCGCGCGCGCGCAACGCCCGTCGGCCACCGCCACCATCGTCGCCCGCACCTCGGGCGACGAGCAGGCGCTGTCGTTGGCCATGGAGAAGCAATTGCGGGCGCTCGACTCGGATCTCGTCCTGATGGAGCTGCAGCCGTTCACCGGCGCCATGGCGACCTCGCTGCACGGGTACGCGATCGGCAGCAGCCTCTTCGGCGGACTGGCGCTGCTCGCGCTGCTGCTGGCGTCGCTTGGGCTCTACGGCGTCATGGCGTTCAGCGTGAGCCGGCGCACCCGCGAAATCGGCATCCGCGTGGCGCTCGGCGCCGATCGCGGGATGGTCATCCGCGCGGTCCTGCGCGAGGGTCTCGTGCTCGTCGGGATGGGGGCCGTGCTCGGCCTCGGCGTCTCGATGCTCGGCGCCTTCGCGCTGCGCAGCGTGCTGCTCGGCATCGGCGCCCTAGATGCCGTCAGCTACGCCGCCGCGACGCTCGCGCTCCTCGCGGCCGCCGCACTCGCGTGCGCGATCCCCGCGCGCCGCGCCGCCGCGATCGAACCGACGGTCGCATTGCGGCAGTTGTGATGTGTGATGTGTGATCTGTGAACTGAGTTCACAAATCACACATCACAATTCACAAATCTCCTACGGTGCATCTTTCTTGATGATCTTCTTCAGAACCGAACCGATGCCCTTCTTGATCTCTTCGGTCGCCTTGTTCGTGACCGCGCGCCTCGCCAGATCGGTCAGACCCACGCCGACCTTGAGGTTGTCGACGGGCCCATCGACGGTGACGGGCACCGTGACGCGCCCGTCCTGCGCCGTGTAGCGCACGAGATCGTGGCCCGCCTGCTTCGACAGTTCGTCCGAGAGCTGCAGCGGGCCGCTGAGCTGCACGTTCCGGCCGTCGAGCCGCACGGTGCCGACGGCGGCGAGCAGCACGTCAGGCGACTCGAACCGCATGTCGTCGGTCCTGGCCACGCCATTGGCGATGTTGAACGTCGCGCCGAGCCTCGAGAACTTCTCGCTGCCGGATCCGGATGCGCTGCTTGCGCCCGAGCGACCCGACGTGGCGACGATGACCGTGCGGACGAGGCCGAGCCTGGCGACGGTGCCGTCCGTGACGTCGAGGCGAGTCGTGCCGGTCGTGCTCGCGATCACGCCCTCGGCCGTTGTACCGCGGCCGGCGACGTCGAGCGCGGCGGCGGCGGTGCCCGTGATGACGCCAGGGTTGCCCGTGAACGTCATGATCTCGTTCACATTCACCTTGGCGACCTTGGCTTTCAGGCGGAAGGCGGGCGTGTCGCCGAGCGTGAGGCGCATCGTGCCGTCGTAGGTGCCGCTGAACAAGCCGAATCTGACTGGATCGATCGTGATCGCTTCCGGCGTGACGCGCGCCTGGCCGGACAGCGACGTCACGGACAGGTCACCGAATGCGGCGCGATCGGCGTCGAGCGAGATCGTGAGGTTCATGGCGCTCTTCGACTTGCCGCTGCTCGACCCGCCGCCGAGACCGGCGCCGCTCGAGAAGTCGTCGAGGAACGCCGCGAGCGCCGGCACGTCGAGCCCGGTCGCGCGGATCGCCAGCTTGCCGGTCGGCCCGGCGAGATCGCTGATGTCGCCAGTGACGTTGACGCTCATCGTGCCGGCGGTCACCGCCAGCTTGGAAACCGTGAGGCCGGTTCCGTGCAGCGCGAGGGTGGCGTCGGCGCGGACCGTCCGGCCGCCGCTCGTGACTTCCACGTCCTTCAGCCGGATTTCGTCGATCGAGACGATCTTCACCGGCGGCTCGCCGGCGGGTTCTCCCGCCGGCTTCGTTCCGCCGAGCGGCGGCAGCGGCAGTTGAATCCGGCCGCCGTCGAGCGTGAAGTCCGCGTTCTCGATGCGCCGCGAGAGCAGGGCCCAGAAGGGCGTACCGACATGCAGCTGCTTGACCGTGATCCGGGCCGGCTTGCCGATCGTGACCTCCGAAAGATCCATCATCACGCGCGGAAAGATGGAGACGCCCACACTGCCAATCGTCACCGGCTGGCCGAGTGCCGCGCTGAGCTGGGCCGCGACGGTCTCGCGCACGCGGTCGCCGGTGAGCACGGACCGGGCCCAGAAGAACAGGCCGATGCCGAGCACCACGACGATGGCAGCGCCGATGAGGAGGAACTTGAGGGGCCGGGTCAGTCGCATGGCGTCTCCCGTGGTATCGGCTGGGGAGCCGCCGGACAGAACTGTAGCACCGCCCCGCGCCTCAGATCCTGGCTCGGGCCATGTCCTGGGCGACTTCTTCGCCCACACCCGAGAAACCCGCGCGAATCTGGCGCGCGCGATCGAGCGCGGCCTGCACGTGAGGCACGATGTTGTCCGCGCCGACGTGCTGCATGAACTCCGTCTGATGCAGCAGCTCGGCCGGCTGGCTCGGCGCGCCGCAGAGGATCAGCGACCGGCCCGACTTCTTCAGGCGGTCGCTGAGCCGCTCGAGCGCGTGCAGGCCCGTCGCGTCGAGCGCGGTCATGTTCCGCAGCCGGAGAATGACGATGGGCGCGAACTTGCCGAGATCGGCGGTGGCCTCGATGAGCTTGTCCGTCATGCCGAACAGGAACGGGCCATGAATGCGCAGGATGGTGACGTACGGCGGCACGCTCTTGTCCTGCAGCACATGCGGCCGGCCGTGTTCGATGTACTCCGGCGTCACGGCCGCGACACTCGTGGACTCGGTCACGCGGTAGATGTACAGCAACGCCGCCAGGGCCATGCCCGTCTCCACGGCAATCGTCAGATCGGCCGTGACCGTCAGCGCGAACGTGAGCAGCCAGACGGACTTGTCCGCCAGATCGAGGCGCAGGATCGCGCCCACCTCCCGCCATTCGCCCATCGTGTACGCGACGACGAACAGGATCGCGGCCAGCGTGGCGAGCGGGATGTGTGCGGCGAGCGGCGCGGCGAGGAGCACCAGCGCCAGCAGCGTGACGGCATGGACCAGCCCCGCGACGGGTGAGCGCGCGCCCGAACGGACGTTCGTGGCCGTGCGAGCGATGGCGCCCGTCACCGGCAGGCCGCCGACCATGGGGACGATGATGTTGGCCACGCCCTGGGCGAGTAACTCCGCGTTCGAGTTGTGGCGGTCGCCCGTCATGGCGTCGGCGACCACGGCCGAGAGCAGGCTCTCGACCGCAGCCAGCAGCGCGACGGTCAGCGCCGCCGGCAGCAACGGCCGGATGAGATCCGCGCGAAAGCTGGGGATGTCCACGTCGGGCAGCGTGCTCGCGATGCCGCCGAATCGCGAGCCGATCGTCTCGACCGGCAGACCGGCAGCGGCCACCACGACCGTGCCGGCGACCAGCGCGATGATGGTGCCCGGGACGCGCGGCAGGAACCGCGGCGTCAGCAGCACCACTGCGAGTGATCCGGCGCCGATCGCGACAGCCGTGACGCTGACGGTCGGCAGGTATTCGACGATGGCGGTCATGCGCGAGAAGAAGTCGCTCGGGAGCGGCGGCATCGAGAGCCCGAGGAAGTCCTTGAGTTGCGTGGACGCGATCAGGACGGCGATGCCGTTCGTGAAGCCGAGCAGGACGGGCCGCGGGATGAACTTGACCGCCTGACCGAGCCCGGTGATGGCCAGCACCACGAGGATCACGCCCGCCATCATCGTCACCATCAGCAAGCCGGAGAGTCCGTGCTGGGCGATGATGCCGGCGACGATGACGACGAAGGCGCCGGTCGGGCCGCCGATCTGGACGCGCGATCCGCCGAGGAGCGACACTAGAAAGCCGCCGACGATCGCGGTGTAGATACCGGCTTGCGGCGTCACGCCCGAGGCGATCCCGAACGCCATGGCGAGCGGCAGCGCCACGACGCCGACGGTCAGGCCCGCGATCAGATCCGCGACAAACGCCTGACGCGAGTAGCCGCGCAGCGATTCAGCGAGCTTGGGACGCCAGGTTTCGAGCGAGGGGCGAGGCACCAGCGGACGCTGCCCAGTATAATCGCGGCGCGCGATGGCCCGGCCGAGCATCTCCGTCTTTTTCCCCTGCTACA
>Ga0137433_1000525_pt1 | contig 20054 bp, 15 predicted proteins | sample EasRivERMZT840_2_FD_102335 | JGI IMG/M metagenome (GOLD analysis project Ga0137433, IMG submission 102335) | Soil microbial communities from meander-bound floodplain in the East River, Colorado, USA - East River MetaG ERMZT840_2 | ecosystem: Environmental > Terrestrial > Soil > Floodplain ...
GCCGAGCTGGGTGAGCTGCGGAAGCTGGCCGTCCAGGGCCTCGAGCGCGCGCAACGCGCGGACCAGCTCGTGCTGGAAGGACAGCAGCTCTGCGACGAGGGCCAGTTCGAGCAGGGCGTCGATCTCCTGAAGATCGCGCTGCAGCTCGAGGACCGCACGCCGGTGCGGATGACGCTCCGGGACCTGCTCGTCGGCCGCGCGCAACAGACCTTCGAGACCGACTGGCAGGCCGCCGAGGTGCTCGTCGAACAGGCGCTCGAGCTCGACCCGAACCACGCGCTCGGCAAGAGTTTGCGCTCGCAGGCGCTCGACAAGCGGCGCGAGCAGGAGGTCGGCCAGTTCTCCGCGCAGGCGCGCCGGCTCCAGGCCGACGGCCAGATCGAAGCCGCGATGGCGGAAGTCGAAAAAGGATTGACGACCTACCCCTCCGATACGCGGCTCGGTGTGATCAAGGAAGCGCTCAAGAAGGAATTGAGCCGGCTCCAGCCGCCGCCGGCCGAGCCCACGCGGATCCCGCCCACTCGCGGCACCTCGCCCACGATGAGTGCCAGCGATGTGGCGACGCGCAGTGCGGGCGAGGCGGCCGACGCGATCGAGCGCACGCGCATCGTGCCCGATCGCCGCACCGAGCACACCTCGCCGGGGGCGGCCGTCCCCGTTCCCGCGGCCCCCGACGCCGAGACACCGAAGGAAGAGTGGGAGAAGACGCAGATCGTCCCGCGCAAGGGCACGACGGCTCCCGAGGCACCCACGGCGACGACCATCAAGACCGGGTCGCCGCTGGCGGCGAACAAGCTCTGGATCGGCATTGCCGCGGGCGTGTTGCTGATCGTGAGGGCGTGGCTGCTCTGGCCGACCGGCGGGCCTGCGACGCCGCCCGATTCGAAGGTCATCGTGCGCGGCGTGGCCGGCACCAATGTGTTTTCCGACGGCCGGCACATCGGCGAGGTCAAGCCGGACGGCACGATGGAGTTCACCGTGCCGGCGGGCCCGCATGAGCTGCGCTTCGATCTGTCGGGCTTCCTGCCGTTGACGGCCACGGTCAACGCGGCGGACGGCAAGACGCTCGACGTCGCCGTTGGGAACATGCAGCCGCTTCCCGCGCAGCTGGGGGTCATCCGGATCCGTGGCGTGAAGCCGGGCTCCCGGGTGTTGATCGACAAGCAAGACCAGGGCGTCGTTGGCGAGGACGGCACCTTCGAATCGAAGCAGCCTCCCGGCAACCGCGACGTGGAGATTCTCGCGAGCGGGTTCGAGCCGTACACGGTGACGATCAACCTCACCGCGGAGCAGCCGGTCGAGATCTCCGATATCAAACTGACTCCGTCGCCAGTCAACAAGCCGATCACAACGCCGACAGGTCCAACAACCAAACCACCGACGACAGCCACGCTGCAGCTCGAACAGTTCGCGCCTGAGACGCGCGTCCAGCTCGATGGTCAGGTGATCGGCACCATCGGCGCGGACGGCCGGCTCACCGTGCCAGTAACGCCGCGAGCATCAGGCACGGTTACGTTTCACCGGCCCGGGTACGAGCCTTCTGCGCCGCAGGTCCGAGCATTTGCCGCAGGGACGACCGTCGTGATGACGGGCACCGAAGTGCCGATGACCCGTCTTCCCGTCATGGTTCAATTCAACACCGTGCCGGGGACGATCGTCACCATCCGCCAGAACGGCAAACCGGTGCAGCAGTTCACGAACTCGAACAAGGTCCCGCTTCAGGAAGGGTCCTACGAGCTGACGTCCAAGGGTCCGGCTGGACTCGAGATGACCGACCCCCTGACCGTGACCGCGACTTCCGGCGAACGCCCCGTCACCGTCCGGATCATCAGCGGCATCGAGCGGTTCGAGGGCTGGGACCTCGTCTCCGGCTGGTACTACCGCAAGGCAGCAGCCGACGGAGTCGTGCCATATACGAATACGGTGTCGGACGGCCGCTTCACGTTCACCGTCCGGCGGGACAATCGTCGAGGCAACCAGTTTTCGACCGCGGAACGGCTCCGATGGGCCGTCGGATACGTCGACGCGCAGAACCATATCGTGTACGAGCTCGATCGGGACAACCTCCACCGGTTCGAACTGCGCAGCGGCGCCACGGTCAAGAGTTCAGAAATCCGCATACCGCATCGGATTCCGGTCGGCGCGACACCTGTGCATTTCACCGTGCAGGCCCAGGGCGGCACGCTGAGAGTCAGCTACAGCGTCGAGAAGGACGTCACGACGTGGCTGCCGATCGACACGTGGAATCTGGGCACACCTGACACGAAGATCACGGCCGACTTGCTGACCAGGGGGCGGTTCGCTTTTCTGATGAAAGGCGGAGAAGAACTGTCGATCCTGCATTTCCGCTACTACCCGGCGGCGGCCCGATCGGGCTCCGACGCTCCTGCTCCGGCCTCACCGCTGCCCAGCGGCGTCCCCGGCTCGATCGCCGCCGTCACCGCGCTTCCGGTCGATAGAACGAAAACCGGCCGCGGACGCGAATCGTCGTTCTCACCTCGCCGTTCGTCTCGTCGCGATTCGAGAAGAACAACTCTGAACGCGTGACGGGCGCGCCGACCGGCGCGTTCTGCTCGAGCACCGTCACGGCGCCGCCGGCGCCCACGCGCTCGACGATCGCGGTATGGTGCGGCCGCTCCTGAAACTCGGTCTGCGTCTCCGACGAGCCGTCGGTATGCTGCGTCTCGACCTCGCGATCGTAGCGATAGTTGCGAAACTGGACGACGTCGCCCGTCCGCAGGTCGGACAGCGATACCGACGTGCCCCACTGATAATCCGCGTCCGGCGTGACGGCGCCGTAGTCGGCGGCGCTCCGCGCGCCGGCGTTCCGGAGCGCGTTGTCGGCGAGCGTGAAGCACTCGCCGTCGCCGACGACCTGCCCGCGCCGCTGGCGCGCGTACGCGACGACCTGCTCGCCGAGGCTGGCGGTCGTGCCTTTCGCGTTGCCGCCCTTCAGGCCGATCGGCGCCGGCGGCGGCGACGAGATGCGCGCCAGCGTCCCGTCGTCCACGGGAAACGCGGTGCCGGCGTCAGTGGGACCGGGATGCTGTCCGTTGCCCATGGCTCTCCTCCACTCTTGTTCGGGGGGCTCCGGCCCCGCGGCCCCCCCTACGCGCTCACTGACGTTCGCTCGTTGACATCACGAGCCTCGAGAAAACAGCCATAGCGACACGGCGCCGAAGATCGCGCCGACGAGAAACCACGTGCGCGCCTGCTCTCTCCGGCCCCCGCCGCCCGGGCCGAGCCGACGCATGGCCATCACGACAAAAACCACGGCGAGCACGGCGAGGATGTGCTTGGCGTACATAGAGTTACACCATCTGCGCCAGCAGCTTCTGCTGGCGCCATGCCGGCGCGCTGGTGTTGAAGAGCGGCGTCCCGGGCTGCAGCAGGCACAAGTAGTGCGCAGCCAGGATCCGCTGGCGCTGATAGCCGTCCTTCAGAACCTGGATGCAGTGCTCGCGCGTCACCGGCGCGCCCATGAAGTACCGAGCGCCTGGTTGGAAGCGTGATCCGTTCTTCTCCCACCAGGCGGTGATGCGCTGCGCATCCGGCCACGGCAGTCCCTCGTCGGGATCCATCTCGACGTTTTCGTCGTCGGGGTTGTCGTTCGGACCGGCTTCGACATTCTCGGGCGGCTTGCGCTCAAGATCGAGAAGTGCGAGATCGGTGCCCGTGATGAGGCTGAAGGCTTCACCCGCGAGCCGCGCCGTCTTGTCATCGCTCATGTGCTTGATGAGCCACGGCACATAAGTCGGGTCGCCGTTGATGCCGCTGCCCTGGATGAGCCAGCGCACCTGGTCGGGTTTCCCGCCGAACTGCTGAAGCGCCTTGTGCGCGTCGGCCGGGGCCATCGCTTGAAGGGCATGGCGGAACGCACGCGCCCGGTGCGGACTGTCGGCGAAACCGAGCCTGGCGAGCGCGTCCAAAGCTCGATGCCTGTCACCCAGCACGACTGCCGACCAGGCGGCCCAGAACTGGCACATCGGATCGTCGTCCTGAGCTGCCGCGATGGCCGAGACGAGTTGATGGCGGCCGAGCGTGCCGGCAGAGCGGAGTGCCTCGGCACGCACCTGCGGGTCCTCGTCTTTGAGGCCAGCCAAAAGTGCCGGACCCGGATCGACACCGTGCAGACGGCAGGCGGCGAGGCCGAGACGGCGACGGAACGGCGAGGTCGATTCGAGGAGTTGCTTGCCGATACCCGACAGGCGATCGCGTTCGACCCAACCGAGGGCGGAGATGAGGCCGACGGCGGCCGGAGCGATGGTCTCTGCCACGGCCATGCACCGGTCCACGGCCTGTCGATCGGCGGCCTCAAGCGCGGTCACACTGACCGAGAACGCCTGCGACTCATCGGGTTCGGCGAGCGCTTCGGAGACTCGCCTCAGTCCTTCGGCGCCTGCAATCACGCACCCGTCCGTGTGCGCGGCGATCCGGTCGTCGAATCGCTTGAGCCGGGCGAGGTCGACGTGGCCGGACTCGGCCAGGCGGCAGCGCGTACTCCAGAGGATCTCGACGTCAGCCACGTGCTGATCGAGCACCGGCGTCACGACAGCCCGCTTCACGCCGCCCTCCTCCGCCAACGGGCTCGCCCTGACATCGCTCAGAACACGCGCTTCCAGACCCCGTCGACAAACCGGAAGATGTCCTTCTCACCCTGAGAGAACACGGTCGCCTCGTTGGCCATCAGGTTCAGGCAGGTTTCCGGTTCGTCTTCGTCAACGAACCGATCTTCGACTACCAACTCGCCCTCTTGCAGGCGATAAATGTCGAAGTCCGTCGCGATGAAGATCTCCTTGCCGAAGTGACACACGCCTTGCAGGTTGGCGGTTTCGTCGTGTTCGACCACCGACCACTGGTCGCGGCGCCCGACGACGATGACACCGCGGTCGCCGACCGCGACAATCTGTCCGTCCGGGCCAGCCGAGACCGCGTTGAGATTCGCCGTCGTGCCGCTGTCCTGCTGCTCCCACCCGTCCCGCCGGCGCAGCCAGATCTCACCCTTCCAGCCGACCGCAACCACTTCACCCGGTCCGGCCCCAGCCAATCCAGTAAAGCCGATCACCCCCAGGTCGATGGACGGCTCCGGGGCGCTCACATCGGTCCAGGCGCCACTGGCGTCGCGTCGCAGTACTACACGGCCCATGCCGCACGCCCAGACTGCCTTATCGAAGCTCGCCAGGTTCGTGAGCTCGGAGTAGTCACCGGGAATCTCGGCCGCCCGCTCGTCCCCCGTGGCCGCGCGAACTTCCCACAGCTCTCCATCGGTGTCGCTCGCGACGACCACAGGCCCCTCTTCCGCCGAGTAGATGGCATTGGCCACGCCGACCGCGGTCCACTCAGGCTCCAGATCATACGTACCCCAGTTGCCGTCGATCCACAGCCGAAAGACGGTCTTCACGGTTCTACCGGACGGCTGAAACGCAAAGAGCGCGATGTCTTTCCCCTTCCGGAAGTACGTGGTGCCGGACAGCACCGCTTTCATCTTCATCGTGTTCATGCTGCGGAACTCCTGCGCTCGATTATCCAGTCAGCTTGCCGGTCGTCGTCACGGCCTTGTCGAGGGCGGACGTGTCGGGCTTGCTGAGTCTGCCGTAGCTCTCACCACCGGTCGTGGACGCGTTGTGCGTCGCCTCTTTGTCGAGCTGTTTTTGGGTGAATTGCGTCTTCAACTGCGCCTCGATGCACTCCTTGCTGCACCCATTTTGTTCCTCGGTCACACGCGCGGCAACCTTCACGTGATCGCTCATCTTGCCTTTGTAGGTCTTGTGCTTGCCCTTGCCTCGCTTCACGATTCGCTGGAAGAGCGCCTTCGTGCCTTTCGACAGTTGCTTCAGCAGGTAGTTGATGCCGTGGTGGTGGCGCCCGTGGGATCCAATGGAATGGCTGGTCCCTTCGAGGCAGATGCAGAGCGCGCTATCCTCCACCAGGCCGACCTGTTCCGTCACGCTGATGGGCGGTATGTGGTGGCCGGTTTGTCCGTCGCAGCAGGAGTTGTTTCCTCCGGTCTTGTACGGCCGCAGGAAGCACTTGATCGCCTGCGCGCAATCGCTCTTCTCGGCCTCCTTGGCAAGCTTGTCGGCCTTCTTTATCGAAGACCGCTTCGGTTTCGGCTTGGCCAGCGGGCCCGGGCACGGATCTCCCCCTTTCTTGTTGCACTCCTCCTCGATCTTGTCTTTCTCGTCGGCGCACTCGGCGGGCAGCCCCCCGGTCGCCTCGTCGATGTATGCCTGAGGCGGCGTGTTCGACGGGCAGGAGCCGTGATTGTGTGTCGTCAGGTCCCCCATCCGAACGACATTCTCGCCCTCCACCTTCACGTCCATCGACCACATCGTGAAGTACACCTTGCCCATGTTCTTGCTGGTGACGACGCCCTTCTTGGGCGCGCAGCCGGCCTCGTCGCCCATGCTGCGCTTGAAGTAGCTCTTGTTCTTGAGCATCACCTCCTGGTTGGAGATCTTCACGCTGCTGGACCCGGACGTGCAGTCGGACGCCATCCCGGTGTTGGGATACGGAATGGGCACGCCGGGCGGCGTGGCCGGCGTCTGCGGCGGCGTCATACACACATCAGGAAACGCGCAAATGGACTTGCCGTTTGCGGCCTTGCACGACACCTCCATGTTGTTGGCGTAGACCTGATTGCCCATCACGCCACCTCGGCGTACCGCAGAATCGCCGCGGCTCGTTGACCGCCGTCACTGCTGCAATGAACGAGGATGTTGGGCCCGGCTGAATACCTCTTGCGGCACGCGGTCAGCGCGACGGCGAGCGCGGCGGTTCCGATCGCCGCGCCGGTTTCGCCGATGCAGTCAGCCGGGTGCCAGATGTCGAATTCCGGCTTGACCTTGCGCATCGTCCGAGTCAGCGCAAGCGCCGCTTCCTTGAAGTAGTACTGCTCGCCTGAGTTGTCGGTGATCCGAAAGTCGAGGTCGTGCATCTGGCACGCCGCGTCCCCCAGTCCTTTATTGATGGCGGCGGTGAGGCCATCGGCGCGGAACGGCGCGTCAGACGCGACAGGCACCGGCTCGTCGCTGAACCCAAGTCCGACGCACGCCAGGTGTGAGCCGCGAAGCGGGTCGCGCGCGAGGAGAATCGCGCCCGCCGCCTCACCCGGAATGAATCCGTTCGTGTTGGCCTTTGACAACAGACGCCCCTCGGACTCGAGCGGCATCAGTGTGTGACCCACCAGGAGCGAATCCACCGCGGCGATGAGCACGTGGCTGACGCCGCGCTCCGCCATCAGCGCACGCGCTCGTGAGATCGCGACGGGCACTCCGACCCGTCCGTATGCGACGACGCCGGACCACTCGGGGTGCCACTGCAGGCCGAGTCGCCGCGTCACGTCGCCGAGCAGCTCGTCGTCGAGTCCGTCGATCCGGCCTGGGCGGTGCGGCTCCGCCACGCACAGCAGGACCGGTAGCGGCTCCGACTTCAGGTGCGGAAATGGCTCGAGGCATTCCTCAATGGCCATGCACGCCATTCGCGCCAGCTTTTCACGGCCCCGCCAGGGCTCATCGAGCTGGACCTGCGCGCCGGCAATCCAACCGCCCCGGCCGTCGCTGAACCTCGTGTTCGTATGGTTCGTCAGACCGGCCCGGATCGCGGCACACGCCGCCGGCGCCGACAAGCCGACGCTCGTGACAAGGCCTGCGCTGACGATGGCGATCGGTGGCGCCGGCACTGTCAGCCTCGCTCCGGGGGTGCCGGCTGGTCCGCCCGAACTGGCGTCAAGAGGATCGGAAACTCGAGTTTCTCGCGTTCAGCCCACCATTCGCCAGACTTCCGGCCGACCAGGATGTGGGTGATCTCGTAGAGGTTCTTCTTCAGCGGCCTAGTCGCTCGCCAGGTGAGCTGAAAGCGTCGCAAGTCCGGCTCGAGGACGATGGTGTCGAGCACCAGCCTGCCATCCTCCCGCTCGCCCTTCTTCGGGAAGAAATGGATGGGCGCGTCAAACGTCGGTAACTGAAATGCGACGCGGCCTGACTGCTCCAGGTTCAGCAGCACGATCTCTTCTCCGCCCTGCGGGTGCGGAATCTGCTGGTCGGGTGGCGCGGCCTGATAGTAGCCCTCATCGAAGTCCGGCGGCAGGAACGGGAAGTGCTGCTGGAGCCAGGCCTCGTCGTAGGTCCCTGCGAGCTGCGCGCGGGGATGCCAGCCGCGTCCCACGGGTCCGAATGCCATCGGCCGGTACTTCTGATCATTCGGCATGACCACCGCCCGGCTGGATTCTTCGGTGTTCGGCAGTGGCGTGCCGTTCACCCAGCCGGCCCGCAGGTCCTTGTGAAAGCCGCGGCCCACGGGGTTGGGCATGAACGCCGCGTGATTGCGTGGATTCTCGTCTCGACTGTCCACGCCGCCGAACGCCCGGTCGTACGAGATGGGCATCGTGGTGAAGGGAATCGGCGTGCCTGGACCGATGCCTGCGGCGCCGGCCTGCCACACGCGATCGCCGAGCACGGCAAATGTCTTGGACATGCCGTTGACCCGCACACCCACTTCGACGCGCGACGCCGGCCGGCCCCCGGGCGCGTGGGCGCTGCCGTTGAGCAAAACATCACAGCGGTGCTTGCGAGCCGCGAAATCGACTTCGTAGACTGGTGCGGAGAAACCCGGCTCGCCGGAAAAGGTATCGGCCATGACCAGCGGCAGCTGCTCGTCTGCCAGCTGGACGGGTTCCCCATTCGACGGAATCCTGAAGGTTCCCTTGACCGCGACAATCAACACCTCGCGCCCGCTCGGCTCGGTGCCCAGCGTGAAGCCCCCGACCAATCGCGTGGAGTTGATGAGGTTCATGACGATCTGCCCGGCCAGCCTAGTTGAGCTGGACCGACCCGCCCTTGACGCGGTTCACGCCGGACGAGCGGCTCGACACGTACGCACCCTCGATGAGTACCTTACCGGCCTTTGTCAGCGTGATGCTGGCCTTGCCGCACCGCAACACGAGCTGCTCACGAGCGCTGACCAGCATCCGTTCGCCGTCCGCGTCAACCGCGACCGCCCCCGGCTTCTCCTCGAGCGGCCAGCCCGAACCTTCGCGCAGCACGCCGAGAACGATGGGCCGCGAACGATCTCCGCCTTCGAACATGAGGACGACACGACGGCCGAGGTGCGCGCCGTGCAGATCGACCACCGACTGCGCCTCCACCGCGCCGGTGCCGCGCTGGCCCGGGAACAGAACGAGAGGCGTGCGTGCGTTGTCGGTCATCGCGACCAGTTCGCCGACGATGACGCCGGCGATCGACTCGGACGATGGCGCTGCGGCAGCCCCTGACACGAGCGCCGAAAGCAGCTCTTCTCCGTCCAGTACCGCCGCTGCCGTGCGGCCTCCCTGTCGACTCTGCTTCTTCATTCAGCCTCCCGCTAGTTCTGCAGGATCTTCGAGCCCTTCATCACGATGTCGCCGCCCGCCTTCACACTGATCTTGCCGCTGCCGTCGATCAAGATGTCCTTGCCCTTGATGGTGATGGTGCCGTCCTTCTTCATCGTGATGCTCGCGCTGCCGGTCTTGATCGTCACGGAGTCGCCCGCATCCATCAGCAGCGTCTTGGTCACCTTCAGCGAGTCGTCCTTGCCGACGGTCGTTCCGCGTCCGCCTTTGACGGCCCGGCTCTCGTCGGCGCCGACGCTCGTCGACAGATTCTTGCCCGTGCTCGTGGACTGATTGCCGCCGATGTCATTCGACTGATTCACGCCCACATTCGTCGTCTGATTCGCGCCGACGGTGATCGCCTGCATCGCGCCGACCGTAATTTCCTGTGCGGCGCCGACGCTGATCGTCTCGTTGATCCCGACGGTGTGCGTGCGCTGCATCGTCACCGTCGCGGTTTCGCTGCCGCTCACGGTCGCATCGCGACTGCCGGTGATTGACGCACTCTCATTGCCAGTGACGCTCTTCGTCCGGTTCCCGCCAACGCTCAGCGTCTCGTTCGCGCCGATCGTCGCATCCCGGTTGACCCCGACATCCCACTTCTGGTTGTTCCCGACCGACTCGCTGTCATCCACGTCCACGCGATCCGTCCGGTTGTTGTGGATGGTGGACGTCTGGTCGTGCTCGATCACGGTGTCCATGTTGTACTGGCCGTGGATGAACACCCGCTCCTTGCCGGCGGTGTCGTCGAGCGACATCTCGTTGTTGCCGGATCCTTTGTGCGTGTTCGACTTGACGCCGCTGATGACGGCACCGGCCGGGAACCCGAACGGCGGCGTCTGCTCGGCGTTGTAGACGCGCCCCGTGATGATGGGCTGGTCGGGATCGCCTTCGAGGAAATCGACAATCACTTCCTGCCCGATGCGCGGCGTGGACACGCCGCCCCATCCCTTCCCCGCCCACGGCGTCGACACGCGGATCCAGCACGAGCTGTTCTCGTTCTTCTCGCCGTAGCGATCCCAGTGGAATTGCACCTTCACGCGCCCGTACTTGTCGGTGTAGATCTCATCGCCCGCCGGGCCGACGACGACGGCCGTCTGCGGGCCCTGCACGAACGGCTTGGGCGTCATCCGCTTCGGCCGGAACGGCTCCTTCGTCGTCATCGCCGCGAACTGGCACCGGAACTCGACGGCCCCGCCCCCGCCGGGCAACGCTTCGTACTGGCTGTATTCCAGGTCGTGGCTGGTCGAGAGGATCAGGTGCTCGCAGTTCTGATCGTCGCGCGGGCACCCGTCGAGCGTGAAGAGACACCCCGTGCTCATCCCGCGCGCGTTCGTCACCGCCTGCGCGTGCTCGAACTGCGCCCCGTACTCGCCGATTCGCACGCCGGCATAGCCCTCGCCCTCGGCCTTCTGCATGTAGAAGCCCGGGTAGTCGAACATCTCGCCCGAGCTGGGCGCGTAGCCGCGCGGCAGCGCCTTCTGCGTCTTCAGGTTGACGCTGGGCCGTTCGAAGTCGTAGTCGGTCTGCACAAAGGCGCCCGGCTGGATCTGCCGCGTGAGATCCCAGCTCCGGATGTGCTCGATGTCGGGCCGCGCCAGCCGCTCCGGCGAGATGAACTTCACGGTGTCGTACCCCGGATACTTGTCGTGGCCGCCCGGCGAGTCCGTGACCACCATCGTGTGGCGGCCGTCTTCGTGCGTGAAGTAGTAGTAGATCCCTTCATGCTCCATCAGCCGGCTGACGAAGTTGAAGTCCGTCTCGCGGTACTGCACGCAGTACGTCCATTTCCGGTAGGTGCCGGACAGCCGGTACTTGACGTCGTTCTGCTCGCACTCGGCCAGGACCTTCTTCAAGATCTCCGGCACGGTCATTTCCTGGAAGATCCGGCAGTCGGACGTGCGCGTCAGAAACCACAGCCACGGCTGCGCGAGCGCCGTGTACTTGAAGTACCGGCCGTGCGTGCCCGACTGCGAGAACCGCGTGACGTAGCCGTTGAAGCATCGGGTGCTGTCGTCGGGCAGCTCCGCCTTGACGGTGACGTTCTTGCCCAGGATGCCGTCGATCGCGATCTTCCCGTTCTTGCTCAGCAGCTCGATCTGGAGCGTGCTCAGCCGGCCGAGCTCCTCGCGGGCGTGCAGACCGTAGAACAGCAGGTCCTCCCCGAGCGGCGTGTCGATCTCCATGACCCTGGGCATGGTCAGCTCCCCACTTGTGTCGCGGTCACGGCCAGGCCGGCGACCGGCGTCCCGGCCTCCATCCGCAGCTCGGCATGGACGATGCTCACGCGGAATCCGGCGGCCGTGAGCGTGCGCTCGACGTAGTCGCGCCCGTGGCAGTACCGGCCGTGCGCCTGCAGCCGGTATCCGGCCGCGGGCGCGGCGCTCTGAGACTCTTCGAGCGTGAAGATGAGATGCCCGCCCGGCCGCAGCGCGCGCGCGGCCGCCGCCGTCACGCGCTCGAGCGCGCCAAAATAGACCAACGTATCGGCCGACACGATCAGATCGAAGGCCTCGGCGTTCGCCTCGAGAAAGGCGGTCAACTCGGCCTTCACGAGCTCGTCGTACAGCTTCCGCTCGCGCGCGAGCTCCAGCATCTGGCGGGACAAATCGACGCCGACCAGCCATCGCGAGAGCGGCGCCAGCAGGGGCCCGCACAAGCCGGTGCCGCACCCCGCATCGAGCACGTCGATGGACTTGTCAGTCGGCACCCCGGCGTCGGCGACAAGCGCGGCCACGATCTGCGGCGCGCGGTACGCCAACCCCGCGAGCTTCGCGTCGAAACTCGCCGCAAACCCATCGAACACCGTCTCGACGTATCCGTCCGACGCCCGCTCGGGCACGTCCTTGCCCGAGCTCGCGGCCAGGGCGTGTTTCGCGATCGGATTGTCCGGCTCCTCGCTGAGCCATTCCTGCAGGATCTCGACTGCCTTCTCGTTCTCACCCAGCGTGCAGTGCGCCATCGCGAGCAACCGACGCGCCTCCGGATGGCGCGGGCTCAATGTCGTCACCTTGCAGAAGCACACGACCGCTTCCTTGGTGCGCTTGAGGAAAGCGAGCAGCAGCCCGAGATTGTGGTACGCGTCGATGTGCTGCGGGTTCGCGCGGATCGCCTCGCGGTACTGCGTTTCCGCATCGGCGAGATGCCCCTGCGCGCGAAGCAGCACGCCGAGGTTGCTGTGCGCGTTGGCGTGATCCGGGTTCAGCGCAATCGCCGTCCTGTACGCCGCCGCCGCGTCGTCCAACCGGCCTTGCGCCTTCGCGATGATCCCGAGGTTGCTGTAGCAGTCGGCCTGGTCCGGCTGGATCGCGAGGCTGCGTTCGATCAGCGCGCGGCCCTCGTCGCTGCGGCCCTGCTGATGCGCCAGGACCCCCGAGAAGTGCAGCGCGTCCGCATGATCCGGCACCAGCTGGAGGATCTTGCGATACACGTCTTCCGCGTCGGCGAGCTTGCCGTGCTGCTGGAACAGGATGGCGATCGACATCGCCTCGTCCAGCGGAACCTCGCGGAGCTCGGGCTCCGCGGGCGCGACCGGATCAGTCGAACCGGTAGGCAAAGTCACTGCCCTCCACCTCGAGCCGCACGCCATTCAGCTCCACGCCGCCCATCGTCCGCGTGAGGAACTCGCGGCTGATGGCGGGCAGCACGGTATTCGTCAGGATGGCGTCGATCATGCGGCCGCCGCTCTCGAGCTCGGTGCAGCGGCTCACGATGAGCTTCACGGCCTCGTCGTCGTACTTGAACGGGATCTTGTGGTGTTCGGTCACGCGCTTCGAGATGCGGCCGAGCTGCAGGCGCACGATCGACGCGAGCATCGCATCGCTCAGCGGGTAGTACGGGATCACGACGAGGCGTCCCAGCAGCGCCGCGGGAAACTTCTTCAGCAGCGGCTCGCGCAGGCCCTTCGCGATGCCTTCCGGATCCGGAAGCAGCTCGGGGTCCTTGCACATGTTCATGATCAGCTCCGTGCCCACGTTCGACGTGAGCAGGATGATCGTGTTCTTGAAGTCGATGTGCCGGCCTTCGCCGTCCTCCATCCAGCCTTTGTCGAACACCTGGAAGAACAGCTCGTGCACGTCCGAGTGCGCCTTCTCGACCTCGTCCAGGAGCACGACGCTGTACGGGCGCCGCCGGACGGCCTCGGTCAGCACGCCGCCTTCGCCGTACCCGACATACCCGGGCGGCGACCCCTTGAGGGTCGAGACGGTGTGAGCTTCCTGGTACTCGCTCATGTTGATCGTGATGACGTTCTGCTCCCCGCCGTACAGGGCTTCCGCCAGCGTCAGCGCCGTCTCGGTCTTGCCCACGCCCGAGGGCCCGCACAACATGAATACACCGATGGGCTTGCCAGGGTTGTCGAGCTTGGCGCGGGAGGTCTGAATCCGCTTGGCGATCATCTCGAGGGCGTGCCGCTGGCCGATCACCCGCTGGTTGAGCGTTTCGGCCAGCTTGAGGACCGCCTCGATCTCGTTCTTGACCATGCGGCCGACCGGCACGCCGGTCCAGTCCTGGACCACCGACGCCACGGCAACCTCATCGACGCTGGGCAGGATCAGCGGCGATTCGCCCTGAAGCGCCGCCAGCTTCGGCTGCAACCCCGCCAGCTCCGCGAGCCGCGTCTGCCGTTCTTCGGGCGTCAGAGCGCCGGCCGCGGCAGGCGCCGGCGCGCTCGTCTGCCCGGCCTCGGCCGCCGCCTCGAGCTTGCTGCCCGTCCCTTCGACCTTCTCGCTGCCCTTCCGCAACTCCGCGCGGATGGCGAGGATCCGATCGACCAGCTCGCGCTCGGCGTTCCACCGCTCTTCCAGCTCGCCCCGGCGCTTCTCGGCGGCCGCCATCTTCTCCTCTGCCGCCTTGCGCCGCTCGGAGGCGTCCACGCCCACCGCTTCTTCCCGCCCGATGATCTCCAGTTCCGTGGTGAGGGCCTCGATCGTGCGGCGGCAGTCCTCGAGCTGAGCCGGCACGGCGTGCTGGCTGATCGCCACGCGCGCGCACGAGGTGTCCAGCAGACTGACCGCCTTGTCCGGCAGCTGCCGTCCCGGGATGTACCGATGCGAGAGCCGGACCGCCGCCTCGAGCGCCTCGTCCAGCACCTGCACGCGATGGTGCTTTTCGAGCGTGGAGGCGACGCCGCGCACCATGAGGATGGCCTTGTCCTCGCTGGGCTCGGTGACCTGCACGACCTGGAAGCGCCTGGTGAGCGCGGGATCCTTCTCGATGTGCTTCTTGTACTCGGCCCACGTGGTCGCGGCGATGGTGCGGAGCGTGCCGCGAGCCAGCGCGGGCTTCAGGAGATTGGCCGCGTCGCCGGTGCCGGCCGCGCCGCCCGCCCCGATCAACGTGTGCGCCTCGTCCACGAACAGGATGATCGGCTTCGGCGACGACTGCACTTCTTCGATCACCTGCTTCAGCCGGTTCTCGAATTCGCCCTTCATGCTCGCGCCGGCCTGGAGCAGCCCGATGTCGAGCGAGAGCAACGAGACGTTCTGCAGCGGCGGCGGCACGTCGCCCTTGGCGAGCCGCGCCGCGAAGCCCTCGACGACGGCCGTCTTGCCCACGCCGGCCTCGCCCGTGAGAATCGGGTTGTTCTGCCGGCGCCGCATGAGGATGTCCACGATCTGCCGGATCTCCTCGTCGCGGCCGCTCACCGGATCGATCTGCCCCTTGCGCGCGCGATCGGTCAGGTCCGTCGCATACTTCTTCAGGGCCTCCTGCTTGCCCATCTGGGCGGGCGCCATCGCGTCGCTGGCTTCGCCCGGCGCCGCAAACGTGGAGCCGTCCCGCGCGCCCAGCGCGTCCTCCGGCGATCCATTCACGATGCGGACAAAGTCCTCCGTCAGCGTGTCGCCCTTCACCGCCTCGAACTGCTTCGAGATCTGCATCAGCGCGCCGCGGAGCGAATGCGTCTTCAGCATGCCGACCATCAGATGGCCGGTGCGCACCCTGGCGTCGCCGAACATCAGCGTCCCGTAGACCCAGCCGCGTTCGACGGCGTTCTCGACGTGCGGCGACAGGTCCGAGATCGACGTGGCGCCGCGCGGCAGGCGATCGAGCGCGTCGGTGAGGTCCTTGGCGAGCCGTGACGAGTCCAGCTCGAAATGCCGGACGATACGATGGACGTCGGAATCCGGGGTCTGCAGGATCTGCTGCATCCAGTGGACCAGCTCGACGTACGGGTTGCCCCGCAGCTTGCAGAAGACGGTGGCGCCTTCGATTGCCTTGTAGGCCAGGCTGTTGAGCTTGCCGAACAGCGCCGAACGGCTGATTTCACTCATGCGGCGCGCACCCCAGCGCGAGTCACGAACGCCTCCGCGTCCAGACAGAGATCATCGGCATCCACACCAGGCGGACGCAGCCCGAGCCATGACGTCCACCCGAGCCGCCCCGAGCGGCCCAGCGTCGTGAACGGGACCTCATTCTGCCTCAACAGCAGACGCACGTCCCAGCCAAGTTCAAAGCACAGATAAGTCCGCACCCACGCGACGAGCGGATCGAGCAGGCCGCCGCCCGGCAGGAACGCTTCGTACTCGTCGAGCGTGAGCGGGCCGAGCTCCAGCCGGAATTTGTGCTGCCGATCCCAGACCGTGCCGCCGCAGACCGCCGTCCCGCCGAGCGTCGCGCCCTCGCGGCCGAGATACGTCCGTTCGTTCGCGGCGAGCTCCATCCAGTTGCCGACATACTCGCGCACGCGGGCCGGCACTTTGAAGAAGTGCTGGACGATCGCTTCCAGCCCTTCGGCGTTGCGCGCCTGCCGCAGCAACACGCCCGCATGAAACAGCCGCGCGAGGTCGGGCGCGGCGTCGCGATCGCGGAAGGCGGCCGGCGCGACGCCGACAAACGCGCCGACATAGGACGAGAACCGGTCGTCCTTCGGCCGGTCGCGGTTCACGTGCGGCTGCGCCTGCGCCCACGCGCGATAGAACAGCGCGATGAACCGGTGCTGGAGCACATCCAGGAACCGGGTGAGCGTCGGATCGCCCGAGTTCCGCAGCCGCTCGCGCGCGTACTCGGTGATATGCAGCGGCAGCGGGCCGTTCGGCCCGAGCAGCCCGAACAGACGCACGTTCAAACGCGGCGGGCCATCGGCGCCGGCCGTGAACGAGGCCAGGGGCGCCGGCGCGAACGACAGCTCCGGCTCCTGCCCCAGCCGAATCGCCTCGTCCACCGGACGGAGCGCCTGGCCCCACCGCGGCTTGTCGTCGAAGAGGCACTCGATGCGCCGCATCGTCTCGTAGAAGTCGTGGCGGAACGGCTCCTCCGACAGCGCGGCAAAGAGCGCTACAGCGTCGGCCTCGCGCCCCATTGCGGCCCCCATCGGTTGATCTCGCCCCGGTTGTCCGACCGAAGCACGGTTTCGGTGAATGAGTTGATCGACACGTACCGGGCGAAGTACCGGCTGAGCACGGAGCCCAGCAGGAACGCGCTGCCCCCTTCGAACGCCAGGTCGTCCGCCTTGATGGTGATCTCGAGACCGCGCCCGAACGCGATCGGCCCCGACGCCGGCAGGCGCCGGACGACGCGCGCCACCTGCGCCGAGCGGATGCCCTCGATCTGGCGGCGCGCGCTGACGTCGGAATCGCCGGCGTACAGGCTCAGCAGGTCGCGCAGGGCGGCCGCGCCTTCCTGCGACGTCGAGTCCACCAGCGACAGGTAGTTCAGCGCCAGGTGGCTGATCGCGCGCCACGCGATCGATCCGTCGACGATCGGCGCCGACGGCCGGCTCGGACCGCTGATGACGCGAATCCCGACGAGCGGCGCCGCCGCGTCGAGCGCGAGGTCGCTCTTCCCGATGTTGATCGGCATCTGCAGCACGAGGTCACGATTCGTGCACAGCGCCTGCACCGACAGCTGGCGGAGATCGCCGTTGAACGGCGCCTGCGCCGAGTCGACCAGCGAGAGAAAGACCTCGGTGCCGATGTAGCTCGACCGGGCGCCCCGGCGCTTCTGCGTGGATGACGGCAGCCGCGGCTCGCGCCGGGTCGTGAAGTACGCCGTGTGCTGATGCCCGGCATCGCCGCTGTAGGCCGCGTAGAACGGCCGGAACGCCTGTTCGCTGTCCGAGCCGGTCCCGTAGCCCACGACGCTCGTGACCTGGTGGATCTCGAAGTCCTGCGGGCGCGTCCGATCCGGCACGATGTGGTACTCGAACGCGCTCTCGCCCACGTGGATGCGATCCACACGCTTGTGGAACAGGTTGATCGCCGGCGTGCAGTACAGCGCGAAGTTGGAGGCGTCCACGACGCGCTCGAGCGTGGCGTCACCCCGGCTGAACAGGATCACGACCTCGACTTCGTCGCCCTCGGTTCTCTTCAACGCTCGCGCGAGATCGCCGAGCTCGAAGAAGTGGTACCGCTGGGGGAACGCGAAGTACTCCTGCAGGAGCCGGTACCCCTGGAACGTTCGCAGCGTCACCGGCAGCAGGGCCTCCCGGTCCGAAAAGCCCACCGGACGAATCGACGACGCGCCCAGGAACTCCTGCCAGGGCGCGGCACTCGTAGGCCGGTCCGGGCTTCGGACCGGCAACACCAGCATCCCGAGGCTCGCGCCCAGGCACAGCTCGTACAGGGACCGCACGACGTCGTCGCGTCCCGTGAGATACACGGGCAGGCGGTCGGCCGCGATCTGCTTGAACTTCAACCCCGCCGTGGCCTTGAGCCGGAGCCGCAGCCCGCCGCGAATCCGCGAGGCAATCGGCAGCGCGTTCAGCGGCAGATCCGGCGCGAAGGAAAAGTAGCTGGCCGACACGATTTCGATCGGCCAGAGCGTGACGTCCTGGGCGGTCTGGAACTCGCACGCCGTGGCGTCGTCGGCCACCTGCGTGCTGTGCATCATGCTGCCGCGCGGCACCGTGAAGCCGCCGGCGAGATTCGGCTCGCCGGTCTCCGGCTTGAGCTGGGCCACCAGCATCGACGGCGTCGGCGCCAGATAGTGCGGATACAGAATCTCGAGCAGCGCCTGCGTGAACCGCGGGAACTCGGCGTCGAGCTTGAGCTGCACGCGCGCGGCGAGAAATCCTACGCCCTCGAGGAGCCGCTCCACGTACGGATCGGCGACTTCGAGGCCGCTCATGCCCAGCCGCGCCGCGATCTTGGGGAACTGCTGCGCGAACTCCGCGCCCATCTCGCGCAGATGCTGCAGCTCGAGGTTGTAGTACTGAAGGAGCCGCGGATCCATTACACGGCCCGCGACGAGACGAGGTCGGCGATTTCCACGTGACCCGTCTCGAGGTCGATCTCCGTCCGCACGAGCAGCTCGAGCGGCACCGGCTGCGCCCACAGCTGCGCGTGAATTTCCACGCCGATGACGTTGTGGTGATCGAGCTCGTTGGCCTGGAGGAGCGCGGTCACGCGCAGCGTGTCGGCCAGAATGCGCGGCTCGAAGTCCAGGATCGCCTGACGGATCGCGCGCTCGAGCTCCGTGACGTCCATCGACGTCGCCGGCTTGCCCGACAAGGCCGGCAGGCCGTAGTTGACGACCGACCGCCGGACGTCCGGCGCGCCGGCGAGGTCCACGCCGGCCTCGAGCCGCGTCGAGTTGAACAGCCAGGCGAGATCCCGCAGCACCGCCTGGCGCAGCTGGCGGGTGGACATGACCCGCCGTTCGCGCGGCTCCTGCCTGGTGCCGGGGTCGTCGTCGGTCAGCCGGTCGAGCAACGCCGGCTGCAGGCGTTCCTGCGGCGTGAGCTCAGCCATGCGCGTCCGCAGCCGCGTCGGCGGCGGCGGTGAATCGAATCGACCGGACGTCCATCAGCGGGTGCTCGCCCGCGTCGGTCGTGAGGATGCGCTGCCCGACGCCGACGAACATGTCCGGCGCGCCCTCCTGCCACGTCGTCTTCCGCGCGAGCCGCAGCAGCGGGTCCTCTTCGGACTCCGAACCCGGATACCGGGTGGGAATCACGCCAACCGTCTCGCCGCCGTTGGTGAACTCGAAGTGCGCGGGCATCCAGACGACGTCGCGGAGATCGGTGGGCGCTTCGATGTCGACGCGCGAGAGGCGCGCGAAAGGCACCCAGTAGTACTTGCCGTTGATGATGGCTTCGCAGACGGGACCGAGGCGCATGTCGGCATCCGCGATCCACTCAAACGGCTGGTCGTCGAGCGTGCCTGGCGAGGTCGGCGCGGCTTCGAAGGCCCGCGCGCGGAGCTCCTGCGCCTGCGGCTCGCGCGGCGTGCCCGCCACGAGCAGCGACTCGATCAGGAGCGCCATCCACTCCTCCGGCTCGCCGAACACGAGCGGCGACCGCTTGCCGGCAAACACTTCCGCGCGGACACGCTCGCAGCGCAACGCCTCGCTGTACATCTGCTTCATGGCGAGTGCGCCGGCATCGAGATCCGCGGCGAGGTCGAGCTGCGTCTGCGCGCGGTCCCACTGCCCCATGACTGACAGCAGCTGGAACAGAAAGACGCGCAACTCGGATTTGGAGGGTTCCTGGCGAACGCGATTCTGCAGCTCAGTCAGTGCCGTGGCGAGATCGCCCTGTCGCACCGCCTGTTCAGCAATCTGAAGCGACATGAAGGACTCCCGCTGTTTCATGGAGCCCCGGGGTCTTCAGACCCCGGGAAGCTGCTAGTTGCCGGCGTGGGCGTCGGCGGTGAAGACGACCTCGCCGCCGCCTTTGGCGCCGGTGCCGCTTTGCTGGGGGGTGTAGGTCACGGTGACTTTCTGAAACGCCAGCTTGAGCTTTTCGACC
>Ga0137433_1000526_pt1 | contig 19990 bp, 35 predicted proteins | sample EasRivERMZT840_2_FD_102335 | JGI IMG/M metagenome (GOLD analysis project Ga0137433, IMG submission 102335) | Soil microbial communities from meander-bound floodplain in the East River, Colorado, USA - East River MetaG ERMZT840_2 | ecosystem: Environmental > Terrestrial > Soil > Floodplain ...
ACGTAAGCCTCGGCCTTTTCCGCCCACTCACACGCAAGGTTCGACCATTGTTCTAGCGTGCCAGCGGTGATGGCGTGGTCGCGGAGCAGCTTCAAAGCTCGCGCATCGATAGGGATGGTCACGCTCACGGCTGGCTCACTGGCGGCTGATCCGCGTGCCCCAAGCATCCTGTCTGGTAGTCGAAGTTGTCACACTGGCCTAGTGGAATGACACGCCGGCCCTTGGCGATTTCGTCACAGATCGCGTCGAACGCCTCGTCGGGAGTCATCTCGCGCCCGTCGTCGTGTTGCAGCCCGCCATTTTTGTACAAGCCATTGCGGAGCATGCCTCGGAGATCCACGCTCATGTGCATTCTCACGGCTGCACCGCCTCTGCGTGATGAGTGGTCCACCAAGGCGGATCGGGCTCGCCCGGATCTTTGACGATCAGCCGAGTAGCGCACTTTGGGCATTCGTGTTCCTCGGCGGCGATTCGCCCGCTCGGCTTGATCCGTTGCCAGGTCGAGACCATCGCCGCCCCGCAATTCAGGCACTTCACGACTGCACCGCCCCTGCGTGATCCGCTTTCCGTCGCTTCTCGGCCGCAGCCTTCGCGGCCTTCCGCTCGTCCTCGATAGCCTTGCCGACCGCACAGGCGGTGCAGGGCGTCTCCTTCGTGCAGGGGATGCCGTCACCGAGCATCGGTAGCTCCCGCGTGATGCGCTGGCCCTAAGTGCTCGCGCACCTTTGCCTTGAAGACTTCGTACCCTTGGGCGAACTGGTGATCCTCTGGGTCCAGCGCGATCCCTAAGCCATAGAGCATGTCGTGAATCAGTGTCTTGTCGGTATAGGTCTCGTAGTAGGGCTGGTCCGTATAGGTGGCGACGTACTTCTGGAAGTCCGCCACGATCCGGCGCATGCGCTTCGTTTCGGCAGTCATGGCGTAACTCCCGCAGGCTGGTCCGCTGCCCTCAGCGACCAGACATAAACCAGGTCGCACTCGAGGTACCCGATGGGGTCACCTATCCGATTGAGATAGACCCGGCCCCGCACCCGCTTTGGGTCGACACATTCCCAAATTGGGATCGTGCCCTCAAGTTGCCCATGCCCACATAAACCCACATCAATGGGCATAGGTTTGCCCTCCACTGCCTTTGTTAAGTGATTGATTTATAAGGCGCGAATGGGCTTGGTGCCGGGAGGGGGACCCGTTCTGTTCCACGTGAAACAATGACTTACGCGGCACGTTGCCCTCGTCCTGCCTTAGATTTCGCCATTCTCGAGCCCGCTTCCTTGTCCATGTCCGGTATCCACTTGCCGTAATGCCGGAAGATCATCGAGACATCCGTGTGACCCATCTGCCGAGCCACCCAAAGCGGGTTTTCGCCGCTTGAGAGCGCCCAGGAGGCGAAGGTATGGCGGAGCTGGTAGACATACCGGAACCTTACGCCTGCGTCTCTGCAAGCCCGCCGGAAGGCTCTGTTGAGGGCTTTGGCTTCATGCCAGCTTCTTCCGGTGTTTGGGTTGATAAAGACGGGATCGTCCGGCGCTCCCACTGGGAGTTTTTGTACGATTCCCCGCGCGGGTTCAAGAAGCCGTAAAACGCGAGCGCCCGCCGCCGTTTTGGGTGCCTTTTCACGGCCAAGACGCACAGACCTCCGGACGGAGATAGTTTCACATTCACGCGCCACATCTCCCCATCTGAGCCCAATAACCTCACCGCTCCGTAATCCAGCCCACGCCCAGAACTCCCAAATGTGTCCCAGACCCACCGAGGCGAGAGCGGCGACTTCTTCGGGCGTGAACGGGTCGATGGTGACTTTCGCGCTACCGATCCGGCGGAACTTGAAGCCCTCGAGCGGGTTTTTTTGGATGAGGCCATCTTCTAACGCCTGCGCGAGCGCGCCCCTAACGGGCGTGAGGATGTTGTCGAGCCGCTTTTTGCTGAGCGGGCTTTGCGCGATCCACTGGCGGAAGTGGGCACGGGTAAGATTGTCGAGGTAGTGATCCCCCACGCCTGCAATGACTGCATCACACGCTTGACGGTACTCCCTTGCCGTTTCGGGTTCGACGCTTGCAGCAAGACCATGAACGAAGGTCGATAGACAAGCAGAGAACCGTAAACCAGAAGATCGCTTAGCTCGCCCGCTGTCAGGGAAATGGTGGGCATAATCAAACGTTCCGGTTGAGATTTCATGTTCGATTGTCGCTTTTAGCCTGGTGGCGTATTTAAGGTTTGCCGGCGTTGGTTTAAGTCGGAGACGTTCGCGGCACCGCTGGCCCTTCCATCGGAAGTCGACCTGGACGGCCTCGCGGCCGACTGCGCGCACGCCCGGCCCTCTGCCCATGCGTCATACCCCTGTAATGAAATGACGATTTCGCCCGTTGGGGTTCTACGCCATTCCCGGCCCTCGATCCATACGCCCTCGGCAATTTTCGAGCGCACCGCGGCGTCGGTGTAACCCGAGAGCTCGCAAAACTTCCTGACTCTGACGTGGTCGAGCATCGTCTATTTGATCCGCTGTTGTATATAAAACAGCTTGATAAGGGCGAGCTGCGCCAGATAGAGCAGCATGGTCTCGGCGCCGCTGGCCTTGAAAAGCCAACCAACGAATATGGCCACGACGAGCGCGGCGGTTACCTCTGCAATCCATTCACGCATCGTTCTTTAGATCCGCTGTCCTCGTTCTAGCCGCTCAACGGCTTGCACGATGAGAAAGCCAACGAATATCAGGCCCCACAAGGCCCGCGGCGGGTCTGTGATGAGCACAACAATTAGGGTATGCAGTCCCGCAAAGAAACTGCCTAACGCGATCTCGATGGCCTTCTCTATCGTCATGCTCGCGTCCCGTTAGTCCGCGCTTCTCATGCGCCTAGTCTCCGCGAGCTTTCCTGCGTGCGATAAACGCCGATGACCTGGCTCTCCGTCTCACGCTTCGCCCGCATCTGCTTATGTCGCACGACGGCGGATAAGTATTCCTCATGCGTCCGTATCGCGTCCTCGCTCGAGTTCGCTTGCGCCTGACGTTCCGCAACCGTGCCGGTCGAGGTCAGAAATACGCGATCCTTGACGAGTTCGTGCAGGTACTCGGCGCGCAGTACAGCGGCCTCGGCCTCGGCGAGCGGTAGGTCCGTCGTCGCGAGGTACGTCAGCGCCTGCGTCATGCGATCTTCGGAAATCATGTAATCGGCAGATCGCGCTTACACTTGAAGCAGGCTTTGCGCATAGACTCCGGCTGCCAGAAGGCCCGCAAGTGGGGCGAGGAAGGCGAAAGCGAAAGGAATGTCGTCTGAGTAGTCGATCTTCGGCGTCTCGGCTCGCGCAACGGGCGCCCCGGCGGTTTTCTGCTGCGCACTGAGGCCGAGCCACCTGCTCTTGCCGTCTTTCCCGTCATTGATCCAGCCGGACAGCCGGAGGTCGGCCCTGCAACACGGGCAGACCAGATTGCCCTTGCGGTCCGCCTGCGCGGGATCTTCCTTACGGTCGTTGACGAACAAAGCGCCCTTGCCCGGTTTGGTTTCAAAAGCCATCTATGCTCTCCCATTGGCAAACGCGGCTGCCGGCTCTTTCTCGCCCGGCAGCGGATCAATCGACGCTTTCGCCTGCAACGCTTTCTTGTGGATACCGACTAGCTTGTGCCAGCCGTTTCTCTCTCTTGTGTGTAGGTGATCGGCGGCGGCCTTATAAAGATCGTGGTCAGCCATCACGGTTAGATGAATCGCATAGGCGGATGCGGCCATATCGGACTCTGTTAGGTCAGAGGACAGAATCTCGCGCATTGCTTCGGCGAGGTCGACTGCGCGATGGGTCGGCACGTTCTGGCCAAGCTCGCCGCCTGGATCGTGCGCAACGTCGTGCGTCGTCTTGTCGGCGTCGTTGTCGCCTGCTGTCGGGATACAGAACGCTTGGATGCATGCGTATTTGTAGGCTGCGCTCATGGCCTTGTTCGTTGACTTGTCGCCTGAGTCCATCGCCTCGCCCGGCATGCGCACCGTATGGCGACTCCCGTCCTCAGCGGCGACGAAATCGAATTCGACATCAAGGACCGTGTAAAAGAGAACGCCACCGTTGCGCGACGCGCGCTCCGTGACTTGGCGGCTCAGGACGCGGGGCAGAATGCATAGGCCGGCTTCCGAGATAAAAGCCGACAGCGCGTTGTAAACATCGTCGATCCCGCGAAACTTGTAGCCCTGCTGATCGTTCTTCTTGTCCTTGGCGATGCCCACTTTGGCCAGCTTGCCCGTGACGGCGGCAATAGCCCGGTAGACGGCCGGCGCCTTCGGCGGCATGGCCGCATATTGCATAAATTCCCCGCGGTCGAAGTCCAGGGGAACGCCCCCGGTTATGTCCTCGTTTCTTGCGTTCATTGCGGTTCCCCATTAATGAATTTTCGTTCTGCTCGCGCGGCGAGGAATGCCTCGTCGAGCGGGTGCTGCGTCTTGAGCGGTTTCGACTGCGACGCCCGCCACTCGCGCGCGCGTTCGCGTCTGCGCTCGTCGCGAAGCCTGTCGAGGTGCCGGCTGACGGCGAGGACCATCACCACGCCACCGCACCCGATGGCAAGCATGCGAAAGAGCGTCAGGGCGTCCTCGGGGCTCACTGTCGGGCCTCGATGCGCCACATGCGCTCCAGTCGCGTCAGATCCGCCATCACGGTCAGGCGTTGAATGTGCCGGCGCTCGTGATAGCGGCGCAGCTCGTGCCGCAGGCTATCGGCCTCGTGCGGCGCGAGCGGCTGATACGTCGTGACGATGATCCCGCAGCCGCAGGGCTCGTATGTGTCGTCGAAGCTCATAGCAAACCCTCCGCGCGCAGTAACTCGCACTCGTCGCTCTCTTCGGTTTCCTGGTAATGCCCGAGCGCTTCATCGCGCAGCCATGTGCGCTGCTCTGTGGTGAACCAATCGAGCGGGATCTCGACGGAGTTCTCGCCGACCCACTGACGAACGGCGAGCGGTTCAACGTCCGGCCAGTCGTGGCGGCCGCTCCACTTCTGCGGGAGCACGACGTAGTCGACCTGTAAGTCCCAACCTTCGATGTCCATCGGGATTCGCAGGGATTGGTAGCCGGTGCTCGGAAGTCGTACAGCATTCATGCGTCGTCCTCCAATTGCGCGAGTAAGTCGGCGATAGCGTCGGCTCGGGTCTTGCCCCTACCGAGCGGCTGCCCACCGTCGTAGGTATCGTCGTCGTAGGCGATCCAGTCGTAGTCGCGAATGGGAATCGGCGGCGGGTCGTAGATGGCGACGACTTTCATTTCGTCCGCTCCATCACGCCGACTCGACGGAACCACTCGTCGTACTCCTTGGGCCACAGCGCGCGGATCTCGTCGTCGCAGTCGGCACACCACACGGAGCTACTGAGCGCCTGACGCGCGCATTTCTCCGCCGCGCATTTGCGCGGGAGCGGGGGTGTCTTTACATGATTGGCCGTTTCCATTTCACGTCCCCGGTAAGGTGGGTTAACGTGAACGGTACGCCGGTCTTTTTATGTTGTCAAGTCGCCTTACATCAAAGGCAAAATAAAGGGGCTCACGGTCGAGCCCCTGCATGCGGATTTTACGTAAGGCGTCTAGACAGCGGGAGCGCCAGCAGACCGAGCAGGAGCAGAACCAGCGAGCCAGGCTCGGGAAGTCTCAAGTTCGCGCCTGTGATCGGAGCAAACGCTTCGCCGTTCTCGGATGTGCCTAGGAATCGCATTCCGTCGAGCAGAAAATTGAGCGCGAAATTGCCGTCGTGGAACACCCACGTAAGCCGCCAGAATTCATCCTCGCCGTCCCATCGGAAATCGAGGATCGGGTCGGCCATGAACTCCCACTGACAATCGCAACGCGGGACATCGGTCTCGGTCCATGTGCGGCCAAAGATCGTGAACTCGAAGTCCACGAGCCGGTTCGCGTCGAGTACGAAAAAGCCATCTCCGACAATGTCGGGGTTCGGCGTGCTGACGTGGAATGCCTCCGACCCACTCACCATCCCCGCCTGTACGGGCGCGGTGAGTAAAAGCAACGGTATTAGCGATTTCATGACTTACTCCCTGTGCTTGTTTTTGATGGCCTTGAACTGGCCCGTTTCGCTGGTGGTGTGCGCAGTCATCGCAGCAGCGCCAGGGCTTTGTTTCTCGAGCTTTTGATACGCCTCGATAGTGCTCGCAAACCACGCGCGCATCGGCGCGGGAAGAGAGTCCCAAAGGCGCGCAATGCGCCGAGCTTGGGGGCTGATGCCTGGTAGTGGTTCGAAGTTCGTCATGTCTTTGCGTTGTTCCTCGGTCAGTAGATCGGATAATTCCAACCCTGTCGCCGTAGCAACGCGCACACACGTCACGAATTCGATTTCTTCTACTCCGGCTGCCTCCCATTGGTACACGGTCTCCCGCGTAACTCCCGCTTCTTCTGCCAATTTGGACTGACTCCATGCATCGGGCTCTCTGTTCTCGCGCGCGCGTCGAATCTTAATCGCGCGATCTTTCGCGAAGCCAGAGGCGTTTGCCTGCATTTTTCTCGTTGTTGGGCGAGGCATATCGGGCAGATTACTGCGCGAGCGGTGGGCCTCGCGAGTAGGCGCCTTGCTTACCTCGTCGTGCGACTTGACAGGTGAGGCAATGAACCTTACATTGTCACGCATGGCAACCTTTCAGCAGGTGCTATCCGACTTCGGGGGCGTTGTCGGATTAGCTCACAAGTTACAGATCACACCGCAAGCAGTCTCGCAATGGAAGGGGAAGATCCCTCACCTGCGGGCCTACCAAATTGCTGAGCTTTCCGGGGGCCGGTGGAAAGTATCCGACCTGCCTGTCGCGAAGGGCCGTTGATTTCGACCATAAGGCGTTTTTGTTCATGCGCCATTGTTTGACCTTCAAGACGCTGCTCCCGTTTGACATAACCATACGCCTAGCGGGACGAGCAAGTCAAGTTCCCTTACATCGCGATAGGGTGTCAGACGACCGCCGACAGGATCTAGCGTGAACGACGAACGACGGGCGATCCTCGTCGAGACGAACGTGCGGATGGCCATCGCCTGCGTGCGCGTTCGACCGCTCGCCCGGTTCTACATCGAGCAGGCAAAGCGACTTCTCCCGCCCGCCCGAGCGGACTCACAGAGCGCCGCGAGCTGCCGACCCTCAGCAGCCGGGCGGGAGTTCTGATGGCCCTCCCGTGGTTTCGGATGTGGGCTGAGGCCGTCGACGACGAAAAGCTACGACTCCTTGCCTTCGAGGATCGCTGGCATTTCGTTGCATTGCTTTGCTTGAAGGCACAGGGGGTACTCGATGAACGCAACCCCGCCCTCCGCCGACAGAAAATCTGCATCAAGTTAGGGCTGGACTCCCTGGAGCTTGAAACGGTGATGAAACGCCTTGTAACGGTCGGGCTCGTTACATCAAAGGGTCAGCCCGTCAACTGGGGTAAGCGACAATTCCAAAGCGATTCAAGCACTAACCGAGTGAGAGCATTCAGGGAACGTTCCAGAAACGTTTCAGAAACGGACCAGATACAGATACAGATACAGAAGCAGAATATAGATACAGAAACAGAAGCTCTCCGTTCTTCCTCTTCTGGTGATTTATCACCATCTCTTTCGGGGAGGTTTCAGGAGGGGGAGCGTTTACAAAACGCGGGGGAGAAGAGGCGCGCTGTAGCAAGCCTCGTGGCCTCGATAGCGGCTGAGAAGAGCGCATGAACTACGCAATACCGCTCTCGCCCGCCGAGACTCACGCGCTCGATAAGTCGATGCCCAAGTCCCCGGCGGGGTCAGTCATCAGCCTGTACTACGTCCCGCCCGGCCAACTCCCGGCCTATGAGCTTCAGTGGGGCGCGTGGTTACGCGAAAACCCCAAGCACCTGTGGCCCAACTGGGCGCCGTCGTGGATCGACAAACGCAAGGCGGAACAGGCGAAACGTGACGGAAAGCAGCGATGACCTCGACCAAAAAATGGTTCGGGTTGCGGATCGGGTCAAGGCACACGGGGTCGATGTGCGGGCGCGCATGGGGGCGGTTCCCGATCTCCTGGCGTTCGCTGATGCCTGTAAGTCGACGTTCCACGGGAAACTCAAATGGCTCCGCATTGGCGAGTGGAGTCAGGGGCACGAGCCCACACCGGGCATCGCCATCAATCCTCAGTACCGAGCCGCGAAGAAGCGGCGCTAAAGGCTAAACATGGGCACGAAAGGGCGGGTGATGCGGCAGTGGATCAATGGCACGTTATCGCCGCCGTGTGACGGGTGCAGCCTGGCGCAGCACTGCGCTGACAGCGAGGTGGCTTGCGAGCGCTTCCGTCGGTTCGTCGAGTACCAGACGCCGAAGTCGCAGATGCGCAAGGCGATGTGGTGGCGGGCGGTGCATGAGCCGCGCGAGCCTTGGGTCTACGAGCCGACGCGCGCGATCTACGACCGCCTGTTCGCGCTCGAGCCTATCGAGGGCGTGCGGGGCGTGGGTCGCCCGAGAAAGTTCGGGTGAGGTACACGAAGAACAAGCGCGATGCGAATGAGGGCGCCATCGTCGAGTATCTGCGCAAGTGCGGGTATTACTGCTGGCTCATGGTCGCGCCGTGTCCGTTCGATCTGCTGGTGTGGCGCAAGGGCGTGCCGTGCTTTGTGTGCCTCGAAGTGAAAACGGCCCACGGGCGCGCTACGGAGGCGCAAGAGCGGTTCTGGGAATGGACCGAAGGACTGCCGCGCTACTTTGTGCGTACCCCAGAGGCCGCGCTGGCGGCCGTGCAGGCGCACTGCTAATGGCCGCCAAAGCTTGTCAGTGCCGGGGCTGCGGGCTGCGGCACCGGGTCGGCGACTACGTCATTGACGTACCCGGCTATGGCCGACGGTGCTTGTCCGAATCTGAATTGCGAGCGAAGGGCTGGGGGCCGAACAAGTACGACCGTTGGTCGAACCAAAAGCGTAGCTTGTGGCTTACCCGTCTGGCCAAAACAGACGAGATCGGGGATGGGGCGCTATACCCCTACGGGGTAGGTCGCTAAATGGCTGGAAACGGCCATCCCGACGTTCCCGGCTGGTCGTTCTCGTGGGACGTGCGCCCGACCAATCGCCGCAAGCTCGAAGCGGACAAGCGCGCACGGCTACAGGCCGAGCTCGCTCAAGAGCCGCCCATCTGCGCGGAGTGCCGCGCGCGGGTGTTGCGGGGCGTGATGGCGCAGACCTGGCACGGGGTTAGGTATCAGAAACGTAGAGGAAACTAATGTCCAAAGCTCATCTGATTGATTGGGTGGACGCGGCGTGTCGCGAATGGGGGCATCAGATTCGGACTCGGTACTACGCCGACGACGGATTCCCGACCCGCTCGGTGCTCGCGAAGTTCAGGGAAGGCGGGCAGACCGCTTACAACGGGGCGACGCAGCACACGCCCGAGTTCCTGACCCGTGATGCGATTGCGGTCTCAGCCGCCTATAAGCACATTGGCGAGGATCTGCAATCGGTCGTATTCGCGCACTACGTCGTACGAGGCGTGCCGGCGAAGGCGAAGGCGGGCGCGCTTAACATCGCGCCGCGAACCTATTACTGGCGACTGCATAACGCGAACGGCAAGCTGGCGCGCTACATGAGCGGCGAAGTTGTGCAAAAAGTGTGCAATCCCGTTGCATTGCACATCGACCTAGCGAAAAATGCCGCTTAAGCATAGCGTGCAATAGTCACGTACGATCTCAGAACCCGCCCGTGAGGCGGGTTTTTTACGCCTTTCTGTTCCCGACCCACCCCGGCCACAGCATTACCGCATTACGCGCACCCGACCGTGCGTGTGGGTCACCTATTCGCCCCGAGGTTCCACGTTGACGCTGACGCGTAAATACCATCCGATCCATTGGCTGACGCAGCCCACGCTCGGGTTCACAGTCGGGACGGCGGGGACGTACGAACTCGCACAGCACATTTCGAACCAGTACGGATTTACGCTCGCCTACAGCCTGCGCTCGGGCTCACTCCCGAACGGCGTGACACTCAACGGAGCGACGGGCCGGCTGACGTACAGCGGCGCGTCTGCGGTCACCTCGTCGGTACGCTTTTCCGTGGCGGCGGTTGGGTTTAGTTCGGAGTCATCCCCGACGCCGATCACGATTACGCAAGTCTCACCGCCGGTTAACCTCCCGCCCGTGTGGTCGACCGTCCCGGCGATCACGTTTCCGCAGGGCACGGCTGCGACCTACGATCTCAAGCAGCACGTCACGGACCCCGAAGGGGACCCGCTCACGTTCTCGGTCGCCACGGCCGGCCCTCCGGCCGGCGTCACGCTCTCGTCGAGCGGCGTGCTGAGCTACGACGGAACCTCACCCGACAACGAGTCGCAGATGTCGGTCTCTGCGGTTGAGGCAACGGCTTCGGCGGCGTCGACCTCGTTCACGCCCATCCCCGAAATCGCGATGCTCGCGGGCTACGCGCAGACCGTGCAGCTCGGGATATTCCACGTCGATCACAATAACCGCTGGACGCCGGGCGATCTGACCCGTACGGCCGCGAGCCATCGCACGGGGCTCCCCTGGACATCGGCGAGTCCGTCGACGATGGTCGACGCGGTCACGCTCGCGACGATCTCTGATCCCTTCGTCAGCTACAGCTCAACGACCGCTGAGCTGACGTATACCGGGGTCGACCCCGGTACGACGGTGCGCGACCTGAACGTGCGGCTACGCATCACAGCGACAGGCGCGCTCAGTGATCCGTTTCGGATTCGCGTACTGCGCGCGAAAACGATCTACGGGACCGGGGCCGCAACACACCCGAAGTTCACGTACCTGACTGCGGGGCAGAAAGTCACGTCGAGCTTCTTTGATGCGAAGCAACTCACGGCGGGCAATACCGATTCTTCGCCGGGCGTGCTTGTGCATCTCGGCGGGTCATATGCGACCGAGGATCGCTTCGTCGGCAATAAGCGATTTTTCTATCTGTTCGGCGAGCCCGGCAATCGACCGATCCTGACGGGCGATGACATCGTTTGCTCGCAATCGCAGATTTTCTACGTCAAGGGCTTCGAGTTCATCAATTGCAAGGTGAGCGAGAACACGAGCCGGACCGATGTCCCGACCGTAATCTACTTCACCGAGAGCTATCAGCACGACGGGACGGTCAACGATTCGGGGTTGTTCAATTCCAACGCGACAGCGCACCTCGAGCGCAAAGTCTATGTGTGGACCTTCCAGGGCTCCAACATGGGCGACGGGAACACGCAACATCAGTTCTACGTCGAGGGACGGCCGAATCTAAAGTTCCACGCGAACAATATCCACATTCGCGGTGTTCGGCAGTCGAGCGCCTGTAAGTCGACCGCGCAGCACTACTACATCTGGAACAGCGATATATCGGGCGTCGATAACGAGGCAGATCCGGCGGCCTCGGCGGCGGCGGGGCATGCGGCGGCGATCCTGCTCGACTGTCCGGCCATTTCAAATATCATCGTTTATAACAACCGGATCGCGACGTATTCGGCAAACAATCTGGGCCAGATTGCTGGCGCGATGTTCTGGCGCTGTCGCAAACCGAGCGTATTTGGCTCTGACATTCCCGCCTATCCGAATGTCGATTATGACGCCGGGACGACCTCGCAAACTACCTTTAGTGCGCCGCCAGGGTTCACCTCTGGCACGGAGACGTTTAAAAGTGCGGCTTTCTGGGCGGCGGTGAATGCGAAGTTACCGACAGACGAAACAAACCCGCAGACGTTCAAGCATTTCGTTTCGTACAACCAGTTCGTATTGCTGCCTGGGAGCAATCAGACGCGAATCCTGCGGGACGACGGGACGCACCCGGTCAAACCGGAGGGCGGGACGGGTACGCATGCGGTGATTCTCCCGACGCATCCCGACTGGTCCGAACGGTCGGTGACGTTCTTCGCCAATAACCGATACACCGGGTGGAGCGCGACAGGGCAGGCGTTTTACGACAATCAATTAGATATGACCGATTTTGAGGCGGTCGTCTCGGTCCAAGACAACTCTACGCAGGGTAGTCCGAAGTGGCGCACTAGCCTCTCAGCGCCGGGCAACGGCCGGATCGTCCCGGCGAACGTTCGTACCAACATTGGTGGCGAACTGATCGGTTCGGGCACCTTCGCGCCCGTCACGCTCCCGACCTGGTTTGAGACAGCCTTTGTCCGACCTCCACCGCCCGTGACGCTGAGCGTAATGCAGCAGGCCATCGACATTATCGGTGGGCCGTATCAGCTCGTCGCAATGGACGTGCCAGACCTCGCCGAAACGACCGTGCGGCTCGACCCGTTCAATCCGGACGGGGTCGACTATCCCGACAACGCGGGCGGGCAGACCACCAACACCTACAGCCTGTCGCGCGGCTGGATCTGGGGCTCGCGATTCTGTTGGGACTCGGTCACGCGTCGCGCGTTGGGCGTTCCGAGTCCGCACGGGTTCGATGAGTTCAACGGCTATCACAACGGCTTCATTACGCTGCTGTCTTTCTACGATGAGGACACTAACGGATTCATTGTGATGGAAAATCCGTTCAGCGCGACGGGTAACGATACGGGCGTGCCGAACGGTGTGCAGAATCCGCTCACGGTCGGACACCTGTTCGACACGCAATGTATCCGGGGGCGGCACCTTCTGAAGATGACGCACCCGCGCAATCCCGGCGGCGGCGTGGGTTTTCGTCAGCCGCAGCTAATGGCGATACCGCTCGATAGCCTGACGACGGATGTCACGAGCGGGCGCAACGGCGCCTCGAGCCCCGTCAATCTCGGGCGCCCGTCCGACACGTTCCCAGCCGTCGTCGACATCAATGACATTACAGCACCGGCCGTCGATGCGTTCCCGAACGGCGATGTGGTGATGCTGCACAAGTCGACGCTGTATCGGCTGGTCGCGGCGACGGGGCAGTGGACGATCACCGACCTCGGCTTTGCGGTCACGAACGCGTTTCATAATGTCGGGCACTATCACCAAAACACCGGCTTATTTATCGGCGGCGGCGGGGCGTACGCCGGGACATCTACTCGCAATTTCGAGTTCGTCACCGTGAGTCAGGCGGGCGTCGTGACGCATCTCGACAATGCCCCGATTGCGTTCTCTGTCAGTGAGACGGACGTGAGCGGGAGTGAGGTTAAGTGCGTGTTCGTGCCCGACCCGAATTCGACTGAATCGCTGGTGTTCAGCGACAACGGGAACATCTACGGGGTTGATCCGACCCGCGTGCCGGGCACGCACTGGCGAACAATCACCACGATCAGCGCGGCGAGTGCCGGTGTGCTGTCGTTCGTGGATTGGGGCGCGGCGCTGTGGGATCGCGGGGCGATTCTGCTGGGCAAGTCCAACGCTGCCGGTGCGGCCAAGCTCTACGCTTTCCGAGGGGCCTGAATGATTATTTTGAATCTGTCTGAAGCGAACTCCGCGCGCCGTCGCATCCCGTTCAAGGCTGTGGACGCGACCGATAAGGTGACCCCTGAAACGGGGCTCACGTTCGCGGCGGGCGAGCTGAAGATCAGCAAGAACGGCGCAACGGAAGCGAACGTGGCTGGATCGGTGGCGGAGGTCGCGCGCGGCCTGTACTACTACCAGGCAACCGCAGGCGAGCTTGACACCATCGGTTTCTTCTCGGTCGGCATCAATAAGACCGGCGTGCATCCGGACTTTGCTGTCGCACAGGTCATCGACAATGACCTGAACGGCAATCTGGACGCGAATGTCATACAGATTTCCGGTTCGACAACGGCCGCCGTTACCCATGAAGACGTCCTCGTGGCGTGTCATGCCGGCACCGTCACCACGGCGGACGTGGCTGCGACCACTACGACCTTCCAGGCAACCGGGCTCGGTGAACAGACGGCGGATCACTACAACGGCCGGCAAGTTCTCTTCACCTCCGGCGTCATGGGCGGTTCGGCGGGTCGGATAACGGATTACGCGTGGGATGCGGTGAACTCTCAAAGCATGTTCACCATCTCGGCCATGCAAGAGACGGTGGTCCACGGCACGACGTTCGTCGTTATATGAAATGTGGACCCGCCGGAAATTATTGGCGGCGGCAGCCGCCCTACCTATCGCGAATCCGTTTGCTCGGTGCAAGAAAACTTGTCGTCCCGTGCATGCTGTGTCTGCACAGGATCAGCTCCGTCCCAACATGACCATTAGCAACGTATTCAACGTCGAGATTGTCACGCCCTCGACCGGCTGGCCGACGCAGACGCCGAGTTACCTCCCGGTTGTCCCGAACCTCGCTGGGTACGGGGTCTCGACGCTCGCGGGCTATGGCGTCAACACGCGCGGCGATAACGTACAGGTGTTGTACGTTACGACGCTTGCAAATTCCGGCACAGGGTCACTCAGCGAGACGATGAGTCGCAACATTGGCGGTGCCGCGCGCGTCATCGTGTTCAATGTGGAGGGCTATTCCGGAAACGCGTTTATTTCCAGCGGGCTACCGCATACCACGATTGCAGGACAGACGGCGCCGGGGAAGGGGTATTGTCTGCGCGGCACGCGGCTTCTCATTGATGCCGATGATTTCCTGGTACAACATTTTCGAGTTAGGCCCGGCGATGGTTCGGTCCCTGGTCCGCAGTTGCCGAAGGACCGCTCGGGGCTCGCCATGCAGGACTGCGCCCGTGTTGTGTTCGATCACTGCTCGGTGAGTTGGGCGGGGGATGAGGGAATCTCGGTATACCGTAGCTCAGTCGATTGCACAGTTTCACACTGCATTTCGATGCAGAACCTTGACTTAGTTGGCGATGGCGGCGCTAACGCGCACGCCTTTATGTGCGGTGGAGGATCGGGTAACAATCCGCTGAGAACCACTTGGATTGGCAATCTAGCCGGGCACATTGGCCATCGCGCACCCCTGGTGCGTAATGCGGCGGTGGTGTTTGTCAACAATGTGATCTACCACTGGTACGGCAGTTGGGGCTGCGGGGCATTGGAGAGCGATACCAATTTTCTCGACCTCGACAATGTCACCGCTGTCAATAATTACTACAAACATGGGCCGTCACCGCCCCTTGTGGCGCCGTGGCGTGTACGCGGAACCGAGACTGTCTTTGGATGCAACGTTAATTCCAAACTCTATCTCGAAGGGAACAGCGTCAACGGATCTATCCCGTCGCAGGTGAGCATGTGCTCATTTGGCACGGGTCGATCTGCGGCGCAGAATTTCCTCACTGCACCGAGCGCGCGGCCGGTATGGCATACCGGCATCGTACCGGCGGCACATAACGATGCGTATACCCTCGTGTTGCAGGGCGTGGGCGCATTCTCGGCTAACCGCGACTCACTCGACGCGCAATTGATTGTCGACGTTACGACAGGCACGAGCAGCGGGACCGATCCGACGAGTAACCCCGCGCCGTATCCAATCTACGGCAGCGCTGTACGCGATCATCGCATCTCGTTCAACTATCCGTCCGGCTTTGATCCGATCCCCGATGGCGCCAGTGGCCGCCCCGCCCCCGGTACGATCAACGGCGGCACCGGACGCACGCTGATTGAAGAGTGGTGCAATCGCCGGGCGGCTGAGGTGGAGGCTGTCTAATGGCATTCACCGACTTATTTAACGGCACGCCCAACACGCCGCTGACCACTCACAGCGCGAGCTGGCTGATTCCCTCGGGTGGCACCTCGCTCGAGATTTCGAGTGATGGTGTCTCCGCGCAGGGCAACGCGGACTCGATGCATGCGAACTACTGGGATGCCACGTTCGCGAGCGCGCATTATTCAAAGATCATCATTGCCGCGTCGACCGGCACCCTGACCGGCCCCGCAATTCGCATCCAGTCTGGATCGAACGAGTACTACTACGCGCTGTGGTTGAGTAGCGATAGTGAGGTTGTCGCGGGTCAGTTTGTTTCCGGTGTGGCCACAGATTGGGACTCGGGGCATACGTTCGCTGTGGGCGATACGGTTGAGTTCGCGATAGATTTATCGGTCACGACAACGGTTTACCTGAAGCGCAACGGAAGCACCGTTGCGACCTATACCAACAAGAACGCGTTGAGCGGCGGCCGCTCGGGCGTCTGCGCGCTGTTCGCTCCTTCCAATACGGGCGCTATTGCCAGCTGGGAGGGCGGTGACGTCGAGGCGCCGCCGTCGGGCGTGGTGGTTCCGTCGCGGCTCAACGCGGGAATTAACTCCTGGATTAATCCCGGTACTAAGTAGTGGCCGGCGAAGTTACTCAACTCGGCAACGCCGGATTGCCGACGGGCTTCTTTGCGATCCTCGATAAGAGCGAGCAATCCGTCGATAAGGCGGCGGCCGATACGCTGCTCGTGACTCTGACGGAGGCGGATAACAAGGCGCCGTTAGAAATCGAAGTGGTCGATTATGACACGGCAGCAATTGCAGAAACCACGCAACTTACGCGCGTCTTACCGTTCAGTTTCGACACGCTCACGCCGAATTTCGCGGACGTAGCGACGCCGCCGATTATTACCGGCACGTTCCCACTCGCGAGGACCGACACGCTGACGGTTGGGTTTACTGACTCGTCGGTCCTCGTCCAGATTACGGATCCTGAAAAGAGCGCAACGGACACGCTGACCGTCGTTCTGACGGAAAGCGATGCGACGATAGTCGAGCTCGGCGTCGAGATTGTCGGCGAGGACGAGCTAATCCCCGTTATCGACGACGTATTCCAAATCGTGCAACTGGCGCCGTTTCAGGCGCTCGAGTCCGCCGATGCGCTCGGCCCGGTACTCACGGAGCGCGCGATCTTGGATCAAACCTCGTCCGATGTGGACGCCATCCAGATAACCGGCGGCCCGGTCGGTTTTATCACGGTCACGCCACGATGAGCCGCGAGGCAGCGGTCATCAAAGCTACGGCGACGTGGCGCCTCGTGAAATGGGAAGGCGATCCGCCGCCCGATGCTGACGACGTAGACCCCCTCGGTCATCCGCAAGTTCTCGAAGTGATCGAGGGCGGCGATGACGTTCCCACCAAAGTGACTTATCGGAGACCCGAATGGCCCTGACGACAGCTGGCGCGACCGCAATCGCAAAATCCCTCATGAACGACTCGCCGACGTTCTTTAGCAACGCTAACGCTTACATTGGCGTCGGCGACAGTTCGACGGCGTTTTCTGCTGCGCAGACGGACCTGGTCGCGGCAACGAACAAGGTGCGCAAGGCACAGGAGGCGACCTATCCGCAACGAAGCTCGAACGCGCTCACCTATCGGAGCCTGTTCGGGACGGCCGATGCAAATTTTGCCTGGGCCGAGTGGGGCGTATTCAACGGCTCGAGCGGTAACGAGATGCTGTCACGCAAGGTCGAAGCCTTGGGCACCAAAACCAGCGCCGCGTCGTGGCAGTTTACCGTGACGCTGACGATTTCTGCGTAAATGGCCATTACGATAAACGAACGGGCGGGCCTGGAATACGACGCCCGCTTTTTCGACTCGGCGAAACGTCCGGCGTTGCCGGCTACGGCTCACTGGCGGCTCGACTGTGAGACGACGGGGCGGGTGCTACAGGATTGGACGGAGCTCGCGGTGCAGTCCTCCACGGGCGCGACCGGGCTGGTGACGAGCGTTTTTGCGCTGATTGAGATTGACGGGTCGCTGAACGCGATTCAGTCGAATAAGAACGCGCGCGAGCTCAAGACGCTGCTCATCGTCGCAAACAAGGATCTGCCGCGCGAGTACAGCGTCAATCCGCCGTATCAGTATTACGTGCGCAATAACCGAGGGCGGTTGTGAGCGATAAGCCGTGGCAATTCCAGCCGGGCGAGGGTGGACGTCCCAAGGGGCTGCCGAACAAGACGACGCGCAAGATCAAGGAGATGTTCGCGATTGTCGCTGATGAGTTGGGCGGGGCAACGGCGTTGCTTGCGTGGGTCCGCAAAGATCCAAAGAATGAGACCATCTTCTGGTCGCAGATGATGACGAAAATGTTACCCGTCCAAATGTCAGGCGAGGACGGTGGACCGCTGGCGCTTCGGATCGTGCGGGATTTCAGTGGAAACACTGGCGATCAAGTATCCCCCGAAGCTTAATGTCCTCTTCCAGCCGAAACGCTACAAAGTCCTGTACGGGGGGCGTGGCGGCGCCAAAAGTTGGAACATCGCCCGCGCGCTGCTGGATAAGGGCCTTGATACGCCGGTTCGGGTGCTATGCGCCCGCGAGATTCAAAAGACGATTGCGGACTCCGTACATCGTCTGCTCGCAGACCAGATTTCAGCCCTTGGCTTGCAGAGTTTCTATCGGGTCCAGGAAGCGTCTATCTCGGGTGTGAACGGGACGGAGTTCCTGTTCGCGGGGCTGCGACATCAAGACATCGGCAAGATCAAGTCGTTCGAGGGCGTTGATGTCTGTTGGGTCGAGGAAGCCAATAGCGTCACTAAGAAATCGTGGGATGTGCTCATTCCGACCATCCGCAAGGAGGCGTCGGAAATCTGGATCAGCTTTAACCCCGAGCTAGACACCGACGAGACGTATTCGCGGTTCGTCGTGAATCCGCCGGCCGATTCGGCCGTTGTGTTCCTGACGTATGCCGACAATCCTTGGTTCCCGGCCGTGCTCGAAAACGAGCGGGTTTCGCTCAAGAGTCGCGATCCGGAAGCGTATGAAAACGTATGGGAAGGGAAGTGCCGGTCGGCGGTCGAGGGCGCGATCTATTCGCGTGAGGTGTCCGATCTGTTCTCCACGGGGCGCGTGCGGGCAGTACCTCACGATCCCTTGCTCCCCGTGCACACGGTGTGGGATCTCGGTTGGAACGATCAAATGTCCATCGGGCTCGTGCAGCGCACGGCGTCGGAGGTCCGGGTCATTGAATACATCGAGGACAGCCATCGCACGCTTGCGGAATACGTCGCGCAACTCCGGGAGCGGCAATACAACTGGGCGCACGACTGGCTCCCGCACGACGGCCAAGCGAAAGACTACAAGTCCGGCAAGAGCGCCGAAGAGATATTAGCGGCTCTGGGTCGCAAGGCTCGAATCGTCCCCAAGCTCGATGTCGAATCGGGCATCAAGGCGGCGCGTCTGGTGTTCCCGCGCTGCTACTTCGACAAGGACCGCACAGAGCGGCTGGTGCATTGCTTGAAGCGATACCGCCGCACGGTCCCGGTGAATACGCAGGAGCCCGGCCCGCCGCTGCATGACGAGTTCAGCCACGGGGCGGACATGTTCCGATACCTGGCCGTGGCAATAGATCAGATGGCGCCCGATGTCGTGATTAAAGATCCGTACGCGAGTTTTCGGAGAGTTGGTCAATAAATGGCTGAGTACGAACAACCCGCCGACGGCGAAACTAAGAAAAAGGGCGGGAAATCCGTCAAAAAGAAGCTAGAGATCATCCGCGAGCGCTACAAGCGCGCGGTCGATGCGGACCAGCGCAACCGTCGCGAGGCGTTGGAGGATTTCAAGTTCACGCATGTACCCGGCGAGCAGTGGGACCCGCTCGTCCGTACGGAGCGGGGCGCGGACCGGCCTTGTTACGAGTTCAACAAAATCCGCGTCACGGTCAAGCGTGTTGTAAACGACATGCGCGCCAATCGTCCGCAGGGCAAGGTCCGGGGCGCGGAAGAGTCGGATAAGCCGACAGCGGAGATATACGAAGGGCTAATCCGCAATATCTGGTCCGTGTCCGATGGCGACACGGTCATTGACGCAGCAGCCGAGTATCAGGTCGGCGCGGGGATGGGCGCCTGGCGCGTCTCGGTCGATTACGCCGACGATGGCGCTTTCGAGCAGGACATCCGGATAGAGGCGATCAATAACCCGTTTTGCCTGTACTCCGACGCGGGCGCACGCGATCCTTTGAAGCGCGACGCTATGTATTGGTTCCTGACGACGCGCATGTCGAAGGAAGCCTACGAGGCAGCGTATCCGAACAAGAAAACAACGAGCTTCGACAGTGAGACGGAATTCGATGATGAGGACTGGGAGGACGAGGAAACCGTCCGCGTCGTCGAGTACTGGTACAAAGAGCCGGTAACGAAAACGATCTATCAGCTATCCGACGGGCGGACGGTCGACGAGCCGCCCCCGCCGGTTGCGCCGGAAATGCTCATGCAGGCGCAAGCGATGGGCACGCCTCCGCCGCCGCTGGTCGTGCGTGAGCGCAAGGTCCAGA
>Ga0137433_1000529_pt1 | contig 19858 bp, 17 predicted proteins | sample EasRivERMZT840_2_FD_102335 | JGI IMG/M metagenome (GOLD analysis project Ga0137433, IMG submission 102335) | Soil microbial communities from meander-bound floodplain in the East River, Colorado, USA - East River MetaG ERMZT840_2 | ecosystem: Environmental > Terrestrial > Soil > Floodplain ...
ATACCCGCCGACCTCGAATTCCACGAATAACCCGACCCCGAACGCCATGCCACCGAAATCGCTTGCGGATCGCGGCCTTCGGTGTATATGAATTCAATCTCCGGGGCGATCCCCCTGCACGTTCCGTCTGTCGCCGGGAGCACGCGCTTTGTCATCCGATCCAGGCATCGTGTCCGATCATCTCTTCCCGCTCGATCTCACCACGCGGCTCGTGGAAGAGAGCGCCATGCGTGTGGCTGCCTCGGACGAGACGATCCTCATCCTGGGCGAGACCGGCGTCGGCAAGGACGTCCTCGCGCGCCGCATCCACGCCGCTTCCCCGCGCGCGCGGGGGCGCTTCGTGCACATCAATTGCGCCGCAGTCTCCGAAGGGCTCATCGAGTCCGAGCTGTTCGGCCACGTGCGCGGCGCCTACACGGGGGCCGTCGACTCGCAGCCCGGACAGTTCGAGATGGCCTCCGGCGGGACCATCTTCCTCGATGAAATTGGCGAGCTGACCCCGCGCCATCAGGCGAAGCTTCTGCACGTGCTGCAGAACCGGTCGTTCTCCCGCGTCGGCGGGCGCACCACCATCGATTCCGATGCGCGCGTCATCGCCGCGACCAATCACGAGATGGACGAGGCGATCAGGCAGGGCCGGTTCCGCAGAGACCTCTTCTACCGGCTGGGGGTCGTCTGCCTGAGGATCCCGCCCCTGAGGGAACGCCCCGACGACATCGTGCCTCTGGCGCGCTTCTTCGCTGCGCGGTACTCCGCGGCCTACGGACAGCAGGAGATGACCGAGCCCACGGCGGAGCTGGCCGCCCTGCTCAAGGTGCATCCGTTCGACGGCAACGTGCGCGAGATGGAGAACCTGATCAAACGCGCCATCCTGCTCGGCTCGTGGGACTCGGTCATCGAAGAGCTGAGCCAGTCGGAGACCGGGGCGCGCGGTGGTGCCACGTTGCGCCCCGCGATGGCGCCGGATTCGAGCGAGTTTTCCGAGTTGGACGCGGGGCTGCAGGCTGCGCACGAAGAGGCCGCGTTCTTCGAGCCGCTTGTGCCGACCACGCCGTTGAAGGAGATCGCGCGACGCGCGACGGAGCAGGCCGAGAGGCGCGCCATCATGCGCGCGCTCGCCAGCACGGGATGGAATCGCAGACGCGCCTCGCGGCTCCTGGGGATCAGCTACCGCGCGCTGCTCTACAAGATCCGCGACTACTCCCTGACGCCGCCGTCGAAGAGCCGCACCGCACGCGTCGCCGCCACTGTCTACAGCCTCAGGCAGGGCTCCGCGTAGGCGGAGCCGGGAGTCTCACAGCAGGGACCAGGCCGTCGCCGGCGCCGCAGCGCATCAGAACAGTCTCTCGATTCCGATCCCCGCCTGCCATCGCGTGCGGTCGAAACCGATGAACTCCTCTTCGACCCAGCCGGCCTCACCCAGGATGTTCCACAGCGGGTTGAGACTCTTCTGGTACTCCACGCGGATCCGCCTGGAGTCCTGCCTCACGGTGTCGCTGACCTGCGTGATGGCGTCCACTTCCGTCTCGGGCGCGGAGCCGCCGCCGACCATGACTTCGAGATAGGTCTCCACGTCGCTGAAGTAGCGTCTCACGTGCAGGTTCGCCGAGAAGGAGGTTCCGTCGTCGTCCGGCGACGCGAAGGGACGGATCCAGATGAAGTAGTTGCCGCGATACATGCCGAAGGTCCCGGTGTAGATCGTGGTGTTGTCGGTATCGAAGTCGAGATAGCGGACCCCGAGGGAGAACTCGAAGCTCTTCGGAAGGCTCTGGAAGTACTCGCCTCCAAGACTCAGCTTCGGCAGGAATGGAGCGGTGCCGTGCCCGACGTGCAGGTAGGCGTAGCGCCCCTGGCCGAGCCTCGGGTAGGCGTCCACCTCGTAGAACATCCCCTGATCGTCGAACTGCCACGCGCTCCCCGCCCGCCCGATGAGTGCACCCCAGTCGAATCGCCTCGTGTAGTCGATCCAGAGACGCTGCCAGTCGTCGGGGTCGGGCAGGGAGATGCCCTCCGTGGACTCGTCGTCGAGCCATTCGTACTGGAACCTGAACTCGAGCTTGTTCTTCAGGCGCTCCGTCTCGAGCCTCGTGACGATCTTGCCGATTTCCTCGTCGCCGGGCTGGGCTTGCCGGGCCTCGCGCGCCACCTGGAGGGCCTCTTCCTTGAATCCGAGCACTTCGAGCGCCTGGGCCTTGCGGCGCAGGAGCGCCGGCGCTCCCTTATTGACCTCGAGGGCGGCGTTGGCGGTTCTCAGGGCGCTGTGCGCATCGCCGGACCACATCTCGGCGTCGATGAGGCTCTCCCACGCCTCGACGTAATTCGGGTGGGCATCGACGACCATCTGAAGCTGCTCTTTCGCCTTGTCGTACTGCTTGTCCCACGCGAAGAGCTGGCCGTAGAGCAGACGCACATCGGCGTTGTCCGGTTCTTTCTCGAGGATGCGCTCGCAGATGACCCGGGCCTCGGCGTATTTCCCCGCGTGGCCGAGACGCGTCGCCTCCTCGAACGACTCCTCGGTCGACTGGGCGGCGACGGCCATGGGGATCAGGGCGATGATGACCATTATCAAATGGCGCATGCGCGCGAGCTCCGCATCATGAAATCGCGAGACCACCATAATACAAGCCGCGTGAAACGCGCCGGTTGACGGTGCGCGAAAGCAGAGTGCGCAACGGATTGCACTCAGATGCTGAAGCGCGGTGCATATCTCGAGTGTTCGGACCGCGCGCCGGCGCGTGACGATACCGCGCCAACCTCCTCACTCCCATGATCTTCCCTCCGGAAGTGACAGCAACCACACAACCGGGTACCGCGCTTGCAGAGGGAGTGGTCCGCGCCAATGCCATCCCTTCGGGATGGACGGCCTGAGCCTCGCAGTCGAGGGTCGCCGGATCGCGCGAGGAGGTTTGGATGCGGGGGGACGCCAGGGGTCTCGCGTGCGCTCTTGCGGTCGTCATGGCACTCATGGCCCTGCCGCCGGGGCAGATGGCCGCAGGCGACCCCGCGGCCGGCGAGCCCCCGGCCGAGCCCTCCGCCATCGTCGCGGTCTCCCATGAGTCCGACGCGAACAGGACGCGCGTCACCATCCACGCCACGGGCCCCATCGACTACCGCGGGGGGCGCCTGCACGGGAATCAGGTCATCATCGATCTCGCCAATATCGAGATGACGCTCCCTTCTCCGGTCGTGGAGCTTCACACGCCTGAAGTCGTGCGCATGGTGATCGGGCCCGAGCTTTCAGTGGACGGGGAGCGGCTCCTCAAGGTGCGGCTGACGGGGGTCAAGGCCCGCACGCACAAGATCACCGTCAAGGGGAACGACCTCTACATCGATCTGATCCCGAAGGACGGCGGGCGCGAGCCCAAGGGCCTCCCCAAGCTCATCCGCAACGACTCCGAGATCCTCACCTGAAAGGTTGACCGGTTTGTGCCATGGTGGGGGGCATGCGACGCGTGCTTCTCTGCCTGTTCCTGCTGTGCGCCCTCGGCGCCGCGGCTCCCTCTCGCGACAATGATGCCGGCCGTTTCCAGAGGGCGCGCGAGACCGTGGAAGCCTTCTACCGCAGCCTCCCGACCATCGACCCGGCTCATCGCGAGCCGACCGGCGTCGAAGGGCCGCTGTGCGGAACTTTGCGTGGGAACGCTCCCTGGGTCGAGCTGTCGCTGCTGACCGATCTGCGCGACGAGAGCCGCACGGACTGGCTGAGGGCCAAGACTCTCTTCGGTCTGTCATGCCTCTACTCCGGCGGCGAATCCCGCTGCCTCGGATCTCTGGGGGAGGCGCTGGTCGCGCTGGATGCCGAAGCGGACCTCACCCCCTCGCTGCGCTACGCCGTGACGTCGTGGCTGGAGCGCCTCACGCGCGGGATGAACGTCCCGCGCGTGGACGCCGGCCGCTACCATCGCAAGGACTACGAACAGTGGTGGACCAAAGAGGGGCGGTGGCTGTTCCAGGGGTCGTGCGGCGATGCGAGGATCTGAAGCTCTGCCGGAAGAGCGCCGATGACGGTCGTGCGCTTCGCGCTCGCGGGGGTCCTCTGCGTGGCGCTCTTCGCGGGAGCCCAGGGACTGTCGCGCACCGAGGATGGCGACGTCTGCGGCGGAGCGGCGGGGCTTGTGGCAGCCTTCGAAGCGCACGTCAAGGCGTTCAACACGCCCCGCGACATCCCGGCGATGCTCGCGTTCGAAGAGGATCTCGTGGAGCTGGGACACACCTCCGGCGAGTTCGTGGACTTCTCGACCTTGACCCCCGAGGAGCACGAGCGCCGCGTGCGGGAAGGCGCCGCGAAGACGGAGCTGTACGAGTGGACGCCCGACGGAGTTCACACGCGCGTCTACGGCCCCACCGGGCTGGTCTGGGGCTCCTACGTGAGGAAGCACCAGGCCACGGGGGGCGCGACGAGCGTCGCCGAAGGGCTCTTCACCGCGACGTATGTCTGCGCCGACGGTCGATGGCGTTCGGTCCTGTGGCATCGCTCACCCCGCAGGTAGCCGGGGACGCCGCGTGACGCGCGTGTACGGCGCCGACCTTTCCTTCATCCATGACGCTGGTTTCACGGGCTTCGCGCGCCGGGCCGCGCCGGGGCTCCTCGCGTCACTGCGCCGCGCCGGCATCGCGCGGGGGCGCGTCGTGGACCTCGGATGCGGCAGCGGCGTCTGGGCGGCGGCGCTGGGGCACGCGGGCTACGACGTGTTCGGGATCGATCAGTCCGCTTCCATGATTGCTCTGGCGCGACAGCGCGTCCCGCGCGGGCGGTTCCGGCGGGCAGGGTTCGCGCGCGGCGCGATCTCCGCATGTGACGCGATCACGGCGCTGGGGGAGTGCTTCAACTACCGTCTCGGGGCGAGCGACCTGCCTCTGAGAGCGCTGTTCGGCCGCGCGGCACGTGCGCTCCGCCCCGGCGGGGTTCTCATGTTCGACGCGCTGCTGCCGGCCAGCCGTCCGGCCGTCGCGCGCGGATGGAGCGAGGGGAAGGGCTGGGCCGTGCTCGTTGAGACGCGTTGTGCGTCGCCAGTCGTGCTGACCCGGCGGATCGTCACCTACCGACGAACGAGGAAGGGCTACCGTCGCGGCGAAGAGGTCCACAGGCTTCGTCTCTATCCCGCGGCGACGCTCGCCGCATGGCTCGCGCGCGCGGGCTTCCGCGTGCGCAGTGCCCGCGGCTACGGGAGGTACCGCCTCTCGCGGGATCGCATCGTCTTCATCGCCCGACGCGCGTGACCGCTTCGCGCTAGAGTGAGCGATGCTGATGAGCCGGAAGCGACAACGGGAGGCCGCAGGATGCCGGAGCTGATCGACGCACCATCGATTGTCGAGGCCGCGGGGACCAAGCCCAAGAGGATCGAGGAGTACGCGGGACGCGTGAGGTCCGGCGAGGCGCGCCTGAGCATCGCGCGCATGGTCTCTCCCTCCGGCTGGAGAGAGCCCGGCCAGCGGCCCGAGTTCGAGGAGTTCACCGTCGTGCTGCGGGGGATGCTCCTCGTGGAGCACGACGGGGGGACGATGCAGGTGAGGGCGGGGCAGGGGATCGTCACGCGCGCCGGAGAGTGGGTGCGTTACAGCACCCCCGGCCCCGAAGGGGCGGAGTACATCGCCGTCTGCCTCCCGGCCTTCTCGCCGCAGACGGTCCACAGGGACGAGGGGAAATGGAGCCGATGATCCTCACGGCGGTGGCCTGAGCGGTCCGGAGATGATCCGCTTCTACTTCGATTTCATCTCGCCGAACGCGTGGCTCGCATGGGCGCGCATCGGCCCGGTTGCGGCGCGGCACGGGAAAGCCGTCCTTCCCGTGCCGGTCCTCTTCGCGGCGCTGCTGAAAGCGTCGGGGCGCCCCGGCCCGGCGGAGCTTCCCGCCATGTGGCGCTGGATGTACGCCAACGTCCTTCGCAAGGGCGCGCTCTACGGCGTCCCGATGAAGCCGCCGCCGTCGCATCCTTTCAATCCATTGATTGCCTTGCGGGTCGCGTCGCTGCCGATGCAGGAACCGGAGCGTGCCGCGGCCGTCGAGGCGCTGTTCCGCGCCGTGTGGGCCGGCGGACCGGGAGTCGAGGACGAGCAGACCGTCGCCTCAATCCTCACGAACGCCGGACTGGACGGGGAGCGGCTCGTGCAGGCGGCGCGCACTCAGCAGGCGAAGGACCGCCTGCGACAGCAGACCGAAGAGGCCATCGCGGCGGGGGCCTTCGGCGTCCCGACGATGGTCGTGGATGAGGAGCTGTTCTGGGGGCACGACGATCTCGAGTTCATGGATCGCTACCTTTCAGGAAGCGATCCGCTGCCGCGCGCGGAAGCTCCTGCGTGGGAGCGGCTGCGGCCGACGGCCTGGCGCAAGGAGGCTCCGCCGACGCGGTGAGCGAGCGCGGACCAAAGATCGAAGAGACGCGTCTTGACGTTGCAGGGCGCGCCCAGGTGTCCGCGATCGTCTCGCGCCCGGCGAAGCCGACGCACCTTCTCGTCCTGGCCCACGGGGCCGGCGCCGGAATGCGTCATCCCTTCATGGAGAAGGTCACCCTGCGTCTCGCCGATGCGGGGATCGCCGCGCTGCGGTACCAGTTCCCCTACACCGAGGCCGGAAAACGGCGCCCCGACCCGCCGGCGCTGCTGCAGGCGACCGTGCGCGCCGCGGTGGAGGCGGCCGGCCGCGAAGGGCTGCCTCTGCTCGCAGGAGGCAAGTCGATGGGAGGCCGCATGACCTCGCTTGCAGCCGCCACGGAGCCGCTCGCCGGCGTGAAGGGACTGGTCTTCCTCGGCTTCCCGTTGCATCAGGTGGGAGCCCCGTCAGCGTCACGAGGTGAGCACCTGGCGCGCGTGCGGCTGCCGATGCTCTTCGTTCAGGGGAGCCGCGACAAGATGTGCGATCTCGATCGGCTGGAGCCGCTGCTGGCGGGCCTCGACGGCACGACACTGCGCGTCATCGAGGGGGCTGACCACGGCTTCCACGTTCCGAAGCGGTCGGGCCGGAATGATGACGATGCGCTGGCGGAGATGGCCGCGGCGGTCGCGTCCTGGGCGGGAGGAGTCTGACCCGGGCTGGCAGACCCTGCTAGGCCCGGACGGCTTCAGTCGTCCGGAGGAGGCCCCAGCGCGACACCAGCAGCCAGCGCGCGAAGTCCTCCGCCGCGATGGGGCGCGAGAAGAGGAACCCCTGGCTCATGTCGCACCCCAGCTCGCGGAGCAGCTCCCATACTTCCTCGGAGTCCACCCCTTCCGCCACGGCCTTCATCCCGAGGTTGTGCGCGAGATCGATCGTCGAGCGCACGACCACGGCGTTGCCTTTGTCCTTGCCGATCCCCAGGACGAAAGAGCGGTCGATCTTCAGCTCCGTGGCCGGCAGCTTGATCAGGTGCTCCAGCGACGAGTAGCCCGTCCCGAAGTCGTCGATCGAGATCTGCACGCCGATGCTCGCCAGCATCGTGAGGACCTCGAGAGCCCCCTCGGGGTCCTCGATGATCGCCGTCTCGGTGATCTCCAGCAGGAGGCGGTCCGGTGCCAGCCCATGGGCGTTGAGCTTCGACTGGATCGTTCCGGGGAGATCCTCCTCCAGCAGGTTGCGTGCCGAGCAGTTCACGGAGATGGGGAGATCGATCCCCATGGCCTGCCATTGCGCGCATTGCTTCAGCGCCGCTTCGAGCACCCAGTGGGTCATCGGCTTGATGAGCCCCGTGTACTCGGCGAGAGGAATGAACTCCGAAGGGGGAACCAGACCGTGCCGTGGGTGCTGCCAGCGCAGCAGTGCCTCGGCACCGTTCACCCGGCCCGTGGCCGACGAGATCTTCGGCTGGTAATAGAGGACGAGATGGTTCTCCTCCACCGCCTGCCGGAGCTCCCCTTTGAGCGTGAGGTGCCTGACACTGTTGAAATCCTCCTCCGGACTGTAGATGGCGAACGTATTGCGCACCCTCTTGGCGACGTACATCGCCACGTCGCCGCGCTGGAGCAGCGTGGTGGCCTCCGTCCCATGATCCGGATACATGGCGATGCCGATGCTGGCATCCACCTGGAGGATCAGCCCGTCGAGATCGAATGAGTTCGCGAGAATCCCGATGAACCCATTGGCGATCGACTGCGCTTCGGCGAGCGAGGTGTCGGGGAGAAGGATCGCGAACTCGTCGCCGCCGAGCCTGGCGATGGTGTCGCACGATCGCAGCGGCTCGCGGAGGCGGTCGGCGATCTGCTGAAGGAGGCGGTCTCCCACCTGATGCCCGAGCGTGTCGTTGACTTCCTTGAAGCGGTCGAGATCCAGGATGAGGAAGGCCACCGGCGTCTCGGCCCCGCGCCCCGCGGCGAGCAGCTCGTCGATGCGTCGCTTCAGCATGACGCGGTTGGGGAGGCCGGTGAGGACGTCGTGCGTCGCCTGGTGCTCGAGCGCTTCCTGCTGCGACTTCCTCATGGTGATGTCGCGCATGAAGGCGACGCGCAGCGGCCGTTTGTCCAGCGTGAAGCGCGTGTCGGTCAGCTCGACGGGGAACATCGAACCGTCGCGCCGCACACCGACCGCCTCATGGGGCGCGTGCGTCCCGGCTCCATCGGCGGCGGGGACGGGCATGTCGGGGCCCTCGAGGAGCAACCGCGCGAAGGGCTGTCCGACCGCTTCCTCCTCCGTGTATCCGAAGATCGCGCTCGCCGCGGGATTGAACGATTCGATCCTGCCGTCCTCGCCCACGGTCACGATCCCTTCGATGCTGTTCTCCACGACGTGCCGCATCCGCCTCTCGGTGCCCCTCATCCTGACCGCCTGGAGGAGCAGCCTCAGGTTCTGCTGGTCGAGACGGCGCACCAGTCCGATCGTCCAGAAGCCGGCGACGCCTACCGCCATGGGGGAGGCGTCGAGCATCATCGGGCTGAGGGATTGAATGACACAGGAGAGGACGAAGAGCGCTGCGGCTGCGGCTCCCACCGCCAGCGCGCCCCGTTGCCATGAAGCCCTGTCGATCCAGGGGCCGAGGAGCAGCCCGGCCAGCATGACAGCCACGACGCCGACCCACACGGGCGATCTGTAGAGCGGGCGGTCCAGGAACAGCGTCTCCGCCGCGAGGGCCTGGAGGATCGGGCCGGGGAGGGCTCTGTGCACGGGGACCGGAATCTGGTCGCCGAGCTGGATCGCCGTGGCGCCGACGATGACCTCGCGTCCACCGACCAACCGCGGATCGAAGAGCCCCGTCAGGACATCAGCGTACGAGAGACGCGGCACCGAGTCAGGCCGGATGCCGTAGTCGATCCAGAAGCTCTCGAGGCTTCCGGCTCCGGCGGCGATGGACGCCGGCATGGATGCGACCGGCCCTACGGGACCCCACTCCATCATCCGGCTCGTGCGCACCAGGCCATCCGGTCCGGGGTGCACGTTGATGCCGGCGAGACGCGCCGAGGCGGCCAGCACAGGGAGCGGCGCCGTGCCGAACCTCAACGATGAGCCATCGGCGTCCGCCTGGAACTGCTGGAAGACGGGGAGGACGACGTGAGGCTTCGCGCGCTCGATCGCCTCGGCGAAAGCCTGATCCTCCTCGGGGATCGAGCGGGAGGAAAAGTCGATGTCGAACGCGACGGTCCGGGCACCCGCGGCGATCAGGTTGTCGACGACCGTCGCATGGTATCCGCGCGGCCAGGGCCAGACCCCCAGCCGCTGCAGGCTGGCAGGGTCGATGGAGACCACGGCGACCCGCCCCGAGGCGGGTCGCTCGAGGATCCTGAAGCGCGTGTCCATCAGGTGGCGCTCCAGGACCTCCAGCCCGCCGGCGGCGTAGGTGATTGCCACCAGCAGGGCGGCCGCGAGGTGTGGTGCCCGACGCGTCATGAGCGCTTACGGCGTGCGGCCGCTGCTTATGGTGCCACCGGACAGGATCTTGATCACGTCGTCGGTGATCTTCTGGGTCTGCTTCTCCTCGAACAGACGGGTCGTGTCCTCAATATCGAGCGAGAGCGTCTCTTCGATGATTCCGTCCGTCATCCCGTCCTCCCAGAGGACATCGGCATCGAACACGGCGGTCTCATCGGCGAGATCGCTGACCAGATCCTTCGTGTCACTGCGGAGGTCCTTCACTTCCTGGAAGCGCTGCTTCGAGGGCATGTCCTCCCTGCGGCGATCCTCACCGTAGGTTTCCAGCCGCCCATCGTCGCGGCGCATCGAGACGAGGTCCCCCGCGAACAGGTCCACCCGATCGGCGCTGTTCATGAGCGACTGGATCTCCACGTGCCCTTCCACGACTTCCACGGCGACGAAGTCCTCCCGCACGACGACGCTGAACTGGGTCCCCTTCACGCCGGCAATCAGCATGGGGGTGACCACCTCGAAGCGCCGCCCCTCGCGTCCCGGCTTGACCTTGTAGAGCGCCTTGCCGCCATCCTGGCGGATGACGTCGCCCGACACGTCACCCTCGGGGAGCGTCAGCTCGGTTCCCGGCGATACGAGGATGATGTCCCCGTTGCGCGTGAGCGTCGCCTGGCCGCGGCCCGTGGCTTTCACGAGACTGAGCGACTCGACACTGTCCCCCCTGCGCACCGGCACCCAGGAGGCAGTGTTCGCGCCCGGGGCGCGCGAGGTCACGTCGCCTGAGGAGGAGACGGCCATCCAGTCGCCGCGATCGATGACAACCTGCGCCTGGGGGAAGGGGAAGGTGCATTGCTGCACCGCGTCCACGGCCTGCGTCATGCCGTCGGCCGGCATCGGCTGGACTCCCGACGTGGAGCCCGGCGTCGCCAGCAGGATGAGGGCCGACACCAGGGGAACGAAGGGGAGGGTTCTGTTGAATCGTCTGGTCATCATTGACTGCCTCCTCGAGAAGCCTCAGAGACGGAACCTGAGCCCGGCGTGCGCCCAGGTCCGGTCGTATGTGAAAAGGGGATCGTTGTTCTCGGATTTGTCCATCCCCGCCTCGCCGAAGACGACGAAGCGGTCCGCGAGATCGTGCTCGGCGCGCGCGACGAAGAGCTTGCGCTCGCTGTCGAGCGTGTCGCCGTTGGTCGTGCTGTCGACCGTCGCGTTGTCGTATTCCAGATTGCGGAGCCCGACGAACGCATTGAGGCGCGTCTTCGCTCCCGCTTTGAAGTTGAACGAGCCGAAGGTCATGGTCCCGGAGTTGTCGTAGTACCCGGCGTAGAGATCCTCGCGAGTCGACGAGGTCGTGCCGATCGCGAAGCTGAACGCCTCGAGCGGCTCGAAGCCGAACGTGACGCTCATGCCATTGTCGTGGTAGGCACGCTGCTCGCCGGGAACCACCGTCGCCGTGGCGTCCAGCGCCGCCAGCTCGTCATAGCTGCGGTCGGACCACGAGTACGAGACGTCGAGCTTCATCCAGGAGGTCAGGTCGAGAAGCACTCCCGGCTGAAAGCTCAGGGAGCTGTCGTCGAGAGGATCGAGCAAGGGCTCGTAGCTCTCGACGTAGCGGCGCCATTCCTGCGTGCTGTCCAGATAGAACAGCAGTCTCTCGTGGGTTCTCCAGCGCATGTCCACGAACACGCCGGTGGTGTCAGAGTCGAAGCGATCCGGGACCGGCACGTCGTTGGTCCCGTCGAACATCATGTAGGACTCGCCTGTCGCCGGGTCGATGTACGTCGAGCGGGATGAGCCGAAGGTTCCTCCCGCCATCACCGCGAAGCCGCGCGCACCGTTGCGATAAGGCGCGAGGGTCACCCCCGCGCGCGCCTGGCCCCACACGCGATCGGCGTCCGAGGCGTCGGAGCCGAACGACCGGACCGAGCCGTCCAGATCCATGGAGAAGCTGAGCAGGCGATTCATCTTGATCCTGAGCCCGGCGTCCACGCCCAGCTCCGTATAGAACGCCCCCTCCGTCTTCTTGAGGGAGGTCTCGGGAAGCTCGAGGGGGTTGCTGTCGAAGCCGGGAGCGAGGCTCAGCGACAAGTGCCCATCGGTCTCCGCGGCCTGGACGCTGGCGGTCGCGCACAGGAGAGCCAGGAGGCACGTGCTCACAAGGTGGCGCTGCATGGGCTCTTTCCCTCGATGCGAGTGGTGCGTATGCACCTCTCATGATGACGGTATGCGTCGTTGCAAAGTCCTATATGAGTAATCAGGAATGTGGCGTTGCTTCAGAAGGGAGTCAAGAAGCGCAATTGCAGAGGGGCTCGAATAGAAATGCAATCGCAAGAACCGTATGAACGCCAATCCCGACATGTGGATCAGCGTTTGGTTCGCGGCGAACGCCGCGATACACTCGCGGGCCGCATGGGCCCCGTAGAGCACGCATCGTCCCTCAAGTGGCGCATCCTGACGCTGCTCGCCCTCTCGCAGTTGATGTCGATGTCGCTGTGGTTCTCCGCGTCGTCGGTCGTGCCCCAGCTCACACGGGAATGGAATCTCGGCCCAGGCGGCCAGGCGTGGCTGACCCTGTCGGTGCAGGCGGGCTTCGTCGTCGGAGGGCTGATCAGCGCCGCGCTGAACCTCCCCGACCGGTTCGCTCTGCCGTCGATGCTCGCGGCGAGCGCCCTCGGCGGAGCGATCGCCAACGGACTGATCCCGCTGCTCGACGCGGGCCTCGGCGCGTCGCTCGTGCTGCGCTTCATGACGGGGTTCTTCCTGGCGGGGGTCTATCCGCCCGGAATGAAGCTGGTCGCGACCTGGTGTCGCACCGACCGCGGCCTCGGGATCGGGATCCTCGTGGGGGCCATCGCGCTGGGCAAGGGGGCGCCTCATCTGGTGAACGCCCTCTTCGGCGACGTCTCGTGGCGCAGCGTTCTGCTCGTCACGTCGCTGCTGGCCGTCGCCGGAGCGCTGGTCGCCAGATTCCTGTTGAAGCCCGGTCCGTTCCATGCGGCCGGAAGCCCCTTCGAGTGGCGCTTCGTGGGACGTGTCCTGTCCGACAAGCCGACGCGTCTGGCGAACTACGGATACCTCGGCCACATGTGGGAGCTCTACGCGATGTGGGCCTGGGTCCCCATCCTCTTGATCGCCAGCTTCGAGGCGGCCGGATGGAGCCGCCAGTGGGGGAGGGTGGCCGGTTTCGGCGCGATCGCTCTGGGGGCGCTCGGCAGCGTCATCGCCGGCGTGTTCGCCGACCGGGTCGGCCGCACCATCGTCGCGAGCGCGAGCCTCGCGGTCTCGGGGCTCTGCTGTCTCGGCGCTGGCTTCCTCTTCGACGCGCCCGGAGCGCTCGCGGTGCTCTGTCTGGTGTGGGGGTTCGCCGTGGTGGCGGACAGCGCCCAGTTCTCCGCCGCCGTGAGCGAGCTGACCGACCCGCGCTACGTGGGCACGGCGCTCACGGTGCAGACGAGCCTCGGCTTTCTGCTGACGATGCCGGCCATCTGGCTCGTGCCGCAGGTGGTGGAGCGGTTCGGCTGGGAATGGGTCTTCGTGCTCCTCGCACCGGGGCCGGCGTTCGGCATCCTCGCCATGCTCAGGCTGCGGGCGCACCCCGAGGCGCGCAGGATGGCTTCGGGGAACCGGTAGAACGAAGCGCCCGCGCGGACCCTTCGCGTCCTCTGCGCGCTGCCGCGGTGTAAGATGGTGAGCGTCTGACGTCCTCGACCGACCACACAGTGACCACACCGTGAACGCCATGAACCTGCTCATCGTCGCTTTGCTTATCCTCAACGCGGCGCTCGTCGTCTTCCTGCTGATCGTGCGAAGAAGCGCCCCGGGCTCGGACGCCGAGCGCGTCCTGCGCGAGGAACTGCGGGCGGGGCGCGACGAAGCGGCACGCTCCTCTCGCGACCTGCGCGAGGAGGTGAGCGGCAGCCTGAAGTCCTCCACCGACACCATGACCAGGACGCTCGGCGAGCTGGGCGCAGCGCAGAAGGGGCAGCTCGAGACCATCACGGGGGAGGTGCACGGGCTGATCGATTCGAGCCAGAAGCGCATCGAGACGCTGCGCCTCACGGTCGAGACGCAGCTCAAGACCCTCCAGGAGAGCAACGAGAAGCGCCTCGACCAGATGCGCCACACCGTGGACGAGCAGCTCAAGGGGACGCTCGAGACGGGGCTCACGGAGCGCTTCAAGCTGGTACAGAGCCATCTGGAAGCGGTGCACGCGGGGCTCGGCGAGATGCGGAAGCTGGCCGGCGGCGTGGACGATCTCAAGCGCGTCCTGACCAACGTGAAGACGCGCGGGACCTTCGGCGAGGTGCAGCTCGGAGCGATCCTGGAGCAGATCCTTGCGCCCGATCAGTACGACCGCAACGTGAGGGTCGATCCCTCGCGTGGCGATGTCGTCGAGTTCGCCGTGAAGCTGCCGGGGCGGGACGATGCGCCCGGGTCGTGCATGTGGCTCCCGGTGGACGCCAAGTTCCCGATGGAGGAGTACCTGCGCCTTCAGGACGCAGCCGAGAGAGCGGACGCCGAGGGGGTGCGCGACGCGGCGGCGCTGATCGCCAGGAACGTGCGGCAGTCGGCCGTGCGCATCCGCGACAAGTACCTCGGCTCGGAGTGGACCACCGACTTCGGGATCATGTTCCTGCCGACCGAGGGGCTCTACGCCGAGGTCCTGCGACAGCCCGGTCTCTCCGAGCAGGTGCAGAGGGACTGCCATGTCGTGATCACGGGGCCGACCACGTTCGCCGCGATCCTCACCAGCCTGCGCGTAGGTTTCCGGACGCTTGCCATCCAGAAACATTCGAGCGAGGTCTGGCGCGTCCTCTCTGCGGTGAAAGCGGAGTTCGAGCGGTTCGGCGATGTGCTGGCCAAGCTGCGGCGTCAGATCGAGATCGCGGCGAGCACCGTGGACGAGACCGAGAAGCGCAGGAGGATGATGGACCGCAAGCTGCGCGACGTGGAGCGGCTTCCTTCGGGTGAGACGAGCGCGTCGGTCTTCGGACCGGAAGGGCCGGCCCTCAGGGCGGTCGAGAGTCTCGATGAGGAGGCCCCCGACACGATGGCCGACGCCATGGATGCGCGTCATGGGGACGGGGGGCGAACATGAGACGGTGGGTTGCCGCAGTCATGACGGTGCGGGGCGCCGCGTTCCTGGCGCTCGGCGCCGCGCTCGTTTTCGCAGCCCTTCCGGCCGGCACGCTCGCCGCGTCCAAGCCCGAGCCTGGCGAGGAAGGGATCACCGTCATGAAGGAGAGGATGGGCCTCGGCCCGCCCCCCGACGCGCCCGACAGGCCGAAGGGGGAAGGGGAGGGGCCGTTCGGTCGCATGGTGATCCGCGGCGCCATTCTGGTGGACGGCACGGGAGCGCCGCCCAACGGACCGGTGGACATCGTCATCGCGAAGGATCGGATCGTCGAGATCCGCAGCGTCGGCGCGCCCGGCTCGCCCATCCGCGAGGAGCGGCGCCCCGAGGCGGGAGACAAGGAGATCCAGGCCGCCGGCATGTACGTGCTGCCGGGCTTCGTCGACGCGCACGCGCACATCGCCACGCCGCAGCACGGCATGGCCGGCCCGATGCCCCCCGCGGAGTACGTCTTCAAGCTCTGGATGGCGCACGGCATCACGACCGTCCGCGAGGTAGGCTCCGGCAACGGGCTGCGCTGGACGCTGGCGCACAAGCAGCGCTCCTCCACCAACGCGATCACGGCGCCCAGGATCTACGCCTACGCCTTCTTCCCGACCTCGACCCAGATCAACGTCATCGGCGGGCCCGAGGACGCGCGCGCCTGGGTTCGCGCCGTGCACGAGAAGGGCGCCGACGGGATCAAGTTCCTCGGTTCGGCCCCCGATGTCATGAAGGCGGCGCTCGAGGAGGCCGCCGCGCGTGGGATGAAGACCGCGTGTCACCACGCGCAGCTCGCCGTCACCCGCATGAACGTGCTCGACACGTCGGGCTGGGGGCTCAGCAGCATGGAGCACTGGTACGGTCTTCCGGAAGCGCTGTTCACCGATCGCACCATCCAGGACTACCCGGCCGAGTACAACTACAGCGACGAGCAGGATCGCTTCCGCCACGCCGGGCGGCTCTGGAGCCAGGCGGCGGAGCCGGGGAGCGAACGGTGGAACGAGGTGATGAAGCTGTTGCTTTCGCGCGACTTCACGCTGGTGCCCACCTTCACGATCTACGAGGCGAGCCGCGACCTGATGCGCGCCATGCGCGCGGAGTGGCACTCCGAGTACACACTGCCGACACTGATGAAGTGGTACGAGCCGAGCCGCGAGGCGCACGGCTCGTACTGGTTCGACTGGACCACCAAGGACGAGATCGAGTGGAAGCGCAACTATGCGCTGTGGATGCGCTTCGTCAACGACTACAAGAACCGCGGCGGGCGGGTCGCGGCGGGGAGCGACGCCGGGTTCATCTACAAGCTGTTCGGCTTCGACTACATCCGCGAGCTGGAGCTGCTGCAGGAGGCCGGGTTCCATCCCCTGGAAGTGATCCGCGCGGCCACGCTGGACGGCGCCGAGCTGGTGGGCGCCGCTGCGCAGATTGGGAGTGTCGAGGTCGGCAAGAAGGCCGATCTGGTCCTGGTGGCGGCGAACCCGATCGAGAACCTGAAGGTGCTCTACGGCACAGGGGCGGTGCACCTCAACGACGAGACCGGCAGGATGGACAGGCTGGGCGGCGTGTCGTGGACGATCAAGGATGGCATCGTCTATGACGCCAAGCAGCTCCTGCGCGACGTGGCCACCATGGTCGCCGTCGCGCGGGAGTCCGAGCGCCGGCAGCCCGTGGGCGGCCGGTGAAGGGGGATATCATGGCGGGAGGCGCGGACGAATCGGCGGTGCGGGAGGCCAACGATCTGTTCTACCGCGCGCTGTCCGTGAAGGATCTCGCGATCATGGAGTCGATCTGGGCCCGCGAGCCCGGCGCGCGCTGCATCCATCCCGGATGGGATCTCCTCGAGGGGTGGGAGATGGTGCGCGAGTCGTGGTCGCTGATCTTCCGCAACCCGGTGCGTCTGCTCGTGACCCCTTCCGAGATCGTCATCCGCCAGTCCGGCGACATGGCGTGGGTCTCGTGCCTGGAGACGATCAAGGCGGGCAATGCCGTCACCCTCGCGCGGGCCACCAACCTCTTCGTGCGCGCGCGCGACGGCTGGAAGATGATCCTGCATCACGCCTCGCAGGTCTCCCCCGGCGCCGCCACCGCCGGCCCCGAAGAGGAAGCCCCCCCAGGCTCGACGGTGCACTAGGTCTGCACCCCGGGTCCCCGAAGGCCAACGCCCTTCGGGCACGGCTCCGCCGCCTGCCGGCGGCTCGCCTCCCTTGCGTTCGCGACCCACGCACAATTCGCGTGGGTTCCCCGCTCACTTCCAGAGGGCCCTCAGGGCATTGCCTTCGGGTACCCCGGCTCGCCTCGACATCGCCGAGACCGTTACCTGAAGTGATTGCGCGGAATGGTGGTACATTCGAGAGGATCGAGGTGGTTGGCAGCCGTATATTTGCATCAGTCCGAGTATCGATGGAATACCTTGAGGTTCGGCATTTGCGGAACGCACCGTCAATCAATGATCTGAAGAATGCGGTGGCTCTGGCGATAGGGCTTCTTCTGCCGACCCTTGCTCCATTGGCCGATTCGGAGGCCGGGCCCATCACCACTCGAGGGGTGGACCCGCGCGTGCAAGCTCGAACCCAAGCAGGAGATCCGCGCCGTGCTATTCGATCGGAGGACCTCCCGCTCAGGATTACAGCCTCTGGTTCCTACTATCTGGCGGAGAGCGTCGATCTGGCGAATTCCGATATCTTTGTAGACAAGAGCATCACTTTCGCCGCCGACGATGTCACTCTCGATCTCATGGGCTTTACCTTGGCGAGCAATTGCATTGTTCTCAAGAGCGAAGCAGGAAGCGAGAATCTGCTGATCCATAACGGCATCGTCAAGAGTCTCGAGTGCAGAGCAATAGAGCTTGAGTCTCACGTTCGATTGGTAGACATCACCGCATACGCTGGTGGTACCGCTACCGGGATCAGGCTCGGGCGCTACGCCCGCATCATCAGAACGAGGGGTGTAGCCTCTGACGACGGGACTGGTATTCGCGTGGGCGACAACAGCATCGTTCAAGAAAGCTCCGGCAAGGGAGAGGAAGACGGGAGTGGGATCGTTGCCGGCAGGGAAAGTCTGATTCTGAACTGCCAGGGTGACGCATCCGGTTTTGGCACCGGGATCGCTGCTGGTGCGAGATCCGTCATACAAGGATCCACTGCAAATGGGAACTACCTTGCCATCGGCGGGGGAGAGGGTGTTGTAATCATTGATTCCACCGCGAATGCGGCGTCTGAGTATAGAGCCGTGAGCATAGGCTCCGGTGGTTCCGTGAGGAACAGTACTGTTCGGAGCGGAAACGTAGGGATTGAGGCAGTGGGAGATGGAATCATCATCTCCAACAACACGTGCGCCATCAGTCCGAGCGCGTGCATCCTTGTCGAAGGCTCAAACAACAGAATCGAGAAGAATGTACTTGAGGGTGGAAGGATCTTCGTGAACGGCACTGCAAACGTCGTAACGGGAAACCTCATCGGTGGGCTCATCCAGACTGAGGTGGGAGGCGGCGCGATCGAGATCGCAGGCGCCCGCAACCTTGTCGAGGAGAATATAGTCACTGGGGCTGAATGTGGAATCCTGTTCAACGACGACGGTGGACATCTCTATCGCAATAATGTGTTTCTTGTTGCGTCCCAAGCGATTTGCGGGTCATCCAACGTCGACGGCGGTGGCAATGTCTTCCCAGCGATTTCGATCTGTGGTGACGACCTCAGTCAGGGAACTGAAGTGTGCGACGGCGTGGATCTTGAGGGACGCAGTTGCTTTAGCGAGGGTTTTGAGGGTCCTGGTCTGGCCTGCAACGCCAGCTGCGATGGCTTTGATACTTCATCCTGCAGTGCGTCGATCTGTGGTTCCGGGACTCGCCGGGGCGCAGAAGTCTGCGATTTCCCAGACCTCGGGGGAACCACCTGCCTGACCTTGGGCTTCAATGGAGGGAGGCTCAAATGTAGCCCGGGCTGTACCTCGTTTGATACGTCAGAGTGCTGTTGCACCGATGGAAGGCCAGGGTGTCCGATCTGCCTCTGTGGGAACGGGATCATCGACCCGCAGGAAGCATGTGATGGATTGAACTTGTCCAATCAAACATGTATTTCCCGAGGTTTTGAGGCAGGAATACTTGCATGCAACACATCATGTACAGCATACGACGATTCCGGCTGTGTGGCTGATGGAGCCTGTGGAAACGGGATCAGGGAGATTGATGAGGGCGAAGAGTGCGATGGGACCGATCTCGGCGGCGCAAGCTGTGTGACACGTGGCTTTGACGTCGGGGCACTTGCTTGCCGGCGCTCCTGTGAATTCGATACAACGGGATGTGCGTGGGTTTGTGGCAACGGTGTCCGACGGGGGGGCGCAGAAGTCTGTGACGGAACGGATCTCAACGGCAAGACATGCAGCGCATTTGGATTCGACGCAGGCACCCTTGGTTGCAGGACCGACTGCAGCGGCTTCGACCTCTCAGGATGCGTGACAGTATGTGGTAACGAAGTACGGAGTGGCAATGAGACCTGTGACGGGACAGATGTCGGTGATAACACATGTCAGGCCCAGGGCTACGACGCAGGGACGCTGAGTTGTTCTGCGGACTGCGGTGCACTCGAAACTGATGGCTGTTGCTGTACAGGGGGACAAGAAGGCTGTACTGCATGCCCGGTTTGTGGAAACGGTGTTCGCGAGGCACCGTTTGAGTTGTGCGATGGTCAGGATCTGGGAGGAGAGACGTGCAGCAGCCAAGGTCGTCCTCCAGGAACTCTTGGTTGCAACTCCACCTGCGACGGTTTCGTGTTCGCGGGCTGTGAAGGTTTCTTGCGATCCCCGAAGAGAAGCGACGGCCCATAGGTGAGAACGGGGATGATCCTGCACCAACCGTTTGAGCTAGTTCAGTAATTATCCGACAGGTTGTTCTTTTCTCAGCCAGAGGAGAGAAGAGCGACCACCCGGTTCTCCGGGGTAAAGTGGAAGTTGCGAAACAAACCGCTTTCCCTAGAAGGAGA
>Ga0137433_1000531_pt1 | contig 19848 bp, 23 predicted proteins | sample EasRivERMZT840_2_FD_102335 | JGI IMG/M metagenome (GOLD analysis project Ga0137433, IMG submission 102335) | Soil microbial communities from meander-bound floodplain in the East River, Colorado, USA - East River MetaG ERMZT840_2 | ecosystem: Environmental > Terrestrial > Soil > Floodplain ...
GATCATGTCCACGCCGTGCTGATACTGAAGAGACCCGAGCCTGAAGCTCGCGTGGTCGAGCTGATTGGTCGTGCCAACGAACGGCTCGAAGCGCACCAGCGTATCCGGGAGTGGTCGATCTGGCCGAATGAGGAATTTCCGCGTACGGCATCCACGATGAAACTCAAGCGCCACGAAATCGCGCGACAGTTCGGCGATGCCAAACCGGACACGCCTGCAGCGACATTGCCCGAACTGAGCAGCCTGTCTTCACTGGAACGTGTCGAACTCCTCTCTGAACTCGAAAACAAGTACCAGGTTGATTTGGATGAAGACTCGTTCGCGAAACTGAAATCGACGCAGGAACTCGAAGAATGGCTGCGAAAACCGGAGATCGCCGCTGCGGCCCCAGAGCCTGAGACCCCGCTTTCGGATTGGGCTAGATCGCGGCCGGCGCATTGGTTTCGCACGGCGTTTCAGCACGTCGTCGCGATGCCGCTCTATCGATACCACCTGCCGCTCACCGTTCGCGGCCTCGAACATCTCGATGGACTTGAGCCGCCGCTGATTTTCGCCGTGAACCACACAAGCCACCTTGACGTACCGACAACCTGGACGGCGCTGCCTCATCGCTGGCACCAGCGGCTCGCGCCGGCCATGATGAAGGATCATTTTCGCGCGTATTTCGAGCCGCGGGGTCGATCGGTGAAGGAAATCGTCTCTGCGGCGGGAGCGTACTTCCTTGCCTGTCTGCTCTACAACGCGTACCCGCTTCCTCAACAGATGTCCGGGACGCGACGCGCACTCGCCTACACGGGCGAACTGGTCAACCGCGGGTATTGTCCGGTGGTTTTTCCTGAAGGTCTTCGGACGCTGGATGGGAAGCTCCAGCCGTTCCGTCCCGGCATCGCAATGATGTCGGTTCAGCTTCGCGTGCCGATTATTCCAATACGGCTGGACGGCCTTTATGAAATCTATTCACCGCACGATTCCTGGCCACGACGCGGTCCCGTGACCGTCACACTCGGCCGTCCACTCTACTTCGATGCCCGAACGTCGTACGACGACGCGGCTCGCCGGTTGGAAGAAGCGATCCGGAATCTCGCCTGACTACTTCGCTGGTTGCACGCGGATCTGCTGGATGCCCTTCTCGTCCGTGTACTGCCGGTTATCTTCGCAGATGTATTCCAGGAGCAGATAATCCGGCATCCTTCGGTAGCCGAACGTGAACGTCCATGGCTTTTCAAAGATAGTGGGATCTTCAATGGTGATCTCGTCGCGCAGAATGCCGTTGGCTCCGAAGGAAATCCGTTCCCGAATGCGTAGATCTTTCGTATGCGGCACATTCTGATACCGGACGTTCTCACGAACTCCGACCGTGTCGACCACGAGCGTGTTGCCTTCCCAGCGACCGACGGAATTGCCGTAAAACCCGGGCTCAACATCGTCGACGGGTTTCTGCTGCTTATCGAGCTGGATCCGCCGAACCTGCGTGTACGCTTCCTGGATGATTGTCACCTGACCCTTGCTCTGAAGGATCTCCATCGGAAACGGGCCCGCCATCATTCCGGGCATACCGTCAGGCACACAATGAACGACACGCTCCGCAATGGGCGTTCCTTTCGCGCTGGCATCGCGCGCGGCCTGCTGGCGAGCCTGCCACTCCTTCATGAATTGGGGCTTCAGGGGCGGCTGCCCCTGTGCCGGAATGGACGCCTCCCGCGCTCGTTCCCACGAACCGGAGATATCGGGAATGCCTGACGGCGCTTGTGCCACCGCCAGTTGCGAAAACGTGATGAAGGCCACGAACAAGGCTATAAAAAGCCGCTTTCTGGAATTCATGATTGCGCTGCTCCTCTACGGCTGGACCTGATCCGGTGTTCGTTTAAAGGTGTTGATCGCGGGCACCGGCAGCTCTTTCTTTTCGCCGTTTGCGAGTATCACTTCGAGCAGGAGGCCTGCCGGCTCTCCGGTCAGGAGCGGCGCAAAAACCACTTTGATCTGATCGCCGTGCTTGATCATGTTCGATCGCCACCCCGTGCGCTGCATCATGTTGATGCTCGTACCCTCGAGGACGTAGCGTTTTACGGCGCCTTTCGCATCTTTCACATCGATGTCGAGGTATGCGTGTGGATTCGTCCACTGCCATCGAGCGACGGTTCCCGTGAAATTCAGCGTCCGCGTGTGATCGTAGACGGCAAAGGAATGGTGGGCGAGCGCGGAGCCCGTCATTGCAAGGATCGCCAACCCAAGACGGAAATACTTCATTGGCTTGCCAGCATTCATGTGTGATTTCTCCCGATTACTTTGTAGTGGAACAGGGGGGCCCCACCCGACGTTCGATACAATATGCCGAGTTACGTCCTCTAATCAACGGATTCGCCAAATTGTGGCAGTATTGAAACCGCTCTCAACCGTCCTGCAGGAGAACATATGCGCATTTTCACGGTGCCCGCGCTTCTGCTCGCCGCGACTTCCATCACAATGGTTGTTCCCGCGGCCTTCGGTCAACCGCAACATGCTGTTCCCTACCCGCGTGTGGACAACGCCGCAGGGTACACAGTGGATCCTAACTGGCCTCTGGAAAAGCCCGAGGGCGGCGGGTGGGCTGCCATGTCGAGCGTCGCGGTTGCGCCGGACGGAACGGTATGGACGCTTAATCGCGGCAAGATCCCCGTTCAGGCGTTCACTCCGGACGGCAGGCTCGTCAAACACTGGGGTGCAGGGATGTTTCGAAACGCGCATACGATCCGTTTCGATAACGCCGGCGGGCTCTGGATCATCGACACGCAATCGCACACCGTTCAGAAGTTCAGTCCGGACGGGAAGCTCCTGATGACCGTCGGCACGCTGAACGTACCCGGCGAAGACCGGACGCACATGAATCAACCGAACGATGTCGCGTTCGCGGCGAACGGCGACATGTATGTTTCCGACGGCTACGGCAACGATCGCGTTGTTGTGTTCGACAGGAACGGGAAGTTCATCCGCGCCTGGGGAAAACTCGGCATGAGGCCCGGCGAGTTCAGCCAGCCGCATTCCATCGCGCTCGACTCCAAAGGCCGCGTCTACGTGGCGGATCGCAACAACGCACGGGTCCAGGTATTCGATTCCAGCGGAAAGTTTCTCAGCGAGTGGAAGAACATCATCACGCCCTGGTACATCGTTATTACGGGGAACGACGATGTGTACATCTGCGGCAGTTCACCGACGCGCTGGTCCGAAGTGCCTGCAACGCAGACGATGCTGGCCACGCCGCCGAAAGATCAGCTGCTCCTGAAACTCGACTCGGAAGGACGAATTACGCAGGTCACGGTTTTTCCTAAGGGTGAGAACGGGAAGGAAAAGCCGGGCGATCTGAACTGGGTGCACAGCATGGCTGTTGCACCCGACGGCTCCATCTATTTCGGCGACGTCCAGGGCCGCCGCGCCCAGAAATTCATCCCTGTCGGAGGCCCGCAATGAATACTCTTCCTCAGGTGGCTCCAGCTTTTGTGGAGATGGCGCATCGGATCGTTTGGTGCAGCGCAGCCACTGTCGATGGACGAGGACGCCCGCGCTCGCGCATCCTTCATCCGCTCTGGCAGTGGGATGGTAATCGCCTCGTTGGTTGGATCGGCACAAGCCCGACTCCGACGAAACGCGCGCACCTTAAAGCGAGCCCTTATATCTCTCTGAACTACTGGGCGCCGTCGCAGGACACCTGTGTCGCTGAATGCAGAGTAGAGTGGATTCTGGACGATGAAGGTCGCGAGAAAGTCTGGAATCTCTTTCTGAACACGCCCGAGCCGGTTGGATACAACCCTACGATCATCCCGAACTGGACGAGTCCGACGTGTGAAGCGTTTGTCGGTCTACGTCTCGAGCCCTGGCGGATCCGCGTCGTTCCGGCCACAGCTTTGATGGGCCAGGGCGGCCTGGTCCTGAAGTGGCGCGAGGCCGGCTCCTGATGAAGGATCGCATGGAACTGGAACGTGTTGTCCTGCTGGGACGCACGTTCACCGAGTACTGCGCATTCTTTCAACTGACCGCTGAGGATCTTCAGGGACGTCGCGTCCTCGATGCCGGAGCCGGTATCAGTTCGTTCTGCGCCGAGGCAAGAGCACGCGGATACGAAGTCACGGCGGCGGATCCGATTTACGCGCTGCCGGTCGAAGTGATAGCGGATAAATCGGAAGCCGACTGGAGAAAAGTGCTGGAGCAGCTGCCCGGAGTCGCCCAGAACTACAACTGGTCCTTTTATCGCAACGCTGGTGAGCTCGACCGATATCGAAGGACTGCGCGTGAACTCTTCATCGACGATTATGGGTCCGGTCGTCATTTCTCGAGAGGCTGATGCGAGACCCCGAATGTGCTGCGCTCGAGTTCAGCACTCGCCCCAGCGAGTTTGAATTCGTTAAAAACTCCAATGAGCTGCTGATTGTCCGTGGGTATACTTGTCGATCATCCAAATAAGGAGTGACTCATGATGAAACGTTCGAATTCCATCACCATTCTCGCGGCTGTGCTTCTTATGGCGACCGCGTCCCTTATTCTGGGACAGGCCGGAACGAATGCCGCGCTCAAGAATCCTGCAGGGCTCAAGGAGGCGGCACCGGCGACTTACAAGGTTAACTTCGATACGAGCATTGGTGCGTTCGTCATCGAAGTCCATCGGGATTGGGCGCCCAATGGAGCGGACCGGTTCTACAACCTCGTGAAGAATGGTTATTACGACGGCGTCCGCTTTTTCCGAGTGATTCCGAATTTCATGGTGCAATTCGGCATCAGCGGCGAACCGGCTTTGAACACGGTCTGGCAGGAAGCTCGCATCCCGCGCGATCCGGTCAAACAGAGCAACACGCGCGGCTACGTCACGTATGCCATGCGCGGCGGCCAGCAGGGTCCGGATACGCGAACAGTGCAGGTCTTCATCAACTTTGGAGATAACTCACCGCTGGACAAGGACGGCTTTGCACCATTCGGCCGCGTGACCAGCGGGATGAACGTCGTCGACAAGATTTATTCCGGGTATGGCGAAGGCGCTCCCAGCGGCAACGGTCCGGATCAGGGTCGCCTGCAGTCTCAGGGAAATGCATACCTGGCGAAGGATTTTCCGAAGCTCGACTTCATCAAAAAAGCCACGATCGAGAAGTAGCTGGAATCCAATGAGCGAGGATTATCCATTGAAGAGCTGGCGTGTCGCCCTCGAGCAGGGCCGGTTGTCACCGGATCAGCTCTCGGTGCTTCAGAAGATGGTCGAGGACGGCGAAGCGGACAGCATCGAAGCCGCTGCCGTCCGTCTGGATTGGCAGGATACAGTGATCAATCCGGATGAGCACATGTACGGTTTTTGATTCGGGGACGGTCGCTGTCCCCGAATCACCTCCGTGTCCTCTTCGTAGGACACAGTTCTATTGACCACTCCCCGTCTCCTGACTAGACTCACCCCCAACGCTCAGGAGGTACCAAATGAGCACTCTCTTCATGGTGAACGTTCCACACAACTGCAGTGACGGCGAACTCACCGATTGGGTCGAGTCCTCCGGCATTGCAGTGAAGAAAGTCCGAATGATTCGCGATCTCGTCGCGGGAGTGTCCCCGAGTTTCGCGTATGTGGAGATCGAGGAGAAGATTCCTGTTTCGGATGCTGTTCAGAAACTCAACGGACAGCACATCCGCGAACGAACGATCCTGGTCAGCGAGGCGCGCAGGAGCACGACCGCCGCTTAATCCGCCGCTTAATCCTCATACGATGGGGCCGGTTGTGCCCGTCCAGGCGGGCGGGTCACTCGCCGGAAAGGAATCTTCGGAGGCCGCTTCGACCGGTTCCATCGAATGAGAGAACTTCGTTTCATCCGCCGTCGCTCTCTCGGCCGTCTCCATCAATTGTTTCAGCCTCCGAAGCGCTTCTTCGACGAGGCCCGAGGGTCGTTCGCCGAGCCACGCCGACAGTGCCGCTCCTAATTTTCCTGCCGGCGGGTTGTATTGCAGCGCAACCCGCACAACGGTTCCCCGACCGCCGGTTGCGCGCTCGAATCTTACATAGCCGGCACTGTCGATGTCGGCTCCGGGGAGCGTCCGCCAGCCGATCATTTCATTCGGACGATCGACTGTGATTTCGGCGTCCCATTCGAGCGTAATGCCGCCGGGCGCGGAAAGAGTCCAGTGTGACCGGATCTCATCCAGTACTTCGACCGATAGCAGGTTGTTATCAAACAGCCTCGGCTCGTTCTTCAGATTGCGCCAGAACCGATAGAGCACATCCGGCGGAGAATTCACGGTCACGGCCTTTTTCATTTTGATTCCGTATCCGTACGGCAGAGTCCGAATGTGTTTTCCATTCAAAGCGCGAACGGCATAGAAACCCGCAGCCGCGCCTGCGCCGGCAATCAAGACCTGAGTCGCTCGATTCATCTTGAATAACTCCTAAGCTGCGCGTCGATCGATCTCGCGTTCATCTCGCGGCGGACTCACGCCCACGTGATGCTCGTAAACCAGGACGCCGCCAAGCCATCCTGAAACGCTCAGGAAGACGATGGCGACGACGGAAAGCATGACTGCGAACATTTCGGCCCCTGGAGAGGCGTTGTAACGAATGCCGAGATTGAACAGGAACATCGCGACAACGATAAGGTTAAGCACCATGTGCATCGTCGCGATCTTCCTTGTCCGGCGGTTCGTCAACGACAGGTAATCGATGAAGCCGGGGATCGCCGCCAGCAGCGCGGCTGCAACTCCACCGGCTATCGCATAAAACGCCACCCCTTTCCAGAATGGGTTGTGTGAACCTGCGTGATAAAGGATGTCGCACGCCAGCGAAGCGATCCAGAGACCGATTGGAAGCGCGACCAACATCGGATGAATGGGATGCCTGCGAATGCTTGCTGGAGTGTTCATGAATCCCCCTCAGAACCGTCCGAGCATCATCATGATGATCAGGATGATGAGAACGAGACCGATTGTTCCCGACGGAAAGTAGCCCCAGCCGCGGCTGTAGCCCCACGCGGGAACCGATGCGACGAGAAGAATGATCAATAAAAGAAGTATTATGCTCATCGAAATCAGACCTCCTATGCAGCACGCTGCAGTATACGAATGCGATCGTATGCATCCTTGATGTCCATGTACTGTCGTTTGACAACGTACTGAACATCGAGCGGCAGATCCGCCTTCAGCCCTTCCTGGTAGGAATTCACCGCGCTTTCTTCTTCGCGCTGGCATTCAGTGATGATGCTCGCCTCATCGCGCATGACTGCCGCTTTCGTTGTTGTCGAACTGCGGAAAGGAATGGCGCCGCTGAACGACACCGTGTCGCTTGCCGAGTTCGTATCTCCGCCCAGCCGATGAACCTCCGACTGCAACTCTGTTATGAACTGTGTCCTCTGCTGCGAGAAGATGTTGAACAACCGGCGAAACTCGCTGTTCCGTATGCTTTCGGCAGCATTACGAAATGTGCTTTGCCCCGCCCGGCACGTCTCAATGAGGTTGTTCAAAATGTTGATCACTTCATTGTTGTTCATATGAGTCCACCTTCTTTAAAGAAGAGGGGCAATTGCTCTACCACTTGTGGAGTCGCGCTATGCCACTGTTGAGTCATCGACTTCTGCGCCCGGGGGCACCCGGATTCCGCACAGGGCGGGAACAATTACCTCGAAGTGGATGTCGGAGTTAGGCAGGAGACTTGCAGATAATTTCTGGGGGTACCAGACGAACCTGCAATGAACAAACGCACCATACTCGTGGTCGAAGATAGCCCGACTGATGAGGCGTTGCTTCAGCGAGCGCTGACGAAATCCGGAATCACGAACCCTATCGTGACCGTGAAGGATGGCCTCGAGGCGATTCAATATCTGTTCGGAACGGGCCGCTTCGAATTTCGCGACGAGGAAGAATTACCTGCCGTCGTGCTGATTGATTTGAATCTTCCCAAGCTCGACGGTCTTGAAGTTCTGCGTCGAATGCGAGCCGACTATCGGACGAAGCTGGTGCCTGTTGCAATTTTTACTTCATCGATTGAAGAACAGGACCTCATCAACGGTTACAGCCTTGGCGCCAACAGTTACGTCCGCAAGCCGATCGAATTCTCCAAGTTCTCAAAGGTCGTTTCCCAGCTCGTGAACTACTGGATCGAACTGAATGAGCCCCCACCGCCGGGAGAAAAAATCTGGGCTCATCATTTCGACCGCTCGGCTTAGTCCCCGCCTTCAAGCAATCCGCAATCGCTGTTACGTAAATACGTAAGTGAAGATAGAAGATCGTTCAATCGAACAATTGTTCGATTGCCTATATATATTCCTAAAATGCTTATGGCTGATGGCGTATCGGTGAGTCAGTTCGGAACCGGCTCCTGGATACCGTCGATCACCAGAAATTCAACCGGCCCGCGCTGAGCTTCCAGCTTGAGCCCGAGTTGCTCCTGCAACGCCGTGAATATCGATGCCCCTTCGGGCGTCGTCGCTGCACCCGCACCAGCAGCTGTGTTAAGCGTATCGGGCGCCCACTTGAGCTCGATATCGTATCTGCCGGCGAGTCCTGTCCGATCTAACACCATCCGATCAACGACAAAGTTGCCCAGGAGAGCCGCGATTTGTTCCGTCGACTGCCCGATTCCGGTCGCAGAACCGCCGCTGTTGCCCACATTCGAGTTCATCCCGCAGGCGCTTGGCTGCGGTCCACGTTCATTGGTCGGTGGCGGCGCGCAATCGATCGTCGATGGCTTCATTTGAGGACCCAGGCGGCCGTCGCCGCGAGCCGGCACAAGCGCATAAATCGGCTGATCTCTGGTCTCGGTACGAACGACCAGTTTGAACCGATCGGCCAGCAGTGCACGCAGCATCGTCATCGCCTGCCCTGTCGGAGTATTCTCTGCGGCGCGCGCATCGATGTCGTATCGGACGGTGGCGATCCATGCTGGAGCGCCGGTGAGTTGAAAGGCTCTCAGCCGAAACGCCGTCTGAATCAATAACCGCAATGGAATATTCGTCGCCCTGTAGCCTCGTCCATCCGGCAACGATCCCGATCTGGAGGAGCCGGAACCGCTAGTGTTCGGCTTGACCGATGCGACTTCGAAGGAGAGTTCCTTGTTTGTAGGGATCGGCGCTTGAGCTTTAGTTTGCGTAGACAGAATGAAAAGGGCTGCAACGATCGCTGGACACCACATTCGGCGCATACGACTTATCCTTTCGATACTGGCCGTCTGGCAATCAAGTGAATGTACCGGCAAAGGGCAATCGACGCAAACGGTTGCGAGACGCCAATTTCCGCGGACGAGATTCCGGGAATTGACTTGACAACCCTTTCAACCCGGCTTAGTTTCACACAAATTTCGGTCTGCATTGTTTGTCGTCGGGATGGTCCATCTATGAAGGAGGATGCCGTGAAGAAACTCTCCATTTTGGCAGTAGTGCTTTTCGCATTAATCGGAACGCAAGGATTCGGTCAATCCACAAATGCAACGGTCAGCGGTACGGTCGCGGATACCAGCGGAGCGGTGCTGCCCGGCGTCGGGATAACAGCAACGAACAACGCGACTGGAGTCGTGACGACGGTGGTCAGCAACGAAGCCGGTGCATACAACATTTCCAGCCTTCTGCCCGGAACCTACACGGTATCGGCGGACCTGCCCGGTTTTCAAAAAGCGAACTACACGGCCGTCACACTGGGGAACAGAGATCAAGTCCGTTTGAACTTTTCACTGCAGGTCGCCACGCAGGCCCAGACTGTGGAAGTGACGGTTGCAGCGGACACGTTGCTGGCGACGTCGAGCTCCTCCGTTGGCGAAGTTTTGGCGCAGCAAAAAGTGCAGGACATGCCGCTCGTCGGCAACAATGTATTGGACCTGTTCCGATTGTTGCCGGGCTCTCGCATGAATGACGATGGCGTGAATGGAACATTCGCGGGCGTCGATGCGAGCAAAGTCAATATGCAGCGGGACGGCGTCGACGCGAGCGGTTCAGCGTACTGGGTGCAAGCCGGCGCTCAATCGGCCACGTTTATGAACCCCGATCTGATTGGCGAGATGCGAATGATCCTTGCTCCAGTGGATGCTGAATTCGGCCGGGGCAATGCCCAGATTCAGTTCCTGACGCGCTCGGGCACGAATCGCTATTCCGGCAGCGCGGTGTGGTCCGCCACAAACTCGGCGTTGGATGCCAATACCTGGAACAACAATAGAACTGTTGATTCCAAGACCGGCGCGTGGAAACCGACCGTGCCGAACTGGACTAACACACACCAGTACACCGCGAGCCTTGGCGGTCCGATCGTCAAAAACAAAACATTCTTCTTTGGATTGTTTGATGGACTGATTGTCAACGCGCGAACCACTCAGAACCCGCAGGTGCTCACGCCATGCGCACGGAATGGCGTCTTCCGCTACTTCGACGGTTGGAATAACGGAAACATAACCCAGACTCTTACCGCTACGGGCGCGACGCCGACGATTCAGGTCGTCGATGCAACAGGCAACGCGCTCAGACCTGCATACAACCCGGGCGCACAGGAGGCCGGCAATCCGTTCACGGGGCAGCTTCGTTACGTCAGCCTCTTTGGTCCGGTAACGAACACACCGACGAGGCCCGATTGCTCTGATGCGGTCATCGGCAGGGCGAGCACCGCGACGGGCACCTGGGACACGTACCGCACCGGCGTGGACGCCACGGGTTTCGTCAATACGGTTCTGGGAAGGATGCCGACGCCGAATAACTATGAAGTCGGAGATGGACTGAATACCGCAGGTTACCGATGGACGCGCAGCGAGCGCGACGGATCCGAGGGCATATTCGCATTTGGTGGAAATCTCGGCCGAAAACAGATCAATACGAAGTTCGATCACAACTTCAATACGGCTCACAAGGCAGCGGTCAGCTATACGTACGAAGTCTCCGCCGGCAATGCGGGCTATGAGATCGTGCCGGACGGCTTACGCGGCAAAGTCACACGAAAGCCGCAGACACTCTCGGTGGCCTTCACATCGACGCTGTCGCCCACGCTTCTCAATGAGGCGCGTCTCGGCTACCGCATAACCAAAGGCAGAAGCTACAGCGCGTTCAATCATCCCGAGACGGGCGCAGAAGCCCTCAGCTTATTTCCAAACCAGAACGGATATCCGGTCATTATCGGTTTGCAGAATCCGGGTGCGTTCCAACAGATTCCGATCGCCAGCGGACAAGCCACGTACTTTGACGATACGTCATTGTGGACCTACGGTGACTCGATCAGCTTCACCAAAGGCACGCATTCTTTCAAAGTTGGCGGCGAACTGCGCAAGGGGCATTCCCTTGGTCAGGACGCCATCAATAATCTGATGCCGGCAGCGGTCGGCGGCGAAAACCAACTATCGGCGATACCGGCAACGGCTATTGCGAATAATCTTCCCGGCCTCGCAGGGTTGGCGGGCACGCCCACAACCGGAAACAACCAGAGGATGCGCCAACTCCTGAATTTCTTTTCGGGGTCGCTTGCCAGTTTGAGTCAGGGAAGCTGGATCACCGATCCGACGAACAAGGAAACGTTTTCCGACTTCAAGCAATACGATCATCGCATCCGCGACATGCACAATCAGAATGAGGTCAGCATCTTCGTGAAAGACGATTGGAAGGTGCACGACAATCTCACTCTCAACATCGGTGCGCGCTGGGCCTATTATTCCGTGCCGTGGGAATCTCAGGGTTTGATGCCTCTCCCAGTCGGTGGAGGCGATGCCATGTTTGGTATCTCAGGAAGAAGCTGGGAGGGTTGGATGAGACCGGGACTTCGCGCAGACCCGACCGTGCTCCAGTTCGTCGGTAAAGGCTCGCCGAATTCCGGCACACCGTGGTATCCGAATGACTATAACAATTTCGGTCCGGCCGTCGGGTTTGCATGGCAAGTGCCCTGGCTTGGCGCCGGTAAAACGACGGTTCGCGGCGGATACCAGATGACCTATCAAATCAACCAGTCCGGCAACAATATCATCCAGGAGATCAACGCACCCGGCGCGAGCGACATCGCCACCTACGTTCCTGCGAACACCGATCCGTACCTGGATCTCGCGAAGATGCGATCGTTCACTTTCCCGGTTCGCACCATCGGACCGACCGGCACCCCGCTCAAACCGATGGAGCAGACCCTGTTGACGGGACCTCGAAACCAGCAGATCTATATTCCGGATTCGGGCAACGAAACTCCCTACGCTCAAAACATAACGCTGTCGGTTACTCGAGCCCTCAAATCGAATCTGACACTGGATGTGCGTTACATCGGAACTCTGTCCAGGAAGCAATGGGACCCCGTCGTCAATATCAATCAGCCCAACTTCATGTACAACGGCCTGAGGGAGGCCTTCGACGCGGCGCGCGCGGGCAACGATTCCAGTCCGGCGCTTCGAGTGTTGGAGGATATGTTCAGAGGAATTAACGTTGCGGGCACGACGGCATTCGGACCGGTGGGCTCGACGCTCAACGGAGTTCTGCAGACGGCAGGAATGCACCTGCGCGCAAATACCACGCTTCGGCAAAATCTTGCGAACGGCAATTACTCGGGGCTGGCGACTTCGCTCAACACGTTGAATTACGATCGTGCTACGAATCCGAACCTGCCGATCATCCCATCCGGCGTTGTCGGCGCCGTGATGCGGCAGAATAATTTCGCGGAAAACTTTATTGTTACGAACCCGCAATTCGGGGCCGTAAACAATATGACGACGTTATACAGCAACAACTACCACTCGCTGCAAACTCAGGTCGTTGTGCGACCAACGCACGGCATTAACCTCGAATCCACGTACACATGGAGCAAGAACCTGGGGACGGGACAGGCGGGCGGCCTCGGAGCTACGTTTACAACGTTGGCCGACCGGCATGCCGATTACTCGGTGCAGTCCGACTCGCGCACACACGACTTCCGGACCAACGGAACGTTCGGCCTGCCAATGGGGCCGGGCAAGCTCTTGTTCCGTAACAGCTCCGGCGCTGTGGCTCGAATCATCGAAGGGTGGCAGATGAGCTGGATCGTCAACCTCACCAGTGGACAGCCTACGAGCATCGCGGCGCAGAACATGCTGTACGCGCTGGGTACGGCGGATATCGTCGGAGCGTTCGACCAGAAGTCCGGGGACGCCGTATACAATACAGGCACGACCTGGAATTACATGCCGAAGGGTTTTCAGGTGGTCGATGACCCGCAATGCGCTCGACTGACCTCGCAACAAGGCCTCAACACGCAGTGCACTCTCGATGCGGTCACGGACGCGAACGGTGCGATTATTTTTCAAACTCCTCAGCCCGGAGCGCGGGGGACTCTGGGTCATCGTACGTTCGAAGGACCGGGACAGTGGCGCTTTGACGCGAATCTGCAGAAATCGTTCAGGATCACCGAGTCGAAGACGTTGCAATTCCGCATTGACGCCAGAAACGTAACGAATCATCCGGAACTGAACGCTCCAGTATTGGCGCTCACCAATACCGCCTTCGGTACGATCAACGGAAAGAATAACCAGCGCCGCCAATTCCAGGCGCAACTTCGACTCACGTTTTGAACATGACAAGTAAACTTCAACTGGCACTCGCGGCTGCAGCGTTTGCTGCAGCCGCTACCGGGACTGCGCTGTCACAACAATGGGTATACAAGGCGCCCACTCCCGCAGATTGGGCCGCACTCGCCAAGTTGCCGGACTTCAGCGGCGTTTGGGAAAGAGGAGGCGGCGGCGGTGGTGGTGGCCAGCGCGCCGCACAGCCTGCTGCGCCGGCGGCGGGCGGACAACGTGGTGCGGAGGGTCGCGGTGCTGCGGCTCAAGGCGGCGGCGGTGGTCGCGGCCGCGGGGGGCCGGCTTTGACTCCGGAATACGAAGCCAGGAGAAAAGCCGTTCTCAGCGCGCCTCAGCCTGAAGACGGTGAAACGGCAAACTGTCTGCCTCCGGGCATGCCAGGCATAATGGGTCAGCCGTATCCGATGGAGTTCCTGCTGACTCCCGGAAAAGTGACGATCGTGATCGAGGCGTATACGCAGGTTCGTCATATCTACACCGACGGACGCACGCTTCCTGCGGATCCCGATCCCAAGTTTTACGGCACATCGATCGGACGGTGGGAAGGCGACACGCTCGTTGCCGAAACAGTTGGGTTCAATGATTTCGTACAGGTCGCGCGAGGCGTTCCCTACAGCAACAGAATGAAAATCGTCGAACGATTCCGGCTGACAGATCCCGACACGATGACGATCGAAACGACGATTACGGACCCCGTCGTTTTGACCGCTCCGACGACGTCAACCGCATCGCTGCGGCGTCATCGCAACTGGACGATCGCCGAGTACGTTTGCGAGGAAAACAATCGGAATTCCGTCGACGCCAGCGGCAAGTCGGGGATCAACGCAACGCCTCCGGGCGCCAAGAAGGAGTAGTCACCATATGAGACGCATATTTCTTTCCGGACTCGTGGCTGCGGCCCTGGTCGCCGCTTCCCTTCCGTTGGCTGCCCATCACTCGTTCTCAGCTTTCGACATGGCAAACCAGAAAACTGTCAGCGGCGTCGTGAAGCAGGTCGACTGGACTAATCCTCACATCTGGATCTGGGTCGATGTGACCAACGAGAAGGGCGGCACCGCAACATGGGGCTTCGAGGGAATGAGCCCGAACTTCCTCGCCCGTCGTGGTTGGGAAAGAACGACCTTGAAGGTAGGCGACAAGATCACCGTCAACTATCGGCCGATGAGAGATGGTTCGGGCGGCGGCATGTTCGTCAATGGAAAGATGGCGAGCGGGAAGGTCCTGACCATGGGCGGCGCCGGAGAAGGCGAACCCGCTCAAAAGTAGCCGCTAGAAGTAAGCGATGCCGCGCGATGCGAAGACAATCGCGATCCAGAGCGCGGCATACACCTTATTGCCCGGCTTCAACGACAAGCCTGCGACAACCAGCGCGATCTTTATCCAGAACGACACGCTGGTGTAGTACTGCGCCGGTTGCAGCCAGAACAAAACCGCTCCACTGATCAGCAGCAGCGCGATTCCCGCGCGCCTCAGTTTCGCGACCTCCGGTACGAACGTGGAAACAAGGATCGTTCCTCCGAACCACGCAATCCCAAGGACATGAATCGCCCCGATGATGGGATAGCCCCAGGTCGATTCAACGAGAAAGGCTCTCAGGCTCAAATGTCGAAGTCCGCGATGGCACGGCCGCCGAGAACGATGGTCGTCCAGAGCACGATGGACAGGATCGCGCCCAGCCGGCCTTGCTTCTCGAATCCACTGAAGATCAGGGCGACCAGCAGCACGGCCATCTTGAAAAGGAATGCAGGATTCTGGGAGTATCGGGAGATGTTCGAGATGAAAAGAACGGGTCCCGTCGTCAGCATGATGATTAGTCCGGTGCGTCGCCAGAAAGTAAACCGCTGCACAACTTCAGAAATATCATGCTGCGGTAACGCATAGCCGAGGCGCCGCAGATCGACGATCACGATCGATCCTACGAGCAAAGCAATCCCGACGAGATGAATGGATTGAACAAGAGGAAAGATCAGGGAGTTCTCAATCATTCGATGGAAAAATGGGGTCGTAGCCCTATTTACCTAATTTGCCGCCGATATCTTCAGTACTTCGAGATGTTGACGGCAAATTAGGTAAATAGGGCTACGACCCCATTTTTCTCTCCTTACTTACCGCCGAACAGCGGCTTGTAGTCGCGGTTGTTCTCGCAGATGAACTCGTCGATCCGTTTTAGATCCGGACGAAGCGCGAACGTGCGCGTCAGCGTGTACGGCTTTTCGAAGACGTTAGGATCTTCGATGGTCACTTCATACTGGATCGTCTCGAAGTCCGTCCGGCGGAACCGTTCGACCATATGGAGTTCTTCCGTGTGCCGGAAGCCCTGCAGTTCGGTCTTTTCGTTGAACCCGACGGTATCGACGATCAGCGTGTCGCCTTCCCAATGTGCGACCGAATCGCCTAACCAGCTCGGATCCGGATCGACCGGATGCGGAGTGCCGTCCGTGGGAATGATCCTGAAGGTTCCCGGATACTCGTGGAAGATTGCGATGTAGTTCGCGGCCTGCAGAATCTGGAACTGATATGGAACGCCCCACGACTGCGGCGGCACAAGCGGCATGCAATTCGCTGTCGCGCCCGTGTCCTCGGGGCCGCGGACGATGCGGTATTTTTCGGCACCGGCTTTCAGCACCGGTCCTGCAGGCGCTGCGGCTGCGCCGGGAGCTGCGCCACGGCCACCGCCTCCTCCACCTCCGCCATAGACGCCGGTGAAGTCGGGCTTTCCGTCCGCTGTTCGCGGAATCGGCTTCTTCGCGGCCGCAGCGGCAGCGTCCGGTTTCGCTGCAACTGCACTGGTTCCTGCAACCGTCACGGTGACCGTTTGCGTCAGCACCTGATTGTTCGGTCCGCGCGCCGTCAACGTGAAAGTAGTCGTTGCGGCAGGCGTAATGCGACGGCTGCCCCGCGGCATGACGCGTCCAGGTTCCGGATCGATCGTTACAGCGCCCGCGGGATTTTCGGTGATCCATTCCAGAGTGACCGACTGGCCGGGCTTAATCGAAGCCGGCTGTGCCTTGAATTCGAGGATCCTCGCCGGGATCTCTCTGGCTTTCCCATACGCCGAGCCTTCAAATCCCGCGCCGACCGCGCCCGGAGCCCGAGGCGCAGGCTGGGTCGGCTGCTGCGGCGCGCGAGCCTGAGCTAGAACCAGTGCGGAAGCAAGCCCACATCCGATGACGAATGACACGATTCGTTTCATACGCGCTCCTTTTCTAGGACTTCATCATCCGGCCGTCGGCCAGTTTCATATAAGAGCTGATCATCGACGGCGAACCGTTTTTCGCCGCGCCGCCGGTGGCAGAGATCACGTCGCCCACCTTCACCGTTTTGGAATTCCAGCCGAAGCCGCGCAGATGATTCAGGCTCATCATTTCAACTTCCCATTCCACGACAGTGCCCTTTTCATCCTTCACTTCGAGAAAAATAAATGCATGAGGATTTGTCCATTCGAACCTCTTCACAACTCCGGACACGGTGACAGGATGGTTCATGTCGTACATCGAAGTCGAGTGATGCGAGAACGCCGGCGCCGCGATAATCAGCGCAAGTAGCGCCACAAGAAACCGAACCTTCATCGAAGACCTCCTGAAATCAATTTCTGCGGAACATACGTTCCTGTGCTGTTTAAGTCAAGGCATAAGGATGGTAGAGTGGCGCGCACATATGGCTGAGACCCATTGGGAAATCTATGCGATCCGCTACGCCCATCACGAAAGGGCGGCGCGTGAAAATTTCATGGCCGGCGATCCGCACGACGAGTCGCCAATGCCCCTCGACTATTTCGTCTGGATGGTGAAATCCGGAAGCCAGACCTTCGTCATCGACACGGGTTTCGACGAGCCCATGGCCCGCTCGCGCGGCCGCACGTTTGTGAAAAGTCCCGGCGACGGGCTGAAGGCGCTCGGCGTCGATCCCGCCCGCGTGACCGACGTTGTGATCACGCACATGCACTACGACCACTGCGGCAACCACGATCTCTTCCCCGCCGCGCGTTATCACGTGCAGGATCGTGAAATGCAGTTCTGCACCGGACGTCAGATGATGCACGCATTTATGCGATGGCCTTTTGATCCCGAAGACATCTCCGCCATGATCCGGCGGCTCTTCGCCGGCCGCGTCGTCTTTCACAACGGAGACGAAGAAATTGCTCCGGGCCTTAGCGTGCATCACGTCGGAGGCCATACGATGGGAATGCAGATCGTAAGAGTCCAGACACGCCGCGGAACGGTTGTGCTGGCTTCGGATGCGTCGCACCTTTATGCCAACATGGAGCGCGGCATTCCCTACCCCATTGCGTACAACGTCGGCGAGGTGATGGAAGGTTATCGCCGCGCTTATACTCTCGCGTCTTCCCGCGAGCACGTCATTCCCGGACACGATCCCCTGGTTCTGAGCCGGTATCCTTCACCGTCGCCGGAACTGAAAGGATGGATCGTACGGCTGGATTAAGCCCGACGCTGCGAAACTGGGTCGCGCCCACGACAATCATGCTGGCCACCCTCCTGTCGTATATCGACCGGCAGGTGCTGGCCGTGTTGTCCCCGCTCATCCTTATGGATACGGGACTGACCGCGAACCAATACACGAACGCGATTTCCGCGTTCTCGTTCGCTTACATGATCGGCAATCCGTTGTGGGGTTCGTTTCTCGACAGGGTCGGACTTCGCTTCGGAATGCTGCTGGCGGTCGGCCTCTGGACTGTTGCCAGCGCGTCCCATGCATGGGTGTACGGCTTTGTCGGATTCGCCGTGGCTCGCGCGATCCTGGGGTTCGGTGAAGGCGGCGCTTTCCCCGGCGCATTCCGCACGGCGGTGGAATCGTTGCCTCCCAAACAAGTGTCGCGAGGGATGGCGCTCGGTTATAGCGGCGCTTCGCTTGGAGCTCTGATCACACCGTTTCTGGTCCGGCCGGTGGCGCAGGGCCACGTCAGCTGGCAGACCGCATTTCTGATGACGGGTATTCTCGGCGTTGCGTGGCTGGTCCTGTGGCTCGTCGTGTCGCGGCCGCCATATCTGCCGAAAAGCAAGCCCAGGGCCGAAGTGAAGATGCAGTGGCCCAATCTTTTCGAACGGCGCTGCTGGGTCGTCGCGTCGAGTTTTGGACTGGGAGCGGTTGCGCTGGGCATCGTTGCCTATCTGAGCCCGCTCTACCTCAATCGAGCTCTGGGACTGACTCAGGCTCAGGTCGCAAACGTGGTCTGGATTCCAATGATCGGCTGGGAAGCCGGCTACTTCTTCTGGGGCTGGATCGCCGATCGATATCTGTCCGACATGGCGGATCGACGAAAACCCGCCCGCATCTTCGTTCTCCTGACAATCCTTGCGTTGCCGTCGCTGCTGATCACGCAAACGAACTCGCTGCCGGCCGTTATCGCGCTTCTGTTCTGGGCGACGTTTGTGGCCGACGGGTTCGTCGTGACGTCGTTGCGAGTTGGAATGCGAATCTATCCATCCGACCGGACAGCCATGGTTGCCGGCATCGGTTCCGGTTCGTGGTCTGCGGTTCAGGCATTGGTCCTGCCGATCTATGGACGCTGGGTCGATATGCGGTGGTTCGGCACGATCTTCGTCACCATGAGCCTGCTGCCGATCCTCGGAACGGCTCTCTGGTTCTGGTTAAGTAAGAGAGAAGATTTATGGGCCAGGCGCCCTCTCCCTCCGGGAGAGGGACGGCGCGAAGCGCCAGGGTGAGGGCCGGGAAGGATCAAACTAGTCGCGTGCCTGCCCTCACCCTGACGCGCTTTTTTTTGATGCTTCGCCCTGTCGGGCTCGCGCTTCGCGGCGCGTCATCCCTCTCCCGGAGGGAGAGGGCGACCGACCTCAACCCCAGCCCACTTTTCCAACAGCCGGACAGTCTCTGTCATATCCGCATTCGCGCCCTGGCTCGCCTGCGTGATCGCCAGCAGCTGGCGAACGGCAGTCCCCACGACCATCGGCACGCCGAGCGCATCGGCTTCTTCGAGGCACAGCCGCACATCCTTGTTTAAGAGCTCGATCGCAAAACCCGTATCGAACTTCCTCGGAATCACGCATCTTGGAATCTTGTCGGCGGTAGCGCTGTTTCGACCGGTACCGGCGTTGATGACATCCACGATCTGCTGCGCGTCGAGACCGGCTTTGACGCCCATCACCACCGCCTCCGACGAAATCGCCATGGCCGTCGCGGAAAGGAGGTTGTTCAGCAGCTTCATCGTCTGGCCCATGCCCGGGGCGCGTCCGACGTGAAATACCTTTCCGAAGTTCTCGAGGATCGGCCGGATCCGATTGAGCACCTCGTCATTGCACGACACCATCACGGCAAGCGTGCCCTTCTCGGCACCCGCAAGACCGCCGCTGACCGGCGCATCCGCAGCGACGATACCCTTCGCC
>Ga0137433_1000533_pt1 | contig 19703 bp, 10 predicted proteins | sample EasRivERMZT840_2_FD_102335 | JGI IMG/M metagenome (GOLD analysis project Ga0137433, IMG submission 102335) | Soil microbial communities from meander-bound floodplain in the East River, Colorado, USA - East River MetaG ERMZT840_2 | ecosystem: Environmental > Terrestrial > Soil > Floodplain ...
CGTGCACCTGCACAGATTGCCACCGAGAGCTTCCTCGATTTCGGCCCGCGAAGGGTGTGGGTTTTCAGCGAACAGCGCTTTCGCAACGAGCAGGATGCCGGGAGTGCAGTAGCCGCACTGGACCGCGCCGAGATCCGCGAACGCCGTTTGCAACGGGTCCAGCCGGCCGGCGTCGGATAATCCTTCAATTGTGGTGATGTGATGATCTTCCAGTTCGGCCGGCAGCAGAAGGCAGGAAAGAGCGGGCTGACCGTCCAGCAGAACCGCGCATGTGCCGCATTCGCCGACCTCGCATCCGTGCTTGGTGCCGGCCAGCCCGAGGTCTTCCCGCAGGACTTCCAGCAAAGTCCGCGTCTGATACGCTGCGACCTCGCGTTTCTGACCGTTGATCGTGAGTTTCAATAAATACTTTTCGCGCACTTATAAATTCGAAGTGGCGGTCAATCTGTCGAAACAGGCCGAAATGTATCACGAAGGCAAATTAGAGACGGACGAAGGAATACTGGTCAATCGTGGCGGAAATAACGGGATAGGTTCCCGCGGAATGCGGCCACTCGACACGAATGACCGTTCCGGTGCACACCAGGTTGCATGGATCGGCGACAGGCATCCGGAATACCATCTCGATTCTCGTCTGCGGTTCGATCCATTCGGCCGCGCGGATCTGAACGCCGTATGACCCGACTTGTTCGGTGTAGCCGGAAAGCCACATTCCTGCGCCCATGCGGCGGAACTCCAGTTGTAGATTCAGCGCGAATTGCAGTTTCACGCGCGTAAGGATGATCCCGGCGGGATCTTTCGTCCATCCAACTAAAGTTCTAGCCTTCAGTCCTTCGGAACGAGACCGTGATTGATGGCAAACAGCGCGAGTTCGAGACGGTTGGAGACGCCGGTTTTATCGAAGATGTTCCGCAGGTGATGCTTCACCGTTTGTTCGCTGATCGAGTACTTGGTTGCGACATCGCGATTCGTGTAACCGGAAACGATGCAGCCCACGACATCGAGTTCCCTGCTCGTTAAACCGAACTGCTTCTTCGACTGTTCATCCGGTGGATTGAGATACGGTCGCAGCGCCTCCAGCAGATCCGGAACCTCCCTTTCGCCGACCCAGAAGTGACCGTCCACGACGGTCTCGATACTGCGAAACAGAATGTCGGTCGGCGCCTCCTTCAACACGATGCCACGCGCGCCCAGCTGGAGCGCCTGCGCGATCTGTTCTTTCGCGATGGCGGCGGTGAGAAGGATCGTGCGCACATCGGGGCTGTCAGCCAATTCACGGAGTGTCTCAAGGCCGGTAAGGCCAGGCATGACGAGGTCCAGCAGAAGAACGTCCGGCCGAAGATCCTGCAGCATCTTCAGAGCCTGCCGGCCGTCCGAGGCTTCACCGACGACAGTGAATCCAGGCCTGGTCCTGAAGATCGAGATCAAGCCCTGCCTGAATACCGGATGATCGTCTGCAATCAGAATTCGTACGGGCTGCTGCATACTTCGGATGCCGCATCCGGCGTCTTCTCCGCCGTCTTTTCCCCAGCGAGCGTGTACAGATTCACGTTTCCCAAAGCTGCGATGATGGAATCGGAAATCCCAATATGCCGGGACTTCATGGCATCCAGAAACTCGCGGATCTCGCGGCGCACGCTTTCCTTTTCACTGCACACGCAGGCGATCGGCAGAAAGCCCTGGGCGGCGGCGTATTCCGTGGAAAGATTCTCCGTGACGTAGACGAGCGGGCGAATCAGCCGCAATGTTCCCTTCTGTGATTGAGAGACAGGAGGCAGCGACGCGATACGACCGTTGAACAGCGCGTTCCGCAGAAGTGACTCGGCGCAGTCATCGGCCGTGTGCCCGAGAGCCAGAACGCCGCACTGAAGCTCAGAAGCAATGTTGTAGAGGTGATACCGTCGGTGCCTGCTGCAGACATCGCATCCGTGAGGGACGTTATCCTCGATCAGCCGGAGCGTCCGATCGTCCTGCCGGATAATCCATTCGACTCCGAGACGGCGGATCTTTTCTTCCAGCGCGATGATCGGCAGCTTGAACTTTCCCTGCTCAAGAGTGACCGCAACGAGCTCGTATGGAAAAGGCGCTCGCTTTTTGTATGCGACGAGCGCGTGTAGAAGGGTAAGGCTGTCCTTGCCGCCTGAAACGCAGACCGCGACACGATCGCCGGGCCGCAGCATTGCGAAGCGGCCCATGGCGCGGCCCATGGCGTCGAGGACTTTTTGTTCGATATCAGGCATCGATAACTATGATACCTGAAACCTCCGCCCGCTTAATCGGACCAGATGACTATTGCTCCGCCGCTCGTGATCGTTTTGGGATTGGCCTGAAACGGCGGAATGTACGGATTCGTGTGCAGGGTCAACGTAAGAACGTTTTGATCTCCCGGAGTAGTATCCGTCGCGTTGACCAGGATGCCAGTGTTTGGGACCCCCTGAACGAAATTCACGTTGTACATGTTCCACTGAACTCCGGTGCCTGGTCCGGTCACTCTAAGGCGTGTGGCTGAATCGGCGTAGTTCGTGAAAACGAGATCGTCCGCAAACAGGTAGTCGAACTGGCCGGGCGTGAGATTCAACAGAACATTATCAAGGTCCAGACCGATGACATAGAAGCTGGTCGCCGTCAGTGTTCGACCATTGCCGAGGATCTTACTGTTGATCTGCTGGGCGGTCTCCTGGACATACAACTGATGGGTGACAAAAAGATTGCTTCCCATCGAAACACCGGCAGTGTTGAAAATATCCAGTAATGAAAAGCGCTGGCTGTTGACTCCCGGGATAGCCATGGTCACTGTCTGTTGAGCAGAACCGTTCAGAATCACATAGAGATTGTTGCCGGGCGCGAAGTTCGTCGCGTTGCTGTTCGTCGCGGTAAAGTTGCCCTGGACGAAGAAGTCGCCGTCTTCCAGCAGTCCGGTCGTGCTTCCACCGTCAAACGTCGCATTCCCCAGAACATCCACAAAGCCCGTGCATTCGCCCGATCCCATTTGCATTTCGAGCCTTCCACCGGAGGTGGTCGAGAAGTTACCGGTGAGGATGATTCCGAAACAGTTCACATCCAGTTTCGCGCTCGCTCCGGAAACAATGAGGTTTCCGATTAGGCTGATATCGTTCGGCAACGTTGCCGTTCCGGTAAACATCAGATTCGTGGTCATGATGTCGGGCAGTGCGGATGGATTTCCACTAAGCCTGGTTGCGGCCGGCTGCCAATGATTGCCGCCAGGCGTATCGTACATGTTGCCGGCGATAGTCACTACACCTGCGCCGCTCGCGATTCCCGCATTCAGCATCATATCTCCATTGATCTGCACGGCGCCGAATGACGCGCCTGCCGCGTTGTTCAGGATCAGATTCTGGAAACGCTGCTGCGTGGGATTCGGGAAACTCATGCTGACCGACTGAGCCAGCGTGCCATTCAGTACGGTTGTGTGGCTTCCGGACGCCGCAAAGGCCTGAGCGTCGGCGTTCGTGGCTGTGAAGGCGCCCTTTACGTTCAGTGTTCCGGCAGTCAGCAGACCGTTCGTGCTGCCGCCACCGAAGAACGCCGAGCCATTCACCGTGAGCGTACTGCCGAAGTGACCCATCTTAAGGGTCCCGGTGCCGATTGTCGTGAAACTGCCGGTCACAAGCGTCGTGGTGTATGTCGACAGGTCCAGGCTGCCGGTCACGGTGACGCTCCCATTCACGGTCAAACCGAAGTTCCCCGGCAAAACAGTCCCGCCGGAGAACGTCAGATTCGTCGTCATTACTGTTGGAATGATGGTCGGCGAACCACTCAATATAGTTGCCGTCGTTTGCCACCGGTTACCGACCGCGTCGACCAGGTTGTTCGCGATCGTCACAGGACCCACGCCGCCTGCGTTGCCCGTCGTGATCGTAACGCTTCCATTGATCTGCACGGCAGTATTGAAAGCGAAACCGGTAGCGTTATTGAGCGTCACATTCTGGAAACGCTGCTGCGTGGGGTTCGCAAAACTCATATTGATCCCCTGCGCCGCGCTGCCGTTGAATACGGTCAGGTGCGTTCCCGAAGCGGCGAAATTTGTGGCGTTGCTGTTCGTCGCAACGAAGTTGCCTTTTAGGATCAGCGTTCCCGCGGTCAGGTTACCGTCGTTGCTGCCACCGCCGAATGACGCGCTTCCATTGACCGTCAGGTTCGCGGCGACATTGTTCATCCTGAGGCTGCCAACACCGGACGTGGTCAGAGAGCCCGTCACCAGACTCGTTGTACCAGCGACATCGAAACTGCCGCCGCCGACAATCAGGTTACCCGTCAATGTGAGATTGGCGGGAAGCACAAGCGCTCCAGTCGTAGTCAGATTGGTCGTCAACGTGGCCGGGATTACCGTTGGAGAACCACTCAGTGTCGTATTCGTCGGCTGCCATCGATTACCGATCGCGTCGGTCAGGTTGCCCGCAATCGTCACCGGCCCCACGCCCGTGGCGTTGCCGGTCGAGACCAGCATATTCCCGTTCACCTGGATCGTTGAGAACACCGCGCCCGCCGCATTGTTGAGCGTGAGGTTCTGGAATCGTTGCTGGGTCGGGTTTGCAAAGGCCATGCTCAGGCTCTGAGACGCGCTGCCAGTCAGGATCGTCGTATGCGTACCCGAAGCGGCAAAGCCCGTGGCGTTGGCGTTCGTCGCCGAGAAGTTCCCTTTCAGATTCAGCGTTCCTGCGGTCATGTTGCCATCGTTGCTGCCGCCGCCGAAGGTCGCGCTTCCATTGACCGTCAGGTTCCCCGCAACATTGTTCATCCGCAGGCTGCCCGCTCCGGACGACGTCAAAGTACCCGTCACCAGACTCGTCGTGGCTGCGACATCGAAACTGCCACCGCCAATAATCAGGTTACCCGTCAATGTGAGATTGGCAGGAAGTACAAGCGCTCCCGTCGTAGTCAGGTTGGTCGTCAACGTGGCCGGGATTACCGTCGGAGAACCGCTCAGTGTCGTGTTCACCGGCTGCCAGCGATTTCCGACGGCGTCCGTCAGGTTGCCCGCAATCGTGACCGGCCCCGCACCCGTAGCGTTGCCGGTCGAGATCAGCATATTCCCGTTCACCTGGATCGTTGAGAACACCGCGCCCGCCGCATTGTTGAGCGTCAGGTTCTGGAATCGTTGTTGACTCGGGCTTGGAAACGCCATTGTGAGGCTCTGAGACGCGCTGCCGTTCAGGATCGTCGTATGCGTACCCGAAGCGGCAAAGCCCGAGGCGTTGGCGTTCGTCGCCGAGAAGTTCGCTTTCAGATTGAGCGTTCCTGCGGTCATGTTGCCGTCGTTGCTGCCGCCGCCGAATGTCGCAGCCCCGTTAATCGTCAGGTTGCCGGCCGCATTGGTCATCTTGAGGATGCCGCCGGCAGTCGTCTGGAGGGTACCCGTGACAAGCATGGTTGTCCCTGCTACTTCAAGGCTTCCACCGCTGACTGTCAGGTTGCCGGTCAATGTCATGTTGATCGCCATCACCGTGTTTCCAGTGATCGTGAGATTGGTCGAAAGCGTCGCCGGCAGCACGACAGGCGATCCGCTCAAGGTCGTTGAGTTGACCTGCCATCGATTGCCGACTACATCCGCCAGGCTTCCACCGATATTTATCGGCCCCGCGCCGGTGGCGTTGCCTGTGGATACAGTCAGGTCTCCGCCAACGTGCGCTGCCGTGACGAAAGAAGTGCCGGCAGTATTGTTCAGGACCAGATTATGGAACCGCTGATTGGCCGGGCCAGCATTACTGAAACTGATGATCTGCGCGGCGCTGCCGGTCAGCGTCGTGATGTGGTTACCACTTGCCTGAAAGTTCAGTGCGCCGCCCGAGACCGTGAAGTGGTTCTTCAGATTCAGCGTTCCCGCCGTCAGATGGCCCGCGCCATTGATGTTGTTACTGAAGGAGGCCTGCCCATTCACGTTCAAAACCGATGCGGCGTCGTCCATCTTCAATGCGCCGGTCGAATTCACCGTAAAGGTTCCAGTGACCGTCAATGTCGCGCCGCCGATGTCCAGATGTCCGCCGGCTATTAAGAGGTTTCCTGCAAAGGTTGTCGCTGAGGCAGGCGGTAAGCTCACGGTCCCCGTCACGAAGATGTTCTGGTAACCAAGCCCGGCCTGGATAGTCTGCGAATTCCCGACAAACGCTGTCTGGTTGGGCGAGAAGCTGCCCGACACCGCCATTGCGCCCTGCAACGTGACGTTGGGAACCGTGATGGAACTGCCGGCGACCGTCGTGAGGGCGCCAACAAGGTCCAGCGCTCCTGGACCTGACAGAGAGCCGGCGGCATTGATTTCCAGACTGCCACTCACGTGCACATCGGTGCTGAACACTACGCCCGCGGTGTTCGTGAGGCGCAGATTCCGGAAGTGCTGATTATTCCCACTGGGGAAGCTGAAACTGATGGTCTGCGCTGAACTTCCGTTGAACACCGTCAAATGGGAGCCTGACAGCAGGAAGTTCTGGTTGGTCCCCGTGTTCGAGAAGATCCCCTTGATGTTCAGTGTTCCGGCCGTTAAGTGCCCGGTGCTGTTCACAGTGCTGGCAATGGTTACGTTGCCGTTCACGGTCAAAACACCGCCCGCATTGAGCATCTTCAACGCGCCGCTGTTCAGCGTCGCCATATTGCCCGACACCGTCGCGTTGCCGATAACTTCGAAACTACCGCTGCTCTGTATCGTGAGACCGCCGTTGATGTTGGTAGTCGCGCCGACCGGCACCACCGTGTTTCCCGTGACCGTTACATTAGGCACCGTGCCGTTCAGGATGCCGTTGCCCGTCAACAACAACGTTCCATTACCGGTGATGGTATTCCCCGCGTTGACGTCTCCCCCTACGGTCAGCGTGAAACCGGCCGTATCCAGCGTTGCGCCGTTTTCAACAGTAATACTCGAAACGGAAGCGTTCGCCGTAAGCACCGGTTGACGCTGCGCCGCGGTGGAAATCAAAACGTTGGTCGTCGAATCCGGAACGTTACCGGTCGACCAGTTCAGGCCGGTAGACCAGTTCGTCGAGACCGCGCCGGACCAGAGTGCGCCATTAAAAGCCTGAGTCACCAGGAATTGAGCGGCGTTGCTCGTGCCTCCAATGGTCGTTACCGTGACATTACGCGGTCCGAGTGGCGCATTGGCAGCGATCGTCAACGTGGTCGTAATCATCGTCGGGCTGGCGACGTTGATTGCGCCGGCTGTGACGCCTGTTCCCGAGATCGTGACAGTAGCGCCTGCCACGAAGTTGAGTCCGTTGAAAATGACTGGAACTTGAGTACCGACCTGCCCCGCACCGGGACTGATCGATGACAGTACCGGGGCGGGCGGAATGACTGTGAACGTCTGATTTCCGCTCGTTCCGCCGGGCGTCGTTATCGAGACGTCGCGCGCGCCGACCACAGCGTTCGCCGCAATCGCGAAATCTGCAACGATAGTTGTCGGGCTTATGACGCTCGTCTGCGTAACTGTGATACCTGCGCCGGAGACGTTGATGGTGTTCGAACCGATCCCGGGCAGGATGTTGGTTCCGGTCAGGGTCACACTGACAGTGGCTCCCAGCAGACCTGACGCCGGGCTGAGATTCGTCAGCGTCGGAGGAGGAGGCGCAGTCACGTTGAAGTTTCCGGTGGCGGATCCATTCTGGGTGGTGATCGTCAGCGTGCGATTCGTCACCGAAGCGTCCAGATCGATCACCAGCGTGGCGGTGACCTGAGTCGAACTGACCACGTTGATGTTGTTCACGGCCACCTTTCCGCCGCTGATGGTCACGTTCGTACCCAGATTCGGATTGATGCCCGGAACGAAATTGGTACCAGTGATCGTGATATTGACTGTGGCACCGGCTCCAGCGCTGTTCGGGCTCACCGAGTTGAATGCAGGCGGAGCGGTTGGCAGAACGACGTTGTCGGTCTTGGCAACTCCGGCCAGAGGCTTCGTGTTGGATTGATCAAACACGAGGCCCAGATCGTCTGGTCCGAGCGTCAGCGATGACGCGCAATTAACGGTCAACTGCGTCATTCCCATCGTGATCTGATGAGGCCTCAGCCGGTCGGGCCCAAGAACGGCGCCCTCGCAATGAACGTAGTCACCGACGCCACGCAGCGTAGAGCCCATCTTCACCATGAGGTCATCAAGCGCCGTCATGCCGTAGTCCTCACCGTTTTCGCCGACGAACACAATGCGGGCGCCTTCGGACATGAAGGTCTTCAACGTGTTGACTTCTGCCGAAGTGAATGGCGAAACCGGCATGAGCAGGAACAACACCTTCACATTCGCGGGAATACTGGTGAGGGTCCCGCTGGATGAATCCACGCGATTCACCGACAACCCTGCCGCTGCGATTTCAGTTCGCATGGCGCTGAGCGAACAATCTTCGCCGAACTGGGTCTGCCGGCCGCAGTCCAATTGGGCGACCGTCGCGCCGGCACGCGCCCCGACGGGCGTGAACACAACCATGTTGCGAACCATCGTCTTGTGGTTTGCATCGGCCATGGCATTGTCGAGCAGCGGATTCAAGTCGTTGAGCACAACGAGATCCCGACCGGCGGCCGCAGCAGCGCTCATCGTTACAACGCCGCATGCCAGGACGGACGCGTTAGTGGACACCCGCGCGCAAACCCGGAAGCTGGAAGGCGACGGCACAGCGTTGGGAGCTGTGTATAGACCGTATTCGTCGATCGTGCCAAAGGTCGAATTACCGCCGTCAATGCCATTGACCGACCAGATCAATGAGACATCGCCAGCCGCCTCCAGGAATTGCTGCCTCTGTCCGACTGATTTTGCGACCTGGAACGGCGTCAACAGGAACGCGTTTACGAGGAAGTTCGAAGTCGCCGATCCGCCTCCAGGCGCCGGATTGAACACCGTGATGACCTTGTTGCCTCCAGGAGACTGGGCCGCGGCCGGCACAGAAATCACCAATGAGGTCTGCGTGCGGCTCTGGATGGTCACGATGGAAGCGCCAAACATGGCAGTCGTCGTTTCGTTGAAACCTGTTCCGGTGATCGTGACCGTCTGATCCCCGGCTCCAAACTGCACATGGTTCGGTGAGACATTTGAGATCGTCGGCACCGGATTGTCCGTCTGAGACGGGGTCACGACAAACAGGATGGCGTTCGAAACGAGCCCTCCGGGGTTCGTGACGGTCACATTCACCATGCCGGCCGGCCCCAGCGTGACCAACGTGCTCAACATGCCGGAATTCACGAACGACGTTGTCAGCGGCTGCCCGCCAAACACGATGCGCGATCCATCGACGAAATTGCTCCCATTGGCAATCAGGAAAATCGCAGTGCCTGAGACACCCGTTGCCGGTGTTAAAGCGGACAGGACAGGTGTCGGGTTCACAATCGTGATTTGGAATGGCGCCGACACCTGCGGCGGACCTCCGTTGAAGCCCGGGTTGCTTACCACGATATCGGCAGTTCCGAATGGGATCTGGGTCGGGATCGTGGCCGTCAGCTCTGTCGGAGAAACGAAATTGGCCAGGATACTTGTGCCCCTGAGGAACAAGGAGGAATCCGACCGGAACTTGCTTCCCAGGATTCGGATTACCTCGCCCGGACGCGGCTGATTCGGCGTTACAGATGAAATCTGCGGAATCGGCTCCGACACTCTGAAACTGCCGCCTTCCGCGGATCCACCGCCCGGCGCAGGATTCGTCACTCCGACGCGGTATTCTCCGAGCTGAGCAAGCAGGTTTCCGGGTATGGTTCCGGTCAATTGGTTCGGTGAAACGAATGCCGTTGGAACGGCCGTTCCAGCCAGCGTGATGACGGAGTTATTTCGGAAGTTGGATCCGCTGACCTGCAACGCCACCGACGGCGTACCGATGTCGGCGCCCCCGGGTGAGAAACCTCCGACGCTGGGCACCGGATTCAGAACATTGACGACGAAGTTCGCCGTCCCACCACCCGGCGCGGACGTGGATATCAATCCGTTCAGCGTTCCGGCGTTTTCGGTGTGGGCCGCTGTAAGCGCGAACGTCATCGTGTTTCCGTCGAGAGTGCCGGCAACGTCCGCGAGAGTTCCTGTCGTGGAGTTGATCGATCCGGTTAGGGTCACCACCACACTCGAGGGGCCGGATCCGGACGCAATGGAGCTGGGGCTGACGCTGACGACGCCCGGCGCCGGATTCGCGAGCCCGTTGACGCGGAACGTCGATGCGGAGGATGTTCCACCGCCGGGCGCCGGATTGAACAGGGTCACCGTCACATTCCCCGCGGCCAGTTGCGCGCGACGGATGAAGATCGTCATGGATGTCGGCGAACTCGAATCGGGTGAAAACTGCAGGTTGCCGAAGTTTGCAATAGTGGTGGCGTTGATATTGTTTCCATTCAGCGTCAGTGTCAGGTCCGCGTTCACGGGAGCTTCCGTGGGCGAGAGGCTGATCAACAACGGGACGGCGTTCAGAGGCTGGATCGACGTGGCGCCAGGATTGTCCGGCGGAGGATTCTCACCACCTCCCGGTCCGGGGTTCGAGACGTTGATATTGAACTGCTGGGGAACGACTGCCTTGGAAACCGTGCCTTTCTCGTTCTCGACGCTGATGTTCCTTACCTGCAGCAACTGATCGATCATCGCGGCCGAAATCGTTCCGCGCAGTTCCGTTGAAGAAACGAACACGGTCGGTATCGGTTGCTTGTTGAGCGACAGGACCGACGATGCGATGAATCCGGTGCCGCGCACCGTGATCGTAAAGCTGTTGCCCGCAGCCGGGAACGTCTTCGGCTCGATGTCCGTGATTCGCGGCACGGGGTTCGGAACTCGGACCACCGTCACATCGTTGCTGCCGAAATCCGCCACAACTGCCAACTGCCGTTCTTCGTAGACCGCGACGCCGAAAGGCGCGCTTCCGACGGTAATCGTCGCCACCACATCACGACGGTCCAGGTTGATTACGGAAACGGTCGAAATACCACTCACATTCGAGCTGCCGCGCGTGACACCACTGTTCGTAACAACGACGCTATTGGTCCCAAGGTGCAGCGCGACACTGGTCGGACCTGTCCCGACATTAACCGTACCTTCAACAGTCTGGCTCGTCAGATTCAGAACCGACACCGAATTGCTGTTCGCATTCACCACAACCGCTCGATTGCTCTGCGGATGAATGATGACGCCGCGCGGGAAATCGCCGACGGCAATGGTAGCGACCCGGGTTCCGGTGTTGAGATCGATCAGGCTGACGTTGTCTCCGCCCCGGTTCGTCACGACCGCCTGATTCGTGGTGGGGTTGACGGCAATGTTCGATGGACGCGACCCGACGGGGAAAGTTCCTAAAACGTCAAACGTGTCCAGGTTGATCACGCTGACGTTCTCGTCTTCGGCATTCACGACGTAGGCGCGGTTCGTCGTCGCATTCACGGCGACGCCAATCGGAAACCGGCCGACTCTGAGGGTTCGCGACACGCTATTCGTCTTCAGATCGATGACGCTGACGTCGTTGGACCCGTTATTCGCAACCAACGCGATCTCTTTGCCCGGATGAATGTCGACTTCCGTCGGACTTCGACCCACTTTGATTTCACCAACGGCCTGAAAATTCGACAGGTCACGATCGTGACGCTGTCTCCGGACTGATTCGTCACCAGCGCCTGGCGGCGCACCGCATCGACAACCACGCCTGCGGGGAACGAGCCCACACCAGCTCGTCCGGCAATCAGCGGGTCGGCTGGAGCTGCGGTCACTTCAAAATCTAGAGCGAGTGATACACCCCCGCCGGGAGGTGGTGTTTCAACCGTGAACTGAAGCGTTGCCGTCCGCGATAACAGCGATGAGGAAACCGCGGCCACCAATTCCGTCGAATTGATGAACGTCGTGGGCATCAGCTGGCCGTTGATTTGAACAACAGACAATGCCGAAAAACCTGACCCGATCGCCCGCACACTCATCGACGCACCGCCGGCAAAGACGGTTGATGGAGAAACGAAAATCAAATTCGGGGCGCCTGCCGGCAGGAGGCCACCCGCTTCGAAATCGATCGCATCGACGTTCTGCCGATCGATGGACACGCTTCGCTGAGCAGGAACGACCATCGCGCCGATCCGGTTCGCAGCAACGGTGTACTGGCCCGCCGGCAGTTGCGTAAAGACGTAGCGGCCCGCCTCATCTGTGGTTCGTCGCGTCTGGACCGGTCCGCTTAGTGTGATCTCGACGCCGGCGACTCCGATGCCGCCGGAACGGACGGTTCCCGTTATCGATCCGGTCGTTTGCGCCGGAGGAATGAAATCTCCTGCAGGCAACTGCTGCGGAACGTTCGCGAGCGCAAAACCGTTGGACGAACCAAACAGGACCGCTCCAACAACCGGACTCGACGACCGCAAAAAGCCCCAGCCGCCAAGCTGCTCGAGGCTCGCCGGCAGCAATTCGCGAAAGAGGCGCGCGATTTTCTGATTCGGACCAAGCGAAAACGTCGAGCGTCCGACCGTCGTTCCATCCGCGCGCAGCGTGTAAAACTCGACCTCGGCTGTTTCAGTTCCCGGATTGACCACGGTCAAACCGGTATAGAAGCCGGACCCCTCGGCCACATGCGAATAGACGGCGTAACGCGAGGCCTGATCTCTTTGGGTGGCTTCAACCAGGGCAAATGAAGGACTCAGCGAATTTCCATATGCGCTGTAAGCCGTCAGAAAGCCCTGAGTCGCCGCGACCTGAATCCAACCCGTGTTCAGGACATCGTCGGGAAACCCGAACAACTCGCCTACCGTGGAGCGCAGCGCTGCATTGCCGGCCAATGTCACGCGTTTCGGATTCGTGCCGGTCTGCCACAGGGTGCCGTCTTCCTTGTAAGCGGTCAGTGTGACGTCCTGCGCTGTCCCGCTCGCATTAACCACGCCCAGAAGCGAGAGCCAGCCGCCGCCGGTCGCGAATTGTGGAACGATATAAGTTATCGCAGACGTCGCTGCATGCCCTGTCAACGCCGCCGTCTCGCGGCGCAGGCCAGTGCCGGGCATCTGAAAGTCGGCTACCACTTCGTGAGCAACGACCGGGCGATCAGCCCGGACTCTCATGTGAGAGGCGCCATTGAAATCGCCAGGTCCCAGAAGCGTGGCAAGCGTTTGCCGCGTCAGACCCCTCGGCGGCAAAGACACGTCTTTCGTGGCCATATTGCCGCCGTTGATCGAATACAACGTGATTGTCGCTGTCGCAGGCTCGGAATTCACGTTGAGGATCGTGACTTCCGTGCGAACGGCAGCGTCCTCGGCCGCCAGGGGCAGGATCACATCCACTGCAGGTGTCGTGGAGCCCGCGCCATCCAGATCGGTAAGCGAAGTATTGCCGTTGATCGCAAAACCGGTCAGCCCCGGAGTCACACTCGATGCTTGTGCCCACCCATTGATCGCGCCAACACCGAAAATTTCGTGAAACAGGCGCGCATATTGGCCCGCCGCGGGAACGGTCACCGTCACCGGATTCCGAACGTTGGCTCCGGCCAACACGGTTCCATCGGACTGGAAGGCCGTAAAGGTGACACTCGCCTCACTCGACGTCGGGTTGCCGACGGCAATTCCCGTATACAGCTCCGATGTCGAGATAACGCGGGGAAACTGGAGGACGCTTTGCCCAAACAGCGCGGACGGGCCCAGCAGCAGCAACAACAAGAATAAGGGCAGGTGGTGGGGTCTCACGGGCCCCTATTCTTGTCATTTTTGACGAAATGGCTACTGAATTTTGCCCGTTAGGTATATCGGGAATTCCTCAACTCCGACCTGCGGATCTTACCGGTCGTGGTCTTCGGCAATTCCTGAACGAACTCGATTTGCCGCGGATACTTGTATGGTGCCAGTACGCCGCGGACGAATTCCTGAAGTTCCTTTTTCAGGCCGTCAGATGCCTGAAACGCCGGCTGAAGAACGATAAAGGCTTTCGGGATCATTCCGTAGAAGTCATCCGCAATACCGACCACGGCAACCTCGAACACCGCCGGATGCTCCAGCAAAACGCCTTCGATCTCGGGGCCGGCGATATTGATGCCGCCGCAAATGATGATGTCGTCGTTGCGGCATTGATAGCTGAAGAAGCCGTCGCTGTCGCGTATGTAGATATCGCCGGGAATGTTCCATCCCTGCCGGACATACTGCTGCTGCCGGAAAGTCATCCGCAGGTACCGGCACCCTGTCGGTCCCTTCACGGCGAGAAGCCCAGGCTCACCGTCCGGGACTGGCTGCATGGTCTTTTCGTCCATAACGATCGCCTGGTATCCGGGCACGACTTCGCCCGTTGTGCCCGGACGCGAACGGCCTGGACGCGAGGAGATGAAGATGTGCAACATCTCCGTCGATCCGAGTCCGTCGAGCACTTCGATGCCGGTCGATTGATGCCACGCCTTGTGAACCGAGGCCGGCAGCGTTTCGCCCGCGCTGATGACCAGGCGCAAGGATGCAAGGTCCTCTTTCAACGACGCTGTCTGTTTCATCATCATGCGCAAGCTGACGGGCGCGCAAAACGCCACCGTTACTTTGTTGGCGCGGATGGAGTCGATCATGGCGTCCGGCGTAAATCGATCCAGAAGGACCGTCGAAGCGCCGAATCGCAGCGGAAACAGAAGCAGGCCGCCGAGTCCGTATGCGAAAGCCATGGTCGGATGACCGCCAAAACGGTCGTCCGGCGATGGCTGAAGGATGTAGCGCGCGTAGCTGTCACAGGTCGCGAGCAGGTCGGCGTGAGAATGCATACAACCCTTCGGCACACCCGTAGTGCCGGACGTGTACAGGATGATCGCCGGATCATCCTGACCGACGGAAACACAGTCCCGAAAAGGAGAGCCGTGCTTTAACTCGGTCACATTCACGCACGCAACGGAGTCCGGCTCGAGTCTCTCCAGTTCGGCCCACAAGTCCGTTTCGGAAATCAGCATGACGGGATCCGCGCTCTCGACTATCGCGTTGATTTCGCGCTGCCGCAGCAACGGATTCGTGGGAACGGCAATCGCGCCAAGACGAAGTATTGCGAGAAATGTGGAGATAAAGTGCGGTCGATTCAGAAGACGAAGGACCACGCAGGATTCAGGCCGTACGCCGCGTTCGCGAAGCGACCCGGCAATGGCCATCACTTCTTCCGCGAGTTCCGCGTAGGTCATCACGGAACCAGCGGAATGGATTGCCGGAACAGAACCGCGTGCAAGCGCCAGGTGCGAATCCACGAGTTCGTGACACGCATTGAGCGTTTCCGGATAGGAAAGCCCGGGAAGGTCGTAAACCTTCTCCGGCCAGAGTCCTCGTGGTGGATAAGAAAGCATAGCTTCTAGAGATCCAGAGTTTTTCCGGCCTTTTGTTCCAGCGCCCGTTCGTAAACGAGCTTTCCGATCGCAACGTCCTCCAGGCCGACTCCGCCCGACTTGAACAAAGTGATATCCGACGGACTCGTCCGGCCCGGCTTCAATCCCGCCACAAGGTCTCTCAATTCGACGAAATCCTCCCAATGCCGCCGGCCCGCTTCAATCGCGCCGAGAAACTCGCCGGCCTCAATTTTCGATTGTTCGATCGAATCCACGACCAGCCGATTCGATCGCAGGACGCATTCGTCATCGAGTTCGCGCCGAAGCAGAAGATTGCCTCCAGCGGCGTTGATGTGAACGCCGGGCTGCAGCCACTCCCCTTTGAGGACAGGTTCGCGGCTGCTGGTAATTGTCGTCACGATATCGCTCGATCGCACGGCTTCTTCAGCGGAACTTGCTCCAACGAGTTCCGCCTTCACTCGCGACTGCATCGTACGGATGAATGACTCGCGCCGTTCCGCTTTCCTGTTCACAATCGAAACACGTTTCAGATCCCGAACAGCGTCGATCGCAAGCAACTGGCTCTGAGCCTGCCATCCTGCGCCGAAAAGAGTGGCATGGCGCGCATCCGGTCTCGAAAGAATGCGCGTCGCAAGGCCGCTCGCGGCGCCGGTGCGTATTTGTCCAAGCGCGTCCGCTTCCATGATCGAGAGCAGATCGGTGGTTTCAGCCGAGTACAGAAAGAAGAGAAACTGCGCTTTCCCTGCTGTAACGGTGTACGCCTTGTATCCGAAGTAGCCCGGAATTGCGGCGGCCATCATGTGCAGCGTCGCTCCGGGAAGTCGCAGGCGATTCCTCGGGTTCGTCCATGCCCGGCCTGCGGCCTGATCGCGAAATGCCGTATCGAGGATCGATATGACTTCAGGGACCGAGACAAGGCGCTCGACGTCTTCTTCTTTGATGTATAGAGTTTTCATCGGTAATGGGCCGCCTCGCGGCAACAGGATTTTAGTCTAGAATTCAACCTCACTTGATGGAGGAAAAAGTATGCTCGGAACAACCAAGTACATCACGCTCGAAGCAGCGAAGAAAATGATGGCCGCAGGCGAGGCCGCAGCGAGAGCCAACGATTGGAACGTTGCCATCGCGATCGTTGACGCAAGCGGCGGCCTCATCATGTTTCAAAAAATCGATGAGACGCAGCCCGGAAGCATCGCCGTGGCGCAGGGCAAAGCAAGGACCGCCGCGCTTTTCAAGCGTCCGACCAAAGCGCTGGAAGAAGTGATTGCCGGGGGAAAGACAGCGTTTCTGGCAGTCGATGGAATCGTGCCGCTGCAGGGCGGTGTGCCGGTGATCGCAGATGGCAAGATCATTGGAGCCGTCGGCGTAAGCGGTGTGATGTCGGCTCAGGACGAACAGGTGGCCATGGCCGCCGTCGCCGCAATCGCGTAGCAGCCAATTTCATCTGTAATCGAATATACTGCCGCGCGAAAGCAATAAGTAGGAGGCGAGTTTGACCACAGTCGCGATCGAACGAGGGACGCAGGTGTCGTTTGCATACCGCGTCATGCAGTTGCTGGCGGGTATGGCCTGCATGGTGGCCATTGCGAATCTGCAATACGGCTGGACCATGTTTGTCGAACCGATCAATCAGAAGTTCGGCTGGGGACGCACGGCGATTCAGGTCGCGTTCACGGTATTCATCCTGACCGAGACGTGGCTGGTGCCTGTCGAAGGCTGGCTCATCGACAAGTTCGGTTTGCGCAAACTGTTCCTTCTTGCCGGAGTCCTCGTCTCCGCTGGTTGGGTCATCAATTCCTACGCATCGACTCTTGGGATGCTGTACCTGGGCGCCATCGTTGCAGGAATCGGCGGCGGCATCGTTTACGGCGGATCCGTGGGCAATGCATTGAAGTGGTTTCCGGACCACCGCGGCCTTGCGGCCGGCTTGACAGCCGCAGGATACGGCATGGGCTCGGCGCTCACCGTCGTTCCGATCGTGAACATGATTCGCGATCGCGGTTATGAAGCCGCTTTCTTCACTTTTGGAATTGCCCAGGGGGTGCTGATCATTGCCATTGCCCTGTTTTTCCGCGCGCCGAGGGACGGCGAAGTTTCCGCAACGAAAACCGGAAAGATCCAGCAATCCAGAAACGACAGCTCGCCGGGGCAAATGGTCCGAACGCCAATCTTCTGGCTTCTCTACCTGATGTTCACCATGATGGGCACCGGCGGTTTGATGGCAACGGCCCAGCTTGCTTCCATGGCCGTGGACTACAAGGTCGGCGATGTTCCCGTGTCGCTGTTCGGCCTGACACTCGCCGCGCTGCCGTTTGCACTGGCGATTGATCGCGTGTTGAATGGGCTGACGAGGCCGTTCTTCGGGTGGGTCTCCGACCGCATCGGCCGCGAGAACACAATGTTCATCGCATTTGCTCTCGAAGGAGCCGGAAAGGTCTTGTTGCTGATGTACGCGGATAACGCGATGGCGTTCGTCATCCTTTCGGGACTGCTGTTCTTCGCGTGGGGAGAGATCTACAGCCTCTTCCCCGCGATATGCGCGGACATCTTCGGCCGCAAGTTCGCTACGGCCAATTACGGTTTCCTGTACACCGCCAAGGGTTCGGCTTCGTTACTCGCGTTGGGCGGAGCCGCGCTCGTCGCATCGACAGGAACATGGGTGATTGCGTTTGTGATTGCCGCAGCGTTCGACATCATTGCAGCGGTTCTGGCGATCGTTCTGCTGAAACCGATGCGCCAGCGAATGCTCAGCCGCGCATAGACGGGCGCTCATAGAGCGCCCCTACAGCGTCAGCGCGCAGCCCGGTTCTTTCCCAAACGCTCGTCGACCAGCGAAACGATCTCGTCCAGGGTTTCGGAACGCAGTCCCTGCTGGCTCGCAATTCGGCGCACCAGACAGTCGACGCGCTCGATGTGCTCGGCGCCGCCAAACAAAGCGCGGGCCGCAGAGGAGGGCTTGCCGAGGCCTTCAGCCGCCTTCGCATATTTTTCGAATGGCACCAGATCTTCGGCGTCGGCGCCAAGCCCGATGCACAGTTTCGACACCCAGTCGTAAACCTGCCGCGACTGGTCGATGTTTCCGTGGACGGCGTCTTTGATCGGGATCATCTCGGTCGCGCGAATGCAGCGATAGTTCCCTGCCATCAGCATCGGCCATTTGGCGAGCGGCACAAAGAGCGAGTCGTGGACTTTCAACTTCACGGGGATTTCGATGGCGCCGTCGCCCGTATCGAAGCGTGCCGCTTCGATGTCGGTTTCAAGTTCGCGAAGCAGCGCGGTGGATGCATCCGACTCGAACCGGGCGGACTTGAAGTTGGTCGCCAGTCCGACCTGAAGAACATTCTTGGGTTGATCCGGCGGTCGAAACGCCTGTGGATCGGGACTCGCAAGACTCACGAGTCCTGCCTCAAAACCTTCCCATGCTCCCGGATCCGCGTAGCAACCTTCTAGCGCCTGCGTCGAAAGCCCGGGAATGCGTTTCAAATACGGAAGAGGCGGCATATTCATGATCGCCAGAGACGGCACGCGCGATTTCGCGATCCGGCCCATCAGTTCGCGAACGCCTTTGGCTCCGTACTGCGCTTCCTGCATACCCAGTACAATCAGGTCGAAGTCCGATGGGTTGACGTCGTTTGGAGTGCTGGCCGAGAGCGAGCCGGAGAGTTTCTTCGAGTCAACGTCCAGCAACCCGTCGCGGCCTTTGATCGGAAAACGGACGAGCGTTCCTTCACGATTAATAAGGTCGGCGGTCGGACCCGTACAGACAAGGGCGACTCGGTGCCCGGCCATGAGCAGTTTCGTGCTGAACAGCGAGCCGTAAGACGCACCTAGAATCAATACGTTACGTTTCACGATGTGATCCTCCGGTTTAGATCGCGCCCTGTGCGCGGGCAGCGCTGATTTCGTCGTCGTTCATGCCGAGAACCTGACGCAGAACCTCATCCGTGTGCTCGCCAAGCATCGGCGATCGCACGACTTCCGAAGGTGAATCCGACAGCTTGATCGGGTTGCCGACCGTGAGGTATTTGCCGCGCGTGGGATGGTCGACTTCGACGACGGTTCCGGTCTTACGCAGCGCGGGCTCTTCGGCCAGTTCTTTCATGGAGAGAATCGGGCCGCAGGGAACGTTCAGAGGGTTGAGCGTCGCCATCACTTCCATCTTGTCCAGGGTCATGGTCCACTTTTCGATTTCGGCGAAGATGTGATCCAGCTTATTGAGCCGGGCCTCCGGAGTGTTGTATTCCGGATCCTCGAGCCATTGCTCATGGCCGCTGGCTTTTGCAAGAGCAGGAAATGCCTGTGCCTGGGTGATGACGTAGATGTAGGCATCCGGATCGTCCTCCCAGCCTTTGCATTTGACGATCCAGCCGGGGTGACCTCCCCCCGACGAATTGCCGGCGCGCGGCACGGCTGCGCCGAATTTACCATTGGGATACTGGGGATATTCCTTCATGACGCCGGTGCGAGCGAGACGCTGCTGGTCGCGCAACTTCA
>Ga0137433_1000534_pt1 | contig 19653 bp, 11 predicted proteins | sample EasRivERMZT840_2_FD_102335 | JGI IMG/M metagenome (GOLD analysis project Ga0137433, IMG submission 102335) | Soil microbial communities from meander-bound floodplain in the East River, Colorado, USA - East River MetaG ERMZT840_2 | ecosystem: Environmental > Terrestrial > Soil > Floodplain ...
CTTCTATTTCCACATTGCTCCCACGGAGCTGTGGATCGGCGGCGGCATGTGGCGGCCGGCTACGGATGAATTGCGGAGCGTGCGAGACCACATCGCCGCAAATCATGAACGCCTGAGAAAGATTGTCGAAGCGCGGCAATTCCGCAAACTGTTCGGGACATTGCAGGGAGAGCAGTCTTCCCGAATGCCGCGCGGCTATCCGGCCGGCCATCCGGCGGAACACTATCTGCGATACAAAGATCTGCTGGCGGCGAGAGAACTTAAACCGGAAGATGCGACAAAACCAGGCTTCCTGGGAATTCTTGTTGAGAGTTTTCGGGGGATGAACCCCCTCATCCGCTTTCTCAACGAGCCGGTACTACGACGTCGTCAGGAAAGAGATCGACACGAGCGGTTGTTATTCACTTGAGCGTCGCGGGACGGAACGAATCGACTGCGGCGCGCACATCGTCTGCCGTTTTGGCAGTTTCCATCAGGCTGATGCAGCGCTCGATGGAGGCGGTGTTGTTGTCCAGTTCCAGGGCCTTCTCCGGACCGTTGATCACTCGGGCGACCCCATAGTTGAAGACCACAATGGGCCGGTAACGGGGATGAAACGGCAGCTCACGCAGCCGGCTCTCAAGGCCTTCGACCTGACCTGCAAGAACTTCGTTGTACACGCCTAGTTTTTCCTCAGTCAGCCGTTCGATGTTCCCGCCCTCGTTCTCGATCCACTGCATCTCCAGGCGAAGCAGCGTGTGCAGATCGTTTTGCCGGTAGGCCTCGGTGAGTTCCTGCATCAAGAGAACCTTCTCCTTTTGCAGTTCGGTATCGCGTTCAAAATCGGGATGAAGCACCCGCGCAAGCTGTTTGTAAATGTTCGCGATGCTTCGCTTGCGAAGCTCTTCGTCAGCGCGGAGGTGCTCGTCGTCCATCCCGTGACGTCCGTGCTCCGCGCAGTGGACGGCTTCTGCTTCCGCCTCTTTCATCTTGCGCATTCGGGCGATGAGTATTTCGGCCTTCGCCATGAACTCGGCCTCGGAGGCGGCAGAATCGAGTTCGGAAAAATCGGCTTCGATTCCCTCCTCGGCGAACATTTGTGCCAGAGCCGCTCTTGCGGCTTCAATCACCTTGCGCTCGTCTTTGGCGTAACCGACGCCATGAACGACATTGTAGATATGGCAAAGATCGGCGTCGGTCAGTCCCTTTTCCGTCGTCGCAATCTCATGGAGCAGATCCTGAGTGAGTTCCTTGAATCTCAGCCGTTCCTGCTGGCGCGGAAAAAACGATTTATTGACGAAAGGCGCCAGAGCACGAACAAGCTCCTTCTGCACCTCAGTCTGCCTGGCAAGTCTCGGCACGATCTCAGCTGCGTAAAAACTCAACGTCGCGTCGAGTTCCGCCTCTTCGTCGTCGATGGAGTTGCGGAGGGACTCCACTCTGGCAAGAAGGGTCCGAAAGGTCTCCTGCTCCGCGGTTAAAGGACGCTGTGCCGCAGGCGTCGGAACGAGGCCCTCGCCGTTTGTTTCACTCTTCACGTTGCCAATTGTAATTCGAAAGACCTTGTCCGGAGTTGCACGCCGGTTATATAAGCGCAGTGCACTCGGCTTGACTAACGAACACACGGGAGGTGTGCGATGCGCGTCTTAATCGTCGCAGTAATAGTGGTGGTTATCGGGACTCCGGCAGCCCAGGGACAGAACCGGCCCGCAGCGCCTGCGTCGTGCAATTTGCCGCAGGCGGCGGGCATCCTTCAGCAGCAACTGGTGGCGGGGAAGACGCAACGAACATACAGGCTGTTTGTTCCGCCCAGCTATGACGGGCGCACGGCGATACCGCTGGTTCTCGAGTTGCATGGGAGTGGTGGAACATCTGCGGGCCAGGCTAAGACCAGCGGCTTCGATGACGTTGCCGCACGCGAAGGTTTCGCCGTGGCGAGTCTTCAGGCCGACGGCGGCCGATGGAATGTACCCATCAACGACAGCCGGGTGGACGACGTCGCATATGTCAGCGACGTGATCGATCACGTTGCAGCGCGGATCTGCATCGACCTGACCCGCGTCTATGCCACCGGCTTTTCAGGAGGCGGGCGAATGTCGTCGCTTCTCGGGTGCCGGCTCAACACACGCATCGCGGCCATTGCGCCGGTATCCGGACTCCGCTGGCCTGCTCCCTGCGAAGGACGTTCCATTCCCGTTCTGACTTTCCACGGGTTGGCAGACCCGCAGAATCCTTATGACGGTAAGGCCGCCAATCGGGGCGCCGAATGGCTGGAGAGCGTTCCGGACGCACTCGCCGGCTGGGCACAACACGACGGCTGTCGTGGCGACGCCATCCTGGACGATCCGGACGGTCCTTTGTCCACCATGCGCTTTGCCGGCTGCCGCGAAGGTACCGAAGTCCGAATGATCCGCATTGACGGCCTTGGCCACACATGGACAAAACAGCAGATCGACACCACCGGTGTGATGTGGCAGTTTTTTAAGAGCCACCGCCTCCGCCAATAAACAAACCGGCTTATCGGTTCTTCAGATATTCCTGCACCGTCTCCCATGCGACGCGCCGCAGGAAACGGCCGTCTTCAGCGGAGACGCCGCGAGGGACATAGCCGATATCCGAAGGATTGGTTCCGAACACGGTGGCATACACAACGGAGGTTGCGAGATAGGTACCGTACATACTGGGGTGTTCTCGATCCCGCTCAAACAGATCCAGGTCCGGGCGCTGTTGCACAGATCGTTCCCACGCGAGTCCGGCAGGAGCGACATCGACATTCAGTTCCCTTCCCGCTTCGCGATGTTCCTGTGCGATCTGAGCCATCGAAATCCATCGGAGACGTTTGTAGGCCCAGGCCATCAGCAGTACAGGCCGTGCGCCGGTCTTCCGGATTTCTGGAACGAAACGTCGCGCGTATTCACGAAAATCGGCGACATTCGTTTCCGGAAGATCTTCCTGTAACACGACGACGTCGTAACCTTTCGCAATCGCCTGCCGGACGTGAGGGTATTTCTCCCAGAGTGTTTTGAAATACTGGCCCGGGGCGACAGCGTTGTCCGACTGGATCTTCACCGGCGGGGTTGCTGCAGCCGTCATACTTTCGAAGTGCGTATAAATCCCATCCTGAAAAAAAGTGAGACTGTTCCCGATGAACAAAAACCGGCGCGGTGGATTTGAGGTACGAGTCTGGACCAACCCGGCGGCTGCGACGGTAAGAAAGGTTCGTCGATGCACTGTTATTCCTCCGTGCTGAGATTCTAATAAAACACAGAGACACAAAGGCACAGAGGCGCAAAGAAAACCGGCAACCAAGGTCGTTTTGATGCCGGTTTTCTTTGCGCCTCTGTGCCTTTGTGTCTCTGTGTTTCATATGACACTCGATCGGAATTCGGTAATATCCGTGAGCATGAAAACACTGACACTGATCCTGATGCTGTGCTTGACGAGCATAGCCGCTCAAACGCCACAGACGGTGACCGCGCAGGATAGAGTCGAGATTCAGGCGCTGGTCGCAAGCTACGCCAGGGCTTTGGGCACTTGTGCCGCAAACGACTTCGCGGATCTGTTTGCGGAATCCGGCTATTTTGCAAGTGGCTTCCGCGGTCAGGTCGCAGGCCGGGAACGGCTCATCGCGATGGTTCAAAGCGAGCGCCAGTGTCTCACGGCCCCAGCTACGGCACCTGCAGCTCGTCCAGCTCCGACCGTCGTCGTCGAAATCACGCCGGCTAGTATCCGCGGGATCGCCGATCTTGGCGCTGCAGGACACTACGAAGACGAATACGTAAAAACTCCGAAAGGCTGGCGGTTTGCGGCCCGCACGGTCATCACTCCCGCAGAAAAAGCAGCGGGGCTGGACGCCGCAGCGATGGTCTCGATCCGCCGCCTTGCGAGCGGCGCACAGGATTTAGAAGAGTACTGGGCGCCGGGCCAGGACGGTGTGAAGCGTTTCAGATCGTCGGGAGTAGTCATCGGTATCTCGGCGGGCGCGGTGACTGGACGCGTGTATCTGAAAGACGGCGGCTATTACGATGACGTGTATGAGAAAACCGCTCAAGCCATGTGGCGGTTCAAGTCCCGCGTTTACGTGGCGGAGGGAAAGCCTTAAGGAGGTGCGGGCACGGTCGCCTGAATTCCCGATTTGAACTGCAATTAGGGAATTTAGGCGACCGTCCCCGAATTTGTTACTTCGCCTGAAACCGGCGTGCTGCGAGGAGAGCTCCCAGAGAAAGAGCAATAAGGTTCAGCGTGGCCGGTTCCGGCACGTCTCGACCGTCCTCGAGAGTTCCGCCCAAAGCGAATCGGCCGCCCGCCGCGGCCTGAATTGCGGCGATGGCGGCGGCATTCAGATTAATGGACCGAAGGCCGAGTCGTCCGCGGCGGTGTAGACGCGACCGCCGTAAGAAACGCCGCTACCGAAGTCGTTATACGCTCCGACTCCAGCTGAACCAGACAACAGGTTGCCCAGGTCCGTTGAAATATCGAACAGGGTGTAAATCTGCGAAGCATTGAAGCTGTCGTACGTGAACGTGTTCAGATAAAGCGTCGCCGACGTCACGCTGAATCCCACAGGAATGTTGAATACAAAGAAATTTCGATAGATCGCGCCGCCGCAATTCGAACACAAGCCGGCGATGTAATTCGTGAGGGTTGGGAAATGAACCCCGGAGTTGTCATGAACCTTGCATCAAGTCCCACTGAAGTCCGGACTTATAACTGTTCTTGAATCTGTGACGGTTTCCGACGGCTGAGAACCTTTCTTGCTACTCCAACGTAATAAGCGCGTATATGAAAGACCTTCTTCAGGACCTTCGCTACGCTCTGCGCACGTTTTCACAAAACATCGGTTTCACCGCAATCGTCGTCGTGTCGCTTGCGCTTGGAATCGGAGCAAACACCGCAATGTACAGCGCGGTCGATGCGCTCTTTATGCGGAAGCTTCCGGTACGGAATCCCGACGAATTGGCCGTTTTCGGATGGCAATCCGGGCCGACGCATGAGGCGTTCTCACCTCGAAGCGGCGGACTTTTTTCACGGAGTACCAGGGGCAACGGTGAAAGCGCAGTAATCACAAATCTGGGGTCTCGGTTTTCATCCGATCTTGTGGCGAGATTCCGGACGCAGGGTGCGAGTCTGTCGGACGTCGCTGCATTTGCGAATGCGGACGTCGACGCAACCATCGACGGATATGGCGAGGAGATAACCTCGCAACTTGTGTCCGGCAACTTCTTTCAGATGCTTGGCGTGTCGCCCGTTGCCGGCAGATTGATGACGCCTGCGGACGATGGGCCGTCGTCAGACCCGGTGGTCGTGATCAGTGGCGGCTACTGGCAGCGGAAATTTGCGCAGGATCCGTCGGCAGTCGGGAAACAGGTGGTGCTGAACGGAAGTCTCAGAGCCACGATCGTCGGAGTAACTCCCCCGTCCTTTCATATGGGCCGCGGCGTAGTACCGGACTTTTTCATTCCCATGACTTTCGAACCGCAGTTGGCCGCGGGACTCCTGGATCCGGAGAACTGGGGACTGGGCGCCCTGGCGCGCATGAAGCCGGAAGCCGGTATCGAACAGGTGCGCGGCAATCTTCAGGGTTTGTTCCAGGCATACGCCCTTGAGGGCGCTCCGAATACGAAGCCGCCCGACTTACCCGTCCTTCACGTTCTTTCCGCTGCACAGGGCTTCAGCGGCGAAGTTGTTTCGGACGAGATGCGCTTCAGTGTCATCAAATATCAACTGATCATCATCCTTTCCGGAGCATCGACGGTTCTGCTTCTGATCGTAGGTCTCAACGTTGCGAATCTGCTCATCGCACGCGGCGCCACACGCCAGTACGAAATCGGCGTTCGGTTGGCCCTGGGTGCGAGCAGGTTTCGGCTCATCCGGCAACTTCTGACGGAAAGCGTTTTGCTTGCGGCGCTCGGTGGGTCACTCGGAGCCCTCCTCGCATTTTCAGGAAAGAATCTGCTCCGGCTATTCCTTCAAACCGATAACCGGATGGTGCTGGACCTTCATATCGATCCGGGAATACTCGCCTTCTCAGCCGCCGTTTCGCTGATGACCGGAATCTTTTTCGGAATCGCGCCGGCGTTCCGCGCGACGCGAATGGATCTGAACTCCGTGGTCAAACAAGACAGCCGGTCGGTTCGCGGTTCTCGATCGGGAATCGGCCGGACGCTTCTTGTGCTTCAGGTCGCCATGTCGGTCGTTCTTCTGGTGGGTGCGGCGATGTTTTTGCGAAGTGTGGGCAACCTGCCGGCAACGGATGTCGGATTCAATCCAGAAAACATGCTGTCGTTCCGCGTCAATGTGGACGCTTTGCGCGGCGACCGGAACCGGTACGAACAGGTGATTGAGGCGATCGCTGCCGCACCGGACGTGGTGACGGTCACCGCTGCATCGGACCCGTTCCTCGGCTCCGGAGGATCTTTCACGCCCGGCCGTTTTTATCCGGCTGGAGAAGGTCAGCAACCGGTACGAACCGGCGCCGTTCGCGCGACCACCGTTCGCGCCAACTTCTTCGAAGTCTTTGACCTCGCTCCGGTGCGAGGTCGTGTTTTCGATCGGCGAGATGCGTTGAGCAACGCGCGTGTCGCAGTGGTGACTGAAAGTCTTGCGCGCCGGTTGAATTCGGATCCGCTCGGCTGGCGGGTTCAAATGGGGAATGAATCGGCGCCGGTTTATTTCGACATCGTCGGTGTCGTCAGGAATATCGGCACCAGCGAGATTGGCAGGCAACATCTCGACGGATCCGTTTTCCTGTCGGAATCGTTACAAAATCTCCTTGCCTCATTCGAAGTTCGGACGGCCGCGGATCCAATGGCAGTCATGGCGCCGATTCGTGAGCGCCTGCGTCAGATCGACTCTAATCTTCGTGTCGGCCAGGTAATCCGCGAAATGGACCTCGTGCGACGAAAACTCGCGCCAACGCGCTACATTGCAACAGCCTGGCTGGCCTTCGGCGGCATCGCGCTGTTGCTCACCTGTATTGGCCTTTACGGCTTGCTGTCACACGGCGTAGCCCGCCGCACCAACGAAATCGGCATTCGCATGGCGCTCGGCGCGCGCCGCGTCCACGTATTGCGGCTGGTGATGACTCAGGTATTTGTTCTGGTCCTTGTCGGTCTGATCCTGGGACTTGGGCTCTCGTTGTTAGTCAACCAGTTGATGTACGCGTTCGTGTACGGCGTCACGTTCAACGACTTCAGCACATTCTCGATGGCGGCTGCGATCATGCTGGCCGTCACAGCCGTCGCCGGCTACATTCCCGCGCGGAAAGCCACGATGGTCGATCCAACGGTCGCGCTGCGGCATGAGTGATGTGCGATTCTGCTCGTGTCGAAGCTGGATCGTTAGTTCCCGTTCTCGACGTCGATCTCCGGGTCACATCCAAATTGACGGAAATTGCCGCTGTTGTCCTGGAAGATCGCCACCAGCGTGAATTCATATTTGCTTCTCTGGTTCTTGGCTCCCGGGTCCTGGCTGATAGTCAGGGCATTTGAAAATCCCTGAAAGCCGCTTACAGGATTGGACCAGGCTGTGTCGCTGGTTTGTTCCTGTAAACATTGAGCTGTGGAGTTCGAAAAGAACGGCGAGCCCTGAGTGCCGTCGTTGTGACCCTGGAATTTTCCAACGGTCAGAACGAGCTTATATAACTGAGCTCCGTTGGAAATGTTGCTGGCCGAGACGCACCAGTTGACTGAATCTCCAACCGCGCAAGAATCGCCGCCGGTCGGGTCGTTACCGTTGCCCATGGACACGCCGTCTTTGTACCAGAGAAAGCCGGTGAAGTTTCCCTTCGTGTCGCTGTAGTCGATGCTAAGAGCCATTACGTAATTGGACATAAAACTCTCCTCCTGAAGGTCGTGGTCTAATTCGGGGACGGTCGCCTAAATTCCCTAATTACTACCAAGAATCCTTTGGATGTAATTAGGGAATTTAGGCGACCGTCCCCGAATTAGACCACGACCTTAGTGTTTTGAAGCGCTAAGCAGGATCTCGTGATAGCGCCGGTCACCGCGCAATGCGCTCAACTCGGGCTCGCTCTTGATTTCTTTTTCGGAATAACCGGACTTCAGCGCGCTCTCCATCGACTTCAACGCACGATCGCGCTCGCCGATGACTTCGTATGAAACCAGGGCCTTGAAGTAAGTCCCCGGCGTCCGGTTCTTCGACTGTTCCAGTTCGGCGAGTGTACCTGCCGCGTGTTGTTTGTCGCCGCTCTTGGCGTAGTAGACAGCGAGACTGCCGAGGAGTTCGGGGTCCCCCTTTGTGGAAGTCAGGCGCTCGCGTGTCAGTTCGATCGCTCGAGTGTAGGCGTCCTTCGCCTTCTGCTCGTTTCCTTTGATCCAGCGATGGGCATCGCCGAGATTTCCCCAGTACAGGTACCAGGTGGGATTCAGCTCAACAGACTTTTCGAAAGCGATAACCGCGTCGCTGTACCGCCCCTGGAAGAATCGGGCCGTTCCAAGATTCGAATAGACTCCGGCCGTCGCAGCCGAAGGCTGGATTTCGAGAGCACGCTGGTAGGAGCTGGCGGCCTGCTCCCACTTGTCGAGCATGTGAAACGCGCCGCCGAGGTTCCGGTAGACCAGGACATTATCGGGACTCAGGCTGAGCGCCTTCTCCCACGCCTTCGCCGCTTCCTCGTACCGCCCATTTCTGAAATAGAAAAGGCCGAGCAACTGCGGAACAAGCCAGTCGCCCGGATCCAGGTTCGCCGCGCCGGCGAATAGCTCTTCGGCGCGGGTTCTGTTTCCCCTGGACCCTTCATATTCGGCAAGCCGCAGATGCGCCGTTGCGTTGCGCGGTTCCTGATCAATGGCGCGCTGATACTCCTGCGCGCCTTCATCAGGTTTCTTCGTTTGCGTCAGCAGACGGCCCTGCGCGAGATGTGCCGCCGCGAGGTTCGGATTCAGGCTCAAAGCTCTGGATGACGCTTCGGTGGCTTGCCGTATCCACTGCGGATCCGGTCTGGCCGAGTTTTTCAGCAGATAGGCCTCAGCCAGTGCGGCGTGAGCAGCGGCATAGTTGGGATCGCGCTCAAGCGCCTTCTGATACACGGCTATGGCGCGGTCGATGTTGTCCGGAAAATCGTAACGCTTGAGGTAGACCGCGCCTCGCCGCACCCATTCGACGGCCTCCATGGCCGTTGCGGGCAATGTCGTCGGATCGACTGCTTCGGCGGATGAACTTCGCGACGACATCCTGCGAACGAGCGCCCCCGCCTGCGACGCCAGCACAACGGCGACGACGAGCCCTGCCACAGCCCACTTGTACCTGAGGACAGCCTGGCCCGGTCGAAAGCGTGAGCGGCGAACCTGCCGAACGCCGATGATTTCCTCTGATACTTTCCAGAGATCGGCGCGCAGCGCTTCCATTGTCTGATAACGCAGCGCCGGACTCTTCGCCACCGCCTTACGAACAATGGCCTCAAACGCTGGAAGGATGCCCGGCCGGCTGGAACTCAGCGCCGGCGGTTCTTCGTGGAGAATCTTCTGAAGCGTTGCTATGGCGGTCTTGCCGGTGAACGGCATTGCTCCGGCAAGCATTTCGTAGAGGATGATGCCGAACGAAAAAATATCGGAGCGACCGTCTATCTCTTCACCCAGCGCCTGCTCAGGCGCCATGTAGGCAACCGTGCCGACGACCATGCCCGTCGTCGTCAGCGAATCCACGACCGTCCGATCGTCGCTTCCCAGCTGTTTTTTCGCGAGGCCGAAATCCAGGATCTTCAGGCGCCCCTCGCCGGTCACCATGATGTTGCCTGGTTTCAAGTCACGATGCGTGATTCCAGCCGCATGCGCCTTGCCCATGGCCTCCGTGACTTGAACCGCATGACCGAGCACCTGGTCGAAGGGGAGCCCACCGGAAGGAATGAGATTCGACAACGGCTGTCCTTCGACATATTCCATGGCGATGAACTGGATGTCGCCGGATGTGTCGATGTCATAGATCGTAACGATATTCGGATGATTCAGAGCAGACGCCGTCTTCGCTTCGCGCACGAAGCGATTGCGTTCCGCCGGGTCTTCCAGTCTGTCGGATGCCAGTACCTTTATAGCGACGTGGCGATCAAGCCGGAGATCGCGCGCCTTGTAAACGACACCCATGCCACCCGCGCCGATCTGCGCGAGTATTTCGTAGTGCGACAATACTGTGCCCGGTTGCATATCTGGATAACGGCGCTCGATGGTATCCCAAAACCCGTCTCCGGAGTTTGACCTATTCGTATCTGAGGGCGTCGAGTGGATTCACTTTTACGGCGCGGCGCATCGGTACCCAGAAGGCGAGTAGAGCGACGCCAGTGAAACAGGAGCCCGGCCGCGATCAGCGTGAGCGGATCCGTTGGCTATTGACCACTTGAACCAAAGAACGGCTGGCAATCGATTCGTTAGAAGTACAACTTGACCGCAAGCTGGATGATTCGCGGACTGGTCGTGCCGCTATACTCGCCGAAGAAACGGCCAAGCGGCTCGCTGGAACCGGCTGGACGCAGGCTGCTCGTGATGACCGCCTTGCTGTAATTGTTGAAGACCGCCGCGCCCGTATCGAATCCTCCACTCGCGTTGGGCACGGCGAGGCCGGTCATACTGTTGATTGCGCTGAACTGCGTGTGGTTAAAGGCGTTGAACATCTCGACGCGAAATTGAAGTTGCCGTCCGTTCTCACCGGCGAGGGGAAAGTTCTTGAAGATCGCAATATTCTGGTTATCGATGCCGGGGCCGCGCAGGTATTGCCGCGGCCATGGGCCGATGTCTCCGATCGGCGGGATGACGAAGGCAGCCGGATCGATCTGCAGACCGTTCCGGCCGGGCTGCGGTGAACGGCTAAGATAGAAGCGCGGCACTTCCGTGTAGGAACCGGTGACGCGGTTCGGACCGATCCCCGGGATGTTGAACCCGAGTTCGAGGGGCGCTCCGCTGATGACGGTCGTGATGCCTGAAATCTCCCAGTTGTCGAACATGGCTCTGGCCAGCCGGTAGTTGCCCAGGTAGGCGCTGAGCTTCGGAATGCCATAAACAAACCCCGCGCCGAGAACATGCTGGCGGTCGAAAGAGGCCAGCCGGTAGTCATAGCGGCGGGTATCGAAGGAGTGTGTTCCTTCGGCGTCACCGTTGGCAGTATCCATCGCCTTCGACCAGGTGTAGGAGGCGCCGAACTGAAGGCCGCGCGAGAACCGCCGGTTGGCGGCGATTTGCAGCGAGTGGTAATTGGCCGAACCCACGTACTCCCGATACAAGATGTTGCCGTAACCGGGATAGGGCCGCAGGAACTCGACGCGTTTGGCCCTGGCGCCGCTGAATTGCAGCCCGGCCTGACGATAGGCCTCGGGTAAGTTAGGCTCCACGTCGGGCACGATGCCGCCGTACTGTGTGGGATCCTGGGCGGCGCGTGTGAAGGTCGTGCCGTACGGAATCGCGTTCAGGTTGCGCACCTGGGCGAGATGGCGCGAAAGCGTCGCGACGTAAGCCACGTCCACGACAGTGTTGAATCCGATTTCACGCTGCACTCCCAAACTGGCGCTGTAAACCGTCGGGATGTGGCCGTCCTTTGGCGAACCAAACACCTCCGGCGGAGCGAGGACGCCCCCTCCGGGCGTTAGTTCCTGCAATCGGCCGAACAACAAGGTCGGTGTCAGAATCGTCGGCGGGTTCAGGAGTGTTTGAAAAGCCAGATCACCCCCTACACGGTCGTAAAAGATGCCGAAACCGCCGCGCACGACGGTTTTTCCACGGCCGGAGACGTCAAAAGCGAAACCAAACCGCGGCCCCCATTGTGCGCCGCGGCCATTGAATCCACCTCGTGGGTAGCCCTGGCTCGCGCGGCCGATGCCGTTCGCGATGTCGCCGGAGCTGGGCACGATCAAACCAACAAAGTCGGACGGCTGCGTGTTCGCCGCTGCCGGAATACCTGGGCGGTTAGCGGGATCCACCGCGCGAAGATTCGGGCTGCCGGTTGGACAGGCCGCAGCGGTGAGGCAGACTGGCTCATACAGGCGGACGGCCTTCGCCCGGTCGTACAGATCCGGGTTGAAAACACCGGTCTGGAGTCGCGCTTCGTACTGCGGCTGATACCACGCGATGCGCAGGCCGTAGTCGAGTGTGAAGCGTGGCGTGACCTTCCAGTTGTCTTGAATGTAGCCTTCCAGGTTGGTGTACCGATAGTAGCTCAGCGGCGAACTATTGGCCTGCTGGTACGACGTGTAAATACCAAGAAGCGCATTGGCAAACGCATACCCGGTATTCAGCGGGTTGTTCCCCTGGTTGGCGAAGTTAATGTTGCCGCCAACCGCAGCGCCCGCCGTCCGATCCTTCCTGCTCCGCTGGACGAAGACGCCGGCCTTGATCATATGCGAGCCCGCCACCTTCGACAGGTTGTCGACAAAATTGAACGTGTGGTTGATGTTTTGCTCAGGGAGGCCATTGTAGTTTGCACCAGGCAGCGCCATTGCGTTGGCGACCGGGCCGTAATTGAAGTTCGGAATGTAGTCGCTCTCATTGGCATTTGGAAAGAGCAACGGAAAGCCGATCTTGTTCGCACTTCGCGTCGCTTTCTCGTCTGCAGCCACCCGGGTAGACCGGTTGCTGCTCGGCCCGAAAATGAACTCGTTCGTGAGCGTCGGGCCGAAGGAGTGCGAGAAAGTGATCGCGCCATTGCGACCCGGACGCTTGACCGCGATCGGAGACAGCACGAAGTTGCCGGAGCCGTACGGGGCGAGCTGGGAGTCCTCGTTGTTGATGTACCGTCCGGTGATCCTCGTCCGCGCGTTGATGTTGTAATCGATACGGATGATGTCTTCGCGGCGCGGGTACGTACTCGAAGCGGATGAAAGGTAATTAAAACGGTTCTCTCCCAAAAAATTCGGGAGCGGATAGAGATTCAGAATCGCCTGCCCATCCTGAAAGAAACGATCCTGCGGAATGATGTTTCCCGGAAAACACGCCGCCTGGTCCACAGGGTTGCAGTTAACTCCCCTGTTGGGATCGCGAATGAAGATCTTGTTGCCGAGGCCGTCCACGGTCTGCGAAAAATCACCTCGACGCTCGGCGTCAGTGGGAACGCGGATGCGGGGTGAGGCGCCGGGCACGAGCTGGCGGTAAAACTCCTGGTTCCAATAGAAGAAGAGTTTCTTCGTTCTTTCGTTTCCGCCGAACGAAATTGGGCCGCCGATATCGTAGCCCACGTTGTTATACCGGTAGAGCCGCCGGGGCTGGATCTCCGAACCATCCGGATTGCGGCCTTCGGCATTCCGAAAATACTCGTTAGCGTTGAGTCCTTCATGCCGGTGGAAAAAGCGGGCTGTCCCATGGAAATCCGTTGTGCCCGATTTAGTCACGAACTGAATGAACCCGCCCGCGGAGCGGCCGTACTCCGCCTGGTGATTTGCAGCCAGCACCTTGACTTCGGCAACGGCATCCGGATTGATCGTTACGTGCAGCGCGGCGTTATTGCCCGTATCCACGTTCGACGCTCCGTCGATGGTCAACTCGTGCTGGTTTCCACGCGTTCCGTTGATATTGATGGCGCCGAGGCCCGCCGGACTTGAAATCTGGCCATTGACGAAGCTCAAAACGCCCGGAACGATCACCAGCAGGTCGAGCATGTTGCGGCCGTTGAGCGAGAGATCTTTGATTTCCACGCTTGTCAGTAGACCCGAACGCTCCCCGGAAGCAGACTGAACACCGAGTTGTCCAGCGTCAGCCGTCTGGATGACGATCTCGCCGACGGCTCCGGCTTCGAGCATAAAGATGCCGGCGTCCAGTTGGTTTGCTGCCGTCAGGATTACTTCATTCCTCACAAGTTTCCGGAACCCTGGATGCTCGACGCTGATGGTGTAAGCGCCGGATGGAAGTTGCGGCGCGGCGAAACGGCCGGAACGACCACTGGTGACGGTCCTTGAGAAATTCTGCGCCGGATTAAGGATTGAGACGATGGCCCCTGAGATCGGCGTGCCTGCCCCATCCTTCACTATTCCGGAAATCGATCCTGCCGTACTCTGGCCGAACGCCGAGGATGCAAGCAGAAGCGCCGGCATCAGCACGCGGACCATCCGTTTCAGCAGGGCTGGTGAACTCATGGTTTGAGGCCCATCGACCGAAGCAGGTCCGCAAATCGCGGGTCTGAACGCAGGCTATCGAAGATGGGATCTACTTTGATTGCGGCGAGTACGATGAAGCGCTCGTCACGAGCCCTTTGCAACCACGCGAACGCTTGATCCTTATCGCCGAGGCCCGTATAGAGCACCGCCATTGCAAACGAGGTTGGTTGATTGGACCCCTGCAACGTTCCGAGCACCTTCCGCGCTTCGGCGCTTCTGCCCGACAAGGCCAATCCGTAGGCAACGAACACCAGCCCATCGGGGAATCCTGGCGCTGCTACGGTCTTTTGAAACTCCGCGATGGCCTCCGGATACATCGCTTTTTGCATATAGGCGGCGCCGAGGTTGATGTGTGCCAGCCAGAAGTTTGGGTCCAAATCGATCGCCTTCCGTGCTTGCTCGATCGCCTCGTCGTATCGCCGCGCATAGTAGAAAGCATTGCCTAAGTCCGCATTGATCAGAGGTGAGAGTGGATCGAGCTGCTGGGCTCGTTTCAGTTCTGCGATCGATTCGTCCGCCCTCCCGATCATGGCCAAAAACCAACTGCCGTAGTAGTCCGCGGCCGACGCAGAGCCGGGGTTGAGCTCAATCCCTCGCTTGAATTCTCTTTCTGCAGTGGACCAGTCCCACTCGTACGCCGCCGCGACCAATGCCAGCGCGCTATGGGCTTCGCTAAGCGAGCCGTCCCACTTCAACGCCTTCAAGGCTGCTTCCTTTGCTCGTGGTCCCGCTTCCCTGGCGGTCAAATACCAACCTGAAGCGGCCATGTAGGCCTCGGCCAGCCCGGCGTAAGCCAGCGCGTAGGCTGAGTCCAGCTGGATTGCCTGTTGGAAGCTCTCGATCCCTCTGTTGGTTCCATCGATGGTGTACTTTAATGCGTAATAGCGGCCCTTGAGGTAGAGCTGATAAGCATCGATGTTCTCCGTGTAGCGTTTCGTCAGCCGTTGCTGCTCCTCACCGCTCAGCTTGAGGCGCAATGTTTCTGCGATTCGCCTGGCGACGTCGTCTTGCACCGCGAAAATGTCCGTAAGCTTCCGCGTGTACTGGTCGCCCCAGAGCTGGGTTCCAGCCGCAACATCCATGAGGTCTATCTGCACATTCAAAGTGTCACCGCGTTGCACTAGTCTCCCTGTCAATACGGCACGAACGTTCAGGTCCCGGCCGATCTTGCGGGGGTCCTCTGTCGTGCCTTTATATCGGAAGGCCGTGGTGCGCGCAGTCACGCGCAGTTTCGGGAGCAGCGAGAGACTGTTAATCAGGCTCTCGCTGATTCCATCACTGAGGTATTGGGCATCGGGATCCGTGTTGGCGTTGACAAAGGGCAACACCGCAATGGAGTCGATGGCTGTTTCGGGCGCCTGATCGCGTCGAACCAGCGACGAGACTCCAACGCTAACCGCCGCCAGCACGGCCGCCGCGATCGCCGCCAAAACCAGGCGGCGACGCCGGCTCCATGGCCGCGGTAAAACCGCCCCGCTATCTCGTTGAAGATTCCGCAGGTCCACCACGAGGTCACGCGCCGTCTGATAGCGTCGTTCCCGATCCTTCTCGAGACATTTCCGTACGATGCGATCCGTCTCCGCGAATGCCATCGAACCCGGCTGGGTGTGGAGAATGCGATCCATTGTTTCAGTCGATGTTGTCCCCGCGAACGGCGGCCGGCCCGTAGCCATCTCATAAAGGACGACGCCCAGGCTGAAGATGTCGCTGCGATGATCCACGTCACGCCCCAACACCTGCTCCGGGCTCATGTACTGCACGGTCCCCAGGACCAGTCCTGGCTCGGTCTTCAAAACCGTGACCATGTCGCTGGTCGCGGGTTGCGATTCTCCGCGTGTCGTCTTTGCAAGTCCGAAGTCCAGGACCTTCACCTGACCGCGCGACGTAAGCATGACATTGGCGGGTTTGATGTCGCGGTGGGTTATTCCTTTTGTGTGTGCCGCATCAAGCGCATCGGCTATCTGGATGCCGATATCGAGGATTTCACGGGGGGCCATCGAACGGCCGCCGATCTTGCCGGCCAGCGTCTGGCCTTCGACGTACTCCATGGCAATGAACGGAATCCCATCGGACTCTCCGACGTCGTAAATCGTGGCGACATTCGGATGATTGAGGGCGGACGCCATTCTGGCTTCGTGGATGAACCGCTGCATCCGGTCCGGATCCGCGGCGACATTGGCCGGCAGAACTTTGATCGCGGCCTGGCGGCCGAGCCGAGTGTCCCGTGCAAGGTAGACTTCACCCATTCCCCCGGCGCCCAACTCTGAGAGGATCTGGTAGTGACCAAGTTGACGCCGTACAGGACTCATCGTTTCAGGTCCTGGGTCCAGTTGATCACCGCCGTGAGCGGCAGTAGGTTGACCTCGACGATGCTCGTGTTAATTAGAAATCGTTGCCCGTCAGCGGAGACTTCATATTCGCCGGCCCCCACTGGGTCAACCCGCGCTTCGATTCGAAAGAGCGCAGCCGGCGCTCCGGCCTCGAAACTCGCGCCGGTCCGCACCGGCACGGCCATCAATTTCTTGTCGGAGGCGATAAAGAATAACTCGGTCCCGTCACGCCGCCAGCGCGGACTGGTGCCGCCGCCAACAGAGACTTGCCGTTTCAAACCCTGGCGATCTTCGGGGAAAGGGCGGACGTAGACTTCGGAGGGCCCCGATTCGTCGGAGACGTAAGCGACCCAGCGGCCATCCGGAGAGAACCTTGCCTCATGTTCGTTGAATTGCGTCCGCAAAAACGGTCTCGGTTTACGGTCTCCCTCGAGCGGTAAGATCATCAGGTCTGCGCCCGTCTGGCCCTCACCATCGCCATAAATAATGAAACGGCCGTCCCGCGTCCAGTCGTAGGGCCGTTGGGGAAAACCGCTCACCGGGACGAGCATGGCGGCGCTTTCCGTGTCGTTGACGGACTTCTGATACAAATGAGGGGGTCCGTCGGGCGAGGAGGCGAACGCGAGCCGGCGCCCGTCTGGCGACCAGATGGCGCCGTGTTCCATGAAGGGCTCGAAAGTGAATCGCGTGGACTGGCCGCGTGACAAGTCGTAAGTCCAGACGTCCGTCGCGCCGGTCCTCGGATCTGCAACGCCGACTGCCAGGCTTTGCTCATCCGGTGAAATCCGCGGCGTCCAATAATTCTTCGGCGAGCCGACCGACCCGATTTCCGAGCCGCGGCGATCGAGCCAAGTGAGTTGCGAGACATTTGTTCCGGCCCGGTAAGTCAACACGCCGTTTTCCGAAACAGAATAATCCGCGGTACCCGTCGGTTTGAAAAACCATAACCCTTCCGCGATGACGATCGGCTGATCTGTGAAGCGCCGCGCGCTGGCGTCAAAGGGGTGGGCCAACAGAGTCCCATCGCGCACGTAGAGCAAGTAGCCGGGCGGCGCGTACATTGCGCGTGAAGCGTCCTTGACCAGGAGCGTGGTCTCGCCGGAATCGAGCGATCCGGCGTAAAGATCTCGCGCGGGCGATATACCCGCAAGAAAGACGAAGCGCCGGCCATCCGGAAGGAAGCTGGGCCAGAAGTACTCCTGGCCAGTCTGGCCGGCCTCCCGGACAATCTCAGGCTCGCCACCTTCGGCAGAGACACGATAGATGCCGGCGGGCGCGTTGAATAGAATGACGCCATCGCGGCTCCACGTGGCAACGGCGAACCATTGCGGCGCGTCGCACAATGTCTGCGGAGACCCGCCGCCTGCATCAATCTTTTTTAGCTTCCCGTCGGCAAAGAATCCGATGTAGCGGCCGTCCGGTGACCAGAAGGGATTCCCGGCGCCTTCGGTGCCGGCGAGCGGTTGCGCGGCAAGCGCGTCGATCGGCCGCACCCACAGTTGCGTCCGGCCTTCACTCATGATGATCAGCGCCAGCCGCTGTCCATCCGGCGACACGGCAACAGAATAAGGGATGTCCACGAGGTTCTGAAACGCCATCTTGTCCGGAGGGGGAATGGAAAAACGAATGGCGCCAGGCGCGGCAGTGGGCGTCCGAAGATATATCCAGCCCAGCGTTACGGCAATGATGAGCAAGAAAACCGTAGCCCCGATCAAAATGGATGTCGCAGCTGTCGGTTTCGTCCTGCTCCCCGCGTCCATATGCGAGCCGGACGGTGTGGAAACCGCCTCGATCGCAAACGCGAGATCGGCTGCCGATTGAAACCTTCGTTCGAGATCCTTTTCCAGGCAGTGCCGGAACACGCGCTCCAGCCCGATGTTGACGCGATGGCCGCTCTCGGGTAGATCCGGCGGTTCCTCATTCAAGATCATGTTGAGGGTCTCGACCGAGGAAGCACGCTGAAATGCCCGTTTTCCGGTGAGCATCTCGTAGAGGATCGCGCCGAAACTGAAAATGTCGGATCGGTGATCGGAGTCTTGACCCCGCGCCTGCTCCGGCGACATATAACCCACCGTCCCGATCACAGCTCCGGGATCGGTTCCCGGCTGATTCGTCGGAGCATCCGCGTCGATATTGCCAGACTGCGGCCGCTTTAACTTCGCCAGGCCGAAGTCGAGGATCTTCACGTGGCCATCTTTGGTTACGAAGAGATTCTCCGGCTTCAGGTCTCGATGGATGATGCCTCTTTGGTGCGCCGCCGCCAGACCGCGTACGATTTGCAACGCATAGTCTACGACGCGGTGCGCGGGCAGGGGCCCGTGCGCCAGCCGATTGCCCAGCGTCTCGCCTTCGAGCAACTCCGAGACGATATACGGCGCGCCTCCATGCGTACCGATGTCGTGCACGACCAGGATATTGGGATGACTCAGCATTCCGGCGGCGAGCGCTTCCTGCTCGAATCGCCGCAACCGGTCCGGATCTTGCGAAAATGCGGTCGGCAACACTTTGATCGCCACTTCACGGCCGAGCCGCGGATCGCTCGCGCGATAGACTTCACCCATCCCGCCCACTCCGAGGAGCGAGAGGATTTGATAGTGCTGGAGCGAGCGTCCCACCCATGAAGGAGTTGAATGACCCGCTAACGACTTTGCCGCCAGTTCCAAGGCGGGCGCCTCAATGAAGTTGTTCGTGTTGTCCTGATAGGCTAAAAGGGATTGGACTTCCGCGCGCAAGGGTTGGTCCCCGGCGCAAACCTCGTCGAGGAAAGCCGCTCGGCTACCCGGTTCCCTCTCGAGAGCTGCCTGATATACCTGCTTGACCTTGTCCCAATGCTCAGGTCGCATCGCTCCCCCCTGAGCTGAGTTCTCGAAGCAGCCACACCCTGGCTGTCTTCCAGTCGCGCATGACGGTTTCAGGAGAGACCTTCAAGACTTCCGCCGTCTCCCCGACAGTCAACCCGCCGAAGAAACGCAGTTCAACGACCTGGCTGAGGCGCAGATCCATGGCCGATAGCGCGGTCAGGGCATCATCGAGCGCTACGAAGTCCGTTCCTGTCGCGGAAACCGGCAGCGCGTCGTCCAACGTCACCCGCTGCGCTTCGCCTCCGCGTTTGTGCCGGTGACGGCGGCGTGCAAATTCCACAAGGATACGGCGCATCATTTGGGCCGAGACTGCAAAGAAGTGCGCCCGGTTCTGCCAACGCATCCGGTTTATCTCGATCATCCGCAGGTAGGCTTCGTTGACCAGAGCCGTCGC
>Ga0137433_1000536_pt1 | contig 19620 bp, 14 predicted proteins | sample EasRivERMZT840_2_FD_102335 | JGI IMG/M metagenome (GOLD analysis project Ga0137433, IMG submission 102335) | Soil microbial communities from meander-bound floodplain in the East River, Colorado, USA - East River MetaG ERMZT840_2 | ecosystem: Environmental > Terrestrial > Soil > Floodplain ...
ATAGCCTTCCTGCTGCATATATCTGGCGACCGCAACCCGCCCTTCCTCAATCAGATCGTCATCGACCGCCGCTTCTTCATAAATCGGGACGAGTTCGGTGATCCGCTTCTCTTTGATTTCAAATCCGCGGGTTTGAACCAGCGCAAACTGCCCGGGTTCGATGGTGATGTTGAGATCGACCGTGTTCGTACCTGGAACGTAAAGCCGTTCCGATCTGACTTTCGTGTTTAGAAAACGCAGTTTGATGAACTCCGTGCGGATATCTCCAACACCCTTTTCGAATGCGTCCGCGGAAAACTCGTCCCCGGTCTTCAGATCCAAAGCGTCGGCCAATTCCTCTTCCGTAAAGGTTTGTTCGCCACCGGTGATCCGAATCTGCCCGATTTTCGCCCGAGTTCCGGGCATCGCCTTCAAAGTGACAAAAACCAGATGCGTCGGTTCCTGGAACTCATATGTCGGCGCGATCGTTGCCTGAAAATACCCGTCGTCCTTCAAGAGTTCCGTTGTGTCCTGAACGATCCGGTCGATGGCCGACGTCGTAAATCGCTCTCCGACGGGTATCCGGAAATAGCTCGACAGCGACCGCTCGACGAGGTTGTCGGGCTCCAGCCGGAAAGTGCTGAAGAAGTACACCGGCCGGACACGGAACGTAACCGACGTGGTGCCGTCTGGAGCGGATGTAGCGTCGACGTCGATGGTGCTGTAGCGCCCGGTGTTGAAGAGGGCTTCAATGGAAGCCCGGACGTTTTCCGGGGTCAGCGTGTCGCCAATACGGATGGGTATGGCCTGGAGGTCATCCTTGGATTCAGAGCCGGACAACGCGATGCTGGATACCCTGGTGCCGTAGTACTGTTGTTGTCCCTCCGCCAACCATGGCATCAACAGCAGTCCCAGAATAAGGCACGGCACCTTCATATAACCTGCGTCGCTCCCACATCTTAGACGGTACCGACAAGAAGGTAAGCAATCTCAGGCAAAATTCAGGCTTTGGTGATGCGGCCGGAGCGAATGCAATTCGTGCAAACGCGCATACTCTTGTGGGTTTTCCCGTCCAGGACTCGAACCCGTTGAAGGTTGGGGTTCCAGCGCCTTCTGGTGAGGTTGTGGGCGTGGCTTACCCGGTTCCCGTAGATCGGTCCTTTATCACAGATTTCGCAGCGTGCCATGAAGGCAATCTCCCTTATGAAATAAGCGAGAAGTATAGCATGGGGGCGACCCCTGGTCCCCCATGCTTGTGCTAGAATGGCCGTTATTTCTAATGAATATGGAGCGTTCCGTAATGAAACCTCTCGTTTTGACGACCCTGATTGCCGGTCTCCTGTTGACCGCATCATGCGGGTCTGATTCCTCCGCCTCGGACAATGTCGTGGCCCGCATCAATACCAAAGACATCACCGCCCCCGAGCTGGACAAACAGGTTCAGGTTCAACTGAATGGCGCCGCGCTGCCGACCGCGCCCGAGGAACTGCAGGATCTGAAGCTTCAGGTGTTGAGCCGAATGATCAACGATCAGATTCTCCTCGAGCAGGCTGCCGCCGCGAATCTCAGCGCGAGCGATGCTGAGGTGGACGTTCGGTTTACGGAGTTCAAGGGCCAATACACGGAGGAAAAGTTTCAGGAACTCCTGAAGGAACAGAAAATGACGGTCGAGGACATCCGCAATGAGATGCGGAAGAGCATCACGATCGACAAACTGGTCAATAAGGAGATCACATCGAAAATTTCCGTCACCGACGCGGAAATAAAGGGCTTTTACGATAAGAACAAGGAAAGCTTCAATCTGCCCGAGAGCTATCACATCGCTCACATCCTCGTGACGCCCGTCCCCGATCAGGAACAGGCCAATGAGAAGAAAGACGATGCCAAGACGCCCGACGACGCGAGACAAAAAGCGGCGCGGCTGCTGAAAGACGTGCAGAGCGGCCGCGATTTCGGTGTCGTGGCGCGAGAGTCCTCAGAAGATCCGAGCTCTGCCCCCGCGGGTGGCGATCTTCAGTTTCAGCCGCTTCAGGCGATTGAGAATATCGACCCGAGACTCATGCAGGCCGTCCAGCGGCTGCGCGTCGGCGAAACCTTCCCCGCAGTCATTGAAACCCGATTCGGTTTTCACATCCTGAAGCTGCTCGAAAAGGACGCCGGCGGTCAGAAAGATCTCACGGATCCGCGCGTTCAGGCCAACGTCAGGCAGACGATCTTCGGCCGTAAGGATCAGACGCTGAAGAACGCTTTCTCAGAGGCGGCCCGGAACAAGGCTACCGTCGTGAATTATTTAGCCCAGCGAATCCTCGATTCCGCAGGTAAGAGCCAGTAAGGACCAGCCGAAGCCGGGTGCGAATCGCGATCGTCACGCGAAGCCAGCGGCCGATCCGCCTGATCGCCCCGGCGTAATTCCTTTTGCGAAGATCTTCTTTCGCGGCCAGCAACAGATACCGGCAGAACAACTGCTTCGAGCGTGAATGATCGCCCAATTCATGAGTGATTGCTGTTAATCCGAACAACGTCCCTGGGAATCTGGCGTTGGTCAGGATGAATGAAGCAGATGCTCGGATCAAACCCTCACAATCGGTGATCTCCGCGGGACACTTAAAGCCGGGATCGTGTTCCAGGGCCTTTGTCAGCAAGACGAACGCAGGCTGGGTATTGCGCCGTCGAATTGCGTCGAGGGCGCGTTTCAGGAACGTCGTGACTTCCTCCGACACAACCGCATCAACGCTATCGTATTTCGTTACAGGCTCCTTCAACTGGAACGTCGTTTCGATCGCGGCATTGGGCGCCAGTGATGACAGTTTGGACCGCAGAGTGGCTTCAGTCGTAAATCGCTGTGACCGGCCTGGTGAATGCGTCAAACAAAAGCGAAGTCCGGCGTCCAACTCGTCGGCCAGATCGGCGGCGCGGGTGATTTCGTCGTCGCTGTCGTTCCATTCAAAGAGGATGTATTTCCACTGCACCCGAAGGTCCTTGCCGAGCCGTCGTTTGTGGTCGCGAACGTCGCGCAGGAACTTGAGGGCCGTCGCAAGACTGCCGCCGACCCGGTACTTCTCATAGCTCTTGTCGAAGGCGCCGTCGATAGAGACTCGCAGCATATCCAGTCCGCTTTCGACGACCCACGGTTTGTATGGATAACTGCCGTGCGTTGTCGCCATTGTATATGCGTCGGGATACGCCGATTTCGTCAGGGCCATCAGTTGATCCATCCATGGATTCATCAGTGGATCGCCGCGACCTTCGAAATGCACGACTTTGATATGTCGAACACCCTCGCTTCGCAACTGTCGCAACAGACCCTCGAGCATTGCCGGTGAAAGATGGTAAGGCGGCGCCTTCAACTCATGCCGTAATGCAGCCGGGATGCATTGTGGACAGGAGAGGTGACAGAGATAGGACGCCTCAAGGTGCAACAATTCCATCGTGCCCAGGCGCAGTCCGATGTGGCCTCCACCATGACCGCGCACAGCGCACCGGCTGCAGAATTCCGGGTGTGGATCTTTGCCGGCCAGGAACGACTGCCGGATATGCTGAAGCTCCGGCGAATAAAAAACACTGCGCTCCGTGCCCTCCTGCAATCGATTTGCATCGAGAGTCCGTAAAACCAACTCTTCCCCGACGTCATCCCAGCAGGGCAGTTCACCGTTAGCCTTGACGTAAAGGCTATGGCACATGAGACAAGTATTCATTGCTTGTACCAGGGGGCGATTAGATTCTCCGTCGCCTCGATCCCGGAAGCGAGCAATTCTTGAGGAGAGATCCATGTCAAATCGGTGGGAGCGCCTTTCGGATCACGAACTCGAACACACTTATCTCCAGGCTACAGCGGAAAACTTCCAATGGATGCTTGACTCTTCGAGGTTGGAGAATGATCGCCTGATGATCAGAGGCTGGGCCTTGACGCTTGCCGGAGAACCGCATGAGGCCAAATTTTTGATCAATGGCGAACCCTTTGAAATGACTCACTACCCGCTTCCAAGCCCCGACATCGCTGCAATCTTCTGGAATATTCCGACAGCGAAAACAGCTCGATTTACGTGTGAGACGTATACCGATGACTCGACCTACTCGAATGGATTCGCGTGTCTGGAGTTTTTGGACGGCTCCGATCGCGACCAGGTGCGCCGCCGCGCCTGGTATTTGCCCGAGCCTCACAGCGATCTGGCAGTGCCGAACCCATCCCAGATCAGCCGCGTCATTGGGACTCCTGATCCGGCGAACTACTTGATCGGCGGCGCCGCAATTTATAAGAGGCTCGAGAAATATCTGGAAGACAAGTTCAGCAAAAAGTTTGATGACTTTCCCCGAATCCTTGATTTTGGTTGCGGTTGCGGGAGAGTTGCCCGAAACCTTCGATGGGCCAGGCAATCGAAGGTCTGGGGAGTCGATGTCGATGGCCAAAATATCGCGTGGTGCCGCGAACACCTGGCGCATGGTTCTTTCCAGCAGATCGCGCCTCTACCACCGCTGCCCTTTCCGGAGGACTACTTCGACCTTGTCTTTGCCGTTTCGATTCTGAGCTAGCTGATCGAGGAGTATCAGTGTGCGTGGCTTCGCGAATTGCAAAGGGTTGTGAAAAAGGACGGCATTATCCTGGCGTCGATTACCGGTTTGACTCAGATCGGTCTCGCACGTCCCGATCCACAACTATTGCGTCGGATCGAGGAAAAGGGATTTCTGGTTACTGGCAGAAACCGTGACCTCGATGCCGCGGTCAACACACCGACCTACTACGTCAGCGGCCTTCATTCGTTGGACTACGTGCGGGAACAGTGGGGCAAATATTTCACAATCGTTGACGTTGTGCCGGCGCTCGTTGCCAACGACGATCTCATCGTCATGAGAAATGACCAGCCAATGCAGGAAGCCGTCCTGAGCCTCCCGACCCCCGTAACACCTCCAACCGGCGAGGACATCGATCGGGCTCAGGAGAATCCGTTCTCGTTGCCTCTCCGCGATTACGACATTAATCCCTTTATTCATCCTACGACCGCCAAACGCGGATACGACGGGCATCTCGTCGACATGGAAGGAAGAGACTATGTCGACCTGATGTCCGCCTGGGGTACGAATATTCTGGGTTATGGCTATCGAAAGGTCGCTCGCGCGGTGTCAAGGCAGGCGAAACTATTCAACTGTCTGGGCCTGCCGTATCCCCAATTCAACGAGTTGTTGGATCTCATGAGAAAGATTATTCCATCAGCGGAGGAGGTGCGATACGGGAAGAACGGTTCCGATGCTTGCGCCGGCGCGGTCCGGCTGGCCCGTGCCATTACGGGACGCGAGAAGATTCTCTATCGCGGCTATCATGGTTTTCACGATTGGTATTTTGCATCGACGGACTGCCCAGGCATTCCCAACGCCTTAAAGTCAACGATCGTACCGCAACCGGATCTTGCTCCGTCTGCCGTCGACGCAGCGTTCCGTAAGCATCCGCTGCAGATCGCTGCGCTGATCATGAATCCGATGACCGGACCTTATCCAACATCAACCGAGATGCAGGAGGTCATCGACGTCGTTCATGGTCATGGCGCCCTCGTCATCTTCGATGAAATGATGACGGGGTTTCGAGTCGCGCTTGGGGGGATGCAGGAGCTGTGGTCCGTAAAACCCGACCTGTCCTGTTTCGGCAAGTCGATCGCCAATGGGCTTCCGCTTTCGGTCCTTTGTGGCAAGGGTGAATACATACGGCGCCTGCCTGAAACCTACTACGGCATGACCTTCGAAGGCGAGTCCGTGTCGATTGCGGCGGCGCATGCCACGATAACGGAGGTCATCAAAAAGGATGTCGTCGGGGCGCTCTACCAGAAGGGCCGTCGCATTCGCGCAAGTTACGAACGGCTGGCTGCCAGCCATAACATCGCATCGCGTCTGAGCGGCTTCGAGCCATGCATGAATATCGAGTTTGCGGATGGCGGTACGGTGACCGGTCGCGAACTTCTATGGCTAATGAATCAGGAACTCGTCCGCAACGGCGTTTTCACGCTCGGTGCGTTCATCCTATGTTTCAGCCACCACGACCGTGACATTCGAAAGATCGAGAAGGCAATCGATTCTTCCATGCGCGTGATCCGACAGTCGATCGATGTCGGCAGTTCGGAGGGCTTGCTCGATGAACGCATCCGGGAGCGCTTGAATCTGATCAAAGCGCCGGCGAACTGGCGCCGGGCTCAATAACACGGCGAGTTTCGGATCACTCCACGATGGCCAGCAGGTCGCCGGAGTTCACGGCGGCACTTTCTTTTACGCCCAGTTTTCTCACGACGCCGCTCTTGGGAGACTTCACCTCGTTCTGCATTTTCATCGCTTCGATCACGATGAGTCCCTGATTCGCCTGGACGCTGTCGCCTTCGCGCACGAGGACTTTCACCACTTTGCCCGGCATTGGCGCGCGAAGCTCGACGGCGCCGACATCGCCTTGCCGGCCTGCTTTGCGCAGAGCGGCTCGCGAGTCGATGACTTCCACGCTGAGCCGTCTGCCGGACACCGCAACGGCGTATCCGTCGCCGTTTGGACTTACCGAAATTTCGATCGAGCGATTCTTCCATTGAAGCCAATAAACGCCCGGTTCAACGGATTGCAGATCCAGAACATACTTCTTCCCGTCGATCTCCGCCTCGATCGCTCCCGTGATCGTACGAACGAGTGCGACGTCGAGGCGCTCGCCGTCGACGATTGCGGTGTACTTCATGAATTTCGCAGGCCTCGCCTGCGGGCGTCGAGTTTCCAGAGACTATCGATTTGTTTGGGTGCGTCGGCGGGCGTTGCAGACCGATCTGAATGAAAGATGGCGGCAGCGATCGCAGCGAGATCGCGCTCGGGCGGTTTGGCCGTTGCATCCGTTTCCCGATTCTTCAGCCAGCGATCGATGAAGCCTGTATCGAACTCGCCACTCCTGAAATCCGGATCGCGAAGAACTTCCAGGAAAAACCCGATATTCGACTTGATCCCTTCGATCTGATATTCGCGCAGCGCGCGCTGCATCCGGTTCAGCGCTTCCTCGCGCGTTGCGCCCCATGCGACCAGTTTGGAAATCAGCGGATCGTAGTCGATGGGAACGGTCCAGCCTTCGTACACTCCGCTGTCATCGCGCACGCCGGGGCCCGAGGGAGTGCGGAGGCGCGTGATCTTCCCAGGTGATGGAAAGAAATTATTCCAGGGATCTTCGGCATAAATGCGGCACTCGACCGCCGAGCCCCGCATCGTGATGTCTTCCTGACGCAGTGGCAGCTTCTCTCGTGCCGCGACTTTGATTTGAAGTTTGACGAGATCAAGTCCTGTGACAAGCTCAGTGACAGGATGCTCCACCTGAAGGCGTGTATTCATTTCCAGGAAGTAAAAATGCCGCGAAGCATCGACGAGAAACTCGACCGTACCGGCATTGTAGTAATTTGCCGCGCGGACCACGTTCAGTGCCGCCTCGCCCATTCGGGCGCGCATATCGGCATCGACAATCGGGGACGGGCATTCCTCGATGACTTTTTGATGCCGTCGCTGAATCGTACATTCCCGCTCGCCGACATAAACTGCGTTGCCGTGGCGGTCCGCCAGGACCTGGATTTCGATGTGGCGCGGTTTTTGGATGAATTTCTCGATGTAAATCGCGTCGTCTCCAAACGCGGACATCGCTTCCGATCGCGTATTTCGTAACGCGCTTTCCATGTCCTGTGGTCCAGCTACCAGCCGCAATCCCTTCCCACCGCCGCCACCGGACGCTTTCAACATGATTGGATATCCGACCGTCGCTGCGATCGCTCGCGCTTCATCATCCGAGCCGATAGGATCCAGCGTACCGGGCACGGATTCGACGCCGTACTTCGCAACAGCGCGCCGGGCTTCGATTTTCGATCCCATCAAAGCCATCGATGCGGGCGACGGTCCGATGAATGTGATTCCCGCGTCATGGCAGGTCTGGGCGAATCCAGCGTTCTCTGCCAGAAACCCGTATCCGGGATGAATCGCGTCGGCTCCGCTGCGACGGGCCGCATCGACGATCTTTTCGCCGGCGAGATAACTCTCGCGAGACGGGGCCGGTCCGATCGGGTATGCCTCGTCCGCCATTCGCGCGTGAAGGGCGCCGCGATCGGCGTCCGAATAAACGGCCGTGGTCGCGATACCGAGTTCGCGGCACGCGCGAATGATGCGCACCGCGATTTCACCTCGATTGGCGATAAGAAGTTTCTTAAACATTCGCAGCTGGATTCGGGGACATCAGTCCGTATGGCAGCGAAACGATGAACAGGAGCAGCAAAAGAATCTCAGAGTCTCCGAAGTTGTACGAGAAGAAACCGGAAATCATGAATCCAGTCAATGCCGCGAGAGCCGAAACCACGAATGGCCGGGTGTCGCTGGCCGCCGTTTTCAACATGGCGATCAGGCTGCGGTACAACTCGAAAATGACCCAGAGAAATGCCGCAAGGCACAACAATCCGCGTTCGGCTGCAAGCTGCATGACATTGTTTTCAAGGTGACCGTAATAGGTGACCTTGCGGATGTCCGGCCCGCGATAGTAATTCGGAAACTCTGTTTGAATCCTTTCCGGTCCGACTCCCAACAGAGGGTGATCTTTGATCATGCGCGCGCCGCCGTAGAACAACTCGACCCGGCCCGTGTCGGGCGCAAACGACGGATCCTGAAAGCTCCTGGAGACACGCTGATAAATGAGCCCTGAAGCCGCGACGGCAACGATGGCGATCGGAAGAGCGACTCCAATGAGGGCCTTGCGTGGAATGAGCAAGGCGACGACCGCCAAACCGCAGAACGCGCCGACCCAGACGCTTCGCGTGAAGCTCAAAACGATTGCGGCGCCAATGATACCCAGCGGAATCATCCAGCGCCTCCCGAGGATAAGCACTGCCGGCATCGCTGCGCACCACACGAGAAGCTGTTCGCCGCTGAAGGTCATCCAGTGACTCATGAATCCCGTGATGCGCTCATTCACGGTTGGGTCCTCGCCGCGGTTCGAGAGAAACGTCATGTATTTGGTGGCGAATTGACCCAAAGCATAGATGGAAGTCACCGCCGCTACCGAAAGAAGCACTCCAATAGAAATCCTGGCGCGCTTCGGCGTCGTGACGAGACTTGCGGCCAGGATTCCCATCGCGAACAGGACGAACTTGCGCACCGCACTAGTTCCGATCTCCGGTTGGGGCGACATCACCAGCGCAAGAATCGTTGCAAGCATGAACGCGCAAAGCGGGATCACGTAGCTCGGCCAGACAACAGGCCGGGGCCGCGTCACGATCCATCCCACGAATGCCATGGCCAGCAATGTTTCCGCCGCGGCAATCGAAACAAGCACAGCGGCTGCTGACAGCAGCGTGAGTGCAAACACCCATGAATCGCGGCTTCGTGGCATATGGCGGATTCTATTCGATCTTGGTTAACGGCTTGAGGTAAAAGGTTCGGTGGAGACAGACGAGCTTTCATGACATCTCTTTTTCAGCTTCGTGACGTCACATTCGGCTACACCTCCACGCCGGTGCTACACGGGATATCCGCCGGCTTTGCTGTAGGTGAGTTCGTCGCGCTGGTCGGCCCGAACGGCGCCGGGAAATCGACTCTGCTGAAAATTATGGCGGGGCTGATTCGTGGCTATAGTGGATCCGCCGAGTTTTCCGGAAAGGCAATTTCGCGGTGGAGCGTGCGCGACCTGGCCAGACGCATCGCGTTCGTGCCGCAGGAAACACACATGGCGTTTCCATTCACGGTCAGCGAGATCGTGATGATGGGCCGCCTGTCGCATCGTTCGGGGGCTTTATTCGACAGCCCGCGCGACATCGAATCAAGCCGGGAGGCCATGACCCTGACCGACACCTTATCGCTCGGATCCAAGTCGTTCGACCAGCTCAGCGGAGGCGAGCGGCAACGGGTTGTCCTGGCCAGCGCTTTGGCGCAGCATCCGGAGGTCTTGCTGCTCGATGAGCCGACGGTCTATCTCGACCTGAAGCATCAAATGCAGTTCTACAATATCCTCGAGCGCATGAACGCCGAACGCGGCATGACCGTAATCAGCGTCACGCACGACATAAACCTTGCCGCGCGATACGCGCGTCGCATGATCGCAGTCCGATCCGGAGCGTTCGTCGCCGATGGGCCGCCCGACGAGGTCCTGACGCCGCAACACCTGTATGAAATCTTTGAAATCACCGCCGCTGTCCTCAAGCGTCCCGACGGGCGCGGCAGCTACATCGTTCCCACGGCGTGACGGGGGGCTTTCCCCCGCGCGATTCATATCCGTGGTCGGTCCTTGCGCGTTATTTTGCCTGGCAGTGCTTCTCCTCGCGCCGTGGGTCGGATCAACCGGAGTGACGTTGAGCAATGTCCTCGCGGGTGTGAGTCCGGATCGCGAGATAATTATGGTTGCGCGGCTGCCTCGCGTCCTGTTCGGCGCCCTCGTCGGCGGCGCCCTCGCTATGGCCGGCGTCCTGTTTCAGGCCATCCTCCGCAATTCGCTGGCGGATCCGTTCACGCTGGGTGTATCTGCTGGAAGTTCTCTGGGCGCGTTCGTCGCGATCTGGCTCGGGCTGGAAGCAGTCGTGTGGGGGATACAGGTAGTCTCCGTTGCCGCATTCATCGGCGCTTTTCTGACGATACTGCTGGTGTTTTTCATCGCGCGAACGGGCAGCGGAATTCCGACCTTTACGCTGATCCTTGCCGGCGTCACTTTGAACTTCATATGCGGCGCGGTGATGATGTTCATTCACTACGCCGCGAACTTCAATCAGGGATACCTGATGACCCGCTGGACCATGGGCGCTCTGGACACCGCCGATCTCCGGATCGTGTTATGGGCCGCGCCGTTCGTGATCGGGTGTCTTTTCGGTCTGATGTGGCTTGCGGGTCAACTGAACCCGCTTGCAGCCGGTGAAGAATGGGCCGCTTCGCGTGGCGTCGATGTTCGTCGGGTGAAAAGGATCGCGTATTTCATCGGTTCGATTCTCACCGGCGCAGTCAGCGCTTTCAGCGGACCGATAGGTTTCGTCGGTCTGATCGTTCCGCACACCGTTCGTCTCCTCGCAGGTCCGGATCATCGAATCCTGATCCCTGCGTCATTCTTTCTCGGTTCCGCTTTTCTCGTGTTGTGCGACACGGCCGCAAGGACTCTTTTCGCGCCGACGGAAATCCCCGCGGGTGTGATCACGGCTCTCCTGGGCGGACCGTTTTTCATCGTTCTCTTGAAGAATCGAAGAATCTAGTAACGCTCCGATGTCACATCGCCGTTGGTTCTGACCCATGGACCATGGAATTGCTCATTGCGAACTGACCAATGGCATGGACCATGGGTCAGGATCATGGGCCAATGGGAATTTAGGGGGACGAGGGGGCCGCCCCCTTGTCCTATAATGTGAGGGCTGCGCACGAGAACGGAGAGGTGGCCGAGTGGCTGAAGGCGGCGGTTTGCTAAACCGTTGTACGGTCAAAAGCTGTACCGGGGGTTCGAATCCCCCCCTCTCCGCTTTCCTTGTTCTCTTATCGCTAACGTCGGATGGCAGCTCGGCCTAAACGCCAAATACCGCTGCGAGACATTGGACCTCCTGCTTTGGTGTATCAGCTACTCCCTTCCCGCGTTTTCATTCGCACTCTGGCTGGCGAAGGTGTCGGCACCACGGCCTGCGACCCAACTTGACGACCTGTATTGTGTGACGCCAGATCGTGTGACTAGCGAGCGGTAAGTAGAGTTACTAGGCTTACATCTAACAGGCTGCTGAAAAACTCGAATCGGGCAACTGTGCCGCCGGCGCGCTCATATGAGCTCGCGTCTTGCTGAAAGCAACAAAATGCGCGGTCACAGACCGCGCTTAGAGTCAAAAGCCATCGCAGAACGGACTGTTTCAGCAACCTGCTAAATCAGTGTCGTTCCTTTTCAGGCTACGAAATGCGGCGAATTCACCAACGCGTTAACAGAAGGAGATTCCGTGAACGCAAAACGCTTTGAAGCGGAAGCCCGTGCGGGCTGCTCGATGCCCCAATGTACTCGGCTTCCTGTTTCCGGCATCGATACGCTCGTCGAGCGCGTCATCGAGGAAGAGCAGACGGCGGAGACCAAGTTTGTGGGCCGGATCGACCATTTCGACGCGTTCACGTCTGGGCTGTTGCCACATCACACGCCGGCTCTCGCCCTCATAGCGCGGGAGATCTACGCGAGCTTTTCGCGCGGCCAGCCGCTCAGGTGCGTGCAGCTCATCGGCCATGCGGCGACTTGGCGCGATTTGGATTACGAACATTACTACGAGATCGGACTCGATCGGGCCCAGGCGGCTGCGACGACGCTTGCGCGGCAGCTTCTCGACTATGACCTGTCGTCGAGGACCCTTCCCGAAAGCGACTTCTGGCAGGGCGACCGTATGCGGCCCTGTCACCGATCTGAGCTCGGCGACGTGACGCTCTACGTGGGCACCCGCGGCGATCGCGATCCCATCGTCGCCAACGACACGCAGGCCAATCGTGCTCGCAACCGCCGCGTCGACGTCTGGGGTTATCCGGCAGTCGAAGCGCGCCCAAGGCGTCGACGTAGCTATGCGGGCGCCTGCTTCATCGATTGCGCGCCCGAAGGGGAGCTTTCCCGCTCGCCGGTGGGACGGCTGTGGTCGTTGTCGTGGAGGGCAAGCGCCGCCGCGGAGCGAAGGTTCGCCCAACTGGCGGCGATGCGTGAGCCCGAACGCGCTAGTGCATGGAACGCCGGCCGGGAGAAGATCTGGTTCGGCAGCTACCGCAGGGGCAGACGCACGCCGTTTGCGTTCGTTCTGCGGACGATCGAGACGATCCGTTCGGTTCTCCGGGGCAGGACCACGTCCAGGTACACGCAGCCGTGTCGAGACCGGATGAACCATCTCACGATCGAATGTTTCGACTGCACCGGCCGCGAGCCGTCTACAGAGGACTGCGCCATCCTCGACAATCCCGATGAGGTCGGACGCTTCCGTTGTCCTCGCGATCTCTCCTTCGATGACTGCCTCGAGGTGGACTGGACGCGTCGCCCAGGGAATCGCTGGTGCGACGCAGAGCCCGCGTGCCGGATTAGAACGGAGTGCCGTCTTCGCGATCTCCTCCACATCTGTTGCAATGAAAAGGAGACGCTCGGCTTCTCTTACTTCTGCAACGAGAAACATCCGCTGCACCCCACGCGCCGGCGGCCGATGCCCCCGCCGCACAAGATCGCCCTCGGCCCAGGCTGGTTCAGGCGCCCATCCGGTGTCAGCAATGCCGAGTGGCGGGAGGCCCGGCGGCTGACCATCGTTCATGAAGCGGCTCACCTCGCCGGCGCCGTCCGCCTCTTCCCAGAACTCTATGGCGATCGAGGAGTCCGCAGGCTCGCGCGGGTTAACGCATGGGCGGCGCGCCTGAACGCGGATAATTACGCCTACTACATCATGGAATTTGCGCCCTAAAGTTCCATCGCCGTGGAGAGTGTTTGTTCCGCTTCGAAGGAGTTCGAATCCCCCCTCTCCGCTTATTTTCTATAGATAGAGCCCACTTCCTAAAATTTCCAGGGCAACGCGTCCTTAGAATAGCGCGGCAAAATTGGGGCCGTGAAATGCGAAGCTAACCGGCCGCTCGACTTGAACTTCGGGTGAATTCGAGGAGCGCAAGAAAGGTTGGAAGTGGTGCGGTTATTTCAAATACGACTCAGGCAACCTAACGGGTGAAACCCCGCAGTATGGCAATCGGTACGCGAACGGAAGAAGAGATGGCATTGAATGTTCTCCATGGGAGCCGAAAGGCTACATCAAACTGCACTGTCCGACTTCAGCGGATTATGGCAATTGCCTACTTTGCGGCGCGCTTGTCCACGAGGATTTCTCCGCTCTTGATGGTGACGTGGACATTCAGAAAGTCCCAGTAACCGTTGAGCGGTGTTCCACCAACCGGGTTGCCTCCGAGCAACACGATATCGGCAATTTTTCCGGCCTCGAGCGTACCAAGATCCTTCGACATGTTGATCCATGATGCACTGTTGGGGCCGAGCACCTTGACCAGATCGATCGGCGAGAACATCAGGTTTAACACCCGCAATTCCTGATTCAGACCCCACAATGGCAAATAGTTCGTATCGGTGCAGTAGCCATAAACGACACCATTGTCGAACAGTGTGCGTCCGTTCACGGATTTATAGCCGGCCTCGCGGCCACGGCCTTCGCCGTCGAGGATCGCATCAGGCCATTTGCCGCCGTCGCGGAACGTAGGCACGTTATCGCGGTTGAAGACGTTAAATACGGGCGCGCCAAATCCCGTGCATGACGAGACGTGAATGCCCGCGGCCTTTACCGCCTGGGCATCCGCATCCGTCATCCACTGAAAGTGCGGCGTATGCACCAGTTTCGGCACGCCGGCTTTGACCGCTGCGAGCATCGCGACCACGCTTGCCGCGTGCACGGCCACATCCACGCCGACCTTCCTGCCTTCGTCGGCCGCCGCAGCGAGAGCTTCGAGTTGCTTCGGATCTGGCTTGAAGGAGTTCACGTTGATCTCGCCTGTGAAGTGAATATCCGCCGCCGCCATCTTGCGGATCGTTTCACGCGCGGATTCGGGTGTCGCGTTTTGAAGTTGGAGCGGCGCCGATGGAATGATGCGCGGTCCCTTGATCTGCCCGGAGTCTATTGCTTTTTTCAGGGCCACGACGGGCTCTGCGGCGCCACCGGCCGACATCAGTGTTGTGTAGCCCGCTTCGAGAAACTCCCGCATGCGGAGTGGCGCGTCATTCTTGAGCCATGCTTCGGCGTCACGACCGCCCTGGGCGATGTGGCGATGAGCGTCGATGTAACCGGCGACGGCAGTGAGTCCTCTGCCGTCGATCGCTTTGATTCCCGGAGCTGCCGTATTGCCGGCCGCTGCCGAAGCGATCCGTCCGCCTCTGATGACGATCGTGCCCTGCTCGATCACCGGGCCTGTACCCACGATGATGCGGACGTTGTTGATGACAAGGTCCTGGCCTGCGAGAGTTGATGGGACCAGGAGAAGGCTGACGAAAACGACCGAAAGGAGGCAAACAGGTGTTTTCATGAGCGCGTAGTGTATAAGGCTCGCGAGTAAAAACCAAAAGGCTCACTCCGAGCGCAACGCCTGAACGACGTCCACACGCGACGCGCGCAACGCCGGCATTAGCGAGGCCAGAATCGCTGCGCCGGCCAGGACCGCAGCGGCTCCGAGCAGCGGCAGGAGTTCCGGAACGCTCACGTCCGGAATGAAACGCCCGACGAGTTTCACCAGCGCGAAACCACCGACTACTCCCGCAACGATTCCGCTGATGGCGATGACTGCGCCTTCACCAAGCACTCGTCCCAGAAGGTGTCTTGGCTCTGAGCCGATCGCGAGCCGAACACCGAACTCACGAGTGCGTGAACTGACGGAGAATGCCAGCACGCCGGCGACGCCGACAATGGCAATGGTCAACGCCATCCCTGCAAATCCACCAAAAACCATGGCGTTGACGCGGTTCGGCGCGAGCACTTCGGCTTTCACATCTTCAAGCGTCTGGGCTCGTTCGACCGGTTGTTCGTCCGAAAGATTACGAATGATTTTCGTAATTGCAGGAACGAGTGTGTAAGGGTCCGTGGTGCGTGGACAAACAATCGACCACCGCCAATCTCCTGCTCCAGCGGGTGATAAACGGTCATGGCGGAGCCGGGCACGATGTTTTCATCATCGATATCCGGAACGACACCGACGATTCGCCGGCCGTCCATACTCACGTCGATGAATTTCATGACGGGATCCGTCCACGTCAATCGATGATTGACGGCGTCGCCGCTCGAAAACAATCGTTGTGCCAGACTCTGGCTCACGATCACCACCTTCTCCGCACCACGGCGGTCCGCCTCATTGAAGTCGCGGCCGGAAATGAGTGGCACGCCCAGCGCCGGAAAGAATCCGGGAGAAACCGTGCGGAAGCGGGCGCGCGGATCCTCTTCTCCGTTTGCTTTCGCATATCCTTCAGCGGTGAACTGCGCTTCGAAGAAACCTTTGTCGCGCCACGGAACCACCGTGCCGACCGCAACGTTCGTCACTCCAGGAACGGAAGCGACCTGCCGCAGAACGTCGCGATAGAACGCGGCGATCTGCTCCGGTTTGCGTGTGTACGAAACGACCGGCACATTCACCGCGAGAATGTTGTTCATGCGGAAACCGGGTTGAGTGCGCTGCAGGGCGAACAGCGTGGTCAGCAGGGTGCCGGCTCCAGCGAGCAGGATGAATGAAGCGGCGATCTGGATGACCGCAAAGACGCGAAGCCGGCGATTTGTTCCTGACGTGATCCGTACGCTTCCATTCGAAAGTCCCAGGCCATTCGCGCCGTCGGATGATGGCAGCCTGGGGACAAACGCGAGGAGCACGGCCGCTGCCACGGCGAGGACGACGCCAACCCAGAGCAACGTCGAATCGACGGTCACATCCAGCGCGCGAACGGAGAATCGAGCGGCGTAGCGCGCCAGCACTGAAACCATGGGTCTCGCGATGATGATTGCGAGAATCGCGCCGGCACCGCAAAGCACCAGACTCTCGGCAAGCAGCGTTCGTCGCAGTGCCGCGCGGCTCGCACCAAGCGCGGCGCGCACCGCGAGTTCGCCTTCACGCCGAACCGAACGAGCAAGAATCAGGTTGGCAACATTCGAGCACGCAATCACGAAGACCAGACCCGACGAGGCCAGAAGAACCAGCAGTACGGTACGCGCGGGCGAGATGATCTGATCGCGCAGCCGGACAGCGTCGATCTGAAAATCGGCCTGCTTCGAATAAGACTCCGGATGATCCTTCACCATCGTGCTGTGCACCGTGCGAAGTTCCGATTTAACGGTGTCGAGATCCGCGCCCGGCGCCAGACGGCCGAACAGTTCGGTCATGCGATGAACGCGGCCATCGACCATCGTGGCATCCAGATGGTGCGGACTCGTGACGACGTTCGCGATGATTTCGGTTTCTGTGGGATATGGCACCGACGGCTCGAGCACGCCAACGATCGTGGCGGAACGATCGCCAAGCCGGACCGTCTTTCCAAGCACGGCCGGATCGCTCTTCAAGGACGTGGTCCAGAAGCGATACGTCAACACGACCGCGCCGGCCGCTTTCGGGCCATCGTCCGATGCATTGAGCAGACGGCCTTTTACAGGACTGAGTCCCATCACGTCGAAATACGATCCGCCGACCACGCCTGCGCGAACCACACGTGGGTCGCCCAGACCGATCATCGTAAATTCGATCGTGGAAAAATCACCGAATTGAGTGAGCGACTTCACGCCGCCCTGGAGGTCGCGCAGTTCCGGGATCGAGAAGTTAGCGTTTTCCATCCCAATGCCTTTGGCACTCTGTCGCAGATAGATCAGCCGGTCCTGATCGCGGTTGACCAGCGGCCGCAACAGTACGCCTCGGACCACGCTGAAAATCGCCGCGTTGGCGCCAATCCCCAAGGCGAGCGTGACAATGACGGTGATAGTTAAACCCTTGATTTTGATCAGGGATCGCAGCGCAAAACGAAAGTCGGTGATCAGGCTCATTCAGGTGTCCCCTTTTCGGTCGTTCGATTCTAAGTCGAACGGGCGACAGCGTAATCGACAAGGTGCAGAAAACAGTTGAACAGAGGAGGACGGCAAAGGGACAGCCGAGCAACTCGCCGATTACGATCATCTTCAATTGGCGCCCTGAGCGCGGGAAATAGGCGGCTTCGCCAGGACTGCGGAAACCAGTGAAGCCTATGCGAAGTCGTCGGGACCCTGTTGATCCGCCGGAAATCGCGTCGAGAAGCGCGACACTGAAATCGGTTGCGCATAGCCCTTACCTGGGCGGTAGTCGGCGCGGGACAGCGTGTCGTATTCGAGCCGGCTGATCTTCCAGTGGCCTGCCTCGTCCTTCTTATAATTGACGCGGTAGACGCCGCCTTCCCACCACGTCCGCACGCCTTCGCCGTGAAGGCGGGCCATGGCAGCAAGCGACGTCTCCGTCTCGAACGGCATGCCCACCTGGATCGAATAGGGGAACTCTGCCTTTGCGGATCGAAGATCCGGTAACACTTCCACGCTGTCGCGTTGCTGGTCGGCAGTGAGTTCGAAGCCCGGCGCAGGCTCCATCCTGCGGCCGGTCTTCCCTGCCGGAAACCGATCGCGATAGAGACGGCTCACTCCATGGCTGCGGCCCCGGAAGACGCCGCCGTTGAATACGACCTCGGCGTCGTCGGTAAACACACCGATGACTTCTTCGTGCAGCCCCTTGTCCATCGCCTGTTCGAAGCCCTGATGAAACTTGCGAAGCGTTTTCTCTTCTTCCAGCAAAGCTGCGCGCACCGCCAGGTCGACTGGAGTGCTCGGAGCCTCTGTCGTGCCCATGCCCATGCTCGCGGCCATACCCTCGATTGGCGCCGGCGCCGCCGTGGCGCCGGCGCCGATCTTCCAGATGAAGGACCGTCGGAGGATATTTTTCATGCATTCCTCCTCTTCGGCCCATACAGCCTGGCGATGTCAAACTTGCCGATGTGACGACCGATCGCGCCGGTCGTACCGAGGCTGACGCCCCTGGCGCCGCCGTTGTACGTGAAGCCGCAGTCATGAGAGGCCTTGGTATTGAGCAGTTCGATCATCTGGGCGCCGTTACACGCTTCTTCGTTCTGGCAGAAGATATACACGCCCGGTCGCAACTTCACATAGATGCAGGGCGAGCACCACTCCGCTCCCAATGCCTGGGCGCCTGTGAAGATCACCCAGGACATGGAATGCGGTGAGGAATATACATGCATGGAAGTCACCTGGTCGGAGTACGACCACGAGAAGGCGTGCCCGACCAACTCATCCGTCAGTTGATGCCGCACGTACAGCGGCGCTTCCACGCTTGATGGGCCCGGTATTTCCGCCACGCCAAAGATGGCGCGATAGGAGGTCTCGTTGCCGTAATAGGGCGTGCCCATGTGGGACTCGATGCTTGTGGCGAGCCCGTTGGTGAAGTCCACGGCCACTTGCACGCTGGCGCGCGGCTTGCTGTCCGCGATCATGTGGCCGAACCAGGCGAGGTTGTCGTCGCCTTCATACGCACGGTAATCGGCATCGTGCCACACGTTGTCGCTGTGGTCGCGATACTGCAGCTTGAATATGTCCTCGATGCGGTAGTCGCGCACCGGGCCGCCATTGTCCAAGCGCAGCGTGAATTCCTTGCCCACCAGGATGTCGGAGAACGGCAGGTTGTGGCTGGTTGCGACGGCCTGCGGAGGCGCCTGTTGTGCAGCGCCGGCGCCGAAGGCGGATGTTCTCTGCAGGGCTGCCTGATGCACCTCTTCGTCCGTCATGTGAGTGAATGTTCTGACGGGACGATAGGTTGTCCTGGCTCCTTCTGTGGTAGCGCTGCAACCGGAGCCGGACCTCCGGCTGGCGCTGGAGGAAGGTCGCGAGCTCCCCGAGGGTGCTCGCCTCGGACCGCCTGGTGTCGAGGCAGCCGAAGTCGAGGTCGGTCGCAAGCTCCGGCGCGGCGAGCAGGCAGGCGGTCAGCTCGCGCTCGACCCGGCCGTCGATCGCGAGCGCGGTCCGGTCCGCCCGCAGCGGCGCCGGGCGCCCCCAATTGGTGATCGCTCCGTCCCGCACCTCGAGCAGCCGCGCTGCCTCGACCGGCGCCATCGACGCGCTTTCGGCGAGCGCCTTCACGAGCTGGACGCGGAGCGTC
>Ga0137433_1000537_pt1 | contig 19572 bp, 21 predicted proteins | sample EasRivERMZT840_2_FD_102335 | JGI IMG/M metagenome (GOLD analysis project Ga0137433, IMG submission 102335) | Soil microbial communities from meander-bound floodplain in the East River, Colorado, USA - East River MetaG ERMZT840_2 | ecosystem: Environmental > Terrestrial > Soil > Floodplain ...
GCCCCGCGGTCGCCAGGACCGCCGCGAGATGCCGCGCCACGGCCGCCCCATCGGTCTCCTGCGACACCAGGTCCGCCGCGCGGGCTTCGCTCCATTGAAAGACACAGGCCGCACGGTCGGGAATCTCTTCCAACCGATCCACCGAGCCCAGCACCATCGGCACGATCGACTCGAGATACTCGCGCCCGGCCGCCGTGTCGGCGAGCGCGCCCGCCTTCACCAGGTACGGCATCGCCTCGCGCGCGATCCGGCCCGGAGCCGCCTCCTTCATATAGTGGCGGTTCATCCAGGCGAGCTTGGCCGTGTCGAACACCGCCGCGCTGTGGCTGACCGTCGCGAGATCGAAGCGCGTGGCCATCTCCGCGAGCGGCAGGATTTCCTGGTCCTGCCCCGGCGACCAGCCGAGCAGCGCCAGGTAATTGACGAGCGCCTCCGGCAGGTAGCCACGATCGCGAAACTCGGCGACGCTCGTCGCGCCGTGCCGCTTGGAGAGCGGCGCGTGGTCCGGTCCGAGCACGAGCGAGAGATGGCCGAACGCCGGCGGCGCGGCGCCCATTGCCTCGTAGAGCAGCACCTGCCTCGAGGTGTTGGAGATGTGGTCTTCGCCGCGAATCACGTGCGTGATCGCCATCTCGATGTCGTCCACCACGACGGCGAAGTTGTACGCGGGCACGCCGGTCGATCGCACCAGCACGGGGTCGCCGATGATGTCGGTGCTCACCGTGACGTCGCCGCGAACGAGATCGCTGAACGTCACGTCGCGGCCGGGAGGCACCGCAAAGCGAATCGCGGCCGCTTCGCCGGCCGCCACGCGGCGGGCCGCGTCGGCGGGATCCAGCGCGCGACAGCGGCCGCTGTACTTCGGCGGACGGCCGGAGGCGAGCGCCGCCGCGCGCTCCGCCTCGAGCGTGTCGGGCGAACAGAAACATCGGTACGCGAGACCACGCGCGATCAGATCGTCGGCGACCGCCCGATAGCGCGGCAGCCGCTCGGACTGCCGGTACGGCGCGTACGGGCCGCCGCAATCCGGGCCTTCGTCCCAGGTCAGCCCCAGCCAGCGGAGATCGTCGAGAATCGCGCGCTCGGAGGCAGCCGTGGATCGTTCGGCATCGGTGTCCTCGACGCGCAGCACGAACGTGCCGCCGTGACGCCGCGCGAGCAGCCAGTTGTAGAGGGCCGTGCGCGCGTTGCCGACATGCAGATGACCGGTCGGGCTCGGCGCAAAGCGAACGCGGACGCTCATGCCGGCGGTCCCGGCGCGAGCACCACGACGGCGTGCGCCGCAATCGCCTCGCCGCGGCCCACGGCATCGACGCCTTCGTTGGTCTTGGCCTTGACGCTGACGCGATCGACGTCCGTGGCGAGCGCGCCGGCGAGCGCGTGTCGGATCCTGTCCATGAACGGCGCCAGCTTCGGCCGCTCGAGCACGACGGTGACGTCCGCGCTCGCGACGACCCAGCCGCGATCGCGCGCCGTGGCGGCCGCGCGGCCCAGCAGATCCACGCCCGCCGCATCCTTCCAGCGCGGATCGGAATCCGGAAAGTGCCGGCCGATGTCGCCGGCCGCGCAGGCGCCGAAGATCGCGTCGGCCAGCGCGTGGCACACCACGTCCGCGTCCGAGTGCCCCACGGGACCTCGCTCGGCCGGAATGACGACGCCGGCCAGTACGAGCGTGCGGCCGGGGGCCAGGACGTGCAGGTCGTAGCCGGTGCCGACGCGCGGCACCGCCGCAAGGGCGCGGCGCGCCGCGGCCAGGTCCTCTGGCGTAGTGATCTTCACGTTGTCGGCCTCGCCGTTCACGACGGCCACGGTGTGGCCCGCGCGCTCCGCCAGCATGGCCTCGTCGGTGGCATCCGTGATGTCCGCGCCGAACGCCACGGCGCTCGTCAGCACATCCCGGCGGAATCCCTGCGGCGTCTGCGCGAGCCAGATTTCATCGCGGCGCAGCGTGGCGCGCACGACGCCCGCCGCCGGATCGACGTGCTTGACGGTGTCGCGCGCAGGCAGCGCCGGCACGGCCGCGCCGGTGTCGCGGGCGCGGTCGATCACGCGATCGATCAGCGCCGCGCTCACGAACGGCCGGGCCGCGTCGTGGACGAGCACGAGATCGACGTCGGACGCCATCGCCGCAAGGCCCAGTCGCACCGAATCCTGCCGGCGCGCGCCGCCGGCCGCGATCCCGCACGGCCGCGCAGTGGCGCCGACAATCGACGCGGCGCCGGCGACCAGGTCCGCCGGCAGCACCACGACCATCCGGTCCACGCGCGGATGCGCGTCAAAGGCCGCAATCGCGCGGCGCAGGACGGTGGTGCCGCCCAGATCGAGCAGTTGTTTGGGAACCGTCGCGGACATCCGGGCGCCGCGTCCGGCCGCAACGATGATGACGCCAACCGACACGTGAAGATGATAACTGGGGAGTCGCTCAAGAACAGAACTGGCGTGCGCGGGCTTCCGTGAGCGCACGGGCGTGATCGCCGATCGCCGGCGGCAGCGGCGCGGGGACGAAGATCACGACAAGCGCGCGCGTCGTGGCGGGCGTGACCATCGTGCGGGCCGAGTCGGAGGTCGGGTTGCCGAACGGGCCGGCCGCGTCGGCGAGCGTCAGCCGCCCGGCTACGTGCACCGTGTCCTTGCGAATACCGGCGTAGGCCTCGTCGTCTCGCCCGAGCCGCAGCGTGACGTCGCCTTCGATGAGCGCCAGGTCGTACAGCCCGAACGGCACGCGCGTTTCCAGCGAGCACCAGTTGATGACGTCCACGAGGCTGTTGATGCGCGGCAGATCGCCGCCCTTGCGCACCCGCCGCAGCAGCGCTTCCGACGACGGCCGCGTCTTGGTGGGATCGAGGCCCACTCGCTTGTACATCGTGCGCACGGCGGTGGTCACGTCGTCGGATTCGAGTGCGGAACGTTGTGCGGCTGCGGCGTCGCCAAGCGGGCCGTCCATCCGCGGATCGCGATCGAGGACGAGGACGGACGGAAGCACGAGCCACACCGGCCGGACGATGGGCGCCACCTCCGGCGAGACGGTCGTCAGCACCTGCGGCTACGTCCTCTCCTGAAGGGCGGATCGAATGATGCCTTCCACGCGCGCGGCCAGCGGCCGCGCGTCCTCGCGCGCCAGCGACTCCGTCGGGATCCGGTCGTGAATGATCACCCGGACGTCCGCCGGCGTCACCATCAGCCTTCCCTTCGGCATCACGTCCCGGTTGCCGAGGACCGTCACCGGGACGATCGGCAGGTGGTGCTCGATCGCCAGCAGGAAGATGCCCGCCTTGAACTTCTGCAGATCGCCCTCGTTGCGGCCGCCCTCCGGAAAGACGAGCAGCGATGCGCCGGACCGGGCCATGCGCCGCATGCGCTTGAAGATGGCCGCGCCGGGTTTGGTGCGATCGACCAGCACATGACCGCTCCGGTGGAGGTGCCAGCCGATGAACGGTACGTACAGCAGCGACGCCTTCGCCATGAGGCGCAGCTGCCGGGGCAGCGCGTTGAACACGATGGGAATGTCGAAGAAGCTCGCGTGGTTCGCGACAAACACCACACTCTCGGTCTCGGGCGGCAGGGCCTGATCCGTCCGGCGGACCCGGACGCCTGCGGTCCTGACGATCAGCCACGCCCAGAGCCGGGCGACCTTATGCGCCAGATTGCCGCGCCGATCGAGCAGGCCCGCGATGAGCGACACCGTGCCCAGCACGATGGTGTACGTCGCGATGGCCGGAATCAGGAGAAGGACAGTCCGCCACCAGTGAAATGGCGGCAGGCTCACGCCGGCTGTGCGGGCTGCGGCGCGCGAGGCGGCCGGCCGGCCTCGTCCGACTCGGCCCGCGCGCCCGGCTTGGCGGGCGTATCGCCGGCGCCGGCGTCGGCGCGGCGTCCGAAGATCATCCGGCCCGCGGTCGTCTGCAGCACGCTCGTCACGGCAATATCCACGTGCCGCCCGATCCGGCTGCGGGCGTTATCCACCACGACCATGGTGCCGTCGTCCAGGTAGGCGACGCCCTGGTTGGGTTCCTTGCCCTCTTTCAGGATGAAGACGTTCATCAGCTCGCCGGGCAGCGCCACCGGCTTCAGCGCGTTGGCGAGGTCGTTGATGTTGAGCACCTCCACGCCGCGGAGCTGGGCGACCTTGTTCAGGTTGAAGTCGTTCGTCACGATGCGGCCGGCCAGCGCCTTCGCGACTTCGATGAGCTTGAGGTCGACTTCCTTGATCTCCGGATAGTCGAGGTCCGAGATGCTCACCTCGACGCCGGCCATCTTCTGCATGCGATGCAGGATGTCCAGGCCGCGGCGGCCCCGGTTCCGCCGGAGCGCGTCGGACGAATCCGCGACGTACTGCAGCTCCTTGAGCACGAACTGCGGCACCACGAGGGTCCCGTCCAGAAAGCCGGTTTCGACGATATCGGCGACGCGGCCGTCGATGATGACGCTCGTGTCCAGAATGCGGTTGCGCTTCTGGGTCCGGGCGTCCTTGAACAGGGTCGCGAACTTGCCCGGCTCGAGCCACTCCCCTTTCCGGGCGCCGAACATCAGTCCCAGGTACGGCAGCATCACGATGAGCAGGCCGTTCAGGAACTGGACTTTGTTATTGGTGGTGTCCGCCCATCGCAGCGCGTCGACGATCGTCGAGGCAATCCACAGGCCGACGCCGAAGCCGAGCAGCGCGCCGAGCAGGCTCGTGACCGCCGCATCGCGCAGCCGCATCTCGGCAAAGACGACGACCAGCGCCACCACGAGCCCGAGTCCGGCACTGACGATTGGGTGTCCTTCGATCGGCCGGATGACGGAGCTCGAATAGACCATCACGCCGATGAAGATGGCCCGAGTCAGAAGGAATCCGGTCACGCGCCCATTCTAATGGGAAGGGGTCGTACCTCGATCTGTGGAAAACCCGGGGGACATCGAGCACCCAAGTCCCCCGGGTTTTCCACAGATCGAGGTACGACCCCCTGCGGACCTACAGCAGGGCGTCGAGCGCTTCGCCGACCGTACTCACTCCTGTAATCGTCAATCCGGAAGGGACGTCGCCTGGCGCGACGCTGGCGGCCGGCATCACGCAGCGCCGGAAGCCGAGCTGAGACGCTTCCCGCAGCCGCAGCGCGCCCTGCGGCGTGGCCCGCACTTCACCGGCCAACCCGACCTCGCCGAAGACGACGACATCCGGCGCGATCGGCCGGTTGCGCAGGCTCGACGCCACCGCCGCCACAATCGCGAGATCCGCGGCCGGCTCGTCAACGGTCATCCCGCCCGCGACGTTCACGAACACTTCGTCGGACGCGAGGCTCAGGCCGGCGCGCTTGTCCATGACGGCCAGCAGCAGCGACAGCCGGTTGGGATCGAGTCCGCTCGCGGTGCGCCGCGCGTTGCCAAACGTGGACGAGCCGACCAGCGCCTGCACCTCCACGAGAATCGGACGCGAGCCCTCGATGGTGCACAGCACCGCGGAGCCGGGTACGTTCTTCGGCCGCTCCGCCAGGAACAGGGCCGAGGCATTCGGCACGGGCCGAAGCCCGGTTCCGGTCATCTCGAACACGCCCAGCTCGCTGACCGCGCCAAACCGGTTCTTGACCGCGCGCACCACCCGGTGCGAATGCTGCGGGCCGCCTTCGAAATAGAGGACCGTATCCACGACGTGCTCGAGCACTTTCGGCCCCGCCAGACTGCCGTCTTTCGTCACGTGTCCGGCGATGAGCGTCGGCAGATTGCGGCCCTTCGCGGTGAACAGCAGGTCGGTCGCGGCCTGCCGGACCTGGCTGACGCTCCCGGGCGCCGACTGCAGCTTGAGCGAGAAGACGGTCTGAATCGAATCGACGATCAGGAGCGCGGGACGCAGCCGCTCGACTTCCTCCACCAGCCGCTCCACCGAGGTCTCCGCGAGCAGATACAGCCGGGCCGGCTGGAGGCCCAGGCGCTCGCCGCGGAGCTTGATCTGGTGCTCCGATTCCTCGCCGGAGCAGTACAGAACAGGGCCGGTCGTATTGGCGAAGTACGCCGCCGCCTGCAACAGCAGCGTCGACTTGCCGATGCCCGGCTCGCCGCCGAGCAGCACGAGCGATCCCGGCACGAGTCCCCCGCCGAGCACGCGGTCGAACTCGCTGATGCCGGTCGTCTGCCGATCGGCGACCACGGTCTCGACGTCCGCATACGGCCGCGCGGCGTGCCCGCCGAGCGGCGCCGCCGCCCGTCCATGCGCCTGCGCCGGCGTCGCGCGTTCTTCGACGTACGAGTTCCAGGCGCCGCAGTCGGGACATCGGCCGAGCCACTTCGACGCCTGCGCTCCGCAGTGCTGACACGCGTAGATGGACTTGGGCTGCTTCATCGTTAACTTTGAACTTGGAACTTAGAACTCAGAACTTAAGACCACTGATCCGGTACGACTGCGTCTCGCTACGACTGTGTCCCGCTGCGGCGACGATCCGGTACGGCGATTGCTATGTGCGAGAACCATGCCGCATCCAGTCCCTGACTATCGTACCCGTTCGTTTGCGTTTGCCTGTGACATCGTCCGTCTCTACCAGGCACTCGTTCCTTCCATTCCGGCGCTCCCTGCTCGGCAACTGCTGCGGGCGGGAACTTCGATCGGGGCCAACCTCGAGGAGGCTAAACCGGCCCAAAGTCGCAAAGATCTGATTGCCAAGTTCTCGATCGCCCTCAAAGAAGCCCGTGAAACGAGCTACTGGCTCCGCCTGCTAATCGCGACTTCACTCGGTCCCAAGCCCCTGATTGAACCGGCTTTGGCTGAAGCCAACGAGCTGGTCGCCATCCTCACTACTTCCGTTCGGCGGCTCAAAGAAAGCAAGAAAGATCCTCCAAGGGGAACTTGATACCCTCGGGAGCCCTTGGTGTGGGTAGTGTGTGCCCCAAGTTCTGAGTTCAGAGTTCCAAGTTCCGAGTTAACCAGAGTACTCTCGCTCGATTCTCTGTCCCAGCCGACAAACCACTTCCCAAGGTATGGTCCCAATCGCCGCTGCAATCTCCCTCGCCGTGATCTCGTCGCCGTCCTGGCGGCCGATCAGCACGACCTCGTCGCCGGGCGAGACGTCGGTGCCGGTCACGTCGATCATGATCATGTCCATGCACACCGACCCGACGATGGCGCGGCGGCGGCCGCGCACGAGCACGGGCGCGCGGCCGGCGAGGCGCAGGTCGAGGCCGTCGGCGTAGCCGGCCGGCACGATCGCGATCGTGCGCGGCGTGTCGTCGGTCGAGCGCAAGCCGTAGCCCGTGCCCTCGCCGGGACGCAGCCCCTTCACCGCCACGATACGGCTCTCCAGTGACAGGGCAGGTCGCAGGTCGAGATCGGCGGCCGCGAGCGGCGGCGGGACGATGCCGTACAGCAGCAAGCCCGGCCGCACCCAGTCGTACCAGGTGCGGGCGTCGCGGATGAGCGCGGCCGAGTTGGCCGCGTGACGCCGCACCGCCCCGAGGCCCATCGCGCGCGCGGCGGCGACGCTGCGGTCGAAGCGCGCGCGCTGCTCGTCGAGCCACGGCGACTCGGGATCGTCGGCGGTGGCGAAGTGCGTGTAGACGGCGGTGATGTCGAGGTGCGGGCTCGCGAGCACGGCCGGGAGCGTCCGCGCGAGGTTGTCGTGGCGGAAGCCGAGCCGGTTCATGCCGGTGTCAATCTTCAGGTGGCACGCGAGGCGGACGCCGCGCGCGGCCGCGGCCTGCTCGAGCGCGCGCGCCGCGCCGGGCGTCGAGACGGTCGGCGTGAGCCGGGCGTCGAACACCCCGTCCAGATCGCTCACGCTCAACGCGCCGAACACGAGAATCGGAACGGTCACCCCGGCCTGGCGCAGCGCGACGCCTTCCTCGATGTCGGCGCACGCGAGCACGGACGCGCCCGCCCCTTCGAGCGCGCGGCCGACCGCCGCCGCGCCGTGCCCGTAGGCATTGGCTTTGACGACGGCAATCACGTCCGGCGCGCGCGTGCCGCGATCGGGCGCGGAGTGGGGCTTTAGCAGGGACTGGACCGCGCGGAGGTTGGCCTGAATCGCCTCCAGGCTCACGCGCGCGACAGTGGGCCGGATCATCGACACGTCAAGGGGCTTCAGACTTCGAAGTCGTCGCGTTCCCTGCCGGCGCGCCGGGCGAGGTTTTCGAACCGGGTGTATTGCTTGAGAAAGGCGAGGCGCACCGTGCCGGTCGGCCCGTTGCGCTGCTTGCCGATGATGATCTCGGCCGTGCCGGCGTTCTCCGGCTTCGGCTCGCCGTCGGCGGAGTACATGTCCTCGCGGAAGATGAAGATCACGACGTCGGCGTCCTGCTCGAGCGCGCCGGACTCGCGGAGATCCGAGAGCTGCGGCCGGTGATCGCCGCGGCTTTCCGGCGCGCGGCTGAGCTGGCTGAGCGCCAGGATCGGCACGTCCAGCTCCTTGGCCAGAATCTTCATCGATCGGGAAATCGAGGCGAGTTCCTGCTGCCGGTTTTCGAACCGCCCGCGGCCCTGCATGAGCTGGAGGTAGTCCACGATGATGAGGTCGAGCCCGCGCTCGAGCTTGAGCCGGCGGCACTTGGCGCGCATCTCGAGGATCCCGACGGACGGCGTGTCGTCGATGTAGACCTTGGCGTCGTGCAGGCGCGCGAAGGCCTCGACGAGCCGCGCATAATCCTGTTCGCCGAGGAACCCGCCGCGGAACCGGTGCGCATCCACCCGCGCCTCGGACGTGAGCATGCGGAGGAACAGCTGCTCGCGCGCCATTTCGAGGCTGAAGATGCCGACGGTCTTCCCCGCCTCAATGCCGGCGTGCAGCGCCATGTTGAGGACGAGGCTGGTCTTGCCCATCGATGGCCGCGCCGCCACGATCACGAGGTCGGACCGCTGAAACCCGGACGTCATCTCGTCGAGCTCGACGAACCCGCTCGGCACGCCGGTGACGAGGCCCTTGTGCTGCTGCAGCTTCTCGATGAGCTGGTAGCCCTGGTCCACCATCTCGCCGACGCGCACGAACCCCGACCGCAGCCGGTGCTCCGCAATCTGGAAGATGGACCGTTCGGCCTGATCCAGCAGCTCGTCCGCGTCCTCCTCGGCGTCGTATGCCCGGCCGAGCACGTCGGTGGCCGACTGGATCAGCCGCCGGAGCGTGGACTTTTCCTTGACGATCTTGGCGTAGTACTCGACGTTGGCCGACCGGGGCACGCCGTCGGTGAGCGCGGAGATGTAGGCCGGCCCGCCCACGTCATCGAGGTCGCCCGAGCGCGTGAGCTCGTCCTTGAGCGTGACGAGATCGATCGGCTCGCTGCGCTCCGAGAGCGCGACCATCTTGTCGAAGATGCGGCGGTGCGCGTCGCGGAAGAAGTCCTGCGCGTCGATGACCTCCGACGCCTGGTTGAACGCCGGGTTGTTGATCAGGATCGCGCCGAGCACACACTTCTCGGCTTCGAGATTGTGTGGAAGGGTGCGATCCATGGCTGCACGTTGTCAGTTGCTAGCTGCTGGCCGGAACAACCTTTACTTTGATTTGCGCCGTCACCTCGCGGTGCAGCTTCACCGGCACCGTGTGATCGCCCAGCGACTTCAGCGGATCGGACAGCTGAATGCGCCGGCGATCGACCGGCAGGCCGCGGGCGGCGAGCGCCTCGCCGATGTCGGCCGACGTCACCGACCCGTAGAGCGTGTCGTTCTCGCCGACGCGCCGCCCGATGGACAGCTCGATGGCCTCGATGCGGGTGGCCAGCGCCTGAGCGGTCATCTGCTCTTCGGCATCCCGCGCTTCGGCCTTGGACCGCTCGCGCTCGACCTGTTTCTTGTTTTCCTCGGTGACGGCCAGCGCCAGCTTCCGCGGAAAGAGATAGTTGCGCGCGTAGCCGCTGGCGACCTTCACGATCTCGCCGCGGCGGCCGAGGTGCTCGACGTGTTCCTTGAGAATGATTTCGATGGACATGGCGTTATTCCGTCACGTAGGGAATGAGCGCGAGCTGCCGCGCCCGCTTGATCGCCTTCTGCAGCGCGCGCTGATGCGTCGCGCAGACCCCGGAGATGCGCCGCGGCTGGATCTTCCCGCGCTCGGGAATGAACGGCGCCAGCAGCTTCACGTCGCGGTAGCCGATGTAGTCGATCTTCTCGACGCAGAACTTGCACACGCGCCGCCGGCGGAAGAACGTGCGGCGCCCGCCGCCCTTTTCCTTGTCCTTGTCCTTGTCGCCGCCTGCTCCGCGGCCGCCCCGGCCGCCCCGGTTGTCGAAATCGCCGTTCATCGGTCCCCTCCCGCGCGGAAGCCCGACTCGAGCCCGCCCTCCATGTCGTCGTCCTCGCCTTCACGCCGGCGCTTCTCGTCCTCGGTCGGCTCCGGCGGCAGGCCCCGCTTGGTGCGCCGCGCGACCATCGCCGCCTTGCGATTCGCCTTCGCCCGCTCGGCCACGCTGAGCTCTTCGTCCACGCGGACGATGAGGTGCCGGATGACCGCGTCGAGCACGCGCAGACGCCGGTCGAGCTCGGCGGTCATCGCCCCCGGTCCGTTGATCACTTCGAGGACGTAAACGCCCTCGCGCTGACGGTTGATTTCGTAGGCCAGCCTGCGGCGGCCCCAGTTTTCTGTGCGCTCGATGGTCGCGCCGAACCGCTCGACCACGGTGGCCACCTGCGTGTGGACTTCCGCGATCGCCTCTTCAGTGGAGTCGGGGGGAACGATGTAGATCAATTCGTACTGACGGACGCTCATCAAGTCTCCTTCTGGACATCAGGCTGCCCCCTTCGGGAGGCAGCAAGGAGTCGTTATTGGTCTTCCACGCGATTGAACGCATTCATCATCGCCGGCATGCCGAGCGAGACCCACGCCTCGACGGCATCCGCGGCCCGGGCAATCGCGTCGTCAATTCCGGGCCGTTCGTCTGGCTCGAACCGGGCCGTCACATGATCGGCCAGGTCGCGCCGTTCGTCTCCGCGACCCACGCCGATGCGGAGCCGCGCATAGTCGATCGTGCCGAGCACCTCGGCCACCGACCGCAGGCCGTTGTGCCCGCCCTCGGTGCCGCTCGCCCGGCCCCGCAGCCGGCCCAGCGGGAGGTTCACATCGTCGCACACCACCAGCAGATCCGGCAGGGCGACTTTGTAGAACCGGCACAGCGATCCGACCGCCGATCCGCTCAAGTTCATGAACGTGAGCGGTTTGGCCAGGATCACCAGGCCATTGGGGTGGCGCCAGCGCGCCTGCAGCGCGTCGGCGGGCGCCGTTTCGAAGTCCGCGCCGACCCGCCGCGCCAGCGCATCGACGACCTCGAACCCCGCGTTGTGCCGCGTGCCCCGGTACGGCTCGCCTGGATTGCCGAGGCCCGCGACCAGCTTCACTCCTTCTCGTCCTCCGGCTTCTCGACCTTGCCCTTCTTGATGACTTCGGGCTCGGCCGGCGCCGCCGGCGCTCCGGGCACCGCGGCCACCGCGCCTTCGGCCGGCTCCGGCTCGGCCTCGACCTTCGGCGCCACGACGTGCACGATCAGCATGTCGGCGTCGCTCACGACCTTCCAGTTGGCGGCGGCCGGCAAATCGCGCACGCGCACGCCGTCGTGCAGGCCGAGCTCGCTGATGTCGACGACGATGTCCTGCGGGATGTCCGCCGGGAGGCACTCGATCTCGATCTCGCGGTGCACGAAGTCCACGATGCCGCCCTCGGCCTTCACGCCCTTGGCTTCGCCCGTGAGGTGCACCGGCACGTTGACGCGCAGCACCTTGTCCATCGCCACGCGATAGAAGTCGCAGTGCAGCAGCGTGTGGCCGACGGGCTCGAGCTGGTATTCCTTCACCAGCACGCGCGCGTCGCCCATGCCGTCCACCTTGAGCGCGATCAGCGTGTTGACGCCGCCGCCCGAACGCAGAATCTGCAGCAGCGCCTTCGGATCCACCGACAGCGACTCGGCGGCCTTGGCCTCGCCGTAGAGCACGGCCGGAATCCGGCCGGCCCTGCGCAGGCGGCCCGCCTCATTGCGGCCGAATGTTTCCCGACGAACAGCTTCCAGTACGGCTTCCATGGCGATCCCCTCTATACAAACAGCTTCGAGACGGAAGTCTCTTCATGAATACTGCGGATGGCCTGCGCGAGCAGCCGCGCGACCGAGAGCACGACGAGCTTGTCCGACGCCAGGCCACTGGTGTCGACCGGCACCGTGTTCGTCACGATGAGCCGGTCGATGGGCGCCGATTCGAGGCGCTTCATGGCCGGCCCCGACAACACGCCGTGCACCGCGCTCGCGAGCACGCGCGCCGCCCCGTTGTCCTTGAGCGCCTGAGCCGCCTTCTGAATCGTGCCGGCCGTGTCGATGATGTCGTCGGCGATGACGCAGATACGACCGTCGACGTCGCCGACGACGTTCATCACTTCGGCCGTGCCGTCCTCGCTGCGGCGCTTGTCGATGATCGCCAGCTCGGCGTCGAGGCGCTTGGCGTAGGCCCGCGCGCGCTCGGCGCCGCCGACGTCCGGCGAGACGATCGTCACCGGCCCGAAGCCCTGGCGCGCGAGGTAGTCGATGATGACCGGCGCGGCGAACAGGTGGTCCACCGGGATGTCGAAGAAGCCCTGGATCTGCGCCTTGTGCAGGTCCATCGTCAGCACGCGGTTGGTGCCGGCCGCGCTCAGCAGGTTGGCGACCAGCTTGGCCGAGATGGGCACGCGCGGCTTGTCCTTGCGATCCTGGCGCGCGTAGCCGTAGTACGGCAGCACCGCGGTGATGCGCGACGCCGACGAGCGGCGGAACGCGTCGATCATCACGCAGAGCTCGATGAGGTGCGAGTCCACCGGCGTGCAGGTGGGCTGGATGATGAAGACGTCGGTGCCGCGGATGTTCTCGTCGATCTGGAAGTTGACTTCCGTGTCCGGAAAACGATGGAGACGGGCCGCACCGAGCGGGATGCCCAGGTGCTCGGCGATCTCACGGGCAAGCGCCGGATGTGCGCTCCCGGAGAACAGTTTCAGCTGCCCGTGACTCATGTTTTGATCGACGCGCTGCGCCTTGTCCCGCTCTGCTGTGCGCGCACCCATCGCCTTCAACCTCACTTCGAAGACCGCCTTCGAAGGCTCATGATCTGGTTGGGGCGGAAGGATTCGAACCTTCGGATACGGGATCCAAAGTCCCGCGCCTTACCGCTTGGCCACGCCCCAGGATCGGTTGGCGCAGTCCTCGCAGGCCCGCGCAAACGTGGAAGTTTATCATAGGCTCATGCCGCGCCCGGCCTCGCGCCGGTTGACGGTGCGCGTCGGAATCACGAGCCAATCCGGCCGTTGCAGGCGCCGGGCCGCCCGGGCCGCCGCCAGGCCGTCGAAGAGGCCGAATACCGCGGATCCGCTGCCGGTCATGAGCGCCGCCCGCGCGCCCTGGGCGAGGCACGCCTCCACCATCTCGCCCACCGCCGGATGCCGCCGGCCTACCGGCAGCTGCAGGTCGTTGTCGAGCTGCACCGGGCCGGTCGGCCAGCCCAGATCGACACGGCGAGCCGGGCGCCGCGCCCCGTCCGCGACCTCGGCCGCCCGGTCCGCATCGAACCAGCCGTACGCCTCTGCCGTCGAGACGCTGAACGACGGCTTGATGATCACGACGCCCAGCCGGGGTGCGTCTGTCAGCGGATAGACCTCGGCGCCGCGCCCGACGCCAACCGCCGTGCCGCCGCACAGGAAGAACGGCACGTCGGCCCCGAGGTCGGCGCCGATCGACACGAGATCCTGAGCCGGCAGTTTCACGTCCCACACCTTGTTGAGCGCCACGAGTGTGGCCGCGGCGTTGGCGCTGCCGCCGCCCAGGCCCGCACCCACGGGAATGTTCTTGGTGAGATGGATATGCACGCCCTGCGGATCCCCCACCCGGCCGGCTCGCCGCCACAACTGCTCGGCCGCGCGCCACACCAGGTTCGTGCGGTCCTCGGGCACGCCGCGCCCGCTCACGCCGAGCGCGAACGGCCCGCGGCGCTCCATCACCCGCAGCTTGTCCGCGAGCCCGATCGATTGAAGGACCGTACGGACGTCGTGGTAGCCGGACGAGTCACGAGCGCCGACGCGCAGCGTCAGGTTGATCTTGGCGTACGGACGCAGCGTAAAAGTGCGCGCCATGGTCTCCCCATTACTTGCGGCGGCCGAGCGGTCCGGCGTCACGAAGCTCCTCGAGCGTCATCGACGTCGCGCCCGCCACCGCCCGGGGCGGCGTGAACAACTCCGGCGCCACCGTGTCGTTGACCCGGAACTGCGCGGCCTCGAGAGCCAGCCGTGTCTGCACGGATGTGCCGGGAGCGGAGCGAGCGCGCAGGACGGTCGGAAACGCGCTGTCGCGCCACTCGTAGTGCACGATCAACCCGAGCACCTCGCCGCCGTGCACGCGCCAGACGCCGCCCTGTTGCCGGAGATAGACGCGGCCCTCGGCGGTTGTGATGCGCAGGTACTTCTCGACGCGCGCCGCTTCTTTGATCTGATGCGACCGCGTGACACAGCCCGTCACGAAGGCCAGCCATTCCTCCGGTCCGATCGCCGTGCCGATGAGCTGCTCGACGATCGCCGCCGCGGGCGCGCGGACGACGCGCCGGTCGTCGTGGAGGAGGAGCGTCGCGTCATCGCGCGAGCCGGCGAGCGTGAAGCGCGGACGGCCGGCCACGACGGCGCCCAGGCGGACGCGGCCGTCGTCGGTGACGGTCGTCTGCACGTTGGCGCCGACGGCGCCGAAGTGCAGCATCGCGCTGTACGTGCGCGCCGCGCGGCACGAGGCGGTCGCCTGCGCCCAGGCGGCGTCGGCATCCGGCGCCGGCTCGCCGGGCCCGGCCGGTGGCGTGAACGCCGGCCCGCAAGCCGCCCCGAGGACCGCCACGAGCACCAGCGCGCGTCTCATCTGCCGATTCTATAGAAGATGTCTTATAGTTCAGGCGTGGCCGTCGATCCCGCGCTCGTCGAGATTCTGGTGTGCCCGGCGTGCAAGGCGCCGGTCCGCCTCGTCAAGAACGGCACGGCGCTGCGCTGCGAGGGCTGCCGCCGGGTGTATCCGATCAAAGACGACATCCCGGTGATGTTGATCGACGAGGCGACCATCGAAACCTAAGCGCGCGTGAGGATCCTCCTCGTCCGCCTGCGCCTCATCGGCGATGTCGTCTTCACGACGCCCCTCGTCGGCGCCCTCAAGCGGCGGTATCCGGACGCGCAATTGACGTATCTCGTGGAGCCGGCGGCCGCGCCGGCGGTGGCCACCAATCCGCATCTCGATAGCGTTCGCATCGTGCCGCGCCGGCGCGGGTGGGCGCGGCTGCGCGACGACTGGCGCCTGGCGCGCGAGCTCCGGCGGGCGCGGTTTGACGTCGCCTTCGATCTGCACGGCGGCCCGCGCAGCGCCTTCCTCACGTGGGCGACGCGCGCGCCGGTGCGAGTGGGCTACGATGTTGCGGGCCGCGCGTGGCTCTACACGCACCGCGCCTACCGGGCGCCGGGGCTCCACCCGCGGCACTCGGTCGAGAACCAGTGGGATCTGCTCGCCGCGTTCGATCCGGCATTCGCGGGCGCCGCGGATCGGACGCGGGACCGCGTGGCGATGCCGGTCGACCCGGCCGCGCGCGGCGCCGTGGATCGGCGGCTGGAATCGTGGCGCGTGCGGCCCGGCGACCCGATGGTCGTGCTGCATGTCAGCGCCGGCAATCCGTTCCGGCGCTGGCCGGAGGACGCCTTTGCGGCGCTGGCCGCGCGGGTGGCGGGCGGCGCGGACGATCGGTGGGTGCTTGTGACGAGCGGGCCGTCGGACCATGCGGCGGCCGCCCGGGTGGTGACGGCAGGCCGGCAACGGGCGGGAGCCGCCGGCCCGCGCATCGTGGATGCGGAGGGACTCTCGTTGCCGGAACTTCGCGCGTTGATGGATCGCGCCGCGCTTTTCGTGGGCGGCGACAGCGGCCCACTGCACATCGCGTCCACCTCCGACGTGCCCATCGTTGGTCTCTTTGGCCCGACGTTGCCGGAGCGATCCGCGCCTTGGCGTCCGCCTCAGATTGGGACCATTTCCATTGACGCGGGCCCGCTGCCCTGCCGGCCGTGCCACCAGCGCACGTGCGTGCCCGGCGACTTCCGCTGCCTGACGCGGATCTCCGCCGACGCGGTGGCCGACGCCGCCGAGCGGCTGCTCGGAGGCCGCGCATGACGCGCTCGTCCGCGACCCTCGATCGCATCGGGTTCGTCCTGATCGCGGCGTGCCTCGGAGTGGTTCAGCTCAAGCTCCTGCTGGGCCAGGGCGTCTTGTTCACGCTCGCGGCGATTGTCTGGCTCGTGGTGGTGATTCGCGAGGGAAAGCTGCAACGTCTGCCGGCGTTCGCGCTGCCGCTCGGAATTTACGCGCTGCTGACGCTCGTGAGCGCGGCGTTGTCGGTGAACCCGAAGGCCAGCTTCATCGACTCGAAACAGCTGGTCCTGCTCCTGATGGTGCCCGTCGTCATGCAGTTTGCGCGCGGGGAGCGCGCGACGAAGACGATCGACGTGATCATCGCGGTCGGCGCCGCGGGGGCGCTCGTCGGCGTCGTCCAGTATGCCGTGCTGGGCTACGACCACCTCGAAGCCCGGCCGCGCGGACTGCTCTCGCACTACATGACGTACTCCGGTGTGCTGATGCTCGTCGTCTGCGCCGCGGTCGCGCGCCTCGTGTTCGGCAGCGGCCGCGTGATCTGGCCGATGGTCGCCGTCCCGGCCCTGCTGGTCGCGCTCGTCGTGACGAACACGCGCAATGCGTGGATTGGCACCTTCCTGGCGGTGTCGGTGCTGTTCGCCATCAAGAACTGGAAGCTCATGCTGGTTGCGCCGGTCGTGGCCGTCCTCGCGCTCGTGCTGGCTCCGGGTGTGGTGCAGAGCCGCGCGCGCTCCATCCTGGACACGAACGACCCCGCCAACCGCGATCGCATCGTGATGTGGAAGATCGGGCGCGACATGGTTCGAGATCATCCGGCCTTCGGCATGGGACCCGAACAGATCGAGTCGAATTACACGCGGTACCGGGAGGCCTATCCGGAGGCCGTGAACCCGACGAACCCGCACTTACACAACGTGCCGATTCAAATCGCGGCGGAGCGCGGGATTCCCGCGCTGCTCGCGTGGCTGTGCTTTGTCGGCGTGGCCGCGTTCGGGCTCTGGCGTCAGATGCGCGCGGGGATCGCGCCAGACGTGGCGGGCGCCGGGCTCGCCGCGCTGGTCGCGATGCTGGCGGCCGGGCTCTTCGAGTACAACTTCGGCGATTCTGAATTCATGATGCTGCTGCTTGGTTTGATCACACTGCCCTTCGCCGCCGCGAAGAAGGACCTCGGGGGTCGTTTCGCTGCTCAGGATCCAGCTCAGCGAAACGACCCCCGAGGTCGTTCGTCATCATGACGCCCGCGTCCAGCCTCGTCTCGGGCCTCGTCTCGCGAATGGCCGGACGCCGCGTCGCCGTCATCGGCGACGTGATGCTCGATCACTTCCTCATGGGTCGCGTGAGCCGCATCTCGCCCGAGGCGCCCGTGCCGGTCGTGCGGTTCGAGCGGGACGAGTACCGGCTCGGCGGCGCGGCGAACGTCGCGCACAATATCGCCGCGCTCGGCGGCGTGCCGGCCCTCGCGGGTGTGATTGGTGCCGATCCGGCAGCCGATGAACTGCGACGCGCGCTCAGCCGCGCGGGACTCGGCGGCGACGATCTCGTGACCGACGGCAAGCGTCCGACCACCCGGAAAGTTCGTGTCGTGACGGAGCGCAACCAACAGGTCGCACGCGTGGACTACGAAGGCGACGCCGACGTCTCCGGCGCGACGCTCGACGCCTTGCTGCGACACGTGGGCGCCGCGGCTCACAACGCCGGCGCGATGGTGTTGTCCGACTATCGCAAGGGCGTCGTCTGCACTGCCGTCATCGAAGCGGCCGTGCGATCGGCGCGGGCGGCCGGCGCGCCGCTCATCATCGATCCGAAAGTGCCGCAGGCCGAGCGGTATCGCGGCGCGACGCTGCTCACGCCGAATCACCACGAAGCCGAGCTGATGACGCAGATGGCGATCCGCTCGCCGGAGGACGCCAAACAAGCGGCGCGCGTGCTGGCGGAACGAACGGGTGCGAGCATCCTCATCACGTGGGGCGAGCACGGCATGTGGGTGCTCGATCGATCGGCGCCCACGCCGGTGGAGGCGGCGATTGCGGCGTCGGCGCGGGAAGTCGCCGACGTGACCGGCGCCGGCGACACGGTCGTCGCGGTCCTGGCGCTGGCGCTCGCGGCCGGCGCCTCGCTCGCGGACGCGGCGCGGCTCGCGACGCTGGCGGCCGGTCTCGTCGTCGCCCGATTCGGTCCGGCCACGGTCACCGCCGCGGAGCTCACTGGCGCGGCCGCCGCGGCGCCCGCATGAGATGACCGCGCGCCTGCTCTCGCCGCTCGAGATGCGCGTCTGGGCGGCGGCGTTCCTGCTCGTCGCCGTCCTGCTCGTCCTGACGAAGTTCACCAGCACCGATCCGGATTCGGCCCTGCACGCTGCGCTGTCAGCAAAACTGGCCGACGGTCCGGCACGCGGATGGATCGCGCCGCAATGGTGGGGCGAGTGGAATCACACGGACCTGTACCGCGAGCATCCCATCGGCATTTTCCTGCTGCCGGTGATCCTCGGCACGCTCGGCGTGCCAACGGTGCAGGCGGCGTACATCGTGGGCGTCGGCGCCAGCCTGGCGGCGCTCGTGCTGATCGCGCACGTCGTCCGGATGCTGACATCCAGGGAAGACGCCAGAGCCGTGCTGTTGCTCCTGCTCGTGATGCCGGTGGCGTTCGTCTTCCGGATCCGCGCGAATCACGAGTATCCGATGCTCGTCTGCCTCGTGCTGCTGCTGATCGGACTGACCGGAGTCCGCCGCGCCTGGGGATATGCGGTGCTCGTGGCCGCGGCGTTGACGGCGGCCCTCCTGATCAAAGGCGCGTTTGTGGTGCTGCTGCTCGCGGCAGCGGCGCTCTGGATCGCGCTCAATCCCACGCGCGCCGCGGGCTCGGTCTGGCGGCCGGTGGCGGCGATCGCTCTGGCGTTGCTCGTGATGGCGCTGGTGGCTTTCGGGTATGACCGCTGGTACTGGCAGGTGACCGGCCAGGCATTCTGGGCCCACTACTGGAACAAGCAGCTCGCCCCGCTCGAGATCGCCACGCCAACCGCGCAGGCATCGACGCTCGCGCACCACCTGGGGTTCTACGTCAGCAGGCTGTTGTGGCATCCGGCGCCATGGAGCGTCGCGCTGGTCATCGCGATCGCTCGGCAGATCGGCGCGGTCCGGGACTGGTGGCGGCGCACGCCCGATCCGGCGCGTCGCGGGCTGCTCTTTGCGCTCGCTTTTGGTGCGCTGGCGCTGGCGATGCTCAGTCCGTCGAGCCGGTTTGCCGAACGGTACGCGTTTCCCGCGATCTTCGCGATTGGCACCGCCGGCGCGGTGATCGCGTATCGGATGTGGCCAACGCTGCAACGTGCGGTTCTTCGTATCGATCGCGCAATTCCCGCGGCCCCCGCGATCGTGTGGCTGGGATTGATCCTGCTTCGGCTCGGGCTTGGACCGCTGCTACCGCGGTGGTGAGCCGAGACCCGGACAGCGGTTGGTCACGAGCGCGATGTTCGGGGGCGGCACGCCGCCGAGGACGTCGGGCAGGCGGGCA
>Ga0137433_1000538_pt1 | contig 19549 bp, 23 predicted proteins | sample EasRivERMZT840_2_FD_102335 | JGI IMG/M metagenome (GOLD analysis project Ga0137433, IMG submission 102335) | Soil microbial communities from meander-bound floodplain in the East River, Colorado, USA - East River MetaG ERMZT840_2 | ecosystem: Environmental > Terrestrial > Soil > Floodplain ...
AAAGCCGCCGGCTGTACGACCGCGCTCCATCGCTGCTCCGTCTATGAAAGCGCTGCGGCAGGGAAAAAGCTGAACGACATGCTCACCATGGGTATGGCCAAGCCCTGGCCCGAAGCGCTCGAAAAGATTGCCGGCAACAAACAGATGGATGCCACCGCGATCATCGACTACTTCAAACCCCTCGACGCCTGGCTCGACGAACAGCTCAAGGGAAAACCGGTTGGTTGGTAGATAGAAAATCGGGGTCGAAAAAATTGGGGTCGGACCCTTGCCTTACCAGCTCGATGGGTCTGACCCCGAATTTTTTTCGACCCCTAAATGTTCAATCTCTCCGGCGGGACATTGCGTATGCAGGATTTTGAAAAGCTCGGTGTCTTTTATCTCGGGCGCGAGTACGACCTCGCGCACGACAAGCCGAAAAATGCGCTCGTACTCTACGACTCCAAAGATCTCGTGACGCACGCTGTCTGCGTCGGCATGACGGGAAGCGGGAAGACGGGCCTTTGCATTTCACTTCTCGAAGAAGCGGCCATCGACAACATTCCCGCGATCATCATCGATCCGAAAGGCGATATCGCGAATCTCCTGCTCGCATTTCCGGATTTGAAGGCTGAGGACTTCGGGCCGTGGATCAATCCGGATGACGCGCGCAAGAAGGGCATCACGCCTGAGCAGTTTGCCGCAGAGCAGGCCGAAACGTGGCGAAAGGGCCTTGAAGGCTGGGGGCAAAATGGTGATCGGATTCGAAAGATGAAGGACGCCGCCGATTTCGTCGTCTACACGCCGGGAAGCAACGCAGGGATACCCGTCTCCATTCTGAATTCATTCGCGGCGCCGCCGATCGAAGTGGTCGAGGACAATGAATCGTTCTCGAGCAAGATCAACAGCACAGCGACGAGTTTGCTTGGCCTGCTTGGAATCGAAGCCGATCCTGTGAAGAGTCGCGAGCACATTCTGATTTCGACGATCCTCGCCAATGCCTGGAAAAACGGCCAGAGCATGACTCTCGAGACGTTGATCCGGCAGATTCAGGATCCGCCGGTGAAGAAGATCGGCGCGCTCAACACGGATGCTTTTTATCCGGCGAAAGACCGCGTGGAGTTGTCGCTCGCCGTTAACAATCTTCTTGCGTCACCGAGTTTCAGTTCATGGATGGAGGGAACGCCGCTCGACATCGGCGCGATGCTTTATTCGGAGTCGGGGAGACCGCGTCACGCCATCTTTTCGATTGCGCATCTCGACGACGCCCAGCGCATGTTCTTCGTTTCGCTCGTCCTGAATCAAACGCTCGCGTGGATGCGCGCGCAGCGCGGCACGACGTCGCTGCGGGCGCTGCTGTACATGGACGAGATCTTCGGTTATTTCCCGCCTGTCGCGAATCCGCCGTCGAAGCTGCCGCTGATGACATTGCTGAAACAGGCGCGCGCGTACGGAGTCGGCATCGTGTTGGCAACGCAGAACCCGGTCGATCTCGACTACAAAGGGCTGTCTAACACAGGCACGTGGTTCATCGGCCGGCTTCAAACGGAGCGCGATAAAGCCCGGGTTCTCGAGGGGCTCGAGGGCGCGTCGGTGTCGCAGGGTGCGAAATTCGACCGGCAGGCAATGGAACAAACGCTCTCCGGTCTCGGCAGCCGTGTTTTTCTGATGAACAACGTCCACGAAGATGCTCCGGTCGTTTTTGAAACGCGATGGGCGTTGTCGTATCTCTCCGGTCCGCTCACACGAGGTCAGATCAAGACATTGATGGATCCCGTTCGTGCGAGTTTCGGCAAGAAAGCACCGACGGCGCCGGCCCCCACACCGCCCGCGGTTTCAGAGGTCTCTCGCAGTCGGCCGACGATCCCGCCTGACGTTCCGCAATACTTCGTCCCCTCGCGAAGCCATGCGGATGTCTATATCCCGATGCTGTATGGCGTCGGCGAGATTCACCTGAACGACGTCACGATGAACGTGTCCGTCCTGTGCAGCATCACGAACGATCCGATCCCCGTGAATTGGGAAACCGCTGCGCCTTGCGGAATCGACGTGAACGATCTCGAAAAGGAATCATCGGAATCGCCCGCCGCGTTCAGCGAGCCCCCGACGATTGCTGCAAAACCGAAAAGTTACGACTCGTGGTCGAAGGATTTTTCGAACTGGCTGTACCGGACTCAGGCCCTCACGCTTTTCAAGAGCCCCTCGTCCGGCATCTCCTCCAGCCACGGCGAATCCGAACGCGACTTCCGCGTGCGCCTGCAGCAGGCGAATCGAGAGAGTCGCGATGAAGCCGTCGAGTCGATGCGAAGCAAATACGCGACGAAGATGGCGACGCTTGAAGAACGATTGCGGCGCGCGCGCCAGGCGCAGGAGGTCCAGGCGGAACAGGCCAAGTCGGCGAAGATGGATACCGCGATCTCGTTCGGCGCCACGCTTCTCAACAGCCTGCTCGGCCGCAAAGCCATCAGCACGGGAACCATGGGCCGCGCCGCATCGACCGCGCGCGGAGTCTCCCGCTCGATGAAAGAATCCGGCGATGTCGCCCGGGCCGGCGAAACCGTCCAGGCTGTTGCGCAACAAATTCAGGACCTGAACGCCCAACTCGAGTCCGAAGTCGCCGAGCTGACGTCCTCGTCCGATCCCTCCGCCGAAAAGCTGGAAACCATTACGATCAAACCCAAAAAGAAGGACATCACGGTCAAACTCGTCGCCCTGGTCTGGGCTCCCCATGTCCAGGTTTCCGGCGGCCGTCCCGAATCCGCCTGGTAGAACCCGACCATTGCCAGCCCGCCACGCGATCTATATATTAAGGATGCGTTTTCGGTCAGCGGGAGTAATTCAGCGGTAGAATGCCAGCTTCCCAAGCTGGACGTCGCGGGTTCGATCCCCGTCTCCCGCTCTTTAAAGTCAGCAACTTGGAAAGTTCTCTTCACGGTTCTACCCAATAATTACCCAGTTAAGAGGAATCTCAATTAACCAGGGCCGATCCGAGAGCTTCAACAGCCTCGATTCGGCTTTCCACCGACGTTTCGGTGTAAACGTTAAGATTCACGTCCAGCGTGTGACCTTGCTGATCCGCGACGATCTTCGGATCCACTCCCAATCCTCGCATCAGCGACGAATGTGTTCGCCGCATGACGTGGAAGTCGACCCAGCCATATCCAGCCTTTTCCAATTTTGGCCTGATGTATCGACGCATGGCGTTGTCACGGGAGATTGGCTTAGTCGTCTTCTCGGACGGGAATAGCCAATCACTGGGCGCAGCCTCTGGAAGTCGACTCATCCACTCCTCGAGATCCTGCCGAACTCCCGCGGAGAGGGCGGCGAGCCGAACGGATTTCACCGTCTTTGGAGTGTCGATGTCTCCTCGATACACGCGTTCCTGAATGGTCGCAACGCAATCACCGATCCTGCTTCGACGCAATCCGAAGATTTCGCCCGGACGCATGCCGGCCAGAATTGCAAGTTTCACAATGAGTCTTTCCCTTAGATCCAGTAGTGCTAAGACATCTTGAACCTCCTTCATTGACATGGACTGCCGGTCGGGTCTCTTGCATTCGCGCGGAGTGAACAAAACTATTGCTGGATTCTTCACGACGACACCGTCCGCCTGGCCGAGTTCGAACAGCTGCTTCAGATCCCAACGTAGATGGTCCGTTGTACTGAACGACAGACTGGCCTTCGACTCCAGGAATCGTTGCAGCTCGTCGCGCGCCACTGCTCGCAGCTCGCGATTACCGAATGCGGCTATGATGTGATGATTCACTCGATCTTCGTTGGTCATCGCCGTTGATCGCTTCCATTTCCGTCGATAGAAGGGAAGGTAAACCGTTTCGACAAAATCCTTAATGGTGATGTTCGGTGAGACGAATTCGGCAGCGCGCTCGTTGATGGGTTTGACGATCTTCGCCATTTCCTCCCGCGCCTTTGTCTTCGTCATTTTCGACGTCTTACCGAGGATCTTGCTTCGGTCCCTGCCGCCCTCCAGCCACTTTCCTACCCAATAACGACCGTCCGTGGACTTCACTACACGTCCGTTTTGAAACCGTTTTCGCATGCGGTGTCCTTTCAGTTCGCAGCGCCTACGGCTTCCATTTCTGAATTGGGAGGAATCGTAGCAGTTTCGTTGGCGGCTTTCCACGCCTCGAAGCTCGATCGACGAACAACTCTTTTTCGACCGAGTGCAATGTGGGGCAGAGTCGTCCGGTCCTTTACCTCGCCGTTCATTAGCTTATAAACCTGCGCCTTTGAACAGCGGAGTTCGGCGGCTACTTCCTGGGCAGTGAGTATCCCGTTCCCGCGGACGTCTCCTTCGACAGGCTGCTTAGGCTCGGTGCTTTCGACAGTGTTCGAACGGCGAGGGCTAGAGGATTTCATGGTCATCAATCCTTCCGAGGAATAAAGATCCCTCACGCAGGTAGGCCACCTGCTCGGGAGATACGCCGAGAGCCCGGGCGCAAATCGCATCAGCTGCCACAGGATCGTTGGAAAGTACCAGCTTGTTCAGTCGGCGGGCCGTACCGTTCAGCGGGCCGTCGCCTTCCATGGCGACGATGGCGTCCGCGATAACAAAATGCGGCCGGACCGTTGCGCAGATGTCGAGAACGCTTTCGTGGATTCCAGCCCAGTGGAGGACGTTTTTCGGCCAGCCGTAGCGGCAGCCCGGGACAATGCCAAACATGTTTTTCATGCTCAGAGTGACACCGGTCCAGTGATGCGTCTTCACTTTTGGCATCGACACGATGAAGTCGGAAGTCAGAACGGCCCGCGGAAGCCATAGATGCCCGAGACCGGAGTAGCGCGCTTGCAACTTGACCTTGGCGAGTTCGTCGCGATTCAGATCCACGAACCGGACCCTTCGATGGAAGAGCTGATCCCCAAGAGCCGTTTGAAAGAGAAGCAGTTCCGTGTCGCGGTGATGACCTGGGCCCTCAGCAACCGTAACGGAAGCGGCTCCCAACCGCAGAAAGGCTTCAACGGCGGCGCCAATGAGCTGAGTGTCTGTATTCACTGGTTTGTCCGCGATGTACTCCACAAGGTTGGGTTTGAGAAGAACGGACTTCCCGCGGACATCCAGATCGAAAAGCCGGATGCCGTCGTAAACAAGCTGGTCGAGCTTTTCGGAGTACTGATCCGCAGAGAGAACGGCGAGTCGCGAGCGGGACGGTCGGACATCTCGGACGAACTTTCGGCCGCGGAAATATGCCGTCAGTGCAGCACCGGTCGTGGCCGCGGAGGCAAGGAGAAGGTCTCGTCTATTCATCTCAGTTCACCTTAAAAGGATTTCTTCCGTCTTCCGAGGCGCGGATTGCGATTGATGCAAGGCTCAGGGTATCCGTACTCAGTGTGGTGAGTTTTTCTGGCAAGATTTCGCAAAGGCGCGCCACGGAAAGTTCTGCGGCTGGTCTGTCGCGCAAGAGAAACGCGAGTGTGGTCCACGCGAGGCTATAGCAAGACGAGCATCTGGGGGAGGCCCCGCGCAACCAATTCAAGGCTCGGCGCACGACTGACTTTTGGTCGTCTGTTAGGGCGAGCAGGGCGATTGCCGTCGTATCGATATGTGCACTCAGTCCCGCGCTGAAGACGATCCCGTTGCCAGCGTTCCAGCCGCCAGTGGGACATGCGCGGTCTAGAAGCATCTCCGTTCCCAAGCGGATTCGTTTGAAAACGGATTCGGTCCGGCAACATGCAGCTTGCTTTAACGCCAAAATCGCGAAAGCGGTCGGGACAACCCAACTGACCGTGCCCGAAAACCACGGCCATCCATATTTATCGGGATCAAACTGCACGTGACGATCAACCGTCCGAAACTTCCAGTTCCAAGGCCATTGGCCCTCGCGGCCACGCATGTTCAAGATCGATCCGAGGGAATTGTCAAGGCGAGTTGGAGAGATGGTCACGAAGCGCAAAGCGATGAATGCCAGAGCAGTCGTCCAGCATCCTTCGCGATCGTCTCCCTCGAATGCCGACCACGTTCCATCTGGATTCTGCGCACGCGAAAGGACTGCGATTGCCTTGCCACGAGCAGGTTCCTGATCGTGACGTAGCGCCATCAAACCGTAGCAAGTCGTTTCGATTCCCGCCGTAGCTCCGTTTCCGCTTGCCCAGCCACCGCCCGGAAGCGTACGCCTCTCGATTTCCATCTGAAGGTCTTCCAAAAGGCCCATAGAGAAAATGAGGCTTTTCGGACAGAAAATCTGTCGATCGGTACTCATACATACTGAGGGCGCTTTCAGGCGCTCCGATTTTTCTCTGGAGCGGAGATCATGTTTTCTTCACCGAAGGATCTTGCCGACAAGCTGCTCATGGCCCGGTACGTCATCGATCCGGAAATCCTGCCCGTCATCTATCTCGCCGTTGAAATGCGCAGGCCGCTCCTTATCGAGGGGCCTCCAGGAAGCGGCAAGACCGAATTGGCGTATGCCGTGGCGCGGGCTGCGGAAACAATCGTCGAACGCCTGCAATGCTATGTGGGCATCAATGAGGAGAAGGCCATCGGGAAATTCGACGAGGCACTACAGGAACTCTTTCTCGACGCGGGAACGGACGGCAAGCCGGATTGGGAGGCTTTGCGGCAGCGATTGCACGGGCTGGAGTTTTTCACAAAAGGCCCGTTGCTGCGGGCTCTCCTGTACGAAACCAAACCGTGTGTGCTTCTGGTCGATGAAATCGACAAAGTCGATCAGGAGTTTGAGGCACTTCTTCTCGAGGTCTTGAGCGATTGGCAACTCAGCATTCCCAAGCTGGGAACAGTCAGAGCGAGGACGGTTCCGCTTGTTGTCCTTACATCCAATGAAGAGCGCCGAATTGGAGACCCGAACCAGCGAAGTCCCTACGTTCAGCAGTTCAGTCTCGGGATTCAGCGCGAACTCACGCCGAACCTCTTGCTCGATGTGGCCTATGTCGGAAACAAGGGCACTAAATTGCCGGGACTTCGGAACATCAATGCTGCGACAGTTATCAATAATCCCAACGGTACGCAATCGGGGGGTCCTCGTCCTTACGCGGGATTCGGCGATATTCAATGGATGGAGAACCGGATTGCTTCGAACTACCATTCGCTCCAGATTGAAATGGAAAAGCGCTTCTCGTCCGGTTTATCTGCACTCGCCAGTTACACCTGGGGAAAGACGCTGACGGAAGGTGCAGATCATCTATCGACGAGCTTCGGCGGTCCAGGCGTCGATATCGGCGTTTTCAGCGTGCCGCAAAATCCGAACGATCTGAAGGCGGAGCGCGGTCCGGCGGAGTTTGATGTCCGGCACCGCCTTGTGTTCAGTTACGTCTATGAACTGCCTTGGGGCCATGGTCGACGCTGGGGACAATCGTGGACCGGAATTACGGATGCGCTCTTCGGGAATTGGCAGGTGTCCGGAATCCACGTCCTCCAGAGCGGATTGCCGCTGACAGCGACTCTCAGCGGAACCACGGTGCTGAATCTCGGAAGCGATCGAGTTTCCAGGCCGAATCTCGTTGGAGATCCGGAGTTGCCAGAGTCACAGAGAACTGTTGAGCGTTGGTTCAAAACGGACGCATTCACGATCCCTGGGCCTGCGCCGCAGGCCTTTGGAAATGCCGGTGTCGGGATCATGCGCGGTCCCGGCTTTGCGAACTTCGATTTCTCAGTGGCGAAGAATATTCGCCTCGATGAGAATCGCTACTTGCAGTTCCGAACGGAGCTGTTCAATGCATTTAACCGTGCGAACTTCGGACCGCCGGATATCCGACGGGAAGCGGCAACATTCGGGCGCATTCTTACGGCGGCAAACCCGCGAATCATTCAGTTCGGATTGAAGGTATATTTCTGACGTGATGAACTCTGTCGGGCCGTGCGTATGAAAACTGCAGAACAGAACGCAAGTTCTCTTGCTCTCTTCATCGGGAAGAGTGGTGCGCTGCGGTGTGAGTACTTGTGCGTTGACGTGACTGTGGCCGATGCAAAGCGCAGCTATGGCCGCACGCTTTTGCTCGTTCGTCCGGTTGCCGGCACAGGAGAGCAGTGGGTTGAAGAGGGCCGCGTCCGGTGGCCAGAGGACGAGGGAGAACGTCTGCGGCATTCGAGGTAAACCTCGGCGATGAGCCTTGTCTACATCTTTGCTGCTTCAGCGATGGAGGTAGATCCCGTTCGGAAGATTGTAGCCGCAACGGATTCGCACTCGCCCGCCCGGTGTGGACCAAACGATGTGGTGTTTGTTGTTAGCGGCATGGGACCGGGGAACGCTAAAACCAAGGCAGAAGCGGCATTGGTTGCCAGAACGGAGTCTTCCGGAGCGGACAAGCCCGATGCCGTCCTGGTCATCGGTCTCTGCGGCGGCCTAACGGAGGAGTTGCCGGAAGGCAGAGTCGTCGCATACACAGCGTGTAAATCGACGGAGGCTGTAAAGCCCGAGCTCTCCTGTTCACCGCGTATCGTGGACGCCATTGTGAGCCTCCTGAAGTCTTCAGGAATTGATTGTGATCGGACCGTGGGCATCACGTCACCGCGAATCGCGACAAACAAGCAGGAGCGGCTCACGCTTGCGAAGTCCGAGGCAGGAGTTGTGGACATGGAGAGCTATTCGATTCTTGAATCGGCCGCAGTCGCCGGCGTTTCGGTTGTGGTTCTGCGCGTCGTCGCCGATTCGCTCGATCGGGCGCTACCCGATCTTAATCGCGCGTTGGACACTACCGGCGGTCTCGATGGACGCAAAGCGTTGCGAGTTGCTTTGGGATCACCTGTACGCACCGCAAGGCTACTCGCCGCAAACAAGCGAGCCATGCAACATCTCACTAAGGCATTGGAAGTCGTCCTGAAGGCGCCATGCTTCGCATCGTCCGCGTCCTTGTGAAAGAATCTGCTTTGCCCTGGCCGCCAAGAAGCGGCGTCCATGTTCTGCTGTCGTTCGTACCAGCAGTCCGAAAAGCCGGAGACGATCTGTGCGTAGGCATAAACTCATTCTTGTCGCATTTCTACTCGTCCCACTCGCCCTTCGTAGCGATTCCCCAGTTCAAGGCCCTCTGAAGTTATTGGCGGAAGCGGACCGGCTCGCCCTACTCTATAACTGGCCCGGAGCCGCACCCCGGTATGCCGAGGCTGAATCCCTTTTTGCGCAAGCCGGAGACGCAAACAACGCGCTGGCTGCCAGGCTGGGGTTATATATGGTCAACTGCCGACTCTGGCGTCTCCCCCGCGATCAACCGTGAAGTTGCTGCGTATTTTGATAGCGGTCTTGTCCAATCCGACCACGCTCTCAGGCTTCGCGCCCTCATTGCGAAGGCGGTTCTTGACCGAAACACGAACGAGATGGCCGCCAGGGTGACTTGGGAGCAAATCCTGGAGCTTGCAAAAGGATTGGGCGACGAACGTTGGGAAGGACGCGCAAAGGCGGAACTCGGCCAGATCTTGTACATGGATGGGGGATGTTCAGTCGGCGACCACGATGCTCCGAGATGCGATCGCTTCCCAATACTTGCGGTTGGATCTCGGAGCAGCGATCCACTACACCTCAATGGTCGGAAATGGATTCGTTGAAGCAGGTCGTCCGGAAACAGGACTCGAGTATTGCGACACCGCGTTGAAGGCTGCGTTCTTCATTGGAGATCTCGGGTTTCCATTTCTTGCGTATCAGGGGAAAGCCCGCGCCCTCATTGCTCTGCACCGGAATGATGAGGCGCAGGAGGTGTTGGACGAGGCACTGCGACGTGCTCGTACGGATGAGAACTATATGGCGTTGTCGCAGCTGCTGGTCGTCGCGGGAACTGCGGCTGCAGGGGTATGACCGAACCAAAGCGATTCAATATCTGGTGGAGGCCACGAACGTCAGCCAAAGTAAGGGCTTTCACCATGTCTTCGCTTGGAGCAGCTTCGGGTTAGCAAAAACCTATCGAGATTCCGGCAATCTGGATGGAGCCGAGTTGCTATCGTCGCGAACCGTTGCGGCGATGCGTGATCTCGAAGACAGGTATCACTTACCGGAACATCTGGCTTTGTTCGCTGACTTGTTGGCCAGGAAGGGCCAATTTGAACGTGCTGACGAACTCTGTAGCGAGGCAGCAGACGTGATCGATGGCCTTCTGGTGAACGTGAACCAAAGGCAGCTGAAGGGATCTCTCATTGCGACTGTCAGCGAAGTCTACTTGGGGCATTTTGAGCTGGCGGCCACGAAATTCTCCAGCCCAGCGAGGGCATACCAGGTCATCGAGCAGGCCCGCGGCCGCTCTCTCGCCGATACTCTTCGTGGGGAATCGGAAAGTCTGGCAGCGGGAAACGAAACGAGTCTCGACGCCCAGCGAGAAATCAACCGTATTCAGCTTGCGCTGCTGCACGAGACGAATCGAGAGGGACGCCAGTCACTGCTTGACGAACTGTTTCGCGTAGAGCAGTTTCTTGCACCCGGGCGAAACATCGCCCTTTTAAACTCTGCTTCCGGTCGCCTAAAGCCGATCCCTCTCGCAACATTGCAAGAATCAATCGGCCGCAACGAGGTGTTGCTCGAGTACGTCCTTGGTGAGACGCAGTCCTACTGCGTGCGCATCACCCGACGTGCTTCTTCCATTGTCGTGCTTCCGCGCGGCCAGGAAGGCCATCGAGGATCTGGTGGATAAGTACCTCGAAGCGGTCCGGTCCCGGAAGCCGGAGAGCGGGTTCGCCAGCGATCTTTTCTCGGTGCTCTTTGGGTCCGTCGTTGGGGACCTCCCCGGGACAAGATTGATCGTTGTTCCGGATGGGAAGCTCAACCTCCTGCCGTTCGACGCGCTGCGAGATTCGCAAGGACGATTCGTTCTTGAATCGCACGTTGTCACATACGCACCCTCGGCCACGGTCCTGTATCTCCTAAGAGAATCGCGTCCCACCGATCCCGCGGTGCGCAGTTTCCTCGGCGTTGGAGGCGTTGCTTACTCGCATACCGGTGCATCTGGCAACGAGAGTCAGGCACCCGCCTCGAGCGGTGTGGCCGACTTCTTCGGTCTGGACTCCGTAAACTTCCCGGACCTTCCTGGAAGTTCACAGGAGGTTGTTGGCTCTGCCGGAATCATTGGAGGCACGAAGCAATTGCTCCTCGAAGGCGAGGCAACCGAAAAGGAATTCAAGGCACAGCCGCTATCGGAGTTCCAGATCATTCATTTGGCTGTACACGGTCTGGCGAATGCTGAATTTCCCGATCGTGCGGTACTCGTTCTCGGGAGTTCGTTAGGATCCGGAGAGGACGGTCTGCTGCAGGTTCGAGAAATCCGCGATCTCTCCCTGCGCGCCGAACTGGTAACTCTTTCCGCCTGCGATACCGGAACGGGAAAGCTCCTCGGTCAGGAGGGAATCGCCAGCCTCGAACGCGCGTTTCTTTTAGCCGGCGCAAAATCAGTGATCGCCAGCCTCTGGCCCGCCGACGACACCTTTACGATTACTCTGATGAAACGGATGTATCAGCATCTGGCAGACGGCGCCGACAAAGGCACTGCACTGCGCCAAGCCAAGCTCGACCTTCTGAAAGAATTCGGAGACCAGGCACTCCCCGTGTATTGGGCTGGATTCACCCTGGTCGGCGACGGCTCGACTCCAATCTCGAAATAGGCAACCCCGCTAACCATCATTGCCCGCCACAAGGCGCGGCTTCATCACTCAGTTTCAACAAACCAGTAAACCAGTAATTCAATAGAGGGAGATTTCTATGTCTTCAGATGAAACACCCAACGGCGACCAGAAGAATGCCGAAAAAGCTTCACCGACTTTGATTCCAGTCCAGGTCGAGCACGTTGATCAATTGGTCTTGATCGCGCGCGACCTTGCCGGATTCGTCTTGATTCTGGACGCTGCCGCTATCGGCGATCCCACAATCGCCGCTGTCGAGCGGATCGTGAGTGAAATCAACGACCGGCTGCAGGAATTCAAGAGCTGGTTCCACAACGCCTGGCATGAAGCCACGGACGCGAGCAGTGCGGGGCTAGCAAGCCGCGACGACGTCTGAGCCCGAGATTACCGGGCCCGTGTAAGGGTGCAAACGATGGAGGAAATTCACATGTCCGCAACACAGCGATCTTCGACCCGTCGAGATGCTGATGCGATAAAGCGGGTTCGAGAGATTCTGTGGCCCAGCAACGATCCGCAGGGTCAGTGGACGCCCGACACATTGGACCGTATCGCCGAAGTTGTGATGCCAAGCCGTACGCTGGTCGTGAATAAACCAAAACGTGTATCTGATGCCGAGCTTCGCGTCCTCTATGGCAGGGACTCCGTCATCTCCAGGAAGACCCAGTTCACGCTCGTCCATCTCGATAACCCGTCTCCGGAGGTCGTCCGCCAGCGTCGGCGCGAGTTCGACCCAGCGACGTTCTTCTGCAGGGATTGTCCGTTGTGCCAATTAATGAAGGAGTCCGGCGTCATCGTGTTCGACGATTCCGTTATCGACGGGGAGGATACCTGACCGGAGACGTCCTGCAAGAAAGCGATGGCCGTAAAAGGAGGAATCATGTTCGCGAAAATGGTTATAGGAGAGTGCCTGTCGGAGAGGGAGCTCCGGGAGTTTGCGAAGACTTACGAGAACGACCTGACGCCCGAACTGGTAAAGGAGCCTGGATATGCCGGGTCGCAGTTGCTCGTCGAGGAAGGTGGCAACTTGGTTATCGCGCTGACGACGTGGACAACGCGGGAGGACTGCCTTCGTCATCACTCGTCACGAAATTACCGTCAGTTTGTCGCTGGAACTCAACACCTTCTCGCCGGGAGTCTTGTCGTGAAGATTTTCAAGGAAGAACGATGAATCGTGCACTGACCACGGATGCGAATGCACCGAACGAAACACTTCTGCCCCGCGACGTGCTCGCTCAGCAACCGCGCATTGGGGACGTGGTACGCGTCATGTTCCAGGCTCCGGCGGTTGGATACATCGGCTATCGGGTTACGCGCATTGACGAGCGAGATATTCACGGGCTTTAGGGTTCGAAACACGGTTCGCGAGATTTACCCCTTGGTGAAAGAGTGCCCTCGATCAGGGGCGGTACCCGTCGAACCGTTAGCGCGTGTCAAACAAGGCGCATGCGGCAATCGACTTCAGTCACGCTAAAGCTGAACCTCGCCGGTCATGCTCTTTGGCTTGATCCGTTCATTTGAGTATCTTCGAGGTGGTTCCCACGACAGGACCAGTTGTCGTCGACCGCGAACTGCAACGCCCAACCTGAACTCGGTGATGCGGGCAGCCCGGCCCGATCCGACGAGGCCATCCGCGATAAGGAGTTCCGCGAGAGGCCGAACGATCTCATCCGAGACGCGCGCGGTTCGGAGCGGGAGCAACGGGTCGGGCAATTCTGCGAAGAACCCCATGTGCTGATCTTCCAGGGGATTCGGGTCTCCGAAGAGCGTGGTCCGAAGCGCCAACTCGGTCAGATCATTGGGGGTAAGTTTGCCGATGCTCATTTCAATACTGGAATCGTGCGGTGCATCGACGGCCTCAAGGTTAAGTCGCATTATCCGCGACCGTGCTGATGTGGTCGTAGATTCCACCGATTTCACCCGCACATATCGACTACGCCCAGTCCATGTGAACCGGGCGTGGTCTCCCCGGTGTCCTCGTTCCCCGCGGAATCCTTCAAGCGCGTGAGCAACATCGTCGCTTCGAACGCGAGCCGTAATCGAGAGCTCATGGCCTCGATCTGCGACTTCCGTGGCTCGGAATACGATGTTGTTCATCTTGCACCACGGCGCAAGATCTTCTGCAGCAATCGTTCTCAAGCGGTCCTCGATCTGTGATTGGAGGTCGTCAGGAGAACTGAAGTGCGGCGCCACATGAAAAACCCGGATTTCGTCGAGGAAGGCTTGCTGATGCCCCTCGCGATCGTCTGTGTTAAGTGTCCATACGGCGATCCGCAGTCCGTGTTTCTCGGCATGAAGGTACTCGGAGTGGGTAGCGGAGAACCTTGATGGTAGCGGCTTGCCGTAACGTTTACCCAAGATACCAATGTAGATATCCGATGTTTCTACCTCAGAGAGGTATGCCTGTTCGGGGTTGTCATCCCGGCCACCGAACTGCTCGAACATCACCGGTCTCGCGCCAACTTTGCGTATTGCTGCTGCCGCCGCTTTTCGTTCCTCCGGCAGCTCCGACATCACACTGGAAATGAATCCTCGCTTTTCGCGTGCCCACTCCTGAATGGCGTCTATGGTCGGGATCTCCGCCGCGGCAGCGCGATCGATGACCAACATCTCTGGATCGGTGTCCTGACGTCTTGTCATTCAAAAATTCTCATGCAGCTCGGACTTTCAACTGGACGCCAGCCTGTTCTTGCAGAACACGCAAAATCGCGAAGAAGTTCGCCGTGCTTGGATTTCCGCTCGAACTCAACATTCGATGCAAGCTTTTACTAGGGATTCCGGCAAGTGTCCCTAGCTTTTCGAAACCAATAGTCGCATTAATGAAATCTCTGAGCACCGTTTTGCCAACGGTTTCTTCGCCGCTGAGATAAGCATTTACCGCCTCCGTGAGCAGGGCTTTTCGGAAAGCGCCATCACGCTGAGCCCGGGCATAAGTGGTTTCTCTAAAATCTCTAGTTAACGCCATTCGTGTCTCCATCGCTCAATTAGTTCCCGGCTTGGTCTTCCGCTTCTTGTACAGGGCCCACGCCGCTTGAGCGTTGAGGATCGCGACGGCTTGGCCCTTCTTGTCGCTGCCTCCGAGCAGGATAATGATGCGGTCACCATCCTTACCGAAATAGATGCGGTAACCTGGTCCGAAGTCTATTTTGTATTCGTAAACGCCGGCACCGACTCCTTTCACATTCGAGAAATTTCCATGTTCGAGTCGATACAGGGCAATTGTCACCTTTGCCGCAGCGGTTGGATTCAGCCGGCCAAACCAACGCGCAAACGGCGATTGGCCGGATGCGTCCAGATATTCCAGGATACGGAGCGGGTCATCGGCCATGGTTACCTCACAATAGTACCATATATGTTACTTTAGACCAATGGGGAGATATTGAATCGGACGGAAGGGTATGAGCTGCTCTTTCGATGGGGCTCTGACCGTTCTACCCAATTTCTACCCAGTTAAGAAGGTAAAAAAGGCAGAACCGTGAAACTGGGCGTGTCGAGGTATTCAGAAATGGTCGCTGTAGACGCCATTGTTGTTTATTTTCAATCGACGCCCAACTTTTCAAGCTGGACGTCGCCGGTTCGATCCCGGTCTCCCGCTCTTAGAATCTGAGAGTTGCAAGCACCCATCAGCAGGTTGGCTCCAATTGGCTCCGTTTAGTTAATCAACACTGATTCCAGCTTGTTCACGGCTTCACGTCTCCGTGCCAAGCTTGTTGTCGTATACACGTTTTCATTCACATCAACCGTGTGGCCCATTTGCTCGGCGCGAACCTGAGGGTCAACGTCGAGCTCCTTGAGGAGGCAGCTGTGCGTTCTCCGCATCATCTGAAAGTTCACCCATCCGAGACCGAGGGACTTCAGCTGCGGCGCGAAGTGCCGCCTCCAGCAGTTGTCCTTTCGTAACGGCGTCGTGAGCTTCTCGGAGGGGAATACCCAGGCTTCCGGTCTCCCGTCCAGGGCAACCGAGCGCCAGTCGGCGATGGTCGAAAGTAAACCATCGGACAAAGCGGCCCAGCGAACCGAGTGCCAGGATTTCGGCGAGTCGATATCGCCCCGATAGACGCGCTGCTGGATGTCGGCATATTCCCCATCCAGCCGCTGCCACGTAAGAGCGAAGATCTCTCCGGGACGCATCCCGGCGAGGATCGCGAGCCGGGCAATGAGCTGCTCCCGCAATTCGAGGACACCAAAAATTTTCTTCACCTCCTCAATCGTTAAGATTTGGAAAACCGGGCGCGGGCATTCTCGCGGTGTGAAGATGAGCTGCGCCGGATTCCGCAGCAGATATCCTTCGGCCTTCGCCATCTCAAATACCTGCCGGAGATCCCAGCGCAAGTGATCCACCGTGCTGAATGACAAACCGCTTTCGGCTTTTTCGTTCAGGAATTGTTGTAATTGATCGCGATGGAAAGAACCCAACGTGCAATCACCGAACTCGGGGATGAGATGATGTTCAATTCGATCCATGTTGGTGCCTGCCGTTGAGCGTTTCCATTTGCCGCGATAGAAGGGGAGATAGACCCGCTCCACAAAACTGTTGAACTGCCAATGCTGTGAGGGCGGCATCTCCCGGCTGTTGAGCGGCACCAAGATTTTCGCGAGCTCCGCTTGGGCCTTGGCCTTCGTCATCTTTCCGACCGGACCAAGGATTCGCTTGAGGCGATGTCCGTCTTGGCGCCAACTTCCGATCCACCATCGTCCTCGCTTAAACAAACTTCCATTCTGAAACCGTCTTCGCATGAATTCTCCTCATGCGCCTACGGTCTCGATTGTTTGCGACGGGATGATCGTAACATCGCTGGGCAAATGTTCGTTCTCGCGTTTCCACTGTTCGAGAGAGCTTCGACGTATGAGCTTTCGGCGGCCCATGCGAATCGCCGGGAGCGCCGTAACGCCCGGTAAAATGCCATTGATCGCGTGGCAGACATGTGCCTTCGAACAACGAAGCTCCTTTGCCACTTCTGCAACCGTCAAGATCGCGTCTAGCCTCTCCATCGAGCGCTCCTCGGGAACCCGAACCGGGCAACCATACGTTGCATGGTGCTGAAAACCCTGAAGACCACAGCGAAGCGGGGCCTGCAGTCTTGCTTTATTTTTCCCGGACTCTATGCTGTCGCTTTCTGCAATTCGGTAGAAGGTGCCTTGTTCGCGCCTAGAAATTGTGCTCACCCGGCACTCCGCTTTTGCAGCGATGCGGGGACACGAACCTGAGGCTCTGTAGGTTAAAGACGAAGGTTGTCCCACATCTCTTAAGGAGTTGAAATATGAGCACAGACGCTCAGAAGAAGCGCACGGTGATCAAGCCTGCCACGCTTAAGGAAGTAGTGCGGCTGGCGGAAATCACCGACGATCTTACTGGCGATGAAGCATGGTGTGTTGATCGCGCTCGGTGGGACAGGTTGACCGGGCTAAGAAATGAACTGGACCTGGCGATCGTCGCGCTGCCAAACCGGGCGGAGAAAGACCTTGCACGGAGGCTTGCGCGAGCGGAGGCAGAGCGCCTTCGGGGAACTTTGCTGGAGTTCGAACGGGAAATCAGAAAGCTGACTTTCCCGATTTCTGGACACAAGCAAGCCGTCGCTAAAGCGGCTAGTGATCGTCTCAATGTTGCGGTTTGTGCGTTTATGGCTCTTGCCAGAGGGCTGTGAGCGTCCGGTGGGAACTTCTTAGCACGTCTAGCGTTTCGAGCTTCGGGTTCCCCCTACCAGGCGATCGATTTAGGGGTCCAAGTTTTGACGATGCGAACGGTCTCCGGGTTCTTCGGTATGAAGTGCCAGTGCGGATAATCGGGCATTCTCTTAACGCACCGTACAACGAATTGAAAAACATCGGGTGCGGCAGAGTCGCCGAAACCCGGCATCTGACGTAGCGGTCTCAGCAGCGCTTCTTCTCCCAGAAGAAGGGACGCGTTCACCACGGCAAAAGGATCCCATGCCGTGACGAGAGTGACAAACCCCTTTGCTCCGGTTCGCCGTTTGACCGTAAGCCGAGTAACCAACGCATGAGCGTATTCTTCTGAGTCTTCATATAGCGCACTCGCTGAAGAGCGACTCATGCCCGCTCTCGTAGTGGTGGCCAGGACATGGCCGAATTTGATTGGAGTAATACCAATATCGATTCCGAACGAGCCGCCCGAAACGATGTCGAGGATACGCGGATCGAGTTCCGGTGGAGATAGAACAATGATGTTACGCCCCTGATCAACGAGTTCATGCAGGTTGCATGGATTGCCGTATTCCACATCGAGGAGATCGTGGAACATCCGTGATGCCGTCAGTGAGCAGTATGCGGTGAAGTCTTGATTAGTAGCTTCTTCCTCTTCATCGTCGATGCAACCGGTCGGGTGCGGGTAAATAGAGCCGCGGCCGTCACCGAACAGGGTGAGAGCGATTTGATGACGGGATTTCAGATAAGGCTCCCAGATCCAGGGAAGCGTAAGAACGCGCTTAAGATGCACGAAGAAGCGGAGGCGATATTCCCCTGACGGAATCTCAACGCGCAGAAATCGATCGTTACCCTCCTCAGCGAAGAATTGTTTCAATGTCGCCCTCAAACGGCCGACGGTCTTCCTAACCTTGGGGTCGTTCTCACCCGCACGATAGGTTTTCGGATAGAGAATTGAAGCGAGTTCGCGCTGCTTGATGGGTGGCAGGCGTTTAGAATGTCTCTCAAACAGCAACTCCAGGAGCTGGCGTGAAACTTCTCCCCGCACACCGCTAAAGCGATTCGTGCGGGACAGAATTGCGTCCATCAGCTCGCGCTGCCAGTCGGGGTCAGTTTGGCGGAGAAGTTCGGCGATATGACGGTAGACGATCCCGTTAGGATCGAACCGACTCAGGAGGTCCCGAGTCTCGACCGCGAATTCGTCCAAATACGGCACCTGTTCGATTCGAGGTTCCGCGCACATGATGAATCCATGACGCAAACCTCCACCCTTCGTACACGAAAGAGTACCAAACTCGTCTTCGCAATGTCGCTGGCCTGTGTGGGCCTAGGCCTGTACGCATGCACTTCGGAACGAATGCATTCCCCGCCACCGGTGCAGGAGCAAAAAGCTCGTGACCCAATGCCTCTTTTGAATGAACAGAGACTGTCGAGTAGCCCAGACCCCGATTTGGAGGAACGTGCACGACAGGAAGCAATGTGGATCTTGTTCGCCGCTCCGGATCAGCACACAGATTCTCTCATTTCAGAAGATGTATTGCGAGCGGCGACGTTTGCTCTGTGCGCCGAATGGCGTAATGGCTCTCCGACCGTTCGAACCTTCGTGAGAGGCAGTTTTGGAGGAACGCAGGTTGCATCGCAGCCCCTGTGCACGCCTGAACGGAGGCGAGAAGCGCTGAAACAGCTTCTCGGCCTGGCGAGCTGGGGGCGAACTGATGCGGCCACTGTGCTCGCCTACGCTCATTACTTCGGTCCCGACGATTCAATGACCCGTCTGGAATCGTTCCGATGGGCGAAAATCTCAGCGACCGCGGAAAGTGTCGCCGGATTTTACCTCATGGGCCTTCATTACCTAAGTGGCCAAGCGGTGCCGACGAACGACGCGGAAGCGTTGCGATGGTTCAAGCGTGCGGCGAATCGGGATGACATTCGTGCGCAATTCGAGCTCTGCCTTCTGAAGCATTTCGTGGGCATTTTGGAGTCTTATGCCTGGTGTAGCGTGGCCGCGAGCAATCCGGTTCTAGGTGAGGGAGCAAACCGGAAGCGAAGTGAGGCAGCGATGTTAAGAAACGACAGGGTTCTGGAGCTGGGCAGTTCCGAAGAGCTCTCCCGTGGTCAGCGCATTGCAGCAAAAAAGCATGCAGTTTTAGAGCACATTCGCTCCGAGCAGTTCAAAGCCTTAACAGCGGCGTCGTCGGCTGCTGACGTCGCTCCTTAGAGGAGGTGTCCTTTCGGTAAAGCTGCGTAAGGCCGGCGGCGGCTATTTTTTCCCCGCGAGGATCCGGCGGACGGAGGTCCGGCCGATCCGGAGTTGGCGGGCGATGGCGGCCTTGCTGACGCCGGCAC
>Ga0137433_1000540_pt1 | contig 19523 bp, 20 predicted proteins | sample EasRivERMZT840_2_FD_102335 | JGI IMG/M metagenome (GOLD analysis project Ga0137433, IMG submission 102335) | Soil microbial communities from meander-bound floodplain in the East River, Colorado, USA - East River MetaG ERMZT840_2 | ecosystem: Environmental > Terrestrial > Soil > Floodplain ...
GCGCCGAGGCTGAATGCGGCTGGGCGGATGAGCTCGGCCGAGCGCGCGATGGACTTGTTGCTGATGCGCGGCCGCGATGGCGAGTCGAAGGCCGCCGCGCGCGAGCTCGCGCGGAGCCTCGGCGAAGAGAACACCCGACGTCAGGCGCAGGAAGCCGAGATCCTCGCGGAAGCGCGGCGGGCCATCGACGGCGATCCGGATGTCGGCGCCCACAACGTGCTCGTGGTCGCCGGCGAGAACTGGCATCGGGGCGTCATCGGCATCGTCGCGTCCAAGCTGGTGGACCTCTATCGGAAGCCGGCGCTGGTGCTGTCCATCGAGAACGGAGTGGCGCACGGATCCGGACGCAGTATTCCGGCGTTCGACCTGCTCGCGGGCCTTGAGCAGTGTGCCGACGTCTTCATCCGCTTCGGCGGTCACCGGCAGGCTGCCGGCGTGACGATTGAGGCGGCGCGGCTCGGCGAGCTGCGGCGGCGACTCACGTCGTGGGCCAACGAACGGCTCAGCCCCGAGGATCTGGTGCCGCGGCTTCGCATCGACGCGCCGCTCGGTCTCCGGGACATCTCCGGCGAGGTCATCGAAGGGCTGGCCCGGCTCGGGCCGTTCGGCGCGGCGAATCCGAAGCCGGTGTTCCGGGCGTCGCCGATCGACCTCGTGCAGCCTCCGAGACGTCTGAAGGATCGGCACCTCGCGCTGCTGATTCGACAGGACGGCCGTGCGTTTCGGGCGATCGCCTGGCGTGCGGTGGAACGGGAGGAATACTTGACCGCCAACCGCTTCGGCCTCGAGCTCGCGTACTCGCTCGACCGCGGAGAATTCCGCGGCGAGCGGACGACCGAGCTGACCGTCGCGGACGTGCGGGTGCCGCAGGAGGCGACGGCGTGAGCTGGCGGCGCAACGTCAGGATCGCCGCCGGCCTCACGGGCCTTGGCGTGGCCGCCGCGCTCTTCTTCATGCGCCGGGACCGGCCGCCGGTCGCGCCGCCGCCGGAGCTCGGCGCCGTGGATCCCGCGTCCACGATGGAGAGCCAGCGCGGGAAAGCCATCATCCACAGCGGCAAGGATGGGCGGCAGATTGGCACCCTCACGTACGAGCGAAGCCGGTCCTACGACGACGGACGCCAGCGGTTCGAACAGGTCACTCTGAAGATGGAGCACGACGATCCATTTGAGCTGAGTGCCGACGCGATCGACACGCGGGGCTCTGGCGTACGCGGCGAGTTGCCGCCCGAGATCGATGCGTCGGGAAATGTCCGTTTCAGGAAGCCGTCCGGCCTGCATCTCGAAGCCGAGTCCGCACGCTACAAGGATCAGGGCGGCGTGGTGGCCATGCCGGGGAAAGTGACGTTCGGCCGCGATCGGATGTCGGGAACCGGCACCGGCGCGATCTACCGGCGCGAGGCGAAGACGCTCGAGGTCCTCGCCGATGCGCACGTGACGGTGGCGCCGGACGCCGAAGGCAAGGGCGCGCTCGAGGCGACCTCGGGCACGATGGTGCTCAATCAGGCGGAGCACGCCCTGCATCTCGACCGGTCGGCCGTGATTCATCTCGAGGAGCGCTCGCTCGACGCGACGAAGATGAACCTGCTGCTGACCGACGACGAGCAATCCATCAAGAAGATGACGCTTCTCGGGGCAGCCAAGGTCACGCCGAAGGAAGGGGCGAAGAATGGCGGTCCGGCGATGAGCGCGGACGCGATCGACCTCGTGCTGCGGCCGGACGGACGCACGGTGCAGCGAGCCACCCTGGCGACCGGCGCGTCGGTCGGACTGGGCACGGAAGGGCTGCGCGCGCCGTGGATCGATTTGGAGCTGGGCGCGGACGGCTCGACGGTCATCCGCCTCGACGCGCGTGACGGCGTGCACGTCGACGTCGCGGCGGCGGCCGACGCGGGCGCGCGCACGATCGACGCCCGGACGCTCAAGTCCACGGGCAAAGAGAAGGTGGGACTGACGTCCGCGCGCTTCGAAGGCGACGTGCGCTTCGGCGAGGCGGCCACCGCGCCGGGCGGGGCGCCCATCAAGAGCACGTCGCGTGCGCTCGTGCTGACGCTGGCGGGCGGCCTCGGCGCCATCGAGTCCGCGGAATTCCTTGGCGATGTGTGCTTTACAGACGGCGTGGTCAGCGCCGGCGCGGAACGCGCGATCTACGACGCAAAGAAGGATCGGCTCGAGCTGCTGCCGGGAGCGAAGCCCACTCCACGGCCCACCGTTCAGGACGTCCGCGTGCACCTCACCGCCGACACGATCGACCTGAACACACAGACGCATGCCGTCCACGCGAAGGGCGCCGCCGAGACGGAGCTGCTGCCCGAGAAGTCGCCGAAGCCTGGCGCGGAGGGCGCGCTCTTCGATCGCAGCAAGCCCATTCGAGGTTCGGCGCCCGAGGTGGAGTACTCGAGCACGACCGGGCGTGCCACCTACAAGGCGAGCGCGACGGTTCGAGCGCGGGTATGGCAGGATGCCAACGACGTGACCGCCGACGAAATCATGCTCGACGACGCGACGCAGAATCTGACCGCGCGGCGGCGCGTGCAGACCGTCCTCGAGATGACGCCGCTCAACGCGACGGACAACGCCAAGCCGGAGCTCTATCGGATCAAGTCGGAAGAAGCCGACTTCGATCAGACAGCCCGCCGCGCCGCGTTCAAAGGCAAGCCGGTCGAGCTCGCGAGCGCCGATCGGACGACGGACGGACACTCGCTGGAAATCCGCCTCGCGCCGAAGACGCGCGCCGTCGAAGGCTTCACGTTCGTGGGCGACGTGCTGTCCAGGCTGCCCGAGGGCCGGGAAGCGCTGAGCGATCGTCTCGTGTACGACGCGACGAAGGAGACCTACACGCTCGTCGGCGAAGGCGGGAAGCTGGCGCTGCTCAAGACGCCGTCCGGGGACAAGGCCGGCGAGTGCGCCATCACGCGTGGTCTCACGATTCACATCGACCAGCGCACCAAGGAGGTGCGCTCCGACGGCGAAGGCTCGAACAGCCCCACCGTGAAGATCCCCTGCGACACGGCATTAAGATCCATTCGCCGATGACGTCCCTCAAGGCCGAGGGCCTGACCAAAACCTACGGCGGCCGCACGGTGGTGCGCGACGTGCGGATCGAGCTGTCGGCCGGCGAAGTCGTCGGCCTGCTGGGCCCCAACGGCGCGGGCAAGACGACGACGTTCGGCATGGTCGTCGGCCTGGTCGGCGCGGACTCGGGCCGCGTGCTGCTCAACGGCCAGGATGTGACCGCGGATCCGATGTACATCCGCGCGCGGAAAGGCATCGGCTACCTGCCGCAGGAGCCGTCGATCTTCCGCGGTCTCACGGTGGAGGACAACATCCTCGCCATTCTCGAGACCCAGCGCGACAACGGCGTGGACCGGCGCGCCCGGCTGGCCGAGCTGCTCGCCGAGCTGAACCTGACGCCGCTCGCGCACGCGAAGGCCTTCACGCTGTCGGGCGGGGAGCGGCGCCGGGTCGAGATCACCCGCGCGCTCGTCAACCGGCCGAAGTTCATGCTGCTCGACGAGCCGTTCGCCGGTATCGATCCGATCGCAGTGACCGATATTCAGGGCATCATCGCGCACCTGAAGAAGCGCGGCATCGGCGTGCTGGTGACCGATCACAATGTGCGCGAGACGCTGCGCATCACGGATCGGGCCTATATCGTGCACGACGGCGCGGTTTTCCGGAGCGGGACGCCAGCGGGACTGGCCGCCGACGAAGACGTGAAGAGGATTTACCTCGGCCCGGATTTCCGGCTGGACTAAGATTGCTCAGGAGACTTTCGCAGCTCCCCGATGGCCATTCAGCAGAAACTTCACGCGCGGCTCGTTCAGAAGCTCATTCTGACGCCATCGCTCCAGCAGGCGATCAAGCTGCTGCCGATGTCGACCATCGAGCTGGCGGAGCTGCTGAATCAGGAGATGGTCGAGAACCCGATGCTGGAGGAGGTGCCCACCGAGGACCCTCCTGCGGAAGCCGCGGCCACGACCCCCGAAGCCGAACCCGAGAAGCCCAAGAGCGACCAGCCTGACACCTGGGACGACGCGGACTACGCCTACTTCTTCGGCGAGTACCTTGACGAGGGCTACCGCCCGCGGCAGCCGCAGGAAGTCAAAGAGCTGCCGCCGATCGAGAACACGCTCTCCTCGAAGAGCTCGCTGTCGGATCACCTGCTCTGGCAGCTCAACCTCCAGACGAGCGACGCGTCGCTCCGTGAAATCGGCGCGCAGATCATCGGCAACATCGACGACGACGGCTACCTCGTGGCGTCGGTGGATGAAATCAGCGCGGTGGGCGGCTGGGACAGCGCCGAGGTCGAGCGCGCCCTCGAGCACGTGCAGACGTTCGATCCGATCGGCGTCGGCGCGCGCGATCTGCAGGAGTGCCTGCTCCTGCAGCTCCGGCATCTGGGCCTCGGCGGCACGCCGGCCGAGACGCTCGTCCGGGATCACCTAAGGCTGCTGCAGAACCACCGCATTCCCGACCTCGCGCGGCAGCTCGCCATCGAGCCCGACGAGGTGAAGGCGCACATCGAGCTCATCAAGAACCTCGATCCCAAGCCGGGCTCGCGCTACAGCCCGGCCGAGTCGCAGTACGTCATTCCCGACGTCTACATCGCCAAGACCGACGAGGGCTACAAGGCGGTGCTGAACGAGGACGGCCTCCCGCAGCTCCGCATCAGCCCGGTCTACCGCCGGCTGCTCGACAAGGGCGGGGAAGCGTCCGACGAGACGCGGGCCTACGTGAAGGACAAGTTCCGCTCGGCGCTCTGGCTGCTCAAGTCGGTGGACCAGCGGCAGAAGACCATTCTCAAGGTCGCGACGAGCATCATCAACTTCCAGCGCGGCTTCCTCGACCTCGGCATCGAGCACCTGAAGCCACTCGTGCTCCGCGACGTCGCGAGCGACATCGGGATGCACGAGTCCACGGTCTCGCGCGTCGTGAACAACAAGTACATGCACACGCCCCAGGGCGTGTACGAGATGAAGTTCTTCTTCCACAGCGGCATCAACAGCTCGGAAGGGGAGAGCGTCTCGAGCGTGACGATCAAGCAGCGGATCAGGAAGATCATCGAGGCCGAGGACCAGCGGCGGCCCCTGAGCGACTCGAAGATCATGTCCATCCTGCAACGCGAAGGCCTCGCGCTCGCGCGGCGCACCATCGCGAAGTACCGCGAGGAGCTCAAGATCCCGACGTCGAATCAGCGAAAGGTGCTGTATTGAAGCTCACGGTGACCGGTCGCCACGTGGCGATTGCCGAAACGAACCGGCAGCTCATCCGTAGAAAACTCCGCCGGCTCGAGCGCGTGCTGAACGACAGCGCCGTGTCGGTCCAGTGCGTCGTCGCCCGGGAGCGCGAGATGCACGTCTGCGAGGTGACGCTGCACGCCCGCGGCGACCATACGCTGCACGGCGTCGCGCGCCACGCGCGGCTGCCGGCCGCGATCACCGCGGCGGTGGAGAAAGTCGATCACCAGGCCCAGCGCCTGGTCGATCGCTGGAAGACACGGCGCAAGGTCGGCGCCTGATCCATGGCCGGCGAGGTGACGGTCGCCACCCTCATCGGTTTCAGGGGCGCTTCGACCGGCCTCGACCTCGACCTCCTGGCCGGATCCGCCGGCCTCGACCGGCGCATCACGCTCCCGTACATCCAGAAGACCGGCCTCGCCCTCGCGGGATTCGACGAATACCTGCGGCCGGGACGCGTGCTCATTTTCGGCGAGAGCGAGATTCGCTTCCTGGACGCGATGGACTCCCGCGCGCGCGTCGAGGTTCTGCGGCGGCTGTTTCAGCGGGACCTGCCGTGCGTAATGGTCACGACCGGCCTCGAGCCGCCGCCAGAGCTGACCCATGAAGCCGATCGCGCGGGCGTACCGCTGCTCCGGACCGGACACCCGACGCCGGTCGCGATTGCGCGCCTGACGTCGCTGCTCGAGGATCGCCTCGCCCCGCGGGAGATCCGGCACGGCGTGCTCGTGGACATTCTCGGGCTCGGTGTGCTGCTGACGGGCGAGAGCGGCATCGGCAAGAGCGAGTGCGCGCTGGATCTCATCGGCCGCGGGCACCGCCTCGTGGCGGACGACACGGTCGAGATCCGGTGTCGTGACGCGCGAGTCCTGATTGGGACGTGTCCCGAGCTCACGCGGCACCACGTCGAGATTCGCGGCGTCGGCGTGGTGAATGTCACGGACCTGTTCGGCGTGGCAGCGACGCGGTCGTCGAAACGCGTGGAGCTCGTCGTTCATCTCGAGCGGTGGGAGACGGGGCGGGAATACGATCGCCTTGGTCTCGACGCCGAGACGGTCGACATTCTCGGCGTGGCGGTGCCGTTCGTCCGGATGCCGGTGGCGCCCGGACGAAACCTGGCGATGCTGGTCGAGGTGGCCGCCCGGAATCAGCTCCTGCGGTCACGCGGCCGCCACGCAGCTCAGCTCCTTGCCGATCGACTCGAACGGCAGCTCGAGCGGCTGGCCGATCGCGAGGGAGACGAGGTCGACGGGGGAGCGCCATGAAGCCGAAAAGCCCCAAGCGATCCCGGGCCCGTGCGCTGGGTCCGCGGGCTGCGCCATTCGTCGTCGTGACGGGTCTTTCCGGCGCCGGCAAGTCGCACGCGCTCCGCGCCCTCGAGGATCTGGGGTACTTCTGCGTCGACAACCTGCCGGTGTCGTTGATCCCGCGGTTCGCCGAGCTCACGCTCGGCGGACACCGGGACATCCGAAAGGCGGCCGTCGTCGTGGACGTCCGCGAGGGCCGCGAGCTGGCCCGGTTCCCGGCCGTGTATCGCCGTCTCAGGCGTCGTTACGGGCGCCGCGTGCGGCTTGTCTTTCTCCAGGCGGCGGAGGCCTCGCTCATCCGGCGATTCAGCGAGACGCGCCGGCCGCATCCGCTCGGCGCCCACCGATCGGTGACGGAAGGCCTGGCCGAGGAGCGCCGGCTGCTGCAGCCGATGCGCCTGCTCGCGGATCAGGCCGTGGACACGAGCCGGCTGACCGTGCACGAGCTGCGGCGGCGCATCGGCGAATCCACGGGCGGCACGCGGACGGTCACGCCGCTGGTCGTGAACATCGTGAGCTTCGGATTCCGGCGCGGCACGCCGGCCGACGCCGACGCGGTCTTCGACGTGCGGTTCCTGCCGAACCCGCATTGGGTGGCGTCGCTGCGCCGCTGGACGGGCCGGCACTCGCCCGTGGCGCGGTACGTGCTGGGCGCCCCAGCCGCGCGGCGCTTCCTGACGCTGACGTCCGCCTTGCTCGAGTTCCTGATCCCCCAGTACATCGCGGAAGGGAAGACGTACCTGACCGTGGCGATTGGCTGCACGGGCGGCCGGCATCGCTCCGTGGCCATCACCGAGGCGCTCGCGAAGCGGTTCCATCGGATGAAGGGCGTCCGCATCCGCGTCACGCACCGCGATATCGACGAAGGCTGAGGAGGGCGCGTGGCGGGCAGCGCATCGGCGGTGGGAGTCGTGCTGGTCACGCATGGCCAGCTCGCGGCGGAACTGCTGAACGCGGCGGAGATGATCGTCGGCGATCTCCCGCGTTTTGCCGCCGTGTCGATCGGGTGGCACGACGACGTGTCGCTGGCGCACGAGGCGATTGCGACGGCGATTGCGAAGGTGGACGCCGGCGGCGGCGTGCTGATCCTGACGGACATGTTCGGCGGCACGCCGTCCAACCTCGGGCTCGCGTGCCTCGAGGCGGGCCGCGTCGAAGTCGTCACCGGCGTCAATCTGCCGATGCTGATCAAGCTCGCGCGCGCCCCGGAAGGCGCCGACGTCCTGACGCTGGCGCGCGACCTGTGCGAGCACGGCCGGGCGGCGATCCGGGTGGCGTCCGACCTGCTGCGGAGCGATCGCGAGGCCGAGACGCGGGCCGCCGAGTGACCGCGCGGCGGGTCGCGGTCCGCAACGCGCTGGGTCTGCACGCGCGGGCGGCGGCGCGGTTCGTCAAGCTGGCCGGGTCGTTCCAGTGCCAGATCCGGGTGACGCGCGGGGCGCGGACGATGGACGGCAAGAGCATTCTCGGCCTGCTGCTGCTCGCGGCGGCGCGCGGCAGCGAGCTCGTGATCAGCGGCGACGGGGTGGACGAGGTGGCGGCCGTCGACGCGCTGTGCGGGCTGGTCGACCGGAACTTCGAGGATCCATGACGCATCTGCACGGACGAGGCGTGGCGGACGGCATCGCGGTGGGGCGGGCGGTGCTCGCCGTCCGCGACGCGCGGCAGGTCCGGTACCGGCTCGCGTCGAGCGGCGTCGAACGCGAGCGCCAGCGGCTGCGGACCGCGCGCGAGCGCACCCGCGTGGAGCTCGAGGAGATCTCTTCCCGGGTCTCGCGGACCGTCGGCTCCGCGCAGGCCGCCATCTTTGCGGCGCAGCTGCTCATGCTCGACGATCCGCTGCTCACGCGGCGCGCCGACGAGCTGATCCGCGCCGAGCGCATCAACGCCGACTGGGCGCTCGAACGGGCGGTGGGCGAGCTGCACGAGCTGTTCGCCCGCGAAGGCGACGAGTGGCTCCGCGACCGCGTCGGCGACCTCGCGGACGTCGGCGCCAGGCTGCGGCGCAATCTGCGGCCCGGTCGCGATCCCCTGGTCGATCTCGTCGCCGAGCTCGAGCCGCCGGTGGTGATTGTCGCGGACGAGCTCCCGCCGTCTGTGGCCGCGCAGATCGACTGGAGCCGCGCGCGCGGGCTCGTGTCCGACATCGGCAGCCCGACGCACCACACGGTCATCCTGCTGCGCTCGCTCGGCGTGGCGTCGGTCGTCGGCCTCGGCGGCGGGACTGATGTGATTCTGCCGGGCCAGATGCTGGCGCTCGACGGCAGCACCGGCGAAGTCGTCGTCGAGCCCGACGAGCTGACGCTGGCCCGCTGGCGCGATCGCGCGGCCGCGGCCGAGGCAGGGCAGCGCGCGCTGGACGACCTCAGGTTGCGCCCGGCGGCGACCTCCGACGGCGTGCGCGTGCGGCTCGAGGCCAACCTGGAGATTGCCGAGGAAGTCGGCCGGGTGCGTGACGCCGGCGCGGAAGGCATCGGCCTCTACCGCTCGGAGTTTCTCCTTGATGGCGCGCATCCGGTCGCCGAGACCGAAGAGGCGCAGGTCGAGACCTATCGCGCGCTCCTCTCGGCCATGCGGCCGCTCCCCGTGACCATTCGGACGTTCGACGCGGGCGGCCGTCGCGGCGATCCGGGCGCGGGCGGCGGCGGCCGCCGCGATCGATTCGGCCCGCGCGGCATCCGCGCGGCCGTCCATCAGAACGAGCGCTTCCGCCGCCAGATTCGGGCGCTGGCGCGGGCGGCTGACGCAGGCGACCTGCGCGTGCTGCTGCCGTTCGTGACGGCGGCCGACGAGCTCCGGCAGGTCCGCGCGCAAATCGATGAGATCGTGCGCGAGGCGGGGCTGGCCCCGCTGCCGGCCGTCGGCGCCATGATCGAAGTCCCGGCGGCGGCGCTCACCGTCGATCACTTCGCCCCGCACGCGGACTTTTTCAGCGTCGGCACCAACGACTTGATCCAGTACACGCTCGCCGTCGATCGCACCGACGAGCGCCTCGCGGGCCACTACGAGCCGGCCGCGCCGGCCGTGCTGCGGCTGCTGCGGCGCGTGGCCGTGGCGGCGCGCCGGGCGGGCCGGCCCGTGTCGGTCTGCGGTGAGATGGCGGGCGATCCGCTGCTCGTCGCGGTGCTGGTCGGCCTCGGGTTCCGGTCGTTCAGCATGGCGCCGGCGGCCATCCCCATCGTCAAGCGGACCCTGGCGCTGGTCGACAGCGGCGCGGCGGCCGACCTGGCGCGGCGGGCCTTGCGCGCGGCATCGGCCGCGGACGTCTATGCCGAGCTCGAGCCGCTGGCCGAAATGTTGACGAAAAAGACGCCGAGTATGACGGCAGGATCGACGAAGGACTCGTGATTCGCGAGCGAGGAACGCGAGTGAGCCGCGCGATCGGAGCGGGGATCGTGGGGCCCCGCGAGAGAGCGCGCAAGGGGGGTGTGGCGGGGACGAAGTCCCCCCACCTGAGGGAGGAGTCAATGAGTGACGTGACGCGCGTGGACAAGCCGTGGGGCTACGAATTGCACTGGGCCCGTACCGATCGGTACGTCGGCAAGATCATCCACGTCAACAAGGGCCACGCCCTCAGCCTGCAGTACCACAACGTCAAGGACGAGACGATCTTTCTCTGGTCCGGCAAGCTGCTCTTCGAGATCGAGATCGACGGCAAGCTGACCGGGCGCGAGATGGCGCCGGGCGAAGCCGTGCACATCACGCCCAAGACGGTGCACCGCATGACCGCGCTCGAGGACTCGGACATCCTCGAGGCGTCGACACCTGAGCTTCAGGACGTCGTCAGGCTTGAAGACCGGTATGGGAGGACTTCCTAAAACGGAATGTCGTCGTCGTGCGGCGCGTCCACCGGCGAGGCATCGGCCGGCGGGCCGCTTTCCCCGGCCTCGGCGAAGCGCTCGCGCGGGGCGCGGGCGCGCGCTTCACCGCCGCCGGCGCTGCCCAGCAGGACAATGCGATCGGCGCGAATCTCGGTGGTCTTGGCCTGCTTGCCCTCTTTGTCCGTCCACTCGCGCGTCTGAATCTTCCCTTCGACGTAGATCTGCTTACCCTTGGTCAGGTACTCGTGCAGCGACTCCGCCGTCTTGCCCCAGATCACGATGCGGTGCCACTGCGTGTCTTCTTTCTGATTGCCATCGCGATCCTTGAATCGCTCCGTCGTGGCAAGGCTGACCGTGGCGACGGGTGTGCCACCCGACGTGAACCGCATTTCGGCGTCCCGTCCCAGATTGCCGACGAGGATCACCTTGTTGACACTTCCCATAGGTAGAGACCTTTGCTGTGAGGTTGTGAAAGGCCGTCGTGCGCGGCGTGGAACTACTTAATCACGCCCATGCTCTTCAGCCGCTGCGTGGCCAAGGACGCCGCGGGCGAATCAGGATACCTCGTCCTGACAAGCTGGTAGCTCTTTTCTGCATCCGCGCGCTGGTTGAGCCGCTCGTAGCACGAGCCCTGCTTGTAGTACGCGTTGGGGATTTCCTCGGAATCGGGATGGCGGGCCGGCACCGCCTTGAAGGCCTCGAGGGCTTCCTTGGGCTTGTCGAGATGCAGATAGGCCTCGCCGAGATTCATGCGCGCCGAGGCGGCCTCGACGGCATCCGGAAAACGCTTGAGCGCGTCTTCGTAGATGCGGATCGCTTCTTCGAACTGGTTGCCCGCGTATGCGCTCCACGCGAGGTTGTAATAGCTCGACGGCGACGGTGGCAGCGAGCCGCCGCTCGCCGATGGCGGCGGGGGAGGCCTCGGCGCGGCCGGATCGGTCGGGTTCGCTGGATCCGTCGTCACGGGCTTCGGCTGGAGCAGATCGAGGATCTGGCCGAGCATGGTCTGCTGCATCCCGAGGCCGTCGCGGATGGCTTTCATCTCCTGGTTGAGCTGCGCCACTCGAATGGCGGTATCACGCTCGGCTTCGCGCACGGTGCCGAGGGCGGAGGAGATGGCGCCGACCGCCACGTTCTGATCGGCAAATCCTTTCTTCGTCTCGCCGGCCTGCGTGGCGAGCGCTTGCTGCGTCGCCTTGAGCTGCTCGGCGAGCTGGTTGAGCGCCAGCTGCAGGCGCTGGATCTGCTCCTGCAGCATGCGCAGGTCGGCGTAGATCTGGGTGTGCTCGCGGTTCTGCGCGAACACGGAAGCCGGCGCGGCCAACACCACGCCCAGCACAATCGGCGCAATCCGTTTCATCACGTGCGTTTCGCGCGCCGGCGTGCCGGCGGCGCCTCGAGTTACTTGGCGGTCAGCAGGAAGTGTGCGCGCCGGTTCTGCGACCACGACGATTCCTGATGCCCCGCGTCGAATGGAAACTCCTTGCCGTAGCTCACCGTGCTGAGGCGATCGGCGGGCACGCCCAGAGAGACCAGGTAGTCCCGGGCCGCGAGCGCGCGGCGATCACCCAACGCCAGATTGTATTCGGCTGTCCCGCGCTCGTCACAGTGTCCTTCCACCGTGATCGTCCAGCCCGTATTCGACTTGAGCACGGCGGCGTTCTCGGTGAGGACCTTGCGCGCCTCGTCGTCCAGCGTGTCGCTGTCGTACAGGAAGAAGACGGGCTTGAGCGGCGAGTTGTCGTTGATGGCGTCGATGGACGTCGAGGCGACCGGCGATCCCGTCACCGACCCGGGATTGGTCATCGGCGGCGGAGGAGGCAGCACGCGAGTCGCACTGCCGGATCCGGCCCCGGACGTGCCGGACGCCGCAGGGTCCACCGCCCCCGGGAACGCCGGCCCCGGGGAGCTCGTCGTCGCCGGAGGAGTCTTGCCGGCGCAGGCCGTCAGGCCCGCGGCGAGTGCCAGTGTCAGAAGCAGCTGTCGTTTCATGGTGCGTCCTTTCATGAGCCGGTTACTTCCCAGGGGTCGGAGACCAGCTCGGATACGTGTTGTTGCCGACTTCGGTCATACGGCGCAGGTTCTTGCCGTCCGGGTAATCGATGATCGCGATCTCGTCGCGTCCCCACTTCGACGTCACGAACGCGATGTGACGGCCGTTGGGCGCGATCGTCGGGCTGTCGTTGGCGCTCGCGCCGTCGGTGAGGATGCGCGTCTGCATCGAGCTGAGGTCCAGCACCGCGATGTCGTGGATGCGATCGCCGCCCGTGACGAAGGCAATGTAGTTGAACGGCGCCGGCGCCCAACGGGGGCGATCCGTCTTCGGCTCGGAGACCGTGAGGCGCTTGAGGCCGAGGCCGTCGGACGCGTTCATGACGTACACCTGATTGCTGCCGGAGCGATCCGACGTGAAGACGATCAGGTCTCCGCCGGGGGAAAAGCCCGGCACGGTTTCGTCGGACTCTTTGGTGTTCGGCGTCAGATTGCGGGCGTCGGAGCCGTCGCGATTGACGACCCAGACGTCGAAATTGCCGCCGCCGGAACGGGCGAACGCCATTTTTCGGCCGTCCGGCGAGATGGACGGGAAGAAGTTGTGGACGGAATCGGGAGCGGCCGCCGGCCGCTGCGGGGCGCGCGCCTCGAACAGGCTCGCCAGGAAGATGTCCGGCGTGCCGCGCGCGTACGTCGTGTACGCCAGGAACTGGCCGTCGGGCGTCCACGCCGGGTGGAGGTTGAGCGAGCGGTTGGCGGTCGCGGGCCGCGGGTTCGCGCCGTCGTAATCCATGATGTAGATCTCTTTGCCGGCGCCGGCGCCCGCGGTCGGGCGTCCGGCCATCCGTTGCGCCGCGCGATCCGACGTGAACGCAATTTTTGTCCGCGCGATGCCTTCCACGCCGCGCATCGTGCGGTGGAGGTCATCGGCGATCGAATGGGCGCAGTAGCGGACGTTGGCCGCCGTGCAGCCTTCGTACGACATTGCCGGCCCGCCCAGCATGCCGGGCTTGGTCTTGACGTTCACCATGCGCACATTCACGGCGAGCTTGCCGCCGGATTCCTGCACCGTGCCGAGCAGCACGTACTCCGCGCCCAGGTTCGTCCAGCGTTCGAAGGGCAGCGTCTCGGGCGTCGAGGCCAGCGGGATGGATGCCGATGTCTTTCTGGGGATGATGTAGTACTCGCGCTCGAAGTCCAGATCGTAGGCGAGCACGTCGGCCAGCGTCGTCGCGATCTCCTGCGCGCTGGCGCCCGAGTCCGTCGTGACAAACGTCGGGATGCCCACTCTCGGATGCGAGCCGGTGCTGGTGAGAGCCACGTCGATGGTCTGGCCTTGCTGGGGCGGCGAGATTCGCGTCACCTCGCCATCAGGCCGTGGTGCGGGAGTCGCGGCGGCGATGACTGTGGCCGCAGCCACAGCAAGCGCGATGACGAGGGCGTTTCTCATGGCTACCTCACGTAGTCGAACGTCAACCGAACTCTCAGGACCTGGTCCTTGTACTCTGGTGGCAACTGCGGCAGGAGCAGGCCGTTGAAGGCGTTGCGCGCGTGGTACTCGAGTAGAGAACTCGGCGATTTTTCGGTCTTCATCTCCGTGACCTTGCCGTCGCGCTGGATCACGAACGTCAGCACGACCGTTCCGATTTCCGGCTGATCGCGCCGCCACCGATCGAGGATCCGCCGCTTCATCTCCTCGACGTACTCGGGACAGCAGAAATCCGGCGAGGAGATGTCCCCTGACACGCCGATGCCCTGGCCGCCGGCGAGGCCCGTACCCTGGGTCTTGGCGCCCGTTTCCGCGCGCGAGGTGCCCGGCGTGACCTGCGCGCCGGTAATGGGCGCGCGCGGCGGCGCGGGCGGGACCGGTTTCGGATCGGTCGGCTCGGGCTTTGGCGGCGGCTTCGCGGTTTTGATCGACGCCACGGCGGGCTCGCTCGTCGGCGTCGCCGGCCGCGCAGGCTCCGGCCGCTTCGGCGGGGGAGCCTCTTTTTCAATCGGCCGCGCGCCCGCTGGATTCATGCCGGCTGTGCGCGGGCCGGCCGCGCCGAGGCTGATCGTCATCATGGGCGCCGTCGTGGTCGTCGCTCGAAACCACTCGCGCGGCAGCACGAACAGCACCGCGACGACGCCGATGTGCACGGCGAACGACGCCCGCTTGATGCGGCGCAGTCCGGCCGGCTCCACCGGCCCCGTCACGAACGTCAGCGGTTCCTGCGGCGTCATGGCTGCTTTGCGATCACCGGCTGTGTTTGAATCGAGACGCGCTCGACGCCCCCGGCGAGCAGGCTGTCGAACACCATGACCAGCTCACTCAACATGACGCCGCCGTCGCCGGCCAGAATCACGTTCTGTTGAAGCTGGCCCGACAGCGCCTGGCGGACGCGCTCGGACAGCACGTCAATGCCGACGGACTCGTCGCCAAGTCGCACGCGCTTGTCCCTGCGAAAGCTGATCGGCACCGTGACCGTGACGGGTTCGCTGATGGCCTTGGCGGTCCGCGACTGCGGAAGCTGAACCGCAAAGCCCTGCTGCATCATCGGCGCGGCGACCATGAAGATCACGAGCAGCACGAGCATCACGTCGATCATCGGGACGACGTTGATCTCGGCGAGCGACGTCGACACCTTCATCACGCGGGCGCGGCGCCCGCCCATGCGGCTCGGCGGCTGCTGCATCGGTTCGAGTCTTGGCATGGCTCTACGTGAAGTTGCGCTCCGCGATCGTCAGGAACTCCATCGAGAAATCCTCCATCTCGTTGGCGAACGCCTTCACGCGGCTCGTCAGGTCGTTGTAGAAGTACACGGCCGGAATCGCCGCGAAGAGTCCCGCCGCCGTGGCGACCAGCGCTTCCGCGATGCCGGGCGCGACCACGCCGAGACTCGCGGAGCCCGCGCCGGCGATCCCCTGAAACGATCTCAGGATGCCCCACACCGTGCCGAAGAGCCCGATGTATGGCGTGATCGACGCCGTCGTCGCAAGAAACGGCACGCGATGTTCGAGCTTCGCGATCTCCGTCGTCGACGCTCGCAGCAACGCGCGGTCCACCGCCTCCAGACTCCTCAGAGTAGGACGCGGCGCGTCGCCGCCTGGCTTGGCGGCCTCCTGTTGGGCGCGCAGCTGCGCGTTGAGCTCGGCGTATCCGGAGAGAAACAGTCCGACGAGCGGACTGCCCGAGAGCTTCGCGCAGACACTCTGCACTTCAGAGAAGCGACTGCTCTTGCGAAAGACGCCCATGAATGCGGCCGTCTGTTTCGCGGCCTGGGTGAGCTGGCGCCGCTTGAACACAATGATCGCCCACGACATCGCCGAGAAGAAAAGCAAAATCGCGAGCACCGCCCATACGACCGGGTCGGCATGAATGATGAGTGAAACGATGTCAGTGGGTCGCGCGCCGGACGGAGCGCTCGCAGCCTGGCCCAAACACACACCTCCACCATCGGTGAGATGCGCCGCTGGGAGTCAGCGCGAAGGCCGTAGCGTAGCATGCGCTCAGATCGCTGTCAAAGGTCTGATATCATTCGAGTTCCGGTCTCGGCATGTTGCGCTTTCTCGGCGTGCGCCATCTCGCGGTGATCGACGCGCTCGAGGTGGAGTTCGAGCCCGGACTGAACGTCGTCACCGGTGAGACCGGCGCCGGAAAGTCCATGCTGGTCGAAGCCATCGATCTGCTGCTCGGCGGCCGCGCGAGCGCCGACCTCGTCCGCACCGGCGAGGAGCTCGCCACGGTGCAAGCCATCTTCGAACGGCCCGACGGACGGGAGGTCATCGTCCGCCGCGAGATCTCCGCGCAGGGCCGCAGCCGTGCGTTCATCGACGACGCGCTCGCGACCTCCACCGCGCTGCGCGATCTGGGCGCCGCGCTCGTGTCGCTGCACGGGCAGCACGAGCATCAGGCGCTGCTCGATCCCGCCGAGCATGTCGAGTGGCTCGATGCCTTCGCTGAATGTCAGCCGCAGGCCGCAACGGTCGCTGCGGCGTTCGACGACTGGCGCGCCGCGAGTCTCGCGCTCGATCGCACCGAGCTCGGCGAGCGCGAGAAGCGTGCGCGGATCGAGATGGCGTCGTTTCAGCTTCAGGAAATCGATCGCGTCGCGCCGGCGGACGGCGAGGACGCCAATCTCGCGTCCGAACGTGCGGTGCTCGCCAACGCTGAGCGCCTGAAGCGGCTGAGCGCCGAGGCGTACGCCGCGTTGTACGAGGGCGAAGGCGCGGCGCTGGGGGCGCTTGCGGCCGTGTGGAAACGCATCGGCGACCTGGCCGCCGTCGACGACCGCTTCATGCCGTATCTCAACGACCGCGCGGACGTTCAGGCGAAGCTCGACGACCTCGCGTTCTTTCTCCGCTCGTACGGGTCAGGGCTCGATGTCTCTCCCGCGCGGCTGCAGAGCGTCGAGGATCGCCTCGCCACTCTCGAGCGCCTCAAGAAGAAATACGGTCCGGCGCTTGCCGACGTGCGCGCGCGGGCGGAATCGCTGCGCGCGGAACTGGCCGAGCTCGAGGCCGGCGATGAGCGTGCGGCGGCACTGGCCGATCGGCAGCGCGTCGCCGCGGAAGCCTTTGTCGGTGTCGCGCAGGATCTCTCCGGTCGGCGCCGCAAGGCGGCGCTGGATCTGGCGCGCGCGCTGCAGCGCGATCTCGCCCAACTCGCGATGCCGAAGTCGCGCGCGGAGGTTCGCGTGCAGACCGACGCAGCGCCCCTGGCGTGGACGCGGCGCGGCATCGACACCGTCGAGTTCCTGCTGTCGCCCAACCCCGGCGAAGATCTTCGCCCGCTGGCTCGCATCGCCTCGGGCGGCGAGCTCTCGCGCGTGATGCTCGCGCTGCGGCTGCTCGTCGCGCGTGACGAGGCGCCGCGGACTGTGGTGTTCGATGAAGTGGACGCAGGTATCGGTGGGGAAGCGGCCGATGCGGTCGGGGCGCGGCTCCAGGCCCTGTCGGCGCACGACCAGGTGCTGTGCATCACTCATCTGCCGCAGATCGCCGCGCGCGGCGACGCGCACCTGCAACTGTCGAAGCAGGTGCGCGCGGGACGCACCATGGTGTCGCTCGCGCGCCTCGACGAAGCCGGCCGCGAGCTGGAGATCGGCCGGATGATTGCCGGCGCGGAAGTATCGGCGCGCGTGCGGGCGTCCGCGCGTGAGATGCTGGACGTTCGCCGCAGAGGCGAAACGAAAGCAAAGGCGGCAAAACGACGTGGCGCCTAAGTACCTCATCGAGACGTTCGGCTGTCAGATGAACGAGCACGACTCCGAGCGCATGGCGGGTCTGCTCGAGCAGCACGGCTACGTCCCCGCCGACACCGAAGCGGATGCCGACGTCATCGTCGTCAACACCTGCAGCGTGCGCGAGCGATCCGTGGACAAGCTCTACTCGCGTCTCGGCGAAATCCGGGAGCGGACCGCCGGACGCGCCATCGCGCCCGTCGTCGCGGTGACGGGGTGCGTCGCGCAACAGGAAGGCGATCGGCTCGTGCGCCGCGACAAGTCGATCGGCGTGGTGGTCGGCACGCAGCGTCTCAAGGAACTCCCGGCGCTGCTCGACGCCGCGCGCGCGTCACGACGACCGCGCGTCGACATCCGCCCGCACGAGGACGTCTCGTTCCCGCTCGGTGTCGCGCGGTACGACGATGCGGTTCGCGCGCGCGTGACGATTGTCGAAGGCTGCAACGAGTTCTGTTCGTTTTGTGTCGTGCCGTACACGCGCGGGCACGAGCGGATGCGGCCGGCGCGCGACATCCTCGCGGAAGTGGAAGCGGCCGTCCGCGCCGGGCGCAAGGAAGTGCAGCTGCTCGGCCAGATCGTGAATCACTACCAGGCTCCCGACGATTCCGCCTGCGACTTCGCTGAGCTGCTTGCGCGGGTGAGCGCCGTCCCAGGACTGCTGCGCGTGCGCTTTGCGAGCCCGCATCCGAGGCACGTGACGGACCGGATGATTCAGGCGCTCCGGGATTTGCCGAACGTCTGCTCGCACCTGCATCTGCCGGTGCAATCCGGATCGAATACGATTCTCACCGCCATGCGCCGGCGCTATACGCGTGAGCTGTACATCGATCTCGTCGCGCGCGCGCGGCAGGCGGTATCGGGCCTCACCGTCAGCACGGACGTGATCGTCGGCTTTCCCGGCGAGTCCGCCGAGGACTTTGAGCTGACGCTCGATCTGGTTCGCCAGGTTCGTTACTCCTCGATCTACTCCTTCAAGTACTCGCCGCGGCCGAATACGCTCGCGATGAAGCGGATGCCGGACAACGTGCCCGAGGCCGAGAAGAGCCGGCGGATCCTCGAGTTGCAGGCGGTGCAGCGCGCGATTCAGGAAGACGCGCACGCGGCGCTCGTCGGGACGCGCGCTGAAGTCCTCGTTGACGGAGCCTCGAAGCGGCGATCATGGGAGCTGGCGGGCCGCACGGCCGGTAATCTCGTGGTCAACTTCCCGGGACCGCCGGCGCGGGTGGGGCAGTTGGTCACGGTTGCGATCACCGCGGCCGGGCCGAACAGCCTCCGCGGCGAAGCGGTCGCGGAAGAACTGGCGGGGTGACCCATGCTGATTGAGATGACCATCAAGGGCCTGATGGTGGACCCCGTGACCAACATGCCTATCGTCCTGCTGCGGGACGCCGACAATCAGCGCGTGCTTCCGATCTGGGTTGGACCCGTGGAGGCGAATGCGATTGCGCTGCAGGTCGAGAACGTCGCGCCGCCACGCCCGATGACGCATGACCTGCTGCGCAACCTCCTCACTGAGCTCGGCGCGACGCTGTCGCGCGTGGTGATCTCGGACCTCCGTGACAGCACGTTCTTCGCGTATCTCGAGCTCCGCGCGGGCAGCGACGTCTATTTCGTCGACGCGCGTCCCTCCGACGCGCTCGCGCTGTGCCTCCGCACCCGATCGCCCATCTTCGTCGACACGCAGGTGCTCGATCGCGCGCGTTCCGTGGAGACGACGACGGAAGAAGTGACGCGCGAACGCCTGCAGAAATGGCTCGAAAGTCTGGATCCGGAGGATCTCGGCTACAAGATGTAGTGGACTTTTCTTGACACGCCCCAAGCCGGTCCCTAGAATCGGAGCGGCTGTACTGAATGATCATCGCCATCGCGAACCAGAAAGGCGGCGTCGGTAAGACGACGACCGCCATCAATCTGGCCGCGGCGTTCGCCCTCCGCAAGC